>Ga0233425_10000152_pt1 | contig 177535 bp, 124 predicted proteins | sample Watercolumn_Towu_2_FD_181712 | JGI IMG/M metagenome (GOLD analysis project Ga0233425, IMG submission 181712) | Freshwater microbial communities from Lake Towuti, South Sulawesi, Indonesia - Watercolumn_Towuti2014_140_MG | ecosystem: Environmental > Aquatic > Freshwater > Lake | place...
TGAACTTGCCCAGATCGATTGCCAGAATGAGACCGTTCAACGCCTGCCTCCCCTGAAGGTGGATTGAAATTCCACCACCTACCCTAGCGGCGGCATGCATGGATTCTTTCGGGCCGATTCATGACCGCCGAGAGTTCCGGTTTGCAGTCCCACCCGCGGTCGTCAGGGCATTCGTACGTTCCGGAGTGCAAGATCATGGATCCCGTAGGTTCCCTGCTCGTCGTCGATGACAGCGAGGCGAATCGCGACATGTTGGCCCGCCGGCTACAGCGGAAGGGCTACACAGTCACTCTTGCCGAAGGCGGCCGTCGTGCCCTCGAGCTGATCGGCCAACAGCGCTTCGATCTCGTGCTGCTCGACATCATCATGCCGGACCTCAACGGCATGGACGTCCTCCGGAGCGTCCGCCAGTCGCACTCCGCGGCCGATCTGCCGGTAATCATGGTGTCGGCCAAGGATGAAAGCGAAGACATCGTCGAAGGTCTCAAGAGCGGCGCCAACGATTACGTCACCAAGCCGCTCGATCTGCCGGTCGTCCTGGCCCGGGTGCAGACCCAGCTCTCGCTCAAGCGCGCCGTGGACCAGATCAAGCAGTTGGAGCATGACCTGGGGCAGCGCAACCGGGATCTCGAAGCGATTAACGTTGAGTTGGCGGCTGCGAACCAGGAACTGGTGGTCGCCAACGAGCGGATGCGGCGCGACCTCAAGGCCGCTGCCAAAATCCAGGAAGCTTTGTTGCCCAGCGCGGTCCCCATTGACACAGGCGCGAATTTCGCCTGGCTGTTCAAGCCCTGCACCGAACTCGCCGGCGACACGCTGAACGTCTTTCCCCTGGGTGACGATTACGTCGGCATGTACGTGCTGGACGTGGTCGGTCATGGCGTCGCGGCCGCCCTGCTCGCTGTGGCCGTCAGCCATGCTCTCTCTCCGATGGGGAGTTCCTCCCTTCTGTGGGATGGTGAAGAAGGCAATGGCCGGCGCGTGGCGTCGCCGGCCGAGGTCGCAACCCAACTCAACCGCGCATTCCCTTGGGATTCGGCCGCCGAGCAGTTCTTCACCCTGGTGTATGGCGTGCTGAACCTGCGGACATGGGAATGGCGGTACGTGTCGGCCGGCCATCCGCCTCCGATCCTCCTGACGCGCGATGCCGCCACGCCCGTGCCTCTCACGGGGGCAAGTGGGCTGCCGATTGGGCTGGGGGAAACAGGTTATCAAGAAGAAGTTGTGACGCTCCGGCCGGGGGATCGCCTGTATATTTACTCGGACGGTGTTCCCGAAGCCATGAACACCGCGGGCGTCCAGTTTGGCACCAAACGGATGATGGCCGCACTCAGCGAATCCCGCGGCCAGACGCTCACGGAGAGCCTCGCGGGCCTTTGGAACGGGGTCGAGGCGTGGTGCGCCGGCGCTGGCTTGCACGACGACGTTTCTTTGCTGTCTCTGGATATCGCGGGCGGGGCGGTACCCGCGCCCGGCTAAATCGCTGCTGAATGTCAACAGATGTCTGCAAGAGAGGCGACCATGAACAGCTCAACGGACGGCAAGCCCCCAACACGACGACGCCTGAGTGGCTTGCTCGCGCCCGCCCGGGCAGTCCTGGATCGCCTCAAGTACCCGCAGAAGTTTGCCCTGATCAGCCTGTTGTTCATCCTCCCGCTCGGCGTCGTGATGTATCTGCTCATCTCCGAGATCAACGACCGCATCGAATTCGCGCGCAAGGAGATTGGGGGGGACCAGTATCTACGCCCACTGCGCGCGATGCAGGAACATGCCGGACAAAGTCGGTTCCTTGCCAAGGCATACGCCGAGGGGAATGTCACCCTGCGGCCGGACCTGATCCGTCAGCAGGCGGAGATCGACGCGTACTTCGTCGCCCTGGAAAAAGTCGAGAAGGAATATGGCGCGAGCCTGAACACCGCGCACAAGTTCGGTGCTCTGAAAGAAAACTGGCGATTCTTAAAAGAGCGCACGCTCGCCTTGCAGGCGGCCGACGTCGATGGGTTGTACGACAAGCTCCAGACCGATGTGCGCGACCTGATGGCTCACGTCGGTGATACGTCCAACCTTATCCTCGATCCGGATCTGGATACCTTCTACCTCATGGACACGGTGCTGCTCAAGCTCCCGGAAGGGGCCGACCTCTTGACGCAGGCTCGGCTATTGGGCCGCGGAATCCTCCAGCGGAAAGCCTCGACCGCGGAGGATCGCAACGAGGCCACGCGGCTGGCGGGCTTGCTGCAGTCCAACCTCGAACAGACCCGGGCGAGCATGGGCGTGGCGTTCAAGAACAACCCGGCGCAGAACCTGAAGCCGCGGCTGGGAGAAGCACTCCAGGCGTATGACGCCGCCTTGTCCGATTACCTGGTCGTTCTCCGCAAGGAGGTCATTCAGACGCCAAACCCTAGCATCGAGCCTGCGGCCTACGACGCCCTCATTCAGAAGGCACAGGCGGCGAACGTCAACCTCTGGGAGCGCGACGCCGCGGAGTTGGACGGCCTGCTGCAAGCCCGCATCGACGGGTTCACCCGCAAGAAGTACTTCATCGAAGCCTTTGCCGTGCTGGCCTTGCTGGCCGTGCTCTATTTGTGGCTCGCGTTCTATTCCAGCGTCATGCGCACCGTCAGCCGTCTCCAGGAGGCCTCGGAGCGCATGGTCGGCGGCTCGATCGACCACGTCGTTGCTCTGGAAACCCGGGACGAACTGGGACAGGTCGTCACGGCGTTCAACAATGTTGCCGGCCGCCTGCGGATGGAGTGGACGCAAGCCCAGGAGGAGAGCCGCCGCGCCCGCGCCGCCGAGACCCAACTCCGCGAGCATGAGGACGAACTGGTCCGGGCCAAGGAAGACGCCGAGGACGCCAACCGCGCCAAGAGCCAGTTCCTCGCCAACATGAGTCACGAGCTGCGCACGCCGCTCAACGCCATCATCGGCTACAGCGAGATGCTGCAGGAAGCGTCCGAGGACGTTGGCCAGGAAGACTTCATCCCCGATCTGAAGAAGATCCACAGCGCGGGCAAGCATCTGCTGGGGCTCATCAACGACATCCTCGACCTGTCCAAGATCGAGGCCGGCAAGATGACGATGTTCCTGGAGAGCTTCGATGTGGCCAACCTGGTCCAGGAGGTGGCGACGACGGTTCATCCCCTGGTGCAAAAGAACGGCAACCATTTGGAGATTCAGAAGGGCGATGCCCTGGGCGCCATGCACGCGGATGTGACCAAGGTGCGACAGTGCCTGTTCAACCTTCTCAGCAACGCCTGCAAGTTCACCGAGAAGGGCGCGATCCGGCTGCGCGTGAGCCGCGAGGCCGCCGCCGGCTGCGACCTGCTCTGCTTCCAGGTGAGCGACAGCGGCATCGGCATGTCGCCGGAACAGCTAGGGAAGCTGTTTCAGGCCTTCAGCCAGGCAGATGCCTCGACCACGCGCAAGTATGGCGGCACGGGGCTCGGCCTGGCGCTGACGCGGCGGTTCTGCCAGATGATGGGCGGCGACGTGACGGTGACAAGCGAGTTGGGCAAGGGATCCACGTTCGCCATCCAGCTGCCGGCCGAGGCGCCGGCCCAGGCCGATGCTGGGACGGCTGCCCCCGCCGTGAAACCGACGACAGACGCCGCGCGGGCAGCCGCCGCGGCACCGGATGGAAAGAACACCATTCTCGTCATCGATGACGAGGCCACGGCCCAGGATATCATGAAGCATAACCTCACTCGCGAAGGCTTCCACGTCGTCACGGCCAGCAGCGGGCAGGAGGGACTGATGCTGGCCCGTCAGATCCGGCCGCGTGCCATCACGCTCGACGTCATGATGCCGGGCATGGATGGCTGGGCCGTGCTCACCGCCCTGAAGAAGGATGCGGACCTCTGCGACATCCCCGTGCTGATGTGTACCATGCTCGACGATCGCAACATGGGCTTCAGCCTGGGCGCGTCGGAGTTCCTGGCCAAGCCGATCGACCGTAACCGCTTGACGACCGTCCTGCGCAAGTATGGCAAGGGACCGGCGCCGGGCCAGGTCTTGCTGGTCGAGGACGATGCCGCCACGCGCGAGATGATGACGCGCATGCTGCACAAGGAAGGCTGGGCGGTTGCCGAGGCCGAGAATGGGCTGGTCGCCCTGGCCCGTGTTGCCGTCCAGCGTCCGGACCTGATCCTGCTCGACCTGATGATGCCGCAGATGGACGGGTTCGCCTTTACCCAGGAATTTCGCAAGGTCGAAGCGTATCGGTCGATCCCGATCATCGTGCTGACCGCGAAGGAGCTAACTGCGGAAGACCACCGGAGGCTCAGCGGGCAGGTGGAATCAATCATGCAGAAGGGTGCCCGCAGCAGCGAGGAACTGGTGCACGAGATGCGCGAACTGCTCAACAGTACTCTTCAACCACGGAAAGCGGCTAAATCGTAGGCGAGAGCCATGACCAAGATCCTGCTTGTCGAAGATAACGAGATGAACCGGGACATGCTGTCGCGGCGGCTGGAGCGGAAGGGCTTCCAGGTGCTGATCGCCGTCGATGGCGCCGAGGGGGTGGCCGTGGCGGGGTCCGCCGCCCCGGACCTGATCCTCATGGACATGGATCTGCCGGTGGTGGACGGCTGGGAAGCGACGCGGCGTCTCAAGGCGGCGCCCGCGACCCAGCCCATCCCGGTGATCGCCCTGACCGCTCACGCCATGAGTGATGATCGCGACAAGGCGCTGGCCGCGGGCTGCGACGACTACGATACCAAGCCCGTGGAATTCACACGTTTGCTGGAGAAAATTCAAGCACAGTTGGCCAAACGCGGCCAGCCATGATGGCAGCTCCCTTGCTAGACAAGAAAAGGGGACGGGCCCCGTAGCTTTTTCTGGGTCCCAAAGAGCCGATGTAGCGCGGAGCCTAGGCGAACCGCCTTATGGCCTCGCGAACTTTAATAAAAACAACGCGTACTCCACCGATGACGACTAATTGCGTCTGGCGTTGTTGTTATTCGAGCCTGTCTTGAGCCGAGCGACTGTCCGGTGCTTGCAACGGTGTCCTGTTTGGACCCGGCGGCTTACGCCGCACGGTTCGCCAAGCGGCGCGATACAGCTTCGTGACTGTTGCATTCGCCCAGATCGATTGCCAGAATGAGACCATCCATCGCCTGCCTACCTTGAAGGTGGATTGAAATTCCACCACCTACCCTAGCGGCGGCATGCATGGATTCTTTCGTCACACGGCGGCGGCTGAGCTACATCGTTCGACGAACTTTTCGAGGGCGCACGATGGGACTGTTCGGCTGGTTGACACGATCACACACCACAAAGTGCCCGAATTGTTCTGACGAAGTACCCTCTTCGGATGCCGAGGCTGTTGAAGTGAGATTGGAGCCCTCCGATCGACGCGGCAAGGTGTGCCGTCGCTGCAAATCATATTTTTTGTCCGTCGAGGGGCTAATGTTCCTCGATATCTCCGGGTCAAAAGACTTTGAGCGCCTGCTGACTTCACTTCCCATCGCACCGGATGGCGGCCGTCTCAACGCCGAGAAATACGACGTGGTAAATGTTTCCGACCTGGCTGCGGCTCTCCACGATTGGTGGCAGCATCCCTCCCCAAGATGGACACCTGACCCTGGGCCCTTGAGTGTCAGCAAACGTGCGATTCGCAACAATCACAGTATTGAATTCCGCGTGTGTCTGACTCAAGGAAGTCATGGATTTAGGGTATCCAGGGATAGCACAGAGGAAACCGTGACCGTCAGAAGGGTGGGCAAGAATGAGTTCCAGGCTTCCCTCATCGGAAGTTCGTCACATACCGACGGTGAAACCACCTACGGGGATGAGTGGCAACGTGGATTTGGTTTGGGGGGTGTCCAAGAACAACAACGGAAAGAAAGGGAGAAGGACCCAGAGGAACAGCAACGTCTCAAGATGCAGCAGCTATCAAGTGAACTTGAAAAGAGGTTCATCGAGCGTTGCGAAGCCAGAGGGGTGAGGCCAAAGGGTTCCGAGAAGAAATGCCCCCACTGCGGCCAGAGCCTTACGATCTACGCAGTGACCTGTCGTCAATGCAGGAAGCCGGTGTAAAGAGTGGTTTGGCGATGACTTTGGCCGAACAGCCTTATGGCCTCGCGAACTTGAATAAAAACAACGCGTACTACACCGATGACGATTAACTTCGTCTGGCGTTGTTATTCGAGCCTGTCTTGAGCCGGGCGACTGTCTTGTGCGTGCATCGGACGGTTCTTGCAACGGTGTCTCGCTTGGTGTACCCGGCCGCACACAGCGCTCGGCTCGCCAGAATCGGCGCTTGGCCATACTACTATTCGTTCCATTTCTTCGCACTGCGCGAAGAAACGGAACAAATGGTAGTGCAGAGGTCACTGATTGAAATAGAACCGTGCATGAATTCTCAGTGCAACAATCGTTCAAAATAATCGCATGACGCAAAGAATTTGAATGCCGTTTTCACGCAGAGGAGCAATGACAGCAGAGGCTCTCTGCGACCTCAGCGCCTCTGCGTGAGAAACTCTTGGTTGCGGGTTGGCCGCGCTGCGGCCTCGGTGATCTCTGTGGCTTAACTTCTTCACATCGAGCGAGAACGATTAGCATTACGAAACCAATTTCAATGTTGGGCCTGCCAGCAGGTTATGCCCGACCTGCGTCGACGGCGTGGCCGATTGCTCCTTGTTATCTGCACAATGCCCGAATAGCATTTCGCTGGCAACTGCAGCAGCCGTTCATTTTTTCCGAGATTGCTGCAATCGCGCCACAGGGTTGTTCCGTCGTAAGAGTGAGGCTATGAGCAAACTCGGCGCAAGCCCGACGGTTCCGCCGGCAGGGGCAGTCTCTTCAGAGGAAAGGCTGCTTTGCGCCTTCAATGAACTGCGCGATGAACTCGTAAGCACGCTGATGTACCTTCTGGGCAATCGCGACGACGCTCAGGATGCCGCACAAGACGCGTTTTTGAAGTGCTGGCGTAACTCCGCCGACGTGCCCAAGATTCAGAACTTGCGGGCATGGATTTTCCGAGTCGGGCTGAACACGGCAAAAGACATGCAACGATCGGCGTGGAGCCGCCGCACCAGACCCATGGCAGGAGAAGAAACCATGCTTGCCGGTCGAGAGGTTGGGCCAGGAGAAGTACTCGAAGATCAGGAAGCCATGGAACGCCTTCGCGCCGCGATCCACGAGCTACGGACCGAAGAAAAGGAAGTGTTCCTGCTGCGGCAAAACGGCGGCATGACCTATGAACAGATCGCCGAAGCTCGCAGCTCTCCCGTCGGCACGGTCAAAACGCAAATGCGTGCCGCGCTGCAGAAACTGCGAAAAGTACTCACTTGAATCGACACTGAAGAATCAATGAATTTTGTCCCGATTAGGCCAAAGCCGCGCGTCCGTGCGGCAGGAGCAGGGCGATGATGACTCCAGAACGATTTCGCGAATTGCTGTTGGACCATGCATACGGGTTGCTCGACGGGGCCGATGAAGCGGCAATGCAGCAATACGTTGAGTCCCATGCCGACGCGCAGGCCGAACTGGCGCGCGTGCAAGGCCTTATCGCCCGTGCCGCTAAGATCGAGTTTCCGAATGTGACATTTCAGCCGCCGGCATCCGCCGTCAAATCATCCTCGCCAGTCGTCCCGTCGTCGCGCTCGGTCGCACGTCCCGGACAACGAACTATGCCCGGCATCGGGATGCAATGGATCGTCGTCGCGAGCATCCTGCTGGTCGGCGGCGCGTTGGCGTTCCCGGCTTTTTCGCATTTCAGCCGCTATTTCTACCGCAAGAGCGAAGCGGAGTCCCTCTTCGCACAGGCGCGCAGTGCGGAAGAGTCACACCGGCAACTGGTCGCGAAACGACAAGCGGAATTGGATGACGCTCGAAAGAAGCGCGAAGCGATCAAAGACGAACTGGTTCGCATCGAAACTGATCGCGTCGAGAAATTGAATCAGGCCGAAGAGCAGGAACGCAACAAACAACTGGTAATGACCGTCACCGGTCCGTCGGCGATTCAGTCGGGCGCTCCGAACGAATTCATGATCAGCACCAAGTACCGCAATGATCAGATCGCGGCGGCGAACCTGGGCATACGCATTCGAGATCAGAATCGCAACGTAATCTTCGAAGAGAAGCAAGTCACGAGCCTGGGCCAGCACCGTTTCGTGATGCCTGCCGACGTGCCGTACAAGCCGAACACTCGCTTATCGATCGAAGTGTCGGCCCAGGACGCTGGCGGCCGTTCGCGCAGCGAGTTGACGGAAGAGCTAACGTGGGCCGCGCCGCGATTTGTCACACATCTAACAACCGATAAGCCGATGTATCAGCCCGGCCAGGTCGTGTACTTCCGTTCGTTGACACTGAATCGCGCTTCGATGCAGCCGCCTGAAGAAGACTTTGTGCTCGAATACTCGATCATGAGTCCCAAAGGTCAGAAACTGTGGTCCACCAACGGTGAAACCCGGCTGCGGTCGCAGGCGGGCGGACGCGACGCTCGCGCGCTGATGGGACCGGATCAAAAACCGATCCACGGCATCGGCGCCGGACAGTACCAACTGCCTGAGTCGATAGACGGCGGCGAGTTTACCCTTGTCGTTCGCGAAATGCGCGATCGCTTTCCCGTGGAGAAGCGGAAGTTTCTCGTCAACAAGTACAAACCCGATCGATTGTTCAAAGAACTGGATTTCACGCGCAAAACCTACGGCCCCGGCGCTGAGGTCATCGCCAATTGCAAAGTCTCGACCGAGGCCGGGCCGGTGGCGAACAAAGAAGTCGCCGCCGTTCAGGTCAATGTCGACGGCCAGGAAGTGCCGGCGCAGGCGCTCGGTAAGACCGACTCCAACGGTTGGGTGCGCGTTCGCTGCGTGTTGCCTGTGACCATCGATCGCGGGGTCGCATCGATGACTGTGGTGTTCACTGACGGCGGCGCTCGTGAGTCGATACAGAAGCCGATTCCAATTGCGATGAAGAAGCTCTTCGTCGAGTTTTATCCTGAAGGCGGTCAGATTGTCGCCGGCGTGCCGAACCGCGTTTACTTTCAAGTCCGCAACACGCTGGACAAGCCTGCCGAGTTGAAGGGCAAGATCGTGAACAAGGCCGGCGTCGAGGTTGCCGACGTAGCCACGCTCAACGACGATTTGCAGCCAGGCGCGAACCAAGGCATGGGCGTGTTTTCCTTCACGCCGTCGGCCAATGAGTCGTACACGTTGCGCATCGAGCAACCTGCGGGCATCGAAAGCGTTTACACGTTGCCGGCAGCACAAACCGGCGGCGTCGCAATGCAGGCGCCGACAGGCGTCACCGGCGGCGATGAGCCAATCCGACTCGTATTGCACACGCCGGGCCGCTCGGCACAGTTGTTCGTCGGAGCATATGTGCGGGGCCGCATGCTCGCCAGCCAGCGCGTCACGACAAAATCCGACGCGGCGACTTTGGTCGAGTTACAAGGCGACAGCCCGGTCGGCGGCGTCGTTCGCGTGACCGTGTTTGAGGATCAGGCCGGCAGCGGTGAACGCCGAACGCTGACGCCGAAAGCCGAGCGACTGGTCTTTCGAAAAACTGCCAACAAACTCGACTTCCAGGTTCAAACCGACAAGTCTCGATACTCTCCAGGCGACAGTGTCAAGATTCGCGTCTCAGCGACGAATGAATCCGGCCAACCGGCCCCGGCGATCGCGTACATGGCAGTCGTCAATCAATCGATCATCACCATGGCAGACGAAAAGGTCGCCCGCACCTTGCCGACGCATGTCGCTCTCAACGGCGAAGTGCGCCGAAGCGATGAACTGGAGTTCGCCGACTTCCTTTTGACGGATCATCCGGTGGCAGCCAAGGCGCTCGACTTGCTGCTGGGCGTGCAAGGCTGGCGGCGATTCGCCGAGCAGAACGTGCGTCCGGCGAAGCAGGGAGAGGGCGACGATGACGTGGATCGTCTGCTGGTCATGACCGGCCAAAACACGGTTCGCGAGGTCGTCACGCTGAACTACGTGCGCGAACAAATCGAATCGAAGTACGCGCCGAAGCGCAAAGAACTCGAAGAGAAATTTGAATCGGCCGTTATTGCACAGCAGGAGGTTCTGACCGACCAACAATTCCCGCAAGAGCTTCAACGACAACAGACAGCGGCACAAGCAAGCCGGCGGCAGTATGAGTCGGCTCTGGCCGCGTTGGCGCCGTTCGAGACGACCAATCGCCAGATTCGCATGGCGATGATTCCGCTACTTGGGCTAGTTTGCTTCGGGGTCATCCTTCTGGGCGTGGTGCAATTGACGCGAGGCGGCATCAAACAACGTGCCGGTCAATTGATCGTCGGCGCCGCTTTTGTGTGCGGCTGCTTGATCGCGCTCGCAGGAGTCAGCATTGTCGAACTGCAATCATCAAGCAATCGCGGCGGAAAGAATGTCGCCAGTATGGACATGCCAAAGCGCGGGCAACCGATGGAGCACGCCGCTATGGATATGGCTCCAAATGTGAAACCCGGGGACGCAGAAATGATCCGTCCAAATGCGGCAGCCCCAGAAATGGCGGAAGATCCTCGCCGCCCGGTGCCGCCGCCCGGTCCGCCTCAATTGCCTGGTGGTCCCGGAAAGCCGGGACCGAAAATGGCGCCCGAACAAAAGAAACCTGCCGACTTTGGCCGAGGTGCCGATCCCAAGGACATGGCCAAAGACAAGAAGTTCGATTTGGCCCCTACCAAAGGCGGCAAGCCATTGGTCGATGACCAGTTCGCAAAATTGCCGGAAGCGGATCGGCAGATGAATCGGCGAAATCTCGATGGTGTCATGAAGGGTGAGAAGGAAGCGCTCCGCAAGGGCGACGCCAAGGCGATGGAACGAGGTGATGTTGCCGGGGAAGTGCGTAAGGAAATGCAAAAAGTACGAGACGAAGTCGCCATGCGTGCGGTCGGAGGAGGATTTGGAGGTGGCGGCGGTCCACCCGGCATACCGGGTGCTGCCCTGCCGCGTCCCGGCGGACCAGGATTCGATCAGCCGGCGGTTACTGCCGCCCCGTTCGTGATTCGCGAATACGCTCACGTGGTTGAGCGCTCCGCCAACGGCGTCCGTGAAGATCGCTGCGAGACGGTCTATTGGCACCCTGTGCTGATCGTGCCGACTGACAAAACCACCGAGGTTCAGTTCCAATTGTCTGATGAAGTTACGAGATATCGCGTGCTGATCGCCGGTCATGCGGTCGACGGCCGCCTCGGCTCGTTCGAGCGCCAGATCGAATCGCGCAAGCCGTTCAGCCTGGAAGCCAAACTGCCGACGGAGATTACCGCGAACGACAAAGTCGACGTGCCGGTCGTGATTACGAATGACACGGACTCGCCGCGAAATGTAGTGATCCACGTTGCTCCGACGAACCTCGAATTGCGCCAGGGCGCCAACGACTCGAATGCTCAACTACAGCCGAATTCCCGCAGCCGGCGCATCTATCGCCTGCAATCAACGGTTCCCGAGGGTGAAGCATCGGTCCGCATGGAAGGGTCAAGTGAACCGTTCGCTGCCGATACAGTGATTCGTCGCATTCCCGTCGTCCCGGAAGGATACCCAGTCAACGAGGCTTTCAGCGACCTTTTGGAAAAAGGCGTGACGCACGAGATCAAGCTGCCCGAGGACTACGTCCGCGGCACGCTGAAACTGCGAGCGCAGATTTTCCCTTCGACGCTCGCCGACCTTCAAAAGGGCCTCGAAGGATTGCTCCGAGAGCCGAACGGCTGCTTCGAGCAGACCTCAACGACGAATTATCCCAACGCTCTGATCCTGAATTACCTCAAGTCCAGCGACCAAGGCAACCCCGACGCTGAACGCCGCGCCCGCGAGTTGCTGCAGCGCGGCTATCAGCGGCTGACGTCGTTTGAATGCGAAAAACGCAGCGGCGGGCGTGAAGGTTACGAATGGTTCGGCGGCCAGGCGCCTCCGCACGAAGCGCTTACGGCCTATGGACTCATGCAGTTCAACGACATGGCCGGCGTCTTCGACGTCGATAAGCAGATGGTCGCGCGAACTCGCGAGTACCTTCTCTCCCGGCGGACCGGCGACGGCACATTCCAACGAAATACGCGGGCCCTCGACACGTTCGGCCGAGCGCCGCAGCACATCACCGACGCGTACATCGTCTGGGCGTTGACCGAGACCGGCAACGACAACCTCGACAAGGAAATCGATCGGCTGCTGATCGACCACGCGAAATCGACCGACCCCTATTTCCTTTCGCTCATGGGCAATGCGCTGCTCAACTGCGGCGGCGAACGCCGGGCCAAGGGACTCGAACTGCTCAAGGTGGTCCGAGACAAACAAACGGCCGACGGCGGCCTCGACGGCGCTGAGACCAGCATCACGCACTCCGGCGGTCGAGAACTTCGCATCGAAACGACGGCGCTCGCAGTGCTCGGCTGGCTTAAGGCGAACTCGCCGGCTGACTTCGCCGTCCCGCTCGACAAGGCCGTCAAGTGGATCACACAGCAGCGCGGCGGATACGGCGGCTTCGGCTCCACTCAGTCGACTATCCTGGCCCTGAAGGCATTGATTCAGCACACGCTCGCCAACAAGAAACCGGCCGAGGGCGGCCACCTGACGTTGTTCGTCAACGGCTCAGTCGTCGAGCGCCGCTTCTTCGACGCCGGCGAACAGGGCGAGATCTTCATCGACGTCAAGGATCCTGAGCGATTGCTGAAGCCGGGCCGTAATGAAGTGCGACTTGTGCTCAGCACCAAACGGCCCTATCCGTACACGCTCGGCTGGCGTTACCAGACGCTGACTCCGGCAAGCGCCGACAAGTGCCCGGTGCGGCTGACGACGTCGCTAAACGAGACGCAGGTCAAAGAAGGCGACGGCGTTCGCCTGACCGCGACGGTGGAAAACCTCGGCGGCGCCGGCAAGGGCAAGCCGATGACCATGGCAATCATCGGCTTGCCCGCAGGCCTCAAGGTTCCGGAAGACATGAAACAATTGAAGGAACTGGCTCTCCTGCGTCGCACAGGCGCCAACGGCGAGTTTGAATCAGGGCCGATCAGCTTCTTTGAGATTCGCGGCCGGGAACTGATCCTGTACTGGCGCGATCTGAAACCGGAAGCCAAGATCGACATTAACATCGATCTGATTGCCGAGATACCAGGCGAGTACCGCGGGCCGGCAAGCCGCGCGTACCTGTATTACAACGCCGATCACAAGCACTGGGTCAAGCCGCTTGAGATCAAAATCGCCGCCGTCGAAGCAGCGCCGGAGTAGTACAGTCCCTTCTCACAAATCGCCGAGTCACGAGGAATGCCTTGCTATTCCTCGCGACTCTTTGTTATTGGATGGCACGAACAACAACAGATCAACAAATTTTCTCGAAGATTGTTTTCCTCTCGCGGCAGCATGCCGTATCATCTGCGCTTAGCCCCAAGTTCAACTTCCTTGAACGAAAGGAGACGATCATGCGCTTTCGACTCGATCGCGTGCATGTCTGGGCCGGCGACGTGGAAGACAAAGCCGGCGGAGTCGCGGCAAAACTCTCAGCACTGGCGCAGGCCGGCGCTAACCTCGCGTTTGTATTCACGCAACGAAGTGCCGAACGTCCCGGCGGCGGCGTTATCTATGTGGCGCCGCTCACCGGTCCGGATCAACACAAGGCCGCCAAAGCTGCCGGATTGCACGAAGTCCATGACCCAGTCGTTTTGCGAGTTGAAGGCGACAACGAAGCCGGCCTCGCTCACCGGTTGACGCAGGCGTGGGCTATGGCTGGAATCAGTTTCCAGGGACTGACGATGGCGGTGCTGAACGGCAAATTTGTCGGCTACGCCGCTTTCGACAACGTCGCAGATTCAAATAAGGCAGCAACAATACTCGCAGATTTGGGCACGCACTAATCGTCGGAGTTCTTTCGAGTCGCGAAATCGTTCGACTACCCGGGAGCCTTTGGCTCCCGGTTTCGGCCGTAGACGTCGGTCAGGTCGGCAATGCGGCTCAGCGACTCCGTCGTCAGTTGACCTTCCGGCAGCCTCCAGCTCCAGTTGCTCTCGGCCTTGCCCGGCGAGTTCATGCGCGCTGCGCTGCCGAGGCAAAGTACATCCTGCAACGGTGTAATCGCGAGATCGGCAACCGACGCCCATGCCGTGCGGATCAGGTCCCAGGCGATGTCGCTCCCGTCGCGACCGAGATACCGGCGGATGAAGTCGCGCTCTTTCTCTGCCAGCGCCGAATACCAACCGCAAGTTGTGTCGTTGTCGTGCGTGCCGGTGTAAACGACTGTCGTTTGTTCATCGAAGTTGTGCGGCAAGTACTTGTTCTGGGGATCGCTGAACGCGAACTGCAGCACGCGCATGCCTGGCAGGCTAAACTGCTTTCGAAGTTGATCTACGTCAGCGGTGATCAGGCCCAAGTCTTCCGCCACTAGCGGCAGACCGTGCAGCGCTCTCTCCAAGTGTGAAAACAGGTCGGCGCCTGGACCCGGCACCCATGCGCCGTTCTCAGCGGTCGCCGAGCCAGCAGGCACGTGCCAGGCTGCCGCAAACCCACGGAAGTGATCCAGCCGCACGACATCGACCTGCCGAAGCGTCGCCTGCAGCCGGGCGATCCACCAACGGTAGCCGTCGGCGCGAGCCGCATCCCAATCATAGATGGGGTTGCCCCAAAGCTGGCCGGTGGCACTGAAGTAATCGGGCGGCACGCCGGCAACGACGGTTTGCCGGCGGTCGCGGTCGAGCAGAAACAGCTGCGGGTTGGCCCAGACGTCGGCCGAGTCCCCGGCGACAAAGATGGGCGCATCGCCAATCAGCCATATACCGCGCTCATGTGCGTACCGCTTGACCGCCTGCCACTGATAATCGAAAAGAAACTGTGCGAATCGATGCCGGCCGATGCGTTTGTCATGCTCGCGTCGTGCCGACTCGACGGCGGATTTCTCGTGCATGCGCAGCGCCGCCGGCCATTCCAGCCAGCCCTTGCCGCCCTGTGAATCCTTGATCGCCATGAACAAGCAGTAGTCGTCGAGCCATGCCTGTTGCTCAGCGGCGAACTGCTCAAAAGCGGATCGTAACGACTTGCCGGCCCCGCCGCTGTAGTTCTCCCATGCCCGGTCCAGCAAGCCGTTCTTGAAAGGAATTACGGCGCCGTAGTCCGTTCGGTCTGCCGGGAAGCTGGCGCCTGCCAAATCCGCTTTGGCAAGCAAGCCGACACGGATCATCAACTCGGGACTGGTCAGATAGGGATTGCCGGCAAATGCCGAAAAGCACTGATAGGGCGAATCGCCGTATCCCGTTGGACCAAGCGGCAATACCTGCCACCAGGTCTGGCCGCCCTGCACCAACGCATCGATCCACGACATGGCGACGGGACCGACATCGCCAATGCCGAAAGGACCGGGAAACGAACTCGGGTGCATGAGTACGCCGGCCGCACGCTGAGGCCGAAGCTTCTGAGGTGATGTCATGCGGCTATTCTTATGAGTGCCGTTCACGACGGTCAGCGGGATGCCGCTTAACATGGGCGCCCGAATGTGCCGTCGCTTACGCGTCCGGCCAAATAGCGTGAGATCGGTAATTAGAGAAATCTGCACCTCGAACCACTATCATCAGTCTGCATGAACCGCTAATTGGTTCGGAAAAAGGGAACTCTTGCATGAATGGATTCTCGGGCAACGTCGTCTTCGTGACCGGCGCGTCCGGCGGACTTGGCAGTCGAATGGTGCGCCGATTGTTGCAATCCGGGGCCAACGTCGGAGCGATCGATTTCAACTCCGAAGCGCTGGAAAACTTGAAGCGCGAGTGCAACAGCAAGCTCGCGACCGCAGTCGCCGACGTCACCGATCGCGACAGTGTTTTGGCAGCCGTGACGAAGCTCGAAGGGGAAATTGGTCCCTGCGATCGGCTCGTTGCCAACGCCGGCATCGGCATCGGCACGCCGGCACTTCGCTTCCACTCGCCGGACTTCGCCAAAGTAATCTCTGTCAACTTGATTGGTGTGGCGAACAGCGTTGAGGCAGTGCTGCCGGGAATGATCGCTCGCAGGCGCGGGCACATTGTCGGCATTTCGAGCCTCGCGTCGTTTCGCGGTCTGCCGGCACTGTCTGCTTACTGTGCTGCAAAAGCCGGCGTCAACGCCCTTTTTGATTCGTTGCGTGTCGAACTCAAGCGGCATGGCGTCCGCACGACAACGATCTGTCCGGGTTGGATTCGCACGCCGCTTACAGCGCCGTGGGAAGGCAAGATCGGCAATATGATGGAACCGGATGATGCCGTGGAGAAGATCTTGCGAGCAATCGAGCAACAGCGCGCGTTCGTCGCATTTCCTCCGCGACTGGCCTGGCTGCTCCACCTTGTGAAGTGTTTGCCGGTCTCGGTCGGCGACTGGCTGCTTCAACGCGAGATACGAAAGATCGAATCGATGATGCAATCAACCTGACGGGAGTAAGACCAACGCCATGCGTGCCGTGATTCAGCGAGTGAGCCGCGCCAAAGTGACCATCGACGGCCAGATCAGCGGCGAAATCGGCGCCGGCCTGCTGGTGTTGCTGGGCGTCGCGCACGACGATACACGCGATAACGCCAAATGGCTGGCGGACAAGATCGTTGGACTTCGAATCTTCAAAGATTCGGAAGAGAAAATGAACTTGGGCGTTCAGGACATCGGCGGTGCGGTCCTCGTCGTCAGCCAGTTCACGCTGTATGGTGATTGCCAGAAGGGCAAGCGACCCAGCTTCATCGGCGCCGCCCGACCCGAAATCGCCATTCCGCTTTACGAGGCGTTTGTGAACGAGGTGAAAGCGCTGGGCGTGCCGGTCGCGACAGGGCAATTCGGGGCCATGATGCAGGTCGAACTGACAAACGACGGACCGGTGACGCTGATTCTGGAGAAATCATGAGCGCATCGACGGGCGGCACCAAAGACTTTCAGCGCCGGCTCAGCCTGTTCGATGCGACGATGCTTGTCGCCGGCACCATGATCGGTTCCGGCATTTTCATCGTATCTGCCGACATCGCCCGCGATACGGCTGGCGCCGGCTGGTTGATCCTGGCTTGGATCATTACGGGCGTCATGACCATTCTCGGCGCACTGTGCTACGCGGAACTCGCTGCGATGCTGCCGCACGCCGGCGGACAATACGTGTTCCTGCGTGAGGCGTACGGCCGCTTGCCCGCGTTTCTCTATGGCTGGACCGCATTTACCGTCATCCAGACAGGCACCATTGCCGCCGTCTGCGTTGCGTTCGCCAAATTCCTTGGCGTCCTGATTCCCGCGCTCGGCACCCGCAACGCGGATTTGCCGCTGGCACAAGATCCGACCGTGGTTTGGGGCATGGCGTTTGCCGAGCCGCTCGTGATGAAGCTGCCGTTGCCCTGGCTCAGCGAATCTCTAACGGTTTTCAAACGGACGGAGTTCTCGATCTCTACGGGACAGTTGATCGCACTTGGTCTGATTATTGCACTGTCCGCCTGGAACTGCTTGGGAGTGCGCGAGGGCAAGTGGCTGCAGAACATATTCACGGTGGCCAAGATCGGCGCGCTGATTTTGCTCATCGTCGTCGGCATTGCGATTGTCGGCGATTCGAAAATATTAGGTCACAACTTCGCTGATAGTTGGAGCGGTATCCGGTCAAGCGATCGGTTCGCGGCGACGCAGAAACTTGTGCCGGTCTCGCATACGCTGTTGGCATGGATGGTGCTTGGCGGCGCGCTCGTCGGTTCGCTTTTCTCCGCCGACGCATGGGGAAATGTGACGTTCATCGCCGCCGAGATGAAAGACCCGCGCCGGCACCTGCCTTGGGCATTGATCCTGGGTACGGCGCTGGTGATATCACTTTATCTTTTGGCTAACTTGAGCTACTTGTCGTCCCTGCACTTGCAGGCGTCGCCGCCGGAGACTCGTGCCGCGCTGCTTCGAGTCTCTCGCGATTCCGAACTTCCACCGGACAAACGCGAGGCCACGGCCAATCAACGGGAACTGGCGAAGAATGCCTCACCCGCGGATCGCGGCATCGAATATGCCCGCTCCGACCGCGTAGGGACTTCCGTCATGGAGCTGCTCTCACCGCGATTCGGCGCGGGCCTCATGGCGATCGCCATCATGATCTCGACCTTCGGTTGCGTGAACGGCATCATTCTGATGGGCCCCCGCATGTATTATGCCATGGCCCGAGACGGATTGTTCTTCAAAAGCGCCGGAGAGCTCAATCGTCACGGAGTGCCGACCATCGGCATCATCGTGCAGGCGATCTGGGCGGGATTTCTTGTGTTTTCAGGCACATACAGCGAACTCCTGGACTATGTGATCTTCGCTGCGGTGCTCTTTTACGGCATCACCGCCGCCGCTGTAATCGTGCTGCGCGTGAAACAGCCTCAAGCGGATCGGCCCTATCGGGTATTCGCCTATCCCATTCTACCGGTGATCTATATCTTCATTTGCGTGGCCGTCATGCTCGACTTGCTGCTGGTCAAGCCGGTTTACACCTGGCCTGGACTAATGCTGGTAATCGCCGGCATTCCAGTGTATGGTGTGTGGCGTTGGCTTCGAAAACAGCCGCAAACTTCCTTATCCTCCTGAACCATTCATTATGTCACTATTCAAACGACTCTTCGCGACCAAATCCATCGAAATGTTGCACAAGGAAATGGCCGAAGACGAGGGGCGGCTTCGCCGCGTGCTTGGCCCGGTCGGCCTGACGTCGCTTGGCGTCGGCGCCATCATCGGCGCGGGCATCTTCGTGATGACCGGCCGCGTGGCCGCGAACGACTCCGGCCCCGCGATCATGTTGGCATATGTCGTCGCTGCTGTCGGCTGTGCACTCGCCGCGCTGTGTTACGCTGAGTTCGCTTCGATGGCGCCGGTCGCCGGCAGCGCTTACACATATGCATACGCGACGCTCGGCGAACTTTTGGCCTGGATCATCGGCTGGGACTTGATCCTCGAATACGCGATGAGCGCCGCAACCGTCAGTTCCGTCTGGGCGAATTACTTTAACGAGTTGACCACGGTTCTGTTCAACTGGAAGGTGCCTGACCGTTGGTGCAACGACCCGATCTCCGTTAATGGCGCGTACATGAACCTGCCAGCCGTACTTATTCTAATTGCCGTGACTGTGATTCTCGTCATCGGCATTCGCGAGAGCGCGGCCTCCAATACGATACTCGTCCTGGTCAAGCTTGGAGTGGTGCTGTTCGTAATTGCGATCGGCGCAGGATACGTTTCATCTGCATTTTGGACCGACGTGCCCGCTGAAGCCCGCAAACAGGCTGAGGAGTTCTTGCTTCCAGACATTGTCGGGGAGCATGTGAAAAAACAGGAAAAACTCGAAGGCGACGCGCAGGCAAGTCGATCGACCGCCTTGACGCGAAAGAGCCTAGATCAATTCCGTTACTCACACCTGGTTGCAACCAAAGCGAAACTCGCTGCCGAGAATCGGCTTTCGGCCAACGAGGCGAAGCAAATGGATGAGAACATTGTCAATTTTGAGAAACGGCGTCCCAAAGCAGATGACCCGGACAGCGCATTGCTCGCAACTCTCATCGATCAGGCCAAGGCGAAAGCGACCACCGAAGGCCCCAAAATGGCCTCGAAGAAATGGGGCCTTCTCGGCACGCTCGGATTGGACAAGGCGCTCGGTTCGGTCGATAATTCGACGCGCAGCAACTTCATGCCGTACGGCATCTCCGGCGTGATGCTCGGCGCTGCACTCGTGTTCTTCGCGTTCATCGGCTTCGATTCCATATCGACTCACTCCGAAGAAGCAATCAAGCCGCAACGCGATGTTCCGATCGGCATTATTGCTTCCCTCATCGTCTGCACGATTCTGTACATCGCGGTCTCCGCCGTCATCAGCGGCATGAAACCGTACCCAACGATCGACACGAAGGCAGCCGTCGCATCGGCGTTCCGCGAGCGAGGCGAAGTCGAAGGCGGCAATACGCTGCTTAAGATCTCCGCAGGCCTTATTGCTGCCGGCGGCCTCGCCGGCATGACGAGCGTCTTGTTGATCACTTTCTTGAGTCAAGCTCGCGTATTCCTGGCCATGGCTCGAGACGGTTTTCTGCCCAAGGGAATCTTCGGCACGGTTCATCCCAAGTTCAAGACACCACACATTTCGACGATGATCACCGGCGCCATCATGGCCGTCGTCGCGGCATTTACTCCGATCTACGTCTTGGAAGAAATGGTCAACATCGGCACGCTGTTCGCGTTCGTTGTTGTTTGCGGTGCGGTGTTGCTGTTGCGGATCAAGCGGCCGGATGCGCATCGGCCGTTCAAGACTCCAGGAGTGTACATCGTCGCCCCCTTGGGGATTATCGTCAATGTGACGATGATGATGTTCCTGCCAACGGAAACCTGGATGCGGCTGGTCGTGTGGCTGGGTATCGGCCTCATCATCTACTTCGCATACGGCTACTGGAATAGCTCGTTACGCAAGCAACTCATGGGCGCGAAGGCCTGAGGTAGCGTGCGAATTCGGCCGAGTGTTCCGCTGACGCGGACGCTCGGCCTCTTTTTCTTACAATCCCCGCATGCGCATCACTCGAATTGAGCCGACCGTCGTTCGCTTGCCCGCCGCCAAGACACTGTCGCTGCCTGTTGACGGCACTTCGCCCAGGAAAACGACCGATCGATTCGCAATCTACGTTCAGGTTGAAACCGATGCCGGCCCGGCAGGCCTCGGCTTTGGCGCTTTTTCGGCCGGCGTGCCTGCGATCATCAGCTTGATCCGGGACGATTTGACGCCGGTGCTGCTCGGCGCTGACCCAATCGATCATGAGCGGCTCTATTCGCTTGCAAATTCGCTCGATTATTCAGGAATCTCAATCGCTTATGCTCTCATCGACATCGCTCTATGGGACATCAAGGCCAAAGCCGCCGGTGTGCCGCTTTGGAAGTTGCTCGGCGGCGCTCGTGATCGAACACCCATCCACTGTTCCGATACCGCCGCCGCCGGACTTTCCGCCGAGGAAGCAATCTCATTGGGGAGGACAGCGATTAGCCGCGGTATGCGCGGCGTGCGGATCGGACTGGCCGGCAGCGACCCGGAAGCCGACGCGCAGGCAGCCCAGACGGTGCATGATGCGTTGGGCGAAGACATCTGGTTCGGCATCTCGGTACAAAAGCCGTACGACTATGAAACGGCTCTGCCAATGGGACGGTTCATCGAAGAAGAGATCGGCGCCGACTGGTTTGAAGACCCCTTGGCCGATGACGACGTGGAGAGTTACGCCAGGTTGTGTCAACGCATCGACACGCCGCTGGCCGCAGGCAGCCGTTTCACCAGCGTTGCACAATTCGTACGTCTGCTCGACTCCGGCGCTCGCGTCATTTTGCGGCCCGACGTGTTGCGTGTCGGAGGCATTACGCCTTGGCTAAAGGTCGCCGCATACGCGGAAGTATTGCGCCGACCGGTCGTGCCGCACGGCAACACCGAAGTCAGCATCCACCTGGCATGCGGGCTGCCCGGCGTGCAAGCCGCGGATCATATTTCCGAATGTTCGAGCCTGTTCACCGGCCAGTTCAAGATTGCAAACGGCGCCGCAATAGCGCCGGATGGTTCTGGATTGGGATTGGCGCTGAATGCGAGCCGTGCAGCGAGTGCCTAATATCGCACGGCGAAACCGGCGCCTGTGAAGAAGTCTTGAGCCCTGTCGTTCAAACCGACGCCGGCGCGGATATCGAACTGGATGTTCGGGCGAAACAGGTATGTAAATCCGCCGTTCAGATAATGCTCGGTGCCTACCGTCGGTGAAATCGTTCCCAAGTGATAGATCGCGAACCACTCGGTGTATGACGCAAACCGCTCGGTGAAGCTAAACCCCACCGTAGCAGACTGTGCAAACTCCGCGTAGTGCTGGTTCAAGTCATCTATTGATCGATTCACCTGGGCGCTGCCGCCAAGTGACAAACGATCCTTGATTACGTCCCACCCAAAGAGGTAATTGAATCCTGGTAGCACCTGATTGGCGCTGATCGTCGAATGCCCCGACGGCACTGTCATCTGCAGAACCAGCGCCGATTCGGGGAAAATGCCTGCTTGTTCGGTCAGCGCAAGCTTGGTGCCGATATAGAGGTCGTCGGCGCCATTGGTCACGGTAGTAACGCCGCCGGTCGTCGTTGTATTATGGGCCCAGTTCTGGCCAATGCGGAGCTCGAACCACTCTGCAAACATGCCGATGCGGAACAAAAGTTCCGGATACGAATGGGCAAGTGAACGTGTGCCGCCGGTGCGGTCGCGGATGAACGTGTAGCCGCTTTCCAGTTGAATGCGGCCGCGGCCAACTGTTGTGCTTGCCTCCGTGAAGTCGGGCCGATCGGTCGTGATCGTATCTACTTCTGGCTCATCATCGCCGTTGCCGTTCTTTTCGTCGTCCTTTTTCTTGCCGACATTCCAGGACAGCAGCGTTTTCGGCGGCTCATCGTCCTTTTCTTTTTCGTCTCTGCCGTTCTCTTTGGCCTTCTCTTTGTCGCTGCCGGCTGGGTCCGACTGCATCCGAACGCTGGAATTCTGCGGGAGCACGGCACAGCCGGTTCCGCCCAGCAATGAGAGAATCACTAGTGAAAGGGCGACTCGCATCCGTGCGATCTCGGGCTGATTAGTTACATCATCGGTTCAAATCGAGTTGAATCTATCAATAATATCGGATGTAAAGTCTATTCGCTGTAGCGAATCTTTTGAATTAGGCGAGACTAATTATAAAAGGAGGAATTAGACGCGTCGTGCGGCCGCGTCAGCGACTCAACGCAATCTCGCACTTGCGATGTTTGAGGAACTCAACTACTGTCACCCGCCAAATTCTCGCTTACTTCTCTTCTTTGATTCGTTCGAAGATAAATACGACGTTGCCGGAACCCTTCGTATTGAAGTCTTTTGGTCGGCTGCCCTCTGGGGCCCCGGGAGGCGTCATGCAAACAGTCCACTTGTCGCCATCAAGTTTGTAAATGCCGTACTGTTTTCGCCCCTTCTGAGTGCCCGTCTCGTGTACGTTGTCGATGGTCTTCGGGTCGGCCTTCGGATTTATGATCATCGCAGCGGTGTACTCCGCCTGGGCCATCTTGCCAGTGGCCTTGCCGTCGGCGCCGACAATGTATGTGAACTCCGGGATCGAAGCCTTGGGCAACGAGTTCCCGCCGGCCTCAAGCGCCACGGCTTTCCACTTGCCTTGCAGAGCCTTGAGTTCCTTCTTCACGTCATCGTCAGCAATCAGCGTCGCCGGAAAAACCAACAGAGCCAGGACAAAGAAGATACGATGCATGGGGTCTCCCTGATTTTGAAACGCACGATTCGTTGATCAAATACAGTCAGTTTCGAGAATGAACAACCATCAGCGGCAAGAATTTCTTACTTCCGCACCACGCTCACCTTGGCCGAAAACGCCTGGGACATTTGGGCGCACGTTTCGGCGGACATTTCGCCGTCCTGAATCCACAATCGATATCGCACAAACAATGGTTTCTCTTTCGTCAGGTGATATTCGAAGTAGGTTCCAATGCGGCCATAAGTGCGTTCACTCTGTCTTGCTTCCTTGGGGCTGTCCGGGTGATCGAGATAGACAACCGTGTAGCGTTTGCCTTCGAGCTCGAAGCACATGGCGTTCCACGGCAGGTTGACCGGACCCTTCTTCGACTTCGGCTCCCAGTTCTTCTCCTCACCTTCCTTGCCCTTGCCTTCCGGCCGCAAGAAGTACGTCTTCTTGGCGGCCTCTTCCACCTTCGCATTCGCCCGGAAGTGGAAGCCGGCATGTTGCGGGTCGCCGTCGAGTTTGACGCCATCCGGCAGGTCCGTCGTCAGTTGCGAACGAAAGTCAATCAGCGTGCCGCCAGCCATCTCGTAGGCGACGATCTCACGAGTCTCGTTCGCAAAAGTTCCGCCGTCCTGACCGCACCACGCGACGTTCAGCCGATGCGAACCGATCCACCAGCCGTTGCTAAAAGTCTGCTTCGGGTCGGCTTGCTGCGATTCGCCATTGCGGCAATGCCAAACGTCCGCTTTCTTCTTGCCGCCATAGGTGATGTTGTTAAAGCCAAAGTAAATGCCGCGGTGATGAGGATACCGGCCGTCAGGACCATTGGTCAAACGCACGGCGCCGGTCGAATCAAATGCATGATGGTAGGGCTTGATCGTTGGATTCTCCAGGGCGGTCTTCTTCGGCGGCGTCGCCTTTGGGTCGAATGTGTGCTGCGTGTAGCTGAGAATCGGCCGGAATTTCTCCTGATCGTTCAGACAAAGCTCCTGCGTGTCGTTTTCCAATTTCCTCCAGAGCATTCGTGGAGGCGGCATCGCTCCAGCCGGTGGCAGAAGAGTTTGCACCTGAAGTTCCATTGATTGACGAGCCTTTAGTTCCGGTATCAGCACGAGAAGCTCGGCTCGGTCGCTTCCCAACCGGCCGGTGTATAGCAACTCATTTTTCAAGCTCGGTTGTTTGTCTCCTTCCGTTACGGAAAAGGCAAAGTAGTATTCACGTTTGTTTAATTCAAACGGCAACGCAACGATCGCGTTTTTCAAGTCTTTGTCGCCGCCGGTGACCTGAAACCGCCATCGCGGTTGTGCATCGGCAACTCCAACAGCGATTCCCGCGACGATTAGGGTGACAATCAGGCGTTTCACTTGGAACTTCCTCCCATTACGAATTTGTCTTCTTTGCCTCGGAGCGCTTCGCCCGGCTTTGGCTTCCAAAGAACGATGTCTTCGATTTTTCGCGCCAGTGCAAAGTCTTTATCGGTGATGCCGCCGGCCGAATGCGTCTGCAGTTTCACCCACACCTTGGCCCAGGTGACGGTAAGGTCCGGATGATGATCCGCAGCCTCGGCAATGAAGCCGATGGTATTCACCAAGAGCAGAGTGGTCTGCCAGCCGGCCGTGTTGTACTTTCGTCGAATCCAGCCGTCTTCGAGCCACCAGCCGTCGAGGCCGTATTCCTTGAACTTAGCCGGCGTCTCTTCGGCCGAGTAGGTGCGCTCACCCGCGTTCGCACTCATGTTTGCCCCCTTGGGTTGCGGACGATTTTGCTTGTGCCTACATTGGACTCCGGCAGTGCCGGTTCTTCAAGTGGCCAACGAGGAATTCCTGTGTCCGACCACCGCAGTCGTCTCTTGGAACTGTTCAAAGCGCGAGCCTTGTCCTTCGGCGATTTCACGCTCGCATCCGGGAAAAAAAGCACCTACTACATCAACAGCAAAAAGGTGTTGTTCCACTCCGAAGCCGCATGGTTGCTCGGCGAACTGCTTTACGAAGCGACGCGCGACTTGGATTTCCAATCAATCGGCGGCCTCGAAGTCGGCGCGATTCCGATGTCAGCGGCTGCCCTCGTCCGCTATCACGAACATGGCCGGTCGATGGAAGGCTTCTTCGTTCGCAAGCAACCCAAAGGCCACGGCAGCATGGCCCGCATCGAAGGCGAACTGAAACCCGGGGACAAGGTCGTTGTCATCGACGATGTGCTGACCACCGGCGAATCGGCCGCCCAAGCTGTAGCGGAAGTCGAAAAGGCCGGCGCGAAAGTACTGCGCGTCGTGTGCATCGTGGACCGGCTGGAAGGGGCCGCCGAGAAGTTAGCGAAGTACGACTTTCGCCCTCTATTCACGATTCGCGATTTGGGGATCGGGGGCTGAGGCGTTAGCGGCTTAGTTGCAACCCCGCGATCACCGTCTCCAAGAACTCACGGGCCCGTTTTGCCAGCACGTCGACACCCTCGGGTTTCTCCGGGCGCGGCACCAGTGGCGCGAAGATGTTCTCGCAACAGAGCGGCATCGTCCGACCGGCAAAAGCGACCGTGTGCAGCAGTTTGTAATGGTCGATCTCGCCGAAACCCGGACCGCAATCCTCATCCTTAGGAAAGTTGCGGTGGTCCTTGATGCAGAAACTGCGTACTTCGCCGGCACACTTCTTCAAGTCGGGAATCGGATCGACGTTGAGATAGTCCATCACATTGCCCGCATCGTAGTTCACTTTGATGCCGGCGTCATTGACTTCGCGGGTGATCGCGGCACAAGCTTCGCCGGTGCCGGTCTCACCGCCATGTTGCTTCACGACCAGCAGGACCCCGAGATCGCGGGCAATGGGGCCGAGTTCCTTGAACCGCTTGATCCATAACTCGCGGTTGCCGCCCTTCGTATGCCCAAAAGTCAACACATGTGGAATCTTCGCAGCTGCAGCTTGATGCAGCCGGCGCTTCAACACCGTCAGCCCATCCTTGTGTTCCGGGTAGATGTTTGAAAACATCATGAGCGGTTCGAGTCCCAGGTCGCGGCACTTCTTGCCGATGGTCGCTGCCTTTTCATCAGAATCTTCTGCTGCCAATATCGGCGTGTTCTTGGCGCCGTCGCCTTCCACATGAGTTGTGCCGAGGGCGACGTAGCGATAGCCTGCGGCCTTGATGCCGTTGAGCGCACGTGCAAATGGAAACCGTGAGTACGGCAGCGTCATGCAGGCGACCTGAAATTGGGTTGGTTCGCGCTCGGTTTCAGAGCGGCTCTGCGAGAACGAAAACATGCTGCAGGCCGTCGCGGCAGCGGCTTGAACAAAACATCTTCGATTCATGTTTGCCTCGAATGGGACAATGCACGAATGCATGGTCCGAAGTTACGAGGCATTGAGCAAGCAAAAAAATGGAGCCGCGCACGAAGCGAGTCTTCGAGCGAATTAAGCGCCACGAATGAGATTATTCGACTTCAATCCAATCGGTTTCGCATTCGTCAGTCGCGATCCATTCCAGAAGCGACGTCGCTGCAGGGGTTTCGGCAAAGCAACCGTCGTCGAGCCAGTCCGCTCGCTGGACGGCCTGAGCGGATTCGACGACGAATTCATTGCGGTGATAATCCTGTTGCCGCGTCATCTGTGTAGACGTCGTGCTCCATTGAGGCATCGAGACACTTGCAGGCTGTATCAACTGTGGCAACGCCTTGGCCGCAGCCGCACCGATTTCGCCGGCGACTTCGTTCGATCGCGCTCCAGCCCCGCCGCCTCCGGTGGTTACTGATATCGACCACGCCGAGATCACGCCCGTGTCGAACATGGCGACATCATCAACGACCAGTCTCCATTGGCCGCGAGCATTCGTTCCGGTAAATGCACTGAGCGCTTGTTCCGAGCGGAATGTGCCATTGAATGGGGCAGCCCCACTGGCGATTCCAATCGATGCCGCGTCGTCAAATGTCGCCATGACATTGTCGCCCGATCCGCCTCGACGATTGAACAAGGTAACGACCGTGCCGTCCGGCCCTTGCAAGTAAATTTGCAGATCGCTGTCGTATGTATGGCTCAGGTTTAACTTGACGGAAAGCTGGCCGATCGTCAGGTCCTGATTGACCTGTAGAACCGAAACCGTTCGCATGCCATCGGCAATTGTGCGGTTCACATCCGTCGAATGGAACGTGTACGCTCCGCTGATCGATCCGCTAACCGTGTAACGATCATAGGGCACTTCGCCGTTGATGCCGTTGGCGTTCTGATCCATCTGATTGCCGGCGGTATCGCGAATGTCGGCTCCGATGGTCATTTGATAAGTGCCGGCAACAGTTTGAGTCGTGAAACCGACGTCGAATTGATTGGTCGTGCCGCTGACAGGCGTAACTGTGTATGTGACTCCGCTGACCGCAGTGCCGTTTCTCGTGAACGCGGCGATGTCGGCGATTGTAAACGTAGAAGCGTTGACGGCCTTGTTGAACGTCACGCGGACTTTATTCAGTGTTCCCGCGGTCGCTCCTGAAAACGAAGCCGATGTGACCATCGCCCCGCTGCCGGTTCCGCCGCCGCCGCCAGAACTGGCACCCAAGGCGCGCGCCAGGTTGAGCCTGCCGCCGGAGACAGTCTTGCCGCTAAGGACGCTCAGAGAATCGGTGGTTGAAAGCACCTGCTGAATGACTTGCCGATATGTCCAACTGGGATTGCGATCGCGCACGAGGGCAATAGCGCCGGCAACGAACGGAGACGCCATCGAAGTGCCGCTCATCGTGCCATAACGGTTATTCGGCAACGTGCTGTAGATGCTCGACCCCGGAGCACCGAGATCAACCGAAACGGCGCCGTAGTTGGAGTACGACGCCAATCGGTCGGCGCTGTCGGTAGCCGCCACAGTCACCATGTTGTCGAGGTTGTAGCTGCCGGGATAGTGCGGCGTCGTGTCGGTATTGGCGCTGTTGTTGCCCGCAGCTGCGACGAAGATGTGCCCGCGCGCTCGCGCACCGGCGATGGCGTCGTAGAACGCCTGATAGAAGCCGCCGCCGCCGTAACTGTTGTTCGACACAGCGGCGCCGTTGGCGACCGCGTAGTTCAGCGCCCGGATGGCGTTGCTCATGCTGCCGGAGCCGGTGCTGCTCAGGAATTTCACGGGCATGATCTGTACGCGCCAGTTGACGCCGCTGATTCCGACGCCGTTGTTTCCAACAGCTCCGATGATGCCGGCGACGTGCGTGCCGTGTCCGTTGTCGTCCATCGGGTTGTTGTCGTTGTTATGGAAGTCCCAACCTCGGATGTCGTCGATGAAGCCGTTGCCGTCGTCGTCAATTCCGTTTCCGGCGATCTCGCGCGTATTGGTCCAGATGTTGGCGGCGAGATCGGGATGCGTGTAATCGACGCCGGTGTCGATCACGGCGACGATGGTACGGCCGCTGCCGGTCGTCGTGTTCCACGCGGTCGCAGCGTCGATGTTTCGCAAGCCATACTGACTGGAGTACGACGGGTCATTTGGAACCGCGGTGACACGAACCTGATAATCCGCTTGCGCGAAGCGGACGGTCGAAACCAGTTGGAAGAACGCAAGCGCGCCCTCTACCGTTTGTCCCGGCTGTAATTCCAGCCGGTACATTCCTTCGCCAAGGTCCAGTGCGTTGTCGAATCGCGTCACCGTGGTACCGATTGCCGACAACTCGGTAAGTGTGCTGCCGGACTGCAAGCCGACCACGATGTGATTTTGGTCGTAGTTTTGGAAATCAAAGTTCAATTGGTCAAACGATGCGATTCCGCCGCTGGGTACGTCGCGGCTCTCAAGTGCTTCGACTTCAAATGATCGCGAGAATAAGAAACGATTGCCGGCCCGTCGATGTTGAGAACTCACGTTGCGCTTACTCCATAGCGGGGGTCAGTCCAGGGTGTCGGTCAGTTCGAGTCGACCGGCCTTGACGGTTTTGTCGAGCAGGCTGGTCTTGCAGACGTTAACCGCGGGCACGATTAGTGCGTCTGTGCGTGTCGGACGGGTATTCAGGGAAATGCTACTTCGTACAAAAGCGACAGTCAATCAATTCTGTATGGATTGCGAGGATTGAGCCGAACTTCGGCCCGGCGAATTTGCAGGATCGACCGATTATTCCGGTTGCGGCAGTTATTCGGCTCAGTTAAGGCATGCCGGTCGCCGATTTACGCCCGCCAATGGCAGCCCTGCGGCGACGCCAGAAGATCCAGCCGGGCACAAAATAGCTAAGTGCGACCGCAAGACCATAAAAGATCATGCCGTAGCCTGGAAATATGATCATCAGGATCGCAACCAGGCAAAGTGCCGCGACTGAGATGTAGAACATTCCCGATAAGATGCCGGCCTTGCTGAGGAACACCATCGCAGCAACCACCGGCAACAGCGGTGCGAATTCAAGCACCGGCCGGCCCAACAAGGCTTCGACTAACAAAACACCAAAGGCGCCGGTGACGCCGGCCGCCCAAGTGTGAGCGATCTGGCGTTCGACGAATGTCACCGGCCCTACTCTTCGACGCAGCCCCCAGAAGATCGGCGCCCACGTCAGCACGCCGCCACCCCACAGGACCAGATATGGCCAGCGATCAATGACGCCGGCCCGCTGCAACAGCCAGGTCGCAAGGCACAACAGCAATGTGAATGTACTGTGGGCCATCCACAGCAGGCCCCAGTTTTCCAGGATGGTGATGTGGTGGGTCGGACGAAAGAACCAGCCGATTAGGGCGCGAAGATCGCCCGGTCGAATCGACAGCGCTTCGCCGCGCAAGAATGACTCCAGGTCGCGGGCTAACGCATCGGCGGTCGCGTAGCGCATCTCAGGTGACTTTTGCAAGCACTTTAGACAGATGATTTCGAGTTCACGATCGACCTTGGGATTGAGCAGCCGCGGCGGAACAGGGTCCTGTTCGAGCACCATGTAGACGACGTCGACACGGCTCGCGGCTTGAAACGGAGGACGGCCCGTAAGCGCGTTGTACAAGATCGCCCCCAGGCTGTAGACATCGCTAGCCGGGCCGATTTCACCGCGGCGGCTCGCCGCTTGTTCCGGCGGCATGAAGCTGGGCGTTCCGACAATTGCTCCGGTTTGCGTCAAGCGTTCCTGATTTCCGGAAATGTCCATCTGTTTCGCCAACCCGAAATCAGTGACCAGCGGCACAGCACCGGCAACCGGAGAAGGAATCGGCGACTGATGGCTCGCTGAGTCATCGCTGCCTATGCCCAAGAGCATATTGCCGGGCTTCAAGTCACGATGAATGATGCCGGCCTTGTGCGCGTGATCGACCGCACTGGCGATGATGGCCACGATTCGTGCCGCCTCTCGCGGCGGCAGCGGCCCTTCGGTCAAAACGTCGGCAAGCGACTTGCCTTCGACGAAAGGCATCGTGAAGAAATCGCGGCCGTCGGCTTCGCCAACGTCGAACACAGGCACAATGTTTGGGTGCTTGAGCAGTGCCGCGGCTCTGGCTTCGGCTTTGATCCGCGCGCGGTCTTCGGGTCCGGCAAGGTCGCCGTGCCGCAACATCTTCAGAGCAACTACGCGGTTGAGGCTCTTTTGCCTGGCTTTGAAGACGACGCCCATCCCGCCGCGCCCCAATTCGCCCAGCAACTCATAGTCTCCGAGTGTTCGCGGCAAGCCCCCGGAGCCGGAATCGGCTGCACGAGCCGCCGCAATTGTCGCTTGAGAGTCTTGGCCGGCTGGTTGGTTTGCTGCTATTCTCGCGATCTGCGTCGTTGCCCAAAGTTGCCGAAGTTCGTCGGCAATGGACGGGTCGGCCGCGCATTCGGCCTCAATATTCGGCGTCTCGCCTCTATGGCGCGCATCATCGAGTCTCGCGAGCGCGGCCGCCAGCTTGTTGTCGTGTTCGTCGTTCGCAGCACCGTCATTCATCGACAGCCGCTCCCGTTAACCGCTCGAATCGACGCTGGGATTGGTTGATAGAAGTTCCTTGAGCCGGCGCAGCGCTCGCAAATGCCGCATCGACGCGGCGGCTTCGGACAATTCGAGCGTCGTCGCAATCTCTTGATTGGACAACTGTTCGTAATAGCGCAACAGCAACACTTCGCGATCCAGTTCATCCATTTGCGCCAAAACATGCTGCAGTCGCTGTTGCAACTCCTGCTGAATCGCAGCCGAGGCAGGCGTTAGCTCTTGGTCGGCGATCTGGCCCAGCAATTGGACCGACGACTGATGGCTCCAAGCAGCCGGCGCCTGTTCCTGGTCGATGCTGCGGCGAGCGGCGCCGCGATGCCGGCGGTGCGTATCGATGATGCGGTCCTTTGCCATGTGACGCAGCCAAAGATGAAACGGCATTCGCGGATTCTGCAAGTACTCGGACAGTCTTCGATGCGCGTCGATCAGCACTTTCTGAACGATGTCGCTGGCGTCCTCGCGCCTCGCCAGTTGCGGATCCAATCGCAATTCGACAGCCCGGCGGAGCGGTTCACGGCACAACCCAAGAAGCTGCTCCCCGGCGGCGACCGTCCCGGCCTGGGCATCGTCGAGCAGTCGCTTGATTTCCTGTGCCGCGGGCCACATAGTGCACCTGAAGTGGAGTCGGCAGATGTTCTAGCAGAAAGGGCGACGCAGGAAATAGACGCACGCGACGCAATGGCATCCGTGCCGTCGCGTCGCGTGTGTCGGATCAATCGACCGTGTTAGCGGCGATTGAAGTGATACGTCAGACCGAACAGGCCGGCGATTCCATTGACGCCGACGTTGGCGGGAATGATGCCGCCATTCCAAAAGTGATAGAACGCTGTTTCGGAGTCAAACGTCCAACTGTTATTGAGCCAGAATTTCGAACCTACTCCAGTGTGGATTGCGAAGTTAAACCCGTTCAACAGATTCGTGGCACCGGCGCCGCCGACCCACGAGTTCTGGTACACGGCGCCGCCGCCGAATTGGACATACGGAATCATGCGCTTGCGCGTGTACGAGAAGTTATGGCGAACGCTGACCACGCCGCCCATCAGGAAGTCGCCGGGGCCAAAGACGATCGGCATGTTGGTGAACTCGACGACGAGTTCCGTCGCGCCTTTGAATAGCCGGCGATCACCATCGTTGCCGCGAATGATGCGGCTCAATCGCAGATTAAGCGGCAGAAAATCCAGTCGCGGACCAGCGGCGCCAAGGCGGATGCCGAACCAATTGAACGGCGTCTGCAAATAGCCGCCCATGAAGCTGAGGCTCCACTGGCCTCGTACATAATTCTGACAGTAACAGAAATTCGGTCCGGTCATGTATTTGTAGTAACGGATCAATCGGCGGAGTGCGCCTTCGTTTTGATCCACGTATTCCGTCGTATCATTCACTTGCTGCGGCAGGACGCTCGGCGTCGAGTCGGTCTTGTCGTCTGCCGATGCCTCGTGACGTTCGGCGCCATACGGAGACCCGCCTTCCATCGTGACGGGCAGCGGAGTCGGGGTCACCGCGCCCCGCACCAATGGGTGTTGCGAGACCGGCTGCGGTTGCCCGACGAGGACCGACGTGATCGGCTTCCGATCCATTTGTGCACTAGCAACAGACGCGAACATCAGCGCGCCGGCGGCACAAAGCCAATTGGCGGTTTGAAACCTGGGCATCTGCTCACTCCTTGGGGGACGAGTTCCAGCGGGCGTGCCGATCTTCGCCGACAACTCACGGGTCGCGGCATCGTTTCCATGCCCGGTCTTTTCCATGCACCCGTTTTGTTCGACAGGTTCGATCCAATCGATTCAGTAAAAACAGGCCGGATAACCGCTCCCAGGCAAACTTCCTGTAAAGAGGTCCTTTTCGGCATTTAGCGAAGAGAATTCCGCCTCGGCAAAACAGGTGATTTCGGCACGCAAGCCGACTATACCGCCAAACATCGCAAACTACCCAGATTGCGTCACGGCGCCGCGATTAACACTCTCAAACCAATATTCAACGACTCGCGGTTGACTGCTGACTCACATCTCGTCGTAGTCTACCGGTTGGTTTTTGTCGATGTGACGCAATTGCAACTTCGTCACGTCGGCGTACTTCTGCGCGGCGCCTGTGTTGAAGATGACAACTTGATCCGCCGGCCCGATTTGACCCATCTCCTTGAGTCGTGGTACACAACTGATGCAAACGGCCGATTCCGGACAAATGCTGATTCCCTCTGCCGAAGCAGCGAGCTTCCACGAATCGACCATGCCATCTTCACGGCCGGCGATGGCGCAACCGCCGCTGGCGCGAATTGCGTCTAACATCATGAAGTCGCCGACCGCCGCCGGTACGCGCAACCCGCTGGCGGCTGTATGGGCATTAGGAAACATCGTTGCAAAACGTTCATTGGCCTCGAACGCACGGACAATCGGAGCGCAACCGTCGCTCTGACAACTGATGAGCCTCGGCATCTTGTTCGACTTCAGCCAGCCGAGCGTCAGCAATTCCTGGAACGCCTTCCACATTCCAATCAAACCGGTGCCGCCGCCGGTTGGATAGAGGATGACATCCGGCAGCGTCCAACCCAACTGCTCTGCCAATTCCAGGCCCATCGTCTTTTTGCCTTCAAGGCGGTACGGTTCTTTGAGCGTAGACATGTCAAACCAACCCTTCGCACCGACGCCTTCACGAACGATTCGGCCGCAATCCGTAATCAGACCATTAACCAGGAATACCTTGGCGCCAAACAGCCACGCCTCCATTTGATTGACGACGGGAGTGTCATCGGGCATGAAAACGTACGCTTCGAGCCCTGCACGAGCCGCATACGCCGCCAAAGCCCCACCGGCGTTTCCTGCCGTCGGGGCCGCGAGCCGAGTGAGGCCGAGGTGCTTCGCCATGCTCACGGCCATCGCCATACCGCGGCTCTTGAAGCTGCCGGTGGGCAACTGCGACTCGTCTTTGATCCGCAAATTGCCGAGCCCAAGTCGTTGCCCCAAACGCGGGCAATCCAAGAGCGGCGTCATCGGTTCACCCAACGTCACCGGTTCGATTTCCAAGGGCAGCGGCAACAATTCGCGATAACGCCACATGGTAGAGGGGCGGCCCGCGATGACTTCCGGTGAAACCGCCGCACGTATTTCGACGAGATGGTACCGGACCCAAATGGGCCTGCCTTCGTGTACGGTCCAAACCTTCCCAGCTTCGAATCGGGTTCCGTCGAGGGCACTTTCCAGATGAGTCACGAATGTCTGTTTCATGAAGGTTCCTGTTCGAACAGCCGGCCGATTTGCAACGGGGCAATTTCTGTTGCACAATTAGGTGTCACAGTAGCTTTGTACCTTGATCCCGGCCACGACCGACATGCGAGCACGCCTTACTATCGAAGCCGGCGACGGCGCACCCGAGGAACTGGACCTTGATCCAGAAACCCCGGCGACGCTCGGACGCAGCCGCGATAACTCGATCGTGCTTCGCGACGAGCATGCGTCGCGAATGCACGCTCGGTTGTTTTTCGATGTCGGCCGTTGGCATGTCCGCGACTTCGGCATGAACGGAACGCTGCTCGGCGGCGAACGTATCCAACAGCAAGCCGAACTCGAACACGGCCAGGAACTCCGCATCGGCAACGTTCGAATGCGATTTGCCCTCGTCGAACCCACCGCTCATTCCACGATTCACCGCTCCAGGTCTTCCAGTTCTGCCAGTTCAGCCAGCACCGGCACATTCTCAACCGGCAGCATGCGCAAAGAGGACCTGACCCTTCTTACGTCGTTCATGGCCGCCGGCGCTTCGAGCACCGAACCGACTGCCCTGCTCCGCCATGGACTCGAATTGCTGCTGGCGCAGACAAACGCTTATGTCGTCGGTTGCCTCAGCGCAGATCCGGCCGATCCAATAGAGAAGATCGTGCTGCCGGATTCTGCCAGCATTGACCCGACGATGAGCCGGCACTTGACTCGACGCGCTCTCCGCGACAACCGTACGTTTTGGCTGGGCACCGACATCACTGACAGTCGGCCCAAAGACAGCCTGCGAGAAGTCACCGACGCGCTGTGCGTGCCGTTACGGTCCGGCGGAACGCCGCGCGCCATGTTGCACCTCTACAAGAAAGGCGAGTTTTTCTGCGAACGCGATCTGCGGCTGTGCGAAGCACTTGCCGATTTCCTTGACGGCTGCCTGCAGGCCATGTTGCGCCACCGCGTCGCCAAGGCTGAAATCGCCCGACTCGCTTCCCACCCACCGATCATTGATGTACTTGTCGGCGACAGCCCGCCGATGGTCCGCTTGCGGCAGCGTATTGCCCGTGCCGCCAAACAGCCTTGGCCTGTGCTGATTCAGGGCGAAGCAGGCACATGTCCCGATCTCGTCGCACTCAGCCTACACCGCAGCAGTTCACGAACGTCCGGCCCTTTGGTCGTCGTCGGCGTTGATGGTTTAGCACCTCAACTGCAAGAGGCGGAGCTATTTGGCAAGCGGGTCGGCAAGTCAAAAGTGCAATTGGGCCACTGCCATCAAGCGGACGAAGGCACCCTCTATCTGGATGAAATCGGCGCACTTACACCCGACTCGCAAGCTCGATTGCAGAATCTCTTGACCGACAAGTCCGTGAGGCCTGTCGGCGCAACCGGTGAATATCGCCTCGATGTGCGCGTCGTCGCCGCGACGCAGCGAGATCTGGAAAAGGCAGCTGCTCGCGGAACGTTTCGCCGCAAGCTGCTCGTGAGCTTGTCGCACGAAGTGATCGAGATTCCGCCCTTGCGATTGCACTTGGAGGATATTCCGTTCCTCGTTCAGTATTTCCTTGATCGGCTGGCGCTGGAAACCCGCCGTGAGGTCACACTCTCCTTAGACGCCGTCGACAAGCTGCAAGCCTATCATTGGCCCGGCAACCTGCGACAATTGCGGGCGGAACTCGAAGCCGCTGTGTTGCGCACCAGCGGCCGACAGGTTGAAGCCGGCGACGTACTTGTGAATTGCGCACGATTGATGGTCAATGCCGGTAAGCACGCCGGATCATTGGTCGAAATAGAAAATCAATCTGCCAATTCTTCTGGGTAGATCCCAAGGTCCACGATGCTGCAGCCGGCGACGACATTCAAGCCCAGTTCACGCGCTCGCTTCAACACCGCCGCACCGTCCGCGCCCGGGTTGAACCATACCTCGTCAACCTGTTTCGTCGCGATGTCCGGCAGCACCGACAACGCCAACGATTCCGGCAGGTACATGCTCACGCGGTCGAGCACCGACTCAGGCACATCGAGAATCGACCGAAACACCGGCCAACCTTCGATCTCCGTTTCACGCGGATTGACCGGGTACACTTGATAACCCGCCTGTGCATGCGCTCGCACCGACTTGTTGCCGAACTTGCTGCGGTCAGCGCTGGCTCCAATTATCGCAACGGTCGGCATTGTTCTTCTCTCAGCGGTCAGCGGTGACTTTGTTGTACTGAGTACTCTGGTTTCTAGTTTGCTAACACGTTGACGATCCGTGCCAGCTTGCCGATGCTCAATCATATGATTCTCGACTTGAACGCCGACGTCGGCGAAGGCGCCGGCAACGACGAAGTGCTGTTGCAACTGGTGACGTCGATCAACGTCGCCTGCGGTTTTCATGCCGGCGATGCCCCGACGATGTGGCGCACGTTGCAGCTGGCCGGGCAATTTGGCATTGCAGCAGGCGCTCACCCGAGTTTCCCCGACCGCGAACACTTCGGCCGCCGCGAAATGCAACGAAGCGAGGACGACATCTTTGCCGATTGCGTCTATCAGGTGGGTGCGTTTTGCCAAATGGCCAAGGCCATCGGAGTGCGACCTTCGCACATCAAACCGCATGGCGCGCTGTACAACCTGGCATGCCGCGATGAACAATACGCACGTCCGCTGGTCCGAGCCGCGGAGTTGTTCGATCTCCCGTTGGTGAGCCTGCCGGGTTCGGTGCTCGAACGATTGTGCGCCGGCCGCGTACGGTTCATTCGCGAAGGATTCGCCGACCGCCGTTACCGGCCCGACGGATCGCTCGTGTCTCGATCGGCGCCTGATGCGCTGATTCACGATCCCGACGAGGCGGTGCAACAAGCTCTTGCGCTGGTGCGTGACGGGAAGATTGAAACACTCTGCGTTCATGGCGATCATGCCGAAGCCGTGCAGTTCGTCCAATCGTTGCGGCGATTCTTTGAAGATCACAAGATCGAATTGGCGGCCATCGCATGAGCCTTCGCGTACTCGACGGCGGATTGTTCTCACTGATGGTCGATGCAGGCCGACCGGCACATCGCGGCCTTGGCGTTCCGATCGGCGGCGCTGCCGACCGAACGGCGCATGCGTTGGGCAACGCCCTCGTGGGTAATCCGGAAACGACCGTTGCTCTTGAAGTTTCGCTTCGCGGCCCAACCTTGCAGGCGCTCGCGCCGGTCGCAGTCGTTCTTTCAGGCGCCGATTTCGACGCCCGAACCGACCGTGGAGCATTACGTTCAGCAATGACGTACACGTTGGCGCTCGGCGAGATCCTGAGGATCGGCGGAGCGCGTTGCGGAATGCGCGGCTACCTATGCGTGCCCGGCGGCTTTCATTCCCCCAAGATTCTGGGCAGTCGCACGGCGCTCGCCCCAATTCATGCCGGAAGTGAATTGACTTGTGCCAGCGGCGTCATGCCTTCCCGATTTCTTGCCGAGGACGCACCCAGCGCCGTCGCTCGGACGAATCACGTGGAGCTACGCACGCTTGCGGGCACACACTCGGACTGGTTCGCACACGATGCACTCTGCGAGCGGCGATTTACGGTCAGTGCCGCAAGCAATCGAATGGGCATTCGACTTCAGAGCGAAGCCATCGATGTGCCGAAACGCGAGATCGTGTCGGAACCGGTTTGCCCCGGCACGATTCAAGTCACGAACGACGGACAGTGCATCATCCTCGGTGTCGATGGGCAGACAATCGGCGGCTACCCGCGCATCGGGCACGTCATCCAGGCGGATTTGGACAAAGTCGGTCAACTTCGGCCGAATCAAAGCGTCACGTTTCGAATAGTGACGTTAGCGGAAGCAGAGGCTGCCTGGCTTGCCTACCGTGCCGAACTTTACACGTGGAAGGCACGGCTGGCAGTTCGGTTCGATTGCCCTGGCATTCTTGCCAACGACTCGGTATAGCTCCGCGCGGAACGATCCTATCTGTCTCGCGTTCTGTCAGCGGAGCATTTCCAATGAATCGATACAAGTGGATATTGTGCACGGCTGCCGTCGTCGGCGCCATGATCGCGGTACAATCGCAGTTGAGCAAAGAACCTCTGAAAGTATCGAGCGCGAGCCATCGCTCGCTGCCGCCGGGCCAATACGGAATTGCTGTTCCCGCACAAAGCTCGACGGTCGAGCCGGAAGCCATGATCGACCTGTCGAAGGCGTTTGTGATTTCGACGCCGCCGGAGAGCGACTTCATCACGCCGCCGCCGATGCCGGTAATGATTGAGACACTTCCAATGCCGCGGCCGGCGAATGACGAGACGGTCGAACCGCCGCTGGCAAATGAGATCCCAATTTCATTCCTCATCCATGCTGCTGAGACGACGGAACCCGCACTTGCTCGAGTTGTAGAAGGCCCAAGGTTGAACACGCAGCAATGGCTGCACTTGCCGCCTCGTTATTATGTCAGCGCGACTGACAGCACCGGCGTTACACTCGCTGAAATGCAACTTCGCTTTGAATCCGACGTGCGTCACTGGCGGAAGCTGCAGGTATTTGGACCACAATTGCACGCCGGATGCACTCACATGGGCGGGCATGTGACGACCAGCGCGCCTCGGGGAATTCATGACGGCGGAGTTCGTTGGGCAACATTCAAGATGCCGTCAGACCTCGAACTCCAGCCGCTGCCTTTACCTCACACGCTTGAGATTCGCCCGACCGATGTGCGGCCGAACTGGCTGACGGGGCCATATTGAATGACGGGCGAACCAATGATGAGTTGGAGGTGTCCGATCGTTCGAGCGACACTTGACAGGGGCACAGCGCGATTCTAACGTAGCCGTGTCCGCATCGGGCGCTTAGCTCAGTTGGCTAGAGCACTAGCTCGACACGCTAGGGGTCACAGGTTCAAGTCCTGTAGCGCCCATTTCAGTTTCCCATCGATTTCAGAATACTTTGGTCTGTGATTTTGAGTTCTTGCATCGTCATGTCAACTCTCGCACCGGCTCCCGGTCGTCCAGCACGTGCATCGGCCGTTTCAAATGGACGCGGATCGGCGTCGCGGGGTCAATGCCCAGACCGCAGATGTTGATTCCAGCGACATTCGTTGCGGTCGGGCGAAACTCCCCGCGAATCTCCGCGGGCGCATTGGGCTTCATGTCGAAACCATCGATGTGCGATGGTCCGCCTCGAAGCCAGATCATGATTACCGACTTTGAACGCCTGGGCTTGGATTGTGACAGCGCCTGAAGTCGCAGTAAGTCCGCAAGCGTGAGACCAGCAAACGCCAGAGCGCCGGCACGCTGCATTTCGCGCCGAGTATTGCCGTCGCACAAGCGGGCCTTCGAACAAAAAAACGCTCAACATGGCAGCCCCCTCGTTTCCAATTGGTCGAGTGACACACTGTCTTCGCGCACGCTACTCGCTTTCCAACTTCTTTCTCGCCTGGGCAAGGGCCGCACGTTCTTTCTCAGGCAATAACGGGTACCTTGGATCGAGATCACAAATTGCTGTTGTGAGTACGTCGGCGACGATGGCTCGCGCTACCCATTTCTGGTCGGCAGGAATCACATGCCACGGCGCCCACTCGGTGCTCGTCGCGGAAATCGCGTCTTCGTACGCCTTCATATAGTCGTCCCAACAATTCCGTTCCGCGAGGTCGGCGGCCGAGAACTTCCAATTCTTTTCGGGCCGATCGAGCCGGTCAAGAAGGCGCCGTTTCTGCTCCTTCTTCGACATGTACAAAAAGAACTTGAGCACAGTCGTGCCATTCCGCGTGAGATGCCGCTCCAATCCATTGATGTCGTCGTACCGGGCGTCCCAGAACGGTTTGTCGACCCCGCCGGCGGGGCATTGCTGTGGGCCAAGCAACTCCGGATGTACCTTGACGATCAAAACATCCTCATAATACGAGCGATTGAAGATGCCGACGCGGCCACGTTCCGGCAGGCACCTGGCGTAGCGCCACAAAAAGTTATGATCGAGTTCCTCGGCCGACGGCTTCTTGAAACTGAAAACCTGACAACCCTGTGGATTGACTCCCGACATGACATGCTTGATGATGCCGTCTTTCCCGGCGGCATCCATCGCCTGCAGGATGATGAGAACTGAAAATCGATTGTCCGCATACAGCCGGTTCTGCATCTCGGAGAGTTTCTTCAGATTCTCGTTGAGAAACGACTGTGCCTTTTCTTTGAGATCGTCCTTGCCGAGCTCCTTCAGTTCGCCGTCGGTGGTCAAGATGGTTTCATGGTCCTTGAGTCGGAATTTTTTCCCGCCGGCAGCTTGCAAACGCCGAATCATTTCCTTTGGGAGCATTGCGAATCTCACTGGTACGGTTATCGAAACGAAATGCCGGCTCGCAGCGCATCAATGGCTTTCTCCCATTCGAGAGCGGAGCCGGCCATCGACATGGTATACAGCGGGCCATTGAGGTTCCCGTCCCGCATTTCCAGGTTCTTGTTCTTGATCCAGGCTTCGCAAGCCTCGCGAATGACAATGCTGTCGGCATCGGTAGCCGTAATGACGGCCAACTCCACCGCGAGACCTCGCTCACCCGGATCGACCTTTTCAGTGATGCGCGCGGGTCGAGCGCGGCTGGTGACAACGCCGCCATCGACTCGCATCGCTGCCGCGAATGTCCGGACGCGAAATAGCTTCTTTCGCTCTTCAACCGTCCATTTGTTTAGGAAGATTTTCAGCGAGGTTTTCTCCCAGTCCTCAGAATGGCCCATCAACCAGAAATAGGTGCCCTTCTCCGTGCGATAGCGCATCAGGTCCACGAGCGGCGCCGCCAACCGCTCAACGTTTTTCGCAGGTTCATCGGGGACGCGCTGCATGTCTTCGGGCGTGATCGTTACCACAAACGTTCGTTCGGTAGCGCACCAAAGTACGGCCTCGACAGGAAGTCCATTCGGACGAATCAGGTCAATTTGTTTTGAGCCGTCCTGTTTAGAACGAAACGAGCCCAAGCGTTCACGTACGGACGCCGCGTTGTAACTCGATCGAGTACGGACGATCAAACGCACCTTAGGTATCAAGTTCGCGTCGACCTTCAGGCCGACGACGATCTCCTCAACATCGCCGCGAGTCAGGCCGGTCCAACGCTCAACGGGCAACATAGCGTTTGGAGAAAAACACAGGCGGTCGACGATGTCGGGTTCTTTGTCGGCCTTGCGCTCTCGGCGAGCTTCATCAGCCGCTGCGACATTCATCGCCATGATGAGATTGGTGTCGTCCGGCAAGTAGCCAAGCGCCGGCGACTCGGCCAGCGAACGGCCGCCGCGCTGGCCCCTCGTCTGCCATGCAAAAATCAGCGCCCCCACGAACACAATTGACATGCAACCGATGACGATGAGGCCGATGTGCCGATTTCGCTTTGAAATCGCGGCGGGTGTCGGTAGAGCAGTTGGGACGCCTTTGGCAGCTGCTGGTTCCGACCCGGCCAACGGACCGGCAAAAGATTCGCCGCAGCGGATGCACGCAATACGCCGAGACTTGGATGCGGGCTGCGGACGTGGCATTGAGGCATTGCAATATGGACACGAAACCGTTGAATCACTCATGCAATTTCCTTGATCGCTTCGAAAACCGTACTTCCACCTGGACGCTCACGGGGTTCCAAATGCGGCGAGAAATCGTCCATTAAGCGTCCTTTGTCTATTGATACGGCGCAGATTTCGTTCGCCTGCGTTCATGAATTGCCGTTCATCGGTCTGTATTGACCGATTTTGGCGGTAGACCTAGACTGAAACTTGCGAAAAACTCGAGAGTTTGACGGACTCAGGAGGCATTACGCCGATGGCGACCGACACCAAGATGGAAGTGGGCATACTTGAGCGCATCGGCGACGGCTTTACCGCATTTTCAGAATCCTGTGTCAGCTTCCTGACGCGCTTATTTGGATCCAGCAACGAACGGATGGTTCGGCAACTCGGCCTGATCCGTGCTAGAACTGCCAATGAGACCAATCGCGTCATTCCCGGTTCGTTGCTCGACAAGATCAATCAACTTGAACCGCAAACGCAGGCCCTTTCAGATGACGATCTCAGGGGGCTCAGCGACAAATTCCGCGAACGTTTGAAAAAAGGCGAGACGCTCGAAGACATTCTACCTGAAGCGTTTGCCGCATGCCGCGAAGCAGGCCGCCGCACCAAGAACATGCGGCACTTTGACACGCAGATCATCGGCGGCATCGTCCTCCATCGCGGCAACATCGCAGAAATGGTCACCGGCGAAGGCAAGACGCTCGTTGCCACGCTACCCGCTTACTTAAACGCTCTCGAAGGCAGAGGCGTTCACGTCATCACGGTCAACGATTACCTGGCACGTCGCGACTGCGAATGGATGTTGCCGATTTACAATGCCCTCGGCGTCACCGCCGGCTATATTCAGTCCGACATGGACCCCGAGCCTCGTAGAAAGGCCTACGACTGCAACATCACATACGGGACAAACAGCGAGTTCGGCTTCGATTACCTGCGCGACAACATGAAACCCGCTCGGCACGGCGATCCGCTGTATCCGCCTTGGGGCCAGCAAGTACAAGGCATCCTGAACTTTGCCATTATCGACGAAGTCGACAACATCCTCATTGACGAAGCTCGCACGCCGTTGATCATTTCCGGTCCGGCATTCTCCGATGTTCGGCGATACGACCAAGCCAATAACATCGCAGTACAACTCACGGAGTTGCAGAAGCGCGAACCGGGCATGTATTACGAAATCAAGGAGAAGGAGCACACGTGCCATCTAACGGATGCCGGCATCCGCAAAGCTGAAGAACTGGCGGGAGTCGAGAGCTTCTACACAGCCGGCAACATGGAATGGCCGCACCTCATCGACAATGCGCTCAAGGCGCATCACTTGTACAAGCGTGACCGAAATTACATGATCACACAGGATCCCGACACTCGCGATCTGGCGATCATCATCATCGACGAGTTCACGGGACGCGCCATGTTCGGCCGGCAATGGAGCGACGGTTTGCATCAAGCAGTGGAAGCGAAACACTCGCGCGACGGCGTCAAAATCAAGCAAGAGACACAGACGCTCGCTACGATCACATTGCAGAACTTCTTCAAGCTTTACAAGAAGCTCTCGGGCATGACCGGCACGGCAATGACAGAGGCGAACGAATTCTGGAAGATCTACCATCTGGACGTCATCGCAATTCCAACGAATCGAGCCCTGATTCGCGTTAATTCTCCCGATGTCATCTACAAGACGGAAAAGGAAAAATGGGACGCGGTGCTCGAAGAAGTTCTCAAGGTCCATGCAGACGGCCGCCCGATCCTCATCGGCACGACCGACGTCGCCAAGTCGGAAAAGCTCAGCGGCATGCTGAAACGCCGCGGCATTAAGCACGAGCTGCTCAACGCCAAGCCCGAAAATGTGCAGCGGGAAGCCGAGATTGTCGCGCAGGCCGGCCGTCTCAAAGCAGTAACCATTTCCACCAACATGGCCGGGCGCGGCACCGACATTATCTTGGGCGGCAACCCCGAAACGCTCGCATGGGCGCGCCTTCAGGGGCAGTACCCTTCACGGCTCGATGTGCCAAACGAAATCTGGTCGACGACAGTTCATGAGATTGAGCAGAAGGAACAAATGAAAGCCGAAGGCCGTGAAGTCGCGAAAATGGGCGGCCTGCACATCGTCGGAACGGAACGACACGAAAGCCGCCGCATCGACAATCAGCTTCGAGGCCGCGCCGGCCGCCAGGGCGATCCGGGATCGTCCCGGTTTTTCTTGTGCCTCGAAGACGACTTGATGCGTATTTTTGCCGGCGACTGGGTCAAAAACGTACTTGAGCGATTGGGCATGAAAGACGGCGAAGCCATCGAGAGCCGCATGGTCTCCCGGCGAGTCGAAGGCGCACAGAAGAAAGTAGAAGAGCGCAACTTCGACATTCGCAAGAATCTGCTCGAATACGACGAAGTGATGGATAAGCAGCGCAAGGACATCTACGGCCGGCGGCAGGAGATTTTGAACGGAGCCAATTGCAAGATCATCGTACTGTCAATGATCGAAGAGCAGATCGATGAGGCCGTCGACCGCTATCTGAATGAAGAATTCGGCCCTGCCAGTTTCGCAGAATTCGCCGCCAACCGGCTCGGCGTCGAGCTTGAACCGCATGACTTTCGAAAATGCTCCTTCGAGGAAGCCGACAAAGCAGCCCGAGAGAAGGCAACGCGCGCGGCCCCAACGTTCATCCAAGAATCGCTCGATGAGTGCGTGAATCCCGATGAAGACTCCAAAGAGTGGAAGTGGCAGGAACTTGCCCGTCGCGCCAACGCTCGCTACGGAACCAAACTGCACGACCGCGAACTTCGAGCGCTTGGCCGCGACGGGCTGTCGCAATTCTTCATGGATAAAGCGCAAGATGCAATTCAAGCGGTCGACCTTGCGGACGGAGCTAAGTACTTGAACGAGGATTGGAATCTCCGCTCGATCTGCGACTGGATGCGCCAGAAATTCCTGTTGAAGATCACGCCGGAAGAGATGCAAGGCAAGAACGCCGCCGCCGTCAAGGAACTGTTGCGGGACAAGGTGCTGACGGCTTACCGCCAGAAGGAACTGGAGTTTCCTGTGACCGTCGCGATGGCCAATTTCATGTCGGAGAAGCCGACGCAAAGCACAGGCCAGAAGTACGATCGCGCCGGCCTTTATCAGTGGGCGATGGTACGATTCGCCGATCTTCGCGACCGCATTAACGAAGAGGACTTTCGCACGCTGTCGAAGAACCGGCTCTTTGATCTGCTGATCGGGCTCGCCAAGGACTCGTACCCTCAAGACGGCCACGTGGCGATCGACGCGAAACTTGCCGAAGCTCTCGAAGGCACCCGTTATTCAGAGGAAGACGACGCGACGGAACTCGCAAACTGGGCAAAAGAGCGTTTGCGTGTCGAAATTCCTGTCGAAGCGTTGACCGGCATCACGCACGATCAAGCGCGGCAAGTCATGTGGAGCGCATTCGACAAGCGTTACAGGCCGGAAATGCGCGGCATGGAACGCAGCTTGTACCTGAATCAACTCGACACCGCCTGGAAGAAACACCTGCTGACGATGGATCACTTGCGATCGACCGTCGGGCTGCGCGGCTTTGCACAGGAAGATCCAAAGATCGTATACAAGCGCGAGGGCATGAAGGAATTTGAACAGATGAAAGACGCCCTTGAAGACCGAGTCACCGATACGGTCTTTCGCATGGAAGAGGAAGAAGGCTTCCAGGAATCGATGTGGGCAATCGGCTCGGCGACGCACGAAACTTATCAGCCGCGTTACGACAATACCCAAGAGATGTCGACCAACGCAGGCCAGAGCGACAAGAAAAAAGAACCGATTCGCAACAAGGCCGAACGAGTCGGCCGAAACGACCCTTGTCCGTGCGGCAGCGGCAAGAAGTACAAGAATTGCTGCATGCGATCAGCCAGCAGAAACTAACGGTGAGTCGAAGGCGACCGCTCACCTTCGACATTCACTGGACCTGTCGTTATGCTCTTTCCCTACTTTCTCGATGCGCTCTACGCGCTGGCCTTGTGCGCCTTCGCGCCATTGGTTTTGTGGCAGTATCTGCGGAAAGGCAAAGCTCGGCGCGGCATCTGGCAACGAATCTGCGGCCCTTTCCGATTCAAGAACACTTCGATGCCTCAAGGCGCTGTCTGGTTCCACGGCGTCTCCGTCGGCGAAGTTCATCTCCTTCGCACCATTGTTGCGGAGTTCAAATCTCGTCACCCGCAATTGCCGATTGTTGTGTCCGCAACCACTGATACAGGCCTCGCGGAAGCAGAGAAGTTCTTCGGCAAAGACCTGGTATTTCGCTGCCCGTTCGATTTCTCATGGGCAGTCGCCAACGCAATGGACTCGCTCCGGCCCAACATGATCGTTTTGGCGGAGAGTGAACTTTGGCCGAATTTCCTGACGGCCGCCAAGGCCCGACGCATTCCCGTTGTCGTGGTCAACGCCCGCGTAAGTCCAAGAAGTTTCGCACGTCTTCGTCGCGTTCGCTCGCTCGTTGCATCGTGGATGCGCACGATCACATGCGTCGCCGCCCAGACCGGCGAATACGCCCATCAGTACTCGAAACTCGGCGTACCGTCTGAGCGAATTCGCGTCACTGGTTCTGCGAAGTACGACGGTGTACAGTCGGATCGCAACAACGAGAATACGCAGACGCTGCGGCAGCAATTGAATATTCAGGAAACCGATATTGTCTGGGTTGCCGGCAGTACTTCGGCGCCGGAAGAGGAAATCATCCTCCGAGTGTACCAGAAACTGGAAAAGGAGAATTCGAGGCTCCGCTTGATCATCGTGCCGCGGCAAAGCGATCGTTTCGAGGAAGTCGCAGAAATCCTGGTGCTCAGCGGCGAGTCCTTTGTGCGCCGCAGCCGGCTTCCTGCCATCGTGCCGGCTTCGTCGATTATTTTGATCGACACGATCGGTGAACTCAGAGCCGCGTGGGGACTGGCAACCGTTGCGTTCGTCGGCGGCAGTATGGACGGTCAACGAGGCGGCCAGAACATGATCGAACCGGCGGCGTATGGGGCAGCCGTTATCTTCGGCGTGCATACCTGGAATTTCCGCGAGACCGTAAGCCGCCTCATCGAAGCCAAGGCCGCGATTCAAGTTCGCAGCGAGGCCGAATTGGAAGCGACTTTGAGGCAACTGTTGCAATCGCCCGAAGTTCGCGAGACGATGGGAATGGCCGCTAGTCACCTGGTTCGCACGCAACAAGGCGCAACGGCGCGAACCGTCGACATTCTCGGCGACGTGCTTGAACGAGAGGCTGCATCTCGCGATTCGATTGGATTCCTGAAACAAGCGGCGCACCATGGATAATCCGACCAATTCGGTTTATCGCGATGGCAGATTCATCGTCACAAAGACAGCCGAATTGTCGTTAGAGGACTACGGCTTCGTATGGGGAGCGACCGTTACCGATCGTTGCCGCACCTATTTGCAGAAATGGTTTCGGCTCGACGACCACATCGCGCGTTTTCGCAATAGCTGTGCACTGTGCCGAATTCCGCTTTCGGCAACCGATCGTGAAATCGCATCTGCGGCCGATGATCTGCTTGAGCGGCAAATCGCGTGTGCAGCGACCGGTACGGAATTCACATTGATTATGTTGGCTACACCCGGAACTCAACAATCGCCGAGCATCATTCTGCAGATTCAAGCTCTTGACTTCACGAAGTATCGTCCGTTGATCGAGATCGGAGCGAAGCTGGTAATCCCGGCAACGCACCACGTGCCCGATGATTGCATACCGCGTCATGCCAAGATGCGGAGTCGAATGCACTGGTGGATCGCCGAAAAGGAAGCTCAGTCGGTCGAGCCGTCAGCCCACGCTTTGCTGCTGGACAGCGACGGCGTTGTCACGGAAACCGCCGCAGCAAACGTCGCCATCGTCAGAAATGGCGTCATCTTCACTCCGCCTCTGGAGCGAGTGTTGCCCGGAATCAGTCGCCGCGTTCTCGTCGAAATCGCCGCTTCGCTTGAGATTCCTCTGCGAGAAGCACCGTTCACAGCGGCCGATTGCGAGACGTCGGATGAAATGTGGCTTCTGAGTACACCGTTTGCAATCGCCGGCGTTGTTTCGTTGAATGGCAGGCGATTCAATTGGCCCGGCCCTTTGGTGCAACGGATTCGCGGAGTTTGGTCACAGCTGACGGGCGTCGATATCTGGCTTGGGCTCGAACCGAAGGCCGACGCTTGTTGACAGTATTGCACGCATCCCTATATCGTACCCATCGACTCGCGCCGGTAAGGCGCGTGCCCCGCTAGGGCTGAAATCTCGCAGTTCGAATAGGAAGGTAGAACTCGAAAATGAAATGGATGACGCAATCGCTGAAACCAGCGATCCTCTCTCTTGTTGTCGTTTTGATTACATCAGCTAGCGCTCGTGCAAGCGAAGTTGATCTTGCGATCCCCGACCTGGAGAAGAACGGAAAGTTTCATCTCCTTGGCAAAGAGATTACGCCGTGGGATTTGCTGTTCTACGGTTCATTTGTCATTGCAGGCACTTTGGGATTCAGTTTGTTTCAGCTATGGCAGATTCGCAAGCAAACCGCGCATAAATCGATGCTCGACGTGGCTGAGATTATTTTCCAGACTTGCAAAACCTATTTGATTCAACAGGGCAAGTTCCTGTTGATGTTGTTTGTGTTCATTGCCGGCGCCATTGCGTATTACCTTTGGTCGTCGAGCAGTCATGGCGGCGACCCCACGCCAGGCGCGCCGGCACAGATGAACGTCGTCGTAAAGATTCTCCTGGTGTTGTTATTTGCAGTCGTTGGTATGGCGGGATCGTACGCCGTCGCTTGGTACGGCATCCGTGTCAACACCTTCGCCAACGCCCGCACTGCCTTCGCATCGTTGCGGAGCGATCCTTGGCAGGTCGTCAACATTCCGTTGCGGGCCGGCATGTCCATCGGTTTGTTCCTGATTTCCTTGGAACTGATCATGATGGTCGTGATTCTGCTTTTCATCGATCGCAGAATCGTCGGCGCGTGCTTCCTCGGTTTTGCTATCGGCGAATCTTTGGGCGCCTCGGCTTTGCGTATCGCCGGCGGCATCTTCACGAAGATCGCCGACATCGGCTCTGACTTGATGAAAATCGTTTTCAATGTCAAGGAGGACGATCCCCGTAACCCAGGCGTGATCGCGGACTGCACCGGCGACAACGCCGGCGACTCTGTCGGACCGACTGCCGATGGCTTCGAAACGTATGGCGTTACCGGTGTGGCGTTGATTTCATTCATCACATTGGCTGTGCCAAGCGTTGAGATTCAGGCAAAATTGATCGTCTGGATCTTCGCCATGCGGTTCTTGATGGACTTCATGTCGGGCCTGTCGTACTTCTTCAATCAGGCAATTTCCGAAAGGCTTTACAAAGGCCTCAAAGAATTCAACTTCGAAGCCCCCCTTACCCGGCTCATTTGGATTGCCTCGATCCTTTGTATCACGACCTCGTACGGCATGAGCTACCTGTTGATCAGCGACCTGAGCGTCAACGCACAGCCGATGCCGAACCTTTGGTGGCAACTTGCGACGATCATCAGTTGCGGCACGCTCGCGGCAGTGCTCATCCCGGAATTCACGAAGATTTTCACCAGTTCGCACTCAAAACATGTGCATGAAATTGTGACTGCCTCGCGCGAAGGCGGTTCGTCGTTGACAATTCTCTCAGGGCTCGTTTCCGGAAACTTCAGCGCGTTCTGGAAGGGCATTTTGATCGCGGCCTTGATGGCCGGGGCGTATTTTGTCAGCCAACAAGGCCTGGGCCAGGTGATGGGCGAGTATGGTTCGATCTTTGCATTTGGTCTTGTCGCGTTCGGCTTCCTGTGCATGGGTCCGGTGAACATCGCGGTCGACAGTTACGGCCCTGTAACCGACAACGCCCAGTCGGTGTTCGAGTTGGCCCAAACGGAGCACATCCCCGGCATCAGCGAAGAGATCAAGCGAGACTTCGGGTTTACGCCCGACTTTAAGGGCGGCAAACACTACCTCGAATCGAATGACTCCGCCGGCAATACTTTCAAGGCAACAGCGAAGCCCGTGCTCATCGGCACAGCGGTCGTCGGCGCCACGACGATGATCTTTGCGATCATTCTGATCCTCAAAAAGGCCGGCATGTTGCAACTGAGTTTGACCGATGCGCCGGTGCTCTTGGGCTTTATCTGCGGCGGTGCAGTGATTTACTGGTTCTGCGGCGCATCGATGCAGGCGGTGACGACCGGTGCGTACCGTGCTGTCGAGTTCATCAAGAAAAACATGCGGCTCGACAAGAAAGAGGCCGACATCGAAGACTCGAAGACAGTCGTGAAGATTTGTACGCAGTACGCCCAGAGCGGCATGTGGAACATCTTCATCGCATTGATGTCGGTTACACTGGCCTTCGCGTTCTTCGACCCGAATTTCTTCGTTGCCTATCTCATCTCCATCGCCGTCTTCGGGTTGTTCCAGGCCATTTACATGGCGAATGCCGGCGGCGCCTGGGACAATGCCAAGAAATATGTCGAAGTGGATTTAAAGGAAAAAGGCACGCCGCTGCACGCGGCGACGGTCGTTGGCGATACAGTCGGCGACCCGTTCAAGGACACGACGTCCGTCGCTCTCAATCCAATTATCAAATTCTCCACCCTGTTTGGTCTGCTTGCGGTTGAAATCGCCGTCGAAATGAAAGGCGAGGCCAAACTCGGACACGGACACGACTATACACCATATCTTGGCGTGATCATGATGCTTATTTCGCTCGTATTTGTTTGGCGGTCATTCTACGGTATGCGGATTCCCCAAGATAAGGCAGTGGCAGCGGCGAAACATTGATTCGCTTGAACTGCAGCAAAAAGCCGTCATGGGCATAACACTCATGACGGCTTTTCGATTTGCCGCATCGGCTGTATCTTCAGCACCATGCGAACACAACTCTCCATTGCAGCGTGTTTCCTATTTCTTGGACAGACGTTCTGCAATCCGCCTCAAGTGCTTGATTCACGGTTGACGCTCGAACTCGTTGCCGAACATCCGAATATCGTCACTCCAACCGGCATCGCGGTCGATGCAATGGGCCGCATCTGGTGCATCGAAAACAACACACATCAGACCGCATCCGGTTACAAGGGCCACAAAACCGATCGCATTCGGGTGTTCGAGGAATTTGATTCAACGGGTCGAGCCAAGAAGGTCACTGACTTTGCGGACGGCTTTCGCGATTCCATGGGTCTGACTTTCGGCGCCGACGGCACGCTGTACCTGGCAACGCGCGCGACCGTTTATCGATTCAGCGGCCGCGAGCCGAAGCCAATCGTTCGACTAGAAACGAAGGGCAACTATCCCCACAACGGGTTGTGCGGTTTCGCCTGGGATGCGAATGGAAACCTGATCTTCGGCCTCGGCGAAAATCTCGGCGAGTCCTATCGAGTCATCGGTTCTGACGGCATCGCGATCGGCGGAGGCGGCGAAGGCGGCAGCGTCTATCGCTGCCGGCCCGACGGAACGGACGTGTCGCGAATCGCCACCGGCTTTTGGAACCCCTTTGCACAGTGCATCGACGCCAACGGCAACTTGTTCGCCGTGGACAACGACCCCGACGCCCGCGGCCCCAACCGATTGCTGCACGTCGTCCAAGGCGGCGACTTTGGCTATCGATTCCGCTACGGCCGCAAAGGAACGCATCCGTTTCAATGCTGGAATGGCGAGTTGCCCGGCACGCTCCCGATGGTCGCCGGCACGTCCGAAGCGCCGAGTGGAGTAATCGCGTGCGACTTCACAACGCTGCCCGACGCGTTCGACGGAGAGCTGCTTGTCACATCTTGGGGCGATCACACGATTGAACGGTTTCGACTTTCACCGCATGGCGCGAGTTTTCGCGCCACATCCACAACAGTCGTTCGTGGCGATGAGGACTTTCGACCGGTCGCTTTCGCGATCGCCCCCGATGGCTCAGTCGTCTTTAGCGACTGGGTCAAGAAGGAGTACCCGGTTCATGGCCACGGACGCATCTGGCGACTGCGCGCCAAGCCCGAGGCAATGGGTGTTTGTGGTAAGTCAAAGAATTCAGTAGTCGCGAGACCCGCTGACGAATTATTGAAACTCGCGTTACACTCGAAATCCGCAGCCGAACGAATGCAAGCGGTGTTTCAATTGAGCCATAGCGAACACGCTCGTTCGTCGATTCCGCTTCTGGGTGACAGCGATCCGTTCATGGTAAGTGCGGCAATCGAAACGATCGGTCGGCCGGCGCATGTGCCGGCCCTTCTTGCCGCATTACGGCAACCGACAACGCCATCGCTCCGGATCGGAATACTGCTAGCCCTTCGACGGAGCGGCTCATCAACGGCCGTGCAGGCGATTTCCGAGTTTCTGGCAGATGTCGATCCCGGCGTTCGCCGAACGGCGATTCAATGGATCGCGGAAGAACAGGTGACCGAATTCGCACACCGATTGCAGGCTGCGGCGACGAAAGAGCCGGTGACTCGTGAATTATTCGAATCATGGCTCGCGGCTCGATCGCTCCTTGAGAATCGGACAACAAAAGATCCAGGAAAGAACACGGTTTCGGAGACGATGGTTGCGTCGATCCTTGAAGACTCGAAGCAACCGGCACAATTCCACGTATTGGCATTGCGGATGCTTCGCCATGATCATCCGCTGCTGACGGCAGGCCGATTGGCCGCGTTTGTCAGCAGCAAAGAGCCTGGCTTACAAATTGAGGCGATGCGAACGTTGATCATGCGAGCCGATTCGGATTCGCAGACACTTTTGCGCAAGCTTGCACTGGACGATCGCCTGCCGCTTGTGGAACGAGCCAAAGCCGTCGCTGGACTTTCCCATTCAGCCAAAGACGAGGACACGATACGCGTATTGGAAACTGCCGCCAAGTCGACGGAACTGAAGCGAGACGCGGAGCGGAGTCTCACCGACCGTGAGCCGGATGCAAAAGCGCGTTCGCTGAGCGAATGGAGGCCATTGCTGGAATCGGTCGGGTCCGCCGCAGCGGGCGAGCGGCTTTTCTATCATGCCAAGGGTCCGGGATGTTTCAAATGCCACCGCATCAATGGCCGAGGCGGCATCGCGGGACCTGATCTAAGCCTAATCGGCCGTTCGCTCTCGCGTGACAAAATGATCGAGTCGATTGTCACGCCGAGCAAAGAGATTGCACCGGCTTTCACTACCTGGCGGATAACAACCGTTGACGGCCGCGAGCGCATCGCAATGATCGTCGGCGAGACGCATGACAGCAAGTTCACCATCGCGGATTCGCTCGGCGTTGTCACACAAATCCATCGGAACCAGATCGAGGAACGCACGCCGGTGCCGGTTTCAATCATGCCGGAGAACCTGCCTCAGTTGATGACACCCGATGAATTCCGTGACCTGCTGGCGTTTCTGATGGAACGAAAGTAGAATCGCTCGGTCAATCTTGAAAGGACTCCGGCCGTGTCCCAATCTCGACTTGAGCGGGCGATCCCGGTCAGCCTGGCGCCGTTGAGAATCGCCGGCCACTTGTTGCCGGTCGTTCTGGCGGTGATTTGTGTGTTGGTAATGTTGCTTCGGTACATGGCAGGGACCCAGCAGAAAGCATTGCCGCTGCTTCTGGGCGTGCTGTGCGTATTGGCGATTGCATATCGCTACTACAGCGCGTTCTTGGCGGCCAAGGTCGCCGCGCTCGACGATAGCCGTGTCACGCCGGCACATCAATTCAACGATGGCCAGAACTACCATCCGACCAACAAATGGGTGCTGTTCGGCCATCACTTTGCAGCGATTTCCGGCGCCGGCCCGCTGATCGGCCCCGTGCTTGCGATGCAATGGGGTTACGCGCCGGGGCTGTTGTGGCTCATTGTGGGCGTCTGCATTGCCGGCGCAGTGCAGGACATGCTCGTACTTGCCGCGTCGGTGCGCCGCGGCGGCAAGTCGTTGGCACAAATTGCACTCGATGAACTGGGGCGACCGGCCGCCATTGTCGTCTCGCTCGCCATTCTGTTCATCGTGATCATCGCGCTCGCAGGGCTGGGCATCGTCGTCGTCAAGGCGCTCGGCGGCGAGGAGCTTGTCTTGCCCAAAGGCGGCACGTTGCAACTTGCCGCCAACCAAACGTTGACGCAGAAATCGGACGAACGCCGCTATGACGTACCCGCCGGCGCCAAGGTTGCGTTTTCCGGCGAGGAAGTGCAGAAGGCGACCGCATGGGGCGACCGCTTCGGAATTGAACTTCCGAAGAGCGCCTCTCCCCTTCCGGCGCTGACCGGCTCGCTGACTTTGCCCGCAGGCACCAAACTTCTCGTTCCCGGCAGTTCCTGGGGCATGTTCACGATCGCGTGCACCATTCCAATCGCCCTCTTCGTCGGCTTGTACATGTATCGCATTCGCAAGGGAAAAGTCGTCGAAGCCTCGATCATCGGCGCGATCGGCGTACTGATTGCGACAGTCGCTGGAAGCTGGATCCCAGAGTCGCCGCTCCGCGACATCTTCTCGCTGACTCGCCAACAGACGACATTTGCACTCGCGGCCTACGGATTCATCGCTTCGGTGCTACCGGTATGGATGCTGTTGTGCCCTCGAGACTACCTGTCCAGTTTTCTCAAGATCGGCACGATCGGCGTCTTGATCGTCGGGCTGTTCGCGGCGAACCCGACACTGCAAGCCGAGGCGTTTGAATCGGCCTTTCGCGACGGCGGTCCCACGTTCAAGGGCAACATTTTTCCGTTCGTGTTCATCTGCGTCATGTGCGGCGCCGTTTCCGGTTTCCACTCGCTCGTGTCATCCGGAACGACTCCGAAGATGGTGGACAAGGAAAGTCACGTCCGCCCAATCGGATACGGTGCGATGCTTGTCGAGGGAATCGTCGGCGTCGTGGCCCTCTTGGCAGCAGCATCACTGCACCCGACGAAACAGTACTTCCCGATGAACACGCAACTAGCCGAGCAGGCTTCCGGCCGGTGGGATAAGAACCTGCAGGAGATGGACGAACGCATCCGCAACCGCGAAAAGCTGCATGATGTTGGCGTTCGCGAGCCGCACCAGCTGCCGGTGCCCAAACCGATGGCCGAACGCGAAGTAGGCGAACTCGAGCGGCTTGTCGGCGGCGAAATCCTGCGCGGCAGAACCGGGGGTGCGGTAACGCTGGCCGTCGGCATGGCCGTCGTGATGAGCGATGCGCTGGCCAGCATCGGCCTGACGGCCGAGGGCTTCATCAAATACTGGTACCACTTCGCCATCATGTTCGAGGCTTTGTTTATCTTGACCACGATCGACACCGGCACTCGCATCGCTCGCTTTCTGCTTCAAGAAACGCTTGGCAAAGTCATTCCTAAGTTCCAGCAGACGGACTGGCTTCCTGGCGCTGTCATCAGCACACTTGTTGTCACACTTGGTTGGGCGCTCTTGGTCTGGAATGGGTCAATCAGCACGATTTGGCCGATGTTCGGCATTGCCAATCAACTACTGGCGGTGCTGGCGCTGGCACTGGTGACGACGCTCCTCGTCAACAACGGCCGAGCGCGATTCGCCTGGGTGACATTGCTGCCGATGCTGTTCGTCACCGCGACCACGATGACCGCGGGCGCCAACATGTTGTTTACTCAGTTCCCAGCAGCAATCGACGCCGGACGCAAGTTAATCGCGGCCGGCAAAACGGACGACGGCGGGATTCTCGTGAGAAATGGATACTTGAATATCGGCTTGACATTGTTCGTGATGACGTGTGTCGGCGCCTTGCTCTTGATCGCGGCCAGCCGTTGGGTCGGCGTGGTCACAGGTATGATTGCGCCGCGCCGCACGGAGCGGTGACCTGCCATTCGAGGGCCAATTTTGGTGGACATGCTGAGGGCGAATTCCTATTGATTCTGCGAGACCTTTGCTTTATTTGTCGATGCTTTGAACCGGTCCCTCGACGTGAGACGGTGGCCGGTGGCTTCGTTCTGAAAGGACTGCAACCCGATGACTCACGTCGTGTGTCAACCGTGCCATGACTGCAAGTACACTGATTGCGTCGTGGTGTGTCCCGTTGAGTGCTTTTGGCAAGACGAGAAGATGCTTTACATCGATCCGGTGGATTGCATCGACTGTGAGGCGTGCGTGCCGGAGTGCCCGGTCGAAGCGATCTTCGTCGAAGCCAACGTGCCGGCTCAATGGTCCAGCTTCACTCAAATGAATGCGGAACGAGCAGGCGCTCTCAAAGGCGCCAGCGAAGGCCACATCACTGAAAAGGCCGACCCGCAGGAAGGACCGGAGTGCAAGAAGAAGTAGATTCACGGCGATGAATCTCGACTCGTAAACTACTCCAGTGACAGGCGGACGACGTGTTCGCCTTTCACTGGTTTTTTTTGCCCCTGGATGGCCAACCACGGATAACTCCGACTGAATGTCATGTCCAAAACCGGCCTACTACTCGTGCAACTCGGCACACCCGATGCCCCGACACCGGACGCGCTTCGGGTCTATTTGAAACAGTTTTTGAGCGATCCCCGAGTCATTGAAGTTCCTCGCTGGAAATGGCGGCTGATTCTCAACCTCTTCATTTTGCCGCGGCGGCCGGCTCAATCTGCGGCGAAGTACAAGCGGATCTGGGACGCCAAGACCGGCTCGCCGCTCTTACATTACACGCGCCGACAGACTGAGTTGCTTCAGCAGGCGTTGCCGAATCTGCCCGTTCGCTTCGGCATGCAAGTCGGCAACCCGGCGCTTGGCAAAGTCGTCGGCGAGATGATCGAGTTTGGCGTTGAGCGGCTGATCGTGTTCCCGATGTATCCCCAATACTCCGCGACCACAAGCGCGTCGGCAACCGATGCGTTATTCCATGCACTGCAACGTGAACGTCGTGTACCGGCCCTTCGCATCGTGCCTCCGTATTACGCGCATCCGGCGTACATCGACGCACTGGTGAAGATCATTCGTGATGACCTCGCTCAACTGCCTTGGCAGCCTGATCATCACGTCATCAGCTTTCACGGAATCCCGATTCAATATGCAAAGCGCGGCGACCCTTATGCAACGCACGTCAAGCGGACCACTCGCCTGCTGCTGGAACACCTCCAATGGCCCAAAGGACAGTGGACCCAGTCTTTTCAGTCGCTCTTTGGCCGCGACGAATGGCTCAAACCGTACACCGACAACGTGCTGCAAAATCTGGCCCGTAAAGGCGCCAAGCGAGTGTTTGTCACAACGCCCGGCTTCACTGCCGATTGCCTCGAAACGTTGGACGAAATCGGCAATGAAGCCGCTGAGGTATTTCGTCACGCCGGAGGCGAAGAACTACGCGCGTGCCCGTGCCTGAATGACCATCCTGCCTGGATCGACGCCATGAAGACAATCGTACTCGAAGAAGGCCAAGGCTGGCTCTAATCGCTCTTACCCTACGGCGGTGTGTCGCGTGCCACGTCAAATCGTCGAAAGGCCCAACTGACGAATGGCACCGGGGCAAACGAAACCAACACCAGCAGCAACCATCCAACGACGCCGGCGACATACGGATTGCGCGTCACGGCATACGTAATTCCGCCAAATATCCCTGGCAGCAACATGGCTAAGAACAATGCCAACATGCGGCCGAAGAACACGACCATCTGCCGGCCGGCGTGCGAAAAGTCGCCAGGCGTCGTCGCCACCATTCGCGTCGGCAATAGAAGAAACATCAAGTTATCTATGCCGACGAGCAGCAAGTTGAAAGGCAACGCACAAAGAGCAACAATCGCGACAAGCAATCCGATCTTGCCCAGCACCGCGTAGACGACGCTCACCAGCACCAATTGCACGAGACTCGCAAATACCGTCGGCGCCAGCAACTGGCCCAGCACAATTCGCCAGGCAGGCAACGGCAGTGTCTTAAGCACCTCGATCCGGTCGACATCGGCGCGAAAATCGAATGCCAGGAACTGATGCACAAACAAAGACATCATCAACATCATGCCCGCAATTCCCCAGGGCATCCCTGCAGATTCATTCTGTTTTGTGAGCATCGCAATCGTCGGTCCGATAGCGCCGATGCCCATCACAACTACCATCATCAGGAACGCCTTCTGCGTCCGTTGAGCCGTGACGAACTGCCGCCAGAAGATTGGCCCCACGCCGCCCCAAAACGGAAAAGATGGCACCTGCCGGCGAATGACTCGCGACTGGGAATGCGACTGAAACGGCGATCCGCCGCTGCGCCGCATTCGCTCGATCTTCGCATACACTTTCTCACTCGCCGTCGAGACGGTCTCCAGAAATTTGGCATCCAGCACATAAACGTAAAACAAGAGGAAGACGTTGATTCCCAATGCACCGAGCGCCGGCAGCGAAAACTGAGCAATCGACTTCGCCGTCACCACTTGCGAATACCAACGTAGCGGGGTTAACACATTGTAAACGACCGTGTTGCTTTCAACGTCTTTGAGCATCTGCAACAGATCGCCGCCCGCCGCGTATCGCTGAACCAGGATAGCTCCCCCGACTGCCGCGACGGCCAGGATCGCGAACAACGCCACCTTGCGGAACCGGTTGTACGCCAGCGCGCTGAAATAGCTGGCCGTGAAATTGACCGCGATGCCGAACAGTTGCAGAAACGAGAAAATGAGCAAGGCGCCGAACGCCGCGGAGAGATAGGAGCCTGCTACACCGCGAAAAACAATCGCCATGAACATACTGAACGGCAGCGTCATTAGGAACTGCGTCAGCAGCTTGTATGTCAATAACTGCCGGCGCGAGAACGGGCCACAAAACAAGAACTGTATCTCGGCAGGTGTGAACAGCACCGGCGGCCTTGCCCCGGAAGTCAGCACGATCATGATGCAAAACATCGCCAGGCCCGGAGCACCGAATCGTTGCACGGCCACCGGGTCGGCAGTCGCACTTTTCTTGGGGTCGAGCGCCTGGCCGGCAATCAGGCTGAAGCCCCAAAAGCACATGAGCAATGCGAACACGGCCGTCATGATGGCGCCTTTGACCGTGGACGCATTGCGCACGAGCCTGCGGCCCCATGCCTTCAATCGCAGTTTGAGCAGGAGCCAGAGGGCGTCGTTCATCTCATGCACCCTCCGACGTTGTTGCTTCCGGCTGCTTGGTCAACCGGAAGAACAAATCTTCGAGCGACTCGTGTCTGCCGTCGATTTCCGCCTGGCGCCTGAGTTCTTCCATCGTGGCATGAAGCACTTTTTCGCCCTTATTGAGAATCAGAATCGCGGTGCAAAGATCCTCGATCAGCGACAACAAATGTGAGCTAATCATGATCGCAGCGCCTTCGGCTGCCCGTTTTCGAATCGACTCCTTGATGGCCCGGATCGCGTAGGGATCGAGTCCGGTCAGGGGCTCGTCGAACATCATCACCTTGGGATGATGTAGATACGCGCAGCAGATCGCGACCTTTTGCCGCATGCCGCGGGACAAATCGCTGCAGGTGCTGTCGCGCTTGTCCGTCAACTCGAACGTCTTGATCAGTTCCTCGGCGTACGGCTGCCAGTCTTGCATGCGATAGGCCGAAGCCACGAACCGCAAGTGCTCCCAGATCGTCAATTGATCGAAAAGCCTCGGATCGTCAGGAATATACGCAAGAGCAGCCTTCGCCTGAATCGATTCCGTGGCGAGGTCATGTCCATCGACGATGAGTCGGCCTCTCGTCGGCGCCAGAATGCCGGCGAGTGCCCGCATCGTCGTGGTCTTGCCTGCGCCGTTTGGACCGACGAGCCCCAGAATCGTTCCGGGCGCCATCTCAAAGGAAAGTCCCGCCACGGCAACGGTGGAGTCGTATGTCTTGTGAAAGTCTTCGACAATAATGGCTGACATGAAGGTCTCATGCGTAGGAAAAATCGAATTCGCCTCTGATCGTCACCAAGAATGCCGACTGACTGTCAAAGCTGTTTCTCTGCCATTTCAATCGCTCGAAGCATCCCCATCGCTTTGTTCATGGTCTCGTCAAACTCGGCCGAGGGCACACTGTCCATGACGATTCCGGCCCCCGCCTGCAAGTAGACGGTCTGCCCCTTGAGTACCAGCGTTCGCAGTGCAATGCACGTGTCCATGTTGCCGGCAAAGTCGACGTAGCCGACCGCACCGCCGTACGGACCGCGTCGATGCGGCTCGAGTTCATCGATGATCTGCATCGCACGAATCTTCGGCGCGCCGCTCAGCGTGCCGGCGGGCAAGCAGGAACGCAGTGCATCGAAAGCGGTCTTACCCGGCTGCAGCCTGCCCGTGACATTGCTGCTGAGATGCATGACATGGCTGTATCGTTCGACGCTGAGCACGTCGTTGAACTGCACACTGCCAAAACGAGCCACCTGGCCGATGTCGTTGCGAGCCAAATCCACCAGCATGATGTGTTCGGCTCGTTCCTTGGGATCATTAACCAGATCTTCGGCGAGCCTACGGTCTTCTTCCTCGGTCGCGCCGCGACGCCGAGTGCCCGCTAAGGGGCGAACCGTCGCCAGATCGCCTTCGACGCGGACCATGATTTCCGGCGAACTGCCGATCAGCGTCGTCCCGCCCTGCCGCAAGTAGAACATGAAAGGGCTCGGGTTGACGACTCGCAGGGTTCGATAGATGTCGAACGGTCTCGCCTTGGTCTCGGTTTGCAGCCGTTGGCTCAATACGACCTGAAAGATATCGCCGGCCTTGATGTACTCGCGGCACTTCTCGACGGCGCTCTCGTAAGACGCCTTCGTGAAATTCGCATGCACATCGGAGAGATCTGGCGAATACCCGGCCGGCGTCTCGATGTCGGTCAGTTGCACATCGGCAACGCCCTGCTGCAATCGCTCCACCAGCCGATCGACTCGGGCACAGGCCGACTCGTAACTTCCTCGCAGATCATTCGGATCGACGTGGGCATGCGCCACGGCGGCGATCGTTTTGTTGATTTGATCGAAGATGACCATGCGGTCGTAAAACGCAAACGAAAGATCGGGAAGGCCACGATCGTCCATCGGAGCGTTCGGCAGATTCTCGACGTAACGCACGGTGTCATATCCGGCATATCCCACGGCCCCGCCGGAGAATCGCGGCAGCCCCGGCACGCTCGCCGCGCGATAGGCCGCCAGATTTTCCTCCAACAGCCGTAGCGGATCGGCGACTTCCAACTCGCGAACAACTCGCTCTTTCGGCTTGCGAATGACGACCTTGCGGCCGAATGCCTCGAATTGCAAAAATGGGCCCGATCCGACGAAGCTGTAACGGCCGATCTTCTCGCCGCCGACAACGCTCTCAAACAGAAACGACCATTCGCCCTCTTGAATTTTGCAGAATGCCGTCACCGGCGTCAGCGCGTCGCCGATCAGCTGTCTGTAAATCGGCACCAGCGAAACTTCCTCCGCTAGTTGCTGAAACTCGCTGAATGTCGGGCGATACCGCAAGACGAACCCCGATTCTGAATCACTGTCGGCAACCGCTGTCGCTCCACTTGCACGCATACATGATCGTGCCGGCGCTCCCCATTGTGGTCTACATCCGAACTCCGACGCGGGCAAGGTTCGGAACCTGATGCGGCGAGCCGAGGCAGTTGCCTAATTGCCCGGTCCGTCCGGCAACCCCGTTCTTGACGCCCTCAACCTAGTGCTGGCCCGACTGCCAATCCAATCGCTATCCTGACTGAATCGCATCCAAATCAAAACCAAGCGCTCGCATTGGCGACAACATTCCGGGATGAGCCTCGGACGAAGGCATCGCCGCAGTTGTCACTTCTGCTTTTTGTGTCCATTTCGTTGCAATTTGTTGCATTTTTTCTCACCCGCTTCTCGAATTGCTCGCACCGCGAACGCAAACGCGATTCCGCGTTTCGACAATCAACCGAACCAACGCTACGATCCGGTTTGGGAATGTCAAATGACGAATTGAGCCCGAGCGCCGGCAAGGGAATTGATGATTGCCGGCTAATGGCGTCGTCCGGGAGTCGATTCAATTGCCGATTGGAAGACATCAGGCGAAACACACTCAATCGGAAATCGACTATCGACAATGCAAAGCCAGTTCGGCGGCTGCGGCGAAGTATCCGGCGGCTTGCGCAGCTCGGCTCGCCACACAAGGCGGGCACCGCGCCACTTGCCGGCCCATGTCGTAGGCGGGACAATGAGCATTCGCAGTCAAATAATACTGTGCGAAGAGCAACCGGATCATGGCGAAACTGTACTTCTATTATTCCACGATGAACGCCGGCAAAAGCACGGCGCTCTTGCAGGCGGCTCACAATTACTCCGAGCGTGGCCTGTCCACACACACCTATACCGCTCGACTGGATGATCGGGCTGACGGTCGAATCGCGTCACGAATCGGCATCGAGGCGGAGGCTCAACGCTTCGACGCCGACACCGATTTCTGGTCGGAACTTTCCACCAATCGCCCCCATTGCGTCCTGATTGATGAAGCACAGTTCTTAACCAAAGCCCAGGTACAGCAACTTGCTCGAGTTGTCGATGAAGCCCAAACGCCGGTCATGTGTTATGGGCTGCGGACGGATTTTCGCGGCGAGTTGTTTCCGGGAAGCGCCGCCCTGCTCGCCTGGGCCGATACTTTGACCGAGATTAAGACCATCTGCTTCTGCGGCCGCAAGGCGACAATGGTCGTGCGAGTTTCTTCGGATGGTTCGGTGGAACGCACCGGACAACAAGTCGAGATCGGCGGCAACGATCGTTACGTGTCGCTCTGCCGCCGGCATTTCTCGGAATCCTTGCGATCCGGCCGTTGCGCCGGATGGCGGCCCTGATCAGGTTCAAAATGATTTCGCCGGTACTGGAAAGCCGTTATGGCCCAGGACCTAATCCGCTTCGTTGCAATCGCTGCCAGTCTTTGTTCCTTGTCAACATCTTGTTTGATCGCCGACTCGCCTCGGCGAACACTTCAAAGGCTTCCTCGACATTCTTTGTTTTGTGAAGCGCTGTCGCCGGGAAAAATCCAACGTCGCAACACGTAGTTGAGACCGCGTTCTGGGCTGATAGAATTTCTGCAGCGAAACAGACTAACGAGTCGACTTCATGTCAAAAGCAACCGAACAGCCGACGCCCGAACAGTTCATCAGCGCTGTGGGCCGCAGCGGCCTGCTTGAAGACGCGAAGGCCGCGAAACTAGCGTCGGCAGCGCCTCAAGGTGCACGCCGTCGCAGCGACGTTTTGGCCGGGTGGTTCGTCAGTTCTGGAATTCTCACCCATTATCAGGCGTCGAAATTGCTGCAGGGGGCCGAACGCGGTCTCGTGCTCGGCCCGTATCAGCTTCTGGCGCCAATCGGCCGCGGCGGTATGGGCAGCGTCTATCTTGCCCGCGACACGCGCAATCGCCGGCTCGTCGCGCTGAAGGTCTTGCCGCCGCATCGCTACAAGGAGGAAGAACGGCACCTGACCCGATTTCGGCGCGAGATGGACATATGCCAGAAGGTAGTTCATCCACATCTGACACGGACGTTTGAGGCAGGCGTACTGCAAGGCGTCTATTACATCGCTATGGAATACGTCCCCGGCATGACGCTGTCCCGCAAAGTGCAGATCGACGGCCCGTTGCCGTGTCCGCGCGCGGCACGCATCTTTTCGCAGGTCGCCGCCGCGATGGAGCAGGCGCATTCGCAGGGACTGATTCACCGAGACCTGAAGCCATCGAACATCATGATTACGCCCAATGGCCATGCCAAGGTACTCGACCTGGGCCTCGCGCTCATCGAAGGCGAAGAGCTTCCTGCTGACAAGACGATTGTCGGCGGCCAGGGCTATGTCGTTGGAACGATGGATTACATCGCGCCGGAGCAGGTCGAAAACCCAACCGACGTCGATGCGCGGGCCGATCTTTATTCGCTCGGATGTGCGATCTATGCCTCTCTGGCAGGGCAGCCCCCGTTTCCCGGAGGCACGCCGCACCAGAAGATCAAGAAACATCTGACGGAATGGCCCACTCCGTTGACCGAACTGAATCCGACGATTCCGATCGCCTTCGCGAAAATTGTCGAACGGCTCATGGCCAAACGGCCGGAGAATCGACCGGCGACTTGCGCGGAGTTGCAGTTGCTGCTGCGACCGTGGCTTGGCGATGAACCCGACTTGCCGATGGACACGGCTGTCGACAATTCCAGTCCTCGCGACGTCTTCGATCTCGAGGTCGATCAAATCGCGACAGGTTCATTTTGGGAGTCGATGCCGGGGACTGTGTTTCTCAACCCAAATGGACCGACTGCCAAGGCAAAGGAACCAAAGCGTGTTCCGCGCGAGTCGCCGGAGACCCCGAAAGGCTCTCTTGGCGTCGGCCTGGCGTATCTGGGCTGCTCGGCACTCGCATTCTTGGCACTAGGCGCCATCGCAACGGCCTTTTTCCTGATCATGTATCAACGGACGTGACCCTCGGAAGGCCGATGCGATAGGTCGTTTTTGCCCGCGTGCGGTTGCCTGTTCGCATCGATTTCATTAGGATGGATGGTGCGTTGGTAAGTATCTTATCCAGAGTGGCTGAGGGATGGGCCCTGTGAAGCCACAGCAACCGGTCTTGCACTCGAATCGCCGGATTCGAAAGCGAGATGCTGGTGCTAACTCCTTCCTGGCGATTGTGCCGGGAAAGATAAGATCGGTGAACCCACCTGAACTTATCTGGGCAATCGGTCGGTTGACCACATTGCCAATCCTCTGGACGATACGTTGAACGCCGATTCCGGGCCAAATGCCCTACGGATGCGGCTGTCGAATCATTTGGAGGTAGTTCCTGTGGCGAGCGAGTTCGTTCGCGGACTGAAGTGCCGAGTCTGCGGCAAGCATTACAACAAGCAAGCGCTTAATTTCTGCACTGACGACTTTGGGCCATTGGAAGTCGATTACGACTATGGCGCCATTGCGAGCGCCGTCGATCGAGAGAAGATCGAACGCCGTCCAAGAAACATGTGGCGCTACCACGAGTTGCTGCCGCTCGATGGCGAGCCGACAGTCGGCCGTCAGGTCGGCGGCACGCCTCTGATCCGAGCCGATCGACTTGCGGAAGCGCTTGGCGTGTCGAAACTGTGGATCAAGAATGATGCGGTCAATTTCCCGACGCTATCATTCAAAGACCGAGTCGTTTCAGTGGCATTGTCGAAGGCGCGAGAATTTGGCTTTCGTGCAGTCGGCTGTGCTTCGACCGGCAACTTGGCGAACAGCGTGGCCGCGAACGCCGCTGCCGCCGGTCTCGACGCATACATTCTGGTGCCATCGGATTTGGAGCGTTCCAAGATCGTCGGCACGAACGTATTCGGGCCAAGGCTCGTATTGGTTCGAGGCACTTACGATGAGGTGAATCGGCTCTGTTCACAAATCGCGCTCAAATTCAACATGGGCATCGTCAACGTCAACCTGCGGCCCTATTACGCCGAAGGCTCGAAGACGTTCGGCTTTGAAATCGCCGAAGACCTGGGTTGGCGCGTACCGCGGCACGTTGTTTGTCCAATGGCGGGCGGCAGCCTCATCGGCAAGATTCACAAGGCCTTTCAGGAATTGAAAACAGTCGGACTCGTACAAGATGCCGTTTGCAGCATGTATGGGGCACAGGCAACCGGCTGCAACCCAATTTCCGACGCCGTAAAAACCGGCCGCGAGCGCCACAAGCCGGTCCGGAAGCCGAATACGATCTGCAAGTCGCTGGCGATTGGCGACCCTGCCGACGGGTTCTTTGCCGCCAAGATCATCCGCGAGACCGGCGGCTGGGCGGAAGACGTCAGTGACGAGGAAATTGCCGAGGCGATGGCGTTGCTCGCCCAGACGGAAGGCGTATTCGCTGAAACGGCCGGCGGCGTCACGGTCGCCGTCGCTCGCAAACTGCTCGAACAAAGCCGTATGCCGCGCGACGAAGAGATCGTGTTGTGCATCACCGGCAATGGGCTGAAAACACAGGATGCGCTCAATGACGTACTCGAAGAGCCTGTGACGATCCGGCCATCTCTCGATGCGTTTGAGCCGCTCATGGGCGCATCGCTGGAACCTGCGTTGGCCTGAGCGCCATCAATGAGTTTGGAGAGGGTTATGGCAGTTCAAATTCAGATACCGACGCCGTTGCGTGAGCACACGCAGGGCCAAATTACAGTAACCGCCGCCGGCGGCACGGTTCGCGATGCCCTGCAGGACCTGTGCCGGCAGCATCCGGCACTCACGGCCAGGCTTTTTGACCGCGGCCAGGTGCGACCGCATTTGAATATCTTTCTTAATGAAGAAGATATTCGCTACCTCGATGAATTGAGCACGGCGACGAAAGACGGCGACAAACTGGACATAATCCCGGCAGTCGCAGGAGGCTGACGTGGCCCGTGCGGAAAATACCGATGTGCCGGCAGGCGCGGCGATGCTGCCCGAAATTCCGCAAGAATTGGGCGTGCATCCGTTGCTCGTCTCAACGCTTGGCGCCATCGTGTTTCTTCAAGGCTCCGACCAGACAATTGTCGACGCAGCGGCGGCGGAGGAACAATTGGAGCGAATCGCGGCGAGCCTGCAGTGCCTTCAAGGAAACGATCTGGATCGTATTCGCGAAGATTTGCAAGTATTGGCCGCATACGCCAAGGACGAAGGCTGGCCCAAGACGGCCCAAGAATTTTTCAGCACCTTTCTCAACGAATTTGGCATTCAGCGGTCGAGCAAGAAATGACTACGGACCCACTTGAACGATACAGCCGGCAGATGCGCTTTCCAGGCGTCGGCAAGGAAGGCCAGCGCCGGCTGGCGGACAGTCGCGTCACGCTATGCGGCTGCGGAGCGCTCGGCACTGTCCTCGCCAATGTCCTTGTTCGCGCCGGCGTCGGCCGACTGCGCCTCATCGATCGCGATTTCATCGAGACCAGCAACTTGCAGCGACAGGTGCTCTTCGACGAATCCGACGTGACGGCGAATCTGCCGAAGGCCGAGGCAGCCGCGCGGAAACTGCGTTTGATCAACTCGGAAGTCGTCGTTGAGCCGGTCGTCACCGATATCGACCGTACGAACATCGTGGGGCTCGCCGAAGATGCACATTTGATCCTCGACGGCACCGACAACTTCGAGATTCGCTACCTGATCAACGACGTTGCCATCAAGTTAGGCAAGCCTTGGGTCTTCGGCGGCTGCATCGGCGCGCACGGCCAAACGATGACGATCATCCCCGGCGAAACCCCGTGTCTGCGCTGCGTCATTGAAGCGGCGCCTGCACCGGGCGAGGCGCAGACTTGCGAAACGGCCGGCGTGCTTGGGCCCATCGTAAACATCATCGCCAGTTATCAGGCGACCGAGGCGATCAAGATCCTCACTGGTAAGATCGCCGCCATCAATCGCGACTTGATCTACCTCGACATCTGGGAGAATACGCACAAGAAACTATCGATCTCGCGATTGCGTGAACGAAACAACTGTGTCTGCTGCAAGCAAAGAAAATTCGAATGGCTTGAAGGCCAACACGGCGCTCAAACCACCAGCCTTTGCGGCCGCAACGCGGTACAGGTGTCGCACCGCACCGCGGGGCAATTGGATTTCGCGAGCATGTCCAAACAATTGTCCACACTCGGCCAGGTGTCATTCAATCGATTCATGCTGAAGTTTGACGTTGATGAGTACCAGTTCACGGTGTTTCCTGACGGACGCGCGATCATCAAAGGAACCAGCGACATCGACAAGGCCCGCACCTTGTATGCCAAGTACATCGGGCATTGACCAAGTGTGTTAGCATGTCTAATCCGGAAGAATATGAAGCAATGCTACGAACATGTCCTCGTTGCGGCCGGCCATTGAGCCAGAGCCCTGACGACGGCATCGGCTTACTATGCGTTCATTGCGGCCGTGCATTTGATGCGTTCGGCAACGAACTCGACATCGACGAAATAGCGCCGCTGAGTCTCGTCGCTGAAATTCAAGACTCGTTCCAGCAATTTGTTCATCGACTGTTTGATGCCGCAATCGAGCAGTTGGATCCGCCCAGCGAATCTGGCGGATTTCGAAACCTGATTCATGGACTGCACCCGAACCGATGGAACGGCGATCTCGGCGACCTGGAGACGATTCTCGCGCTGACATTGGTCCGGCGGTCGATGCGACGCCATCCGACGACATCGGTTGCAACCGAAGAATCTGCCGGTGATCCGACGAACATGTTTCAGATGTTCCTGACTCCGCTTTTTGTTCGCAGCTTCATCGCGGACTGCGAGGACATCTGGAATGAAATTCCTGCGATCGACAGGGAAGTCATTAAACAGCGTCTTTTGGCTGAGAGTTCGGCGTCGGCTAGTGTGCCGGTCGCAGACGCGACGAGCGACCTGGCACTGGCTCGATTGATGTCTCGATTGGGGCGAAGCCGGTAAAATCGCAAAGAACGGACTCAATCAGCACTTCAAATCCGCTCGTCGTTCCCTTATTCTCGAATCATGCTGAAGACGTTGCGTTGCCCACGCGGACACAAATGGAAAGCGGACGTGTTGCCGCCTGCCGTCGGCGAAACCACGCGCGTGCTGCCGGTGTGCCCCAAATGCGGCGAAATGGGCGCCGTCGCGGAAAACTACGAGATCGCGGACATCGCTGGAACACCTACATCGAAGATTTTCGACGACGAACCAAAACAAGTGCTTCCGGCAACAAGCCCTGACGGCGCATTGCCGACGATTCCGGGTTATGAGTTGCTGGACGAGATTGGCCGCGGCGGAATGGGAGTCGTCTATCGAGCAATGGACCGCCGCCGGCAGTCGATCGTTGCAGTCAAACTATTGCCAAGGCTTGATCCAGCCGCCGTACTTCGATTCAAACACGAATTTCGCGCGCTGGCCGACCTCCAACACACTAATCTCGCGTGCGTCTTTGAACTGGGAAACGCTGATGGCTGCATGTACCTGGTTATGGAGCACGTGGAAGGCACGCCGTTCACCGACTACATTCTGGCAATCACCGATCCGATAGTGCGCCTTGAGAAACTTCGCTCAGCGCTTGGGCAGTTAGTCGACGGATTGCAACACTTGCACGCCAACGGATTGTTGCACTGCGACGTCAAGCCCGGCAATGTCTTTGTGACACCTCAAGAAAGAGTCGTCTTACTCGACTTCGGTTTGGTCACGGCGCTCGAGAAGTCTTTTCGCGCGGCAGGCGACCTGGTCGGCAGTATCGGCTACATCGCACCGGAGCGTTATCAGGGCAAGCCTGCCACAGCCGCGAGCGACTGGTATGCCGTCGGAATCATGCTCTTCGAAATCCTGACCGGTGAGCGGCCGTTTTCCGGCGAACGCACCCGACTTATCTGGCAGCACCAGTACTTCGACCCTCCCGCACCGATCGATCGCAAAAAGGACATTCCAGAAGATTGGAATGAAGTCTGCCATGCGCTGCTGCAACGCGACCCGGCGTCTCGCCCCGACGGCGCTGCCATTCGGCTTCGGCTAAAGCTAGCGCAACACGCTTCGTCCACGTCGATCCAAGGTGATGCACCGCTCTTCGGTCGCGATGATTCTCTGGCGTCGATGCGCTCGTGCTATCAAATCGTCCAGCAAGGAGCGCCGACTCTTCTTCGCATTACCGGCTTGTCGGGTATGGGCAAGACGACGCTTGTCGAGCGATTCTTGGACTTGTTGCAACGACGTGAAACGGCGTGGATATTTCGAAGCCGTTGCCACGAGAATGAAAACATGCCCTTCAAGGGCGTGGACGGTTTGATCGATGAATTGGCGCAGTTGCTCATGTCATTGAGCGACGAAGAACGGGAATCGATTATCGATGGCGACATAACGGCGCTAGCGCGTGCGTTCCCAGTCATGCGTCGAGTGAAACTCGCGGGCAGGGGGTGGCGTGCCGCCACAATTACAAATCCCGAAGAGCTACGCCGCAGTCTCGTCAGCGGCCTGAACGAGTTGCTCAATCGCCTTGCGGCACGACGCCCTCTGGTGCTATTCATTGATGACTTTCAATGGAGCGACATCGACAGCATCGCAATGATCGGCGAATTGTGGGCACTGCCGAATCCGCCCAACGTCTTGTGGATCATCAGCTATCGGCAAGAGGATGCCCAAGCGTCTTGCCTCAGGATGCTCGACGCACAATTGGCGCAACGAAATCCACAAGTAGCCTCGAAGAGCATCGAACTTGCATCTTTGTCGGATTTGGACGCCGAGGCACTAATCCAAACGCTGTTGTCCGACATTCCGGCTGTCGGTGAAGAATGGGGCCGGCGCATCGCCCGTGAAGCCAAGGGTTGGCCGGTTCACGTCCACGAACTCTGTCGGTTCGTCCGGCAGCAGTTTGAACTCGGCAGTTTGCACGAATCGATGTCGGATCTGACGCTCACAAACGTCATCGGTGAAAGATTGCGACGTCTTTCGGCAGCGGAACGCCGACTTGTCGAAGTCGCTGCCGTCGCGGGACAACCCGTGGCGGTCGATCTCGCGATTGCCGCCGCGGAGTTGCCGCCGTCGGATCGCAGTTCGCTTGCATCGCTGCGTCGTCAGCACTGGCTGCGGGGTCTGCCCGGCGCGGTTCATCATCAGATCGAATGCGCGCACGCGACGATTCGAGAAACTGTGATGGCAATCATGCCGGCGGATCGGCAGATCGAGCACCACGAACGGCTGGCGCGAGCATACATGGGCGAATCTTCGACCGAGCCGGAGTTGCTCGGCGCGCATCTGCTCGCCGCAGGACTCAGCGCCGAGGCCGCCGATTATTACATTAGGGCCGCCGACCGCGCAACCGAGAAACTCGCATTTGATCGTGCAGCCTATCTTTATCGGCTGGGACTTGATCTGAAGCCACCCGGTCATTCCGACGCGGAATCCCTGATGCTTCGGTTGGCACAGTCTTTGGCACATGCCGGCCGGGGCGCCGAGGCCGCGCAGACCTTTCTGCATGCCTCGAAACTAAGCGATCGCAGCAAGAGTCTCCAGCTTCGCCGGCTCGCAGCATATCACTACTGCACCAGCGGGCACATGACCGAAGGAATCTCGCTGCTGCACGATGTACTCCAATCCCATGGACTGGCCACGCCGTCGTCGCCGGGGCGAATGCGCGCTGCACTGGCCTGGGAGCGACTGCGTCAGCGATGGCGAGGAAATGTCCACGCTCTCAAAAAATTGGACGCGATCTCACTCGAGGACTTGGAGCGAACCGAGGTTTGCTGGGCGGCGACGGCAAGCACCAGCCTTTATGACGTGGTTGCCGGCGCTTATCACCAGTGCGTGCACCTGCGACATGCGACGGGATTGGGTGAACCCATTCGGTTGGTTCGCGCCTTGGCCTGGGAAGCCGGCCACCTCTCAACTGAAGGACCAGCGACTTCACCAAGAACTGGGTCATTGTTGGCGGAAGCGAAGTCAATTGTTGGCGCTGCCGGTGGGCCGCATCTTGACGCGCACTTGCAGATGGTGGCCGGCATCGTTGCGCACAATCGCGGCGAATGGCAGGCGGCGCGAACGAGCTTGATCGAGGCAGAAGAGATCTATCGAAATCGTTGCGTCGGAGTGTCATGGGAACGGGCGACGACGCATGCTTTCCTGTTTTGGTCGCTTTTTCAACTTGGCGCCTATGGTGTGATGCGCGATTGGACACATCGGCTAATGCGAGAAGCTCGTAACCGCGGCGATCGATTTGCCGCTACCAACATTGCAACGTTCGCACTGCCTTTGGAGGAATGCCTTGCCGATCGGCCGAACCAGGCTCGCGAGATCATTCATCAGCACATTGACGATTGGACGCTTCCAGGCTTTCACTTGCAGCATTTGACGGCTCTTTGGAGTGAGTGCCGTGTTGACTTGTACGAGGGGCATGCAGGCGAGGGATACGACCGACTCATGTCGGCGTGGCCCGCCATACGAAAGGCGGAACTGCTTCGCGTTCAAACGATTCGCATCACTTTGCAGGCGCTGAAGTCGTCGCTTCTGGCGGCCTTGAATGACAAGAGACGCATCGATGAATTGCGAGAATGCGAGAACGAGTTACGTCGGGAAGGATTGCCGTGGGCCGCGGCACATGCTGCCGTTGCTCGATCGGCAACGGCGGCACTTCAGAATGACACATCGAGCCGCAGGTCCTCGTTGCTGGATGCGCAGAAGATGTTTGAAAGCCAGGGAATGGCTGGTCATGTCGCGGCGGTGAAGTTCACACTTGACTCCATTTCCGACTCAAAGGACGAGCGCCGGATCGTTGGAGATAGCTAGTTCACAACCGTTGGAGTGGAAGCGCCGATTCGGTACTGCCAAATGCAACTTGGTGTAAATCCGTTCACTGACGGAAGACGCTAGATGGCTATTTGGTTCAAGAATTCCGAGAGCAACGTATTTGTGAGCTATGCTTGTTGAAGCGATTCCATCAACTGTAACGGTGTTTCATGACTAATGCGGTGTGGATACAACTGATTCAGAGCATTCCCGCTTCGTTGCAAAACCAGATCGTGTTGGTGACCGACTCCCGAGCGGAAATCGCCGTTGAATCTGTCTTTCGATATGAACCCGATTTCGTCGTGGTTCGCGGCCGAATGGCAGGCACGACCGACGGCGGGTTGCTCTTTATGATTCCGTATGGTCGCTTGACGGCAATGATGGTTGCGAAAGAGATCAAAGAAGCTGAAGTGCACAAGATATTTGACGGCGCGTCAGAAGCAGAAACGGTTCATGGTTCGAGCGTCACCAAACCCGAAATCGAAGACATCGAATCAACGCCTTCGAAACCAATGGAACGTCTCTCGGGCTCGAAGTCAGGAACGCCGAAGCCTAAGCCCTCAACCGAATCCTCAATCGCCGCTCGAAACACGCTTCTTGATAAGTTGCGGGCGGCCAAGAGCATCGCTTCCGGAACTTAAGGCCATTTCATACGGTCGCAAGCAGCGACTGACCCAGTTGCCAATCGCGAGCCAGCGCATCTTCGCGTACAACCGCGTGATACAACGTATCGCGCTCCACCGGCACACGGCCCGCTTCTTCAATAACCCGGCGAATCTCCGCGATGCTCATTTCTTGCGGCGAGTCCGAACCGGCATCGTGGTAGATCTTCTCGTGTACAACCGTGCCGTCGAGATCATCAGCACCGTAGCTCAACGCCAGTTGAGCGATTTTCAAACTCAACATCACCCAATACGCCTTAATGTGCGGGAAGTTGTCGAGCATCAGCCGGCTGATCGCCATCATCCGTAGGTCCATCAGGCCACTTGGTTTCTGAATGTGACTCAACCGCGTGTTCTCCGGATGAAACGCCAACGGAATAAACGTCTGAAAACCGCCGGTTTCGTCCTGCAATTCTCGCAATCGTATCAAATGATCGATGCGGTGCTCCGGCCCTTCGATGTGGCCGTACAACATCGTCGCATTGGACCGCAAACCAAGTCCATGTGCGGTTCGGTGCAAGTCGAGCCAGTCTTCAGCCGTCGCCTTGTACTCGCAAATCTTGGATCGAATATCGGGATGAAAGATTTCCGCCCCGCCGCCGGGCAGGCTACCCAGGCCGGCCTCTTTGAACTCGATCAAGAGTTCACGGATCGTGCGGCCGGTCAGCCGAGCAAACCAATCCCACTCGACGCCGGTATATGCTTTCAGATGCAGCCGCGGATACGCATGATGGATGTTTTTGACGATGTTCAAGTACCATTCGTACGGCAACTGGTGGTGCAGCCCGCCGACGATGTGCAACTCGGTCGCGCCCTTGGCGTCGGCCTCGGCCGCGCGAGCAAGTATCTGCTCGTCGCTCATCACGTAGCCGCGCTCGCTCTTCAAATCGGCGCGAAACGCACAGAAGGTGCAACGGTAAACGCAGACGTTTGTCGGGTTTAGATGTTCGTTGACGTTGTAGTACGCAACGTTGCCGTTCTTGCGCTCGCGGACGACATTGGCCAGTTCGCCGAGCGTGAACAGGTCGGCCTGCGTTTCGAGAAACATGCCGTCGTCGAACGACAACCGCTCGCCGGCCTGGACCTTGTCGTGGATGGAACTTAGTTGAAGCATTTTGCGTCTCTTGAAGCACACGAATGCAATTGAGACAACCTACACACTGTTAACCGCTTTTCGAGGAATCTCATAACCGTGCGTCACAACAACTTCCGCAGCCCGATTTGCAGCGCGGTTCCGTCCACCTGTACTTCGGTCGGCGACATATCAGGTTCAATCGATTCGACCCACTGCACCGTCAGCGTCTCGGCGGCAATGTAGTCGCGATGCACTTCGATGGCCTTTTGCAAGGTCGCACCGGCAGTCGTCAGAGACAACGCGATGCGGTCTTCCATCTCCAGGTCGGCCTTCTTGCGAAGGTCCTGAACGAAACGCACGATCTCGCGGGCCATGCCGGCGAGCGCGAGTTCCTCGGTGATGCGCGTGTCGATAGCGACCTGCGTCGTGCGATCGGCCACGCCTTCCCAACCCTCGGCAACGGCGCGATACGTAACATAAAGGTCGGACAACTCAATCGTCACTGGGTCGTCGCTCAATTGCAATTCCGTGATCGGCTCGGTCAGCTTTTCAATCGCCGCACACACTTCGTTCAATCGCGGACCGAATTTCGGACCAAGGTTCTTGCGATTCGGCTTGATCTCGGCCCGGAGCATCGGACCGACGGCCAAGTCGTGAAGCGTGACCTTACGCACATTGAGTTCGTCCGTAATCTGATCGGCAAATCTCTCGACGGCGCGACGATCGGCATCGCTGCCGGGCTGCACTTTCAACTCTGCCAGAGGCTGCCGCACCTTGATTTTCTTGACGTTGCGTGCCGCCCCGCCAAGCGTAACGAGCGAAAGCAGCGCTTCCATATCCGCCGACAATTGCGTGTCGATCAGCGCCGCATCAGCGACCGGATAATCGCACAAATGCACCGATTCGGCGTCAGCGGTTCGGCGCAGATTCTGCCACATTAGTTCGCTGTAGAACGGAATGATCGGTGCGAACAGCTTCGCCAGCGTCGTCAGCACGGTGTACAGCGTCTGATACGCCGCGTCTTTGTCCTTGCCCTTTTCGCCCTTCCAGAAGCGGCGGCGATTGCGGCGAACGTACCAGTTGCTGAGTTTTTCATCGACAAATCGCTCGGCTTCGGTACAGAATCGCGCCATGTCGAACGCCTGGAACGACGTGTGCGCGGTTTGAATCAGCAACTGCAAATCGGACAGAATCCAACGGTCGATGTCTTGCAAGTCCGCCAAACCGCAAGCGGCATTGGCGGGGTCAAACCCATCCAAGCGCGCGTAATTGCAAAAGAACGCGTAGACGTTCCATAGTTTCAGATGGAACTTCGCCCGCAGGTCGTTGGCGATCGAGTAGCCGAAATTGAGGTTCTGAGCCGGGGCGTGACGGCAATACAACCAACGGCACACGTCGGCGCCCATCTTGTCGGCGGCCGTGTTGAAGTCGATGGCGTTGCCCTTCGACTTGTGCATTTCCTCACCTTGTTCGTCGCGCACGAGGCCATGGCCCAGGAGCACCTTGAACGGCGCGCGATTGGACATCATCGTGCTCATCGCAAGGATTGCATAGAACCAGTTGCGGAATTGACCGGGGAAGCACTCAGTGATGAAATCGGCAGGGAACCACTTTTCCCACTCGTTTCGGTTCTTGCGATAGCCCATGGTCGAATATGGCACGATGCCGGCGTCGAGCCATGGGTTGCCGACGTCGCCGATGCGCGATGCCTTCGTGCCGCATTTCTTGCACTTCACTTTGACCTGATCGACCCAGGGCCGATGCGGCGGCTTGCCCTCGAATTTGTCCCAACCTTCAATCGCGCGTTCCTTCAGTTCCTCGCGGCTGCCGATCACCTCGAACGCCGAGCACGAATCGCAGACCCAAATGGGAAGCGCCAGTCCCCAAAAGCGTTTTTTCGAGATCATCCAGTCGCCCATGTTCGACAGCCAGTCGAGTTCGCGGGCTTTGCCGTTGATCGACTCCGGCAAGAACGTGACCTGCTCGACAACGGCCTTGATCTCATCGCGCCACTTCATGTCGATGAACCACTCATCGACGAGCCGAAAGAGCAGTTCGGTTTTGCAGCGCCAGCAGTGCGGGTAGCTGTGCGGGTACTTCTCCGACGCAAAGAGCACGTTCTTCTGCTGCAGGTTGAACAGAATCCACTCGGCGGTTTGCGGTTCAACCGCCGACTTGCCCGTCAGTTCGCCGAAGCCCGGAAGGAAGCAGCCGTACTCGTCAAGCGGCGCGATCGGCGGAATGCCTTGCTCTTTGCCAAGCGAAAAGTCCTCGGCGCCGCAACCGGGCGCGATATGCACAATTCCTGTACCTTCAGTCTCGCCGACGTCGGCCCAGGCGACGACGCGATGGGCCTCGCGACCGGTGACAGAAGGCGCCCATTTCTGCTTCAGCACGACCTCGGCAAGTTCCTCGGGGAAGCCCGCAGCATGTTGTTGCGCCGGCAATTCGTCGAATGGTCCGTCGTATTGCCAGCCGATCATGTCGGCGCCTTTGACTTCGCCGACGATCTCGAACCCGCCCTTTTCTTTGAACACCTGATCGATGGGTTTGATCTTCGGCACACCCTCGACCCATTCCTTGCGCTTGAACTCCTCTTCCTTGCGCTTGGCAGTGAAAGCGCCCTTGGCGACGTAATAGATTTCGTCGCGATGTTTCACCTTCAAATACGTCAATTCAGGATTCACCGCCGCGGCGACGTTGGAAGATAACGTCCAAGGCGTCGTCGTCCAGACGAGCAAATATTCCGCCGCTTGCGGCTTTGCGCTCGGGCCGGGCGCTAAGCCGTAAGCGGCACGGATCGGAAACTTGACGAACACCGACTTGTGGGCGACGAACTTGTAGCCCTCGTGCATCTCCATCTGGCTGATGCCGACGCCGCAGCGGGCGCACCACGGCATAGAGTCAAAGCCACGATAAACAAGACCACGATCATGGCACTTCTTCAGAAACGACCAGATCGTGTAGTTATTCTCCTCGGCCATCGTGAAGTATGATTTGCGTTCGTCCGGCGGCTTGGCCCAGTCGGCATCGGTGCGGTCCCAGTCCATCCACATGCCGAGGCGGATCGACTGCTCGCTCTGCACGCGGGCGAACTTGTTGACGCGGTCCTTGCAAAGGTTCACGAACTTGTCGATCGACGCAAATCGGTTGCCTGGGACCAGCGATTCGATGTCGCGTTTGCTGGAAAGGCCGAGTTCCTTTTCCACTTCGACTTCGACCCACAGGCCCTGGCAGTCGAAGCCGTTTTGGTAGCGCTGATCGTGGCCGGTCATGGCGAAGTAGCGCTGGTAGGCGTCCTTGTACGTGCGGCCCCAAGCATGGTGCACGCCCATCGGATTATTGGCCGTGATCGGGCCGTCAAGGAATGACCAGCGCTTCTTGCCTCGGTTCTTGGCCCGCAGTTTCTCAAAGGCGCCGATGCGATCCCAGAACTCGAGAATCTGGCGCTCCAACGCCGGGAAATCGACCGACTGCGTCTCCACTTTCGCAAACGACATGAACGGATTCCTCGACAATCGTAATTCCATCAGTCTACAAATGAAAGCCGCTTGCGGCTTAGCGCAACTGTGCGCAAAGCCGCAAGCGGCATTGCAATATCGCACCTTCAATTACTTCGGAGTCATGGGCGGCGTCGCACCGGTCACTGGCTTCGGCGGGGCGCCTTCAGAAACGGCCGCTGGGCCGCGCGCTTTCTTCCAGGCGATCACGTCCTGCTGAACGACCTCAACAGCCTTCTCCAGTTGAACGTCCTTGCCGTTCGCCAATTGTTCCGGATGCGCCTCGACAATGACATCGGGAATCACGCCTTGCTTTTCCATGTTAACGCCTTTTTGCGTGAATACGCCGATTCGGGGCAAACGCAAGAAAGAGCCGTCGATCAGCGAGATGCCGTTGGTCGCGATCACGAATCCGCCCGTTGGCTGGCCGACGAGCTTGCCCAGCCCCAGCGTTCGGAAGGCGCTCGGGAAGATTTCGGCATCGCTGTAGGACTGATTGTTGATGAGCAGCACTAAGGGCTTGGTCCATTTGCGGTCGTACGAACGCATTACGAGTCCTTCGCCGCCTTCTCGCGGTCGGAACAAAGTATGCTCTTTGCCGGTCAGGTAATTCAACACTTGATCGTGAGTGTAGCCGCCGCCGTTGTAGCGTACGTCCAAGACAATTGCCTCTTTGTCGAAGCAATCGGAATACAACGCTCGGACGAAGCGATCGAGGCCGTTCTGGTCCATGCTGGGAATGTGAATGTATCCGATCTTCCCTTGGCTGATTGCGCTCACCCGTTGAAAATTATTCTCCGTCCACCGATCGTACATGAGTCGACCGATTTGGCCTCGATCGACCGCCTGAATCTCCAGCCGCCTTCTCGCCTTGGGATCCTTGACATCGACTGCGCCGGAAGCAAGCACGTCGAGCAACACTGTCTCATTCACCTTGGCATTAAGCAGCAAAGCCAAATTGGTGTTCGGCAAAATCGGAATGCGATCGATTGCAACGATTCGTTCACCCGGTTTCAGATTGAAACCGCGTTTATCGGCCGGGCCTCGCTTCAGTACTTCGGCGATTTTCAGACCAGGACCGCGGTCTGTCGGGTCAAACAGCAACCCCAAGTCTGCAGTGCTTTCCTCCGGCCGCGACGGCGGCCCGCTGATGCCGAGGTGCGAGGCGTTCAACTCTCCAAGCATGAGCGAAACAAGCGCCTGCATGTCCTCGCGCATGACGACGTGCCGGACCAGCGGACTATATTTAGCACGCACCTGCGACCAATCGGCGCCGTGATGCTTCGCATCGTAAAACGAATCGGCGAGGAAACGCCAGCTTTGCTCGAACATCTCCGCGAAGTCGTCGTCATGTCGAACAACCATCTTCGCCTGAAACGGCACGGTCGCCGGCTCACCGACGGGGGGCCCGAAACCGAATCGCGCGATTCTCAATTGGCCGCTGCCGTCGCGGAAATACAGGATAGAACTGGATTTTGGAGACCACATGATCTGCTGCGGGCGCGACCCGGTCGAGACTCGCGACATCGACTTGCCGTCGCTGCCGACGTACCAAAGATCGTCGCCGGAGACAAATGCAACTCGTGCCCCGTCGGACGAGATGGCGACGGAACTCGCAGCCATTGTGGCAACCGGCGCCGCCCGCAAGTGAATGTCATCCCAGTCAATGTCCGAATTGGCCGCTGAATTCGGCGCTGCTGGTTTCTGAAGCGGTAACACGTACGGCCTGGGCAACATTCCGCCGGGACCGGGCCGGTCGCTCACAAACGCCAGTTTCATGCCGGACTTGCTCCAAGAGACGTCATAATTGGCAGTAGCGTAACGAGTGACGTTTTCCGCTTTGCCGCCGGCGCTAGGTACGATGAATAGCTCGGATCCCCAAGACGCATCCCGGCGAGCGTAAACGAAGTGTTTCCCATCCGGCGACCAGTCATAATCCGCAACATAAGTGTCCGAAACGATGACTTTCGGTTCTTTACCATCGGAATTCATCGTCCAGAGTTTCCCGGAACGCAGGAATGCGATACGTTTGCCGTCGGGCGAAAACATCACGCCTTCGACGGTCTCTTGGAAATCGGTCAACTGCTTGACCTTGAAGCGATGGGCCTTGCCGAACTCGTTGTGTTCCGGATCATCGGGCTCGAGTTGGTAGATGTTCTCGCGGCCATTTCGATCCGAGAGAAAAAGCAGACTCTTGCCGTCCGGAGCCCATACCGGGGCATGTTCCGCCGTCGGACTATCCGTGAGTCGCGTGGCCTTGCCGCCGCCCGATGCGACCAGGAAAAGTTCGCCGTGGACGACAATGGCGATGTGCCGGTCGTCCGGCGAAGGCGAGAAACCTGTGATGCCGTTGGTGAAAGTCATAATCGGTTCACGATTGACTTTGTCGTCGGCGAAAGCCTGAATGCTCAGTTTTCGCGATTCGCCGGTTCGAGTGGAAACGACAAAGAGATCAGGGCCGCACTCATAGACGATGGATTCGCCGTTGGCACTTATCTGCGCCTGCCGCACAGCGTCCTGAGTGTGTTTTGTGAGTTGCTCTGCGGCGCCTTGGCCGTCAGCCGCCTTCCAAACGATATTCGCATGTCCGCCAAACTGTTCACTGACGTAGCAAACGCGCTTGCCGTCGGCGCTCCACATCGGCGACGAATCCTGGCCGTTGAAGTCCGTCAATCGACGCTGGTTTTTGCCGTCAACATCCGCCAGCCAAAGATCATCGTTCGACGACCCGCGATAGCCGCGACGGTACCAGGTGCCGGGCCCCGCGGTGTATGCGATCTGGTTCTTTTTGGGCGACCATGCTGCTTCTTTGGCCCCACCGACCGGAATGACTCGTTCCATTCCTCCCAGTAACGGCACTGAATAGAGAACCGAATCATGGGGAAACGCGGTTGAGCGATTGGATACAAAGAGAACCGACGATCCGTCCGGCGACCAGCCAACGGCATTATCGGCGGCTGAATCAAACGTCAGCCTTCGAGGCCTGCCGCCCTCTGCGGCGATCACGAAGACATCATAACTGCCGTGACGATTGGAAGAGAATGCAATCGAGCGGCCATCGGGACTGAATACGGGTCCGATGTCATGTGCCTCGTGCATGGTGATGGGCCGTGCAACACCGCCGCTTGCGCTCACCGACCAGATATCGCCCTTGTAGCTGAAAGCCACCGTGGCGCCATCGGGTGAAATCGTCGGCGTGCGCGCGAATCGCACCGTATCCTGGGACATTGCCAAGGACGTAAGTACGAGAAGAAAGAAGCAAGAAATCAAGGTGCGAATCATGATGTCAATGATCCTCGGATTGAGCTCGCAAATATGAATACTACGGGGCAAATGACCAGCATTCACTGCCTCTTCATCTTTCATGCAGCATACTTACATCCGAAGTAAAAAGCAAAACGGAAGATTCATTGGTCCGATTGTGCCGATCATTCTGGTGAATGTGGTGAAGTTCCGACGAATAGAGTTTCAGACGCGAGTCAAATATCTGAAAAATGGATGAGAACGGGGACACGCGGAGCCAAGACCGGTTAGTATGGTTGTACATGCATTTTCTGAGGGAGATCGGAAATGAGCGTACGTTGCCGACTGGTGCTTACGATTGCTCTGATTCTGCCCGTACTAGCGCAAGCGCAACCACCGGAACGCGGTCGCAGCATGATGATGATGGGCGATCCATCTCGCATGATGGACATGCTCTTCCAGGGCAAGGACTCGATCGACATGGACGCAATGCCGGAAATGATGCGGGCCGGCATGCAGCGGTTCGCCCAGATGATGGGTATTTCAGGAAATATCATCACTCGGCAGCAAGTTGAAGAAGGCGCCAAGAAACTGCAGGAACGTTTTGCATCTGGCGGTTTCGGCGGCATGCCTGGGGCGCCCGGCGGCGCTCCAACAATGACTTTTGGCAGCCGGGACTCGCGGGGTGACCGTGGCGATCGTGGCATTGGCGACACCGATTCCCAGGCTGAGAGTTTCTTCCGCCGTTACGACAAAGACAACGACGGCGTACTGAGTGCCGAAGAAATGTCCGATTCGCTGCGTGACGAACGTGAAAAGTGGGATCAGAATCGCGACGGCTTCATCGATCTGAGCGAGTATAAACTGTATTTTTCCGCCCGCATTCAACAGAACATGCAAGAGCGTCGCGAAATGGAAGGCGAGCGCGGCGACGGACGGCCATCCGAAGACGGGGACCGAAAACCTGTTGTGTTCCGTGCCGGCAAATTGCCGAAAGAACTTCCCTCCTGGTTTGTCACTCTGGACACGGATTCCGACACTCAAGTCGGCCTTTATGAATGGCGTGCCGGCGGCAGACCGATTAGCGAGTTCAAAACGTACGACCGAAACGGCGACAACTTCCTGACCGTTGAAGAAGTACTGCTTGTCGTAAAACTTTCCAAGCCGTTAACCGGCGGCGATTCCGTCGCTTCCGCCAATGGCGGCGACCGACGCATGAACTTTGCCATGCCAGGGATGCCGGGTGCTCCCGGAGGCGACGGCATGATGCGGTTTGGCGACCGGTTCAGCGGCGGCGACCGCTTCGGCAGCGGCAATCGCGGCGATCGCGGCGACCGAGAAAGTGATCGCGGTAACGGTGGTGAGCGATCGCGGTTCCCTGGAATCCCCGGAGCGTCGGGAACGCCGGGAGGGTCAGGAATGCCCGGAATGCCGACAATGCCAGGCGGCAGTCGATTCGGCGATGGCTCAGGCAATCCGTTTGGATCGGGTCGTGATCGCGGCGGCAAAGACTCGAATCGCGACGATTCGTCCACAACGCCCAAGTTCCCCAGCTTCCCCAGCAGCTATGGCAGCGGCAAGAGGAGCAAACGCGGCGGGTAATGCAACGAAGTGGCCAAGCTACGATTTCGATCGGCCGGCTTCAAACAAGCCGGCCGATTTCGTTTTGCGAGCCGACTCGCCATGTTTCGCGAATCCGCTCATGGCTCTTGTCTCGGCGCACGTCTGAGAACACCCGGCAAAGAAACAGCCGAGAGCAACCACGACTGATGAATGCTCTCGGCCGCAAGAGATACGTCCGACCTTTTACTCGCCCTTTTTCTTCTTCGCTTCGTATTCTTTGATGATTTTCTCAGGGTTTTCGTTGAACGCGTCGCGGCAGCCGGAGCAGCACACGTAATAGGTCTTGCCGCCGAAGGAAACGGCGATAGTGCCAAGCCCGCCGGTGACAACGCATTCGCGTTGCTTGCCGCCGCCGGCGAGGGACTCGCCCTCTTTGCCGCAAGCCACCTTATACATCTCGTTGAACACCGTGCTGCCCTTGTTCTTGCGGTACATCGTGTAATTGAACCGCAAACCCTCGGCCGCAGTGTTCATCTGAATGCGAAACGTCTCGCCGGACTTGGCATCGAGACGTTCCATATTCAGATATCCTTTTTTGTTCAGTTCGCCCTGAAAGACCTGCTTCGCATCTTTTTTGTCGATGAACGTCAGCTGGTATTTCTTCTTGTCTGCGACGTAGGTCATCTCCGCTTTCTTGAAGTACTTGGAATCCTTGAACTCGGCGATCAGAGCCATGTCGCCCTTGAAGCGCCAGCCCCAAGACACGTTTTCCGTCCAATTGGCCGGCTCAGAAGTCTTGTCCGGACCGCCGGCGCCTTTCCAGCTTCCAATGTAGTCGTTGAGTTTCTGTAACGCTTCCTTGACCGGATTTTCTTCTTCAGCGCCGGCCACAGGCAAAGCAATCGCCAATGCCAACGCGCTTGTCCAAACAACTCGATTCATCGAATCACCTCAAGAAAATGGAATGCCCCAACAATGGCGCATTCGAATCTCAACACCCCCAAACCTGGCCCTTTCGCCTTGCACAAACTTCCGTCTTGTAATTATGGGACGATAATTGCCCGCCGACAGTTCCAAACCAGCGATTTCAAGGCAGATCCAGCACATAGACGGCTGCATCCGCGCCAGTCGCCATCAATTGTCGATTGTCTCGCGTAAAGGTCAGGCCGCGAACGCTCGTCAACATCGTCCATTCTCGCAGCATTTTGCCGTCGGCGGTCGACCAGAGGCGAATATTCCGCGACTTGTCCATCGTGGCAAAGGTCTTGCCGTCGTGGCTAGTAACGATCGCGCCAAGACCGTTCGGGTGAGCATTGATGTTTCGGATACGCTCGCGCTTGGCCACGTCCCAGAGCAGTACTTCGCCATCGGCATCGCCAGTGATAAGTGTGGATTTGTCGGGTGAAAGAGCCAGGTCCTTGACGTACTTCGCATGTGCGGGCAGGTCGCCGCGAACCCGCTCCTGCTTCGCCACATCGACAATGCGGATCACGCCATCGGCGTCGCCGCTGACCGCTAGTTGCCCATCGGCACTCAACGTCATGCACGTCAAGGTTCGACCGCGATCGGGATACGTCTGCACAACGTCACCGGTCGTTGTTTCATAAACCTGCAAGGTGCTCAACGATTCCCGTTCGGGCCCCGGTTTCCAGAACCAGGCGACGAATCGCTTGCCGCCTTCGATGAACATCAGGGCCGGAACGCGATCTACCGGGTCAATCGTCCGAATCTCCTGACCGGAGCGCAAGTCCCAGAGCTTGATTTTGCCGTCTTTGCCGCCGCTGAGCAGTCGACTCGCATCCGGCGCGAATGCTAGAGACTGCACCTCGTCCGTGTGTCCGATCAATGTAAACCTCTCGTGACCAGTGGCGGCCTCCCACACGCGAATACTTCGATCCTCGGCGCCGGTCGCTGCCAGTTGACCATCCGAGCTTGTGGCGATAGCGGTGATGCTGCGAGAGTGACCTGCGCCGGCGCTGCTTTCGTCCCCCTGGACCCTCCAAAGCCGGACTGACTTATCGACGCTGGAAGTAACGATACTGCGGCTGTCGCTGGAAAAAGCAACTGAACTGACCCAGTCCGCGTGGCCGCGAAGCGTCTTGTATTCGCTGCGAGTCAGTAGCGACCAGATTTTGATCACGTTGTCGCCGCCGCCGGACGCAAGGAAGCGTCCATCATGGCTAAACGCCACGGAGCTAACCGGCGACGAGTGGCCGTCGAACTCGGTGTTCAATGTCGCCGAAGCGCTCGCCGTTAGATTCCACAGCTTCACTTTTCGGTCGCCGCCGCACGTGGCGATTCGCTGGCCATCGGGGCTGACCGCAATTCCGGCGACTCCGGAACTATGTGCAAAGAAGTGAAACAACTCCGCGTGCTTCACCAGGTCCCACACAAACACATCGCCGGCAGCGGTTCCGGCCACACCCACTTTGCCGTCGGCGCTCATCGCCACAGCACTGACGGCTGCCCGATGGCCTTTCAGCGTTGCAGCGGGCTTGCCGGAGTCGATGTTCCAAAGGATCGCGTTCCGATCGGCTGCACCGGTCAGAAGCCATTTGCCGTCTTTGCTGCAAACAGCCGCCATAACGACGGCTTCATGGCCGCTCAGGTCGCGCACATGCTTGCCGTCGGCACTGTTCCACATCCTGATCACCTTGTCGCCGCCGGCCGAAAACAGACTCGCTCCATTAGGCGAATAAGCGACCACGGTCACCGGTGCGGAATGCCCCGACAAAGTGTGTGCTGCCTTTTGCGACACAACATCCCAAAGAATGACGTTTCGATCAGCTCCGCCCGAAGCCAATTGCTTGCCGTCGGGTCTCATGGCTGCCGACCACACGAAGCCCTGGTGGCCGACAAAGCCACGATGCGGATCGACCGGCTGCATGCTCCAAAGGCGAATATTCTGATCCTGACTGGCGGACGCAAGCGTTTCTCCGTCCGGCGAGAACGCAAGCGCCGTCACCGCCTCGCTATGACCAAGGAACGTGCGCGGCGGCCGTGACGGATTCGAAGCATCCCAGAGCCGGATCGTTCGGTCAGCGCTGCCGGTCGCCAGCCAGTTTCCGTCCTTGCTAAAAGCAAGTGACTCAACGAGACCGGTGTGCCCGGAAAACTCGCTGAATCGCAGGCCGGTCTTGTCGCCCGGTTTGCCGTCAGCCGTGGTGCTTCCAAACAACTTCGCTGTCTTGTCGCCGCAAGTGGCGATAATGGATGCGTCCGCCGAAAAAGCGACGCCATAAGCGCCGCCGGACTGGGCGTTGATCCCCAGGGGCATTCGCAAACGCGGGTCATTGGCGTCTGGGTTCCAGATGTTTAGGTTCCCTCGCGCGTTGACCGAAGCGACGATCTTGCCATTGGGCGAAAACGCAACCGCTAGGACCGCACTATCCTGATTGCCGAAGTCCGTGAGCACTTTCGCCGTTGCGGCTTCCCAAATCTTGACAGTTCCATCATCACTGCCGATCGCAAGCGCGCTGCCGTCGGCCCGCACGGCGATGCCATTGACTGGTTTTGTGTGCCCCTTCAGCGTCTGTGAGATCTTTCCAGTATTCGGGTCCCACAAGAACACCTCGTTGCCGCCTGCCGAAGCGACGAACGCGCCGTTGGGCGACCAGCACAACGCGCGAACCGGGCCGTTGTGCTCCCGAAACGTGTTCAGGTCTCGGCCGTTCGCAAGATCCCAAATCTTGACGGTGCCGTCTTTGGAAGCCGATGCCAGCCGGCCGCCCTTCGGGTCAAACGCAATCGCGGTGACAGACCCCGCATGTCGAAGCCGCGGCGCGCCGTAAACTCGGCTCACATTCGCCGGGAGGTCCTTGGGATGAAACGGCAGTGCCCAGCGAGCGTCGCGATAACCAGCCGCCGCTTCCGTGAGCTGCCCCGCCGCAAGCGCCTTCTCCGAAGTCGCCGCAAATCGGTCGGCTGCTTCGAGCAACTTCGCGGCGAACTTCATCTGAGTCGATTCTGCCCGCTCCGCCGCAAAACGTGATTGCGATTCTCGCACGGACTCAGCGGTCGGCTTCGGTTGCCCGAAAGCAGCGGCAACGATTACAGCCGCAATTCCCAAAGATGCCGGAGTTCGAATGCGCATGACGGCACAACCTCAACAAAACGAGGAATAACTACAATTTGTTCTAATCGTGTGGGAAACGGGAATCCAGACGTGGCCGCACTGTGTGTAACGAATTGCGAAGAACCAACAGCCGCGGAAATTCGCCTTAATCACTTTCAGGCGTTCTATCCAGACTGCGAGTTCCAGTACGAGCAAGGAAACGGACTTTCTGGGCTGCATTCAGGTCGTCGACGAAATGTTTGCGAACGGCTTCGATCCAACGAATCTTGACGCCGGTGTAGTCAGTTGCCACACGCACCAGCACTGGTCCGTCGTGGGCGAAAGTGTTTCGCATGGAATCGTCGAGCGAATCGTCGGCCTTTATTTCCTGATAGGCGATGCCGACGCTCTTCGCAAAAGCAGCGTAATCAATGCACGCTAGCATAGTGGCAGTGGTCCGCTGATACGCCGGCTCCTGCAGCAACTGCATATACCGATACGCATGATCGTCGAGAATGAAGAACTTCACAGGCAGGCCGGCCCGAACCGCGGTGGACATTTCAAGCGCCGACATCAGGAAACAGCCATCACCGGTGATCGTTGCCACAGCTCGGCCCGCGAATGCACGCTGCGCTCCGATGGCCGCCGGAATCGACCAGCCCATCGCCTGATTGTCAGTTGGGTTGAAGAAAGTGCGCGGCTGGCAAACGCGAAATGCTTCAGCCGCGATATGCTCGGACACCGTCACGTCGACGAACAACATGCCGTCGTCCGGCAACGCTCGGCGAAGCGCCTGGACCAGTGCTGCCGGAGGTATGCCGCTATTGGTTTTTGAACATCTCAGGTGCTTGTGCTCGTCGGACTTCTCGCGACCGATGATCATGTTCAGCCGGCGATTCTCTGGACGGCGCAGACAGTCCGCCTTTTCGATCAGGTGCGACAGGAATACACCGGCGTCGGCATGCACGCATACGTCGGTCTTCAACACTCGACCGAGATTATTCTCATTGGCATCGACATGAATGACGTGCTTTGGCTGCGGATTCGAGTAATAACCGGTCGAAACTTCGCTGAATTTCACGCCGATGGCCAGCAGGCAGTCCACGTGCTTGAAGACGCCTTCGGCCGCCGCGCCGGCATGGGGCCCGAAACCCCAACCAACGGCAAGCGGATGGCACTCCGAGATCACGCCCTTGCCGGAAATGCTCGTCGCTACCGGCGCTCGCAGAATCTCCGCGACCTGGCGAAGACTTTCGCCATGGTCCATGCAACCCAGGCCGGCATAGATGCCGACCTGGTGCCGGTGATTGCTCAACAGTTGCACAGCCCGGCCCGCAGCCGCTTCGTCCCACGGTAGCGCTGCTTCCGTCAGAGGGGGCGAGTCATAATTCCATGCCTCGATCAGCAGGTTGTACGGGATGACGACGCCGACCGGCCCCGGTTCGCCGCAAACGGCCGCAGCAAACGCCTGCCGAATCGCATACGGTATCTCCGACACATGCTTAACCTCGAACACGCACTTCGTCACGGATTCGAGGATGGCACGCTGATTCAGCGAATGGACCTGAAACGGCTTTGCCTTCTTACCGTTGGCCACGTCGCCGACGATGCAGACCATGGGAATCGAGTCAAGAAGCGCTTCGCCGATTCCCGTTAGAGCATTCGTCAGCCCCGGTCCCGGCACGACGCAGATCACTCCGGGTTTGCCGGTCGCTCGTGCGTAACCGTCAGCGGCACAAGACGCAGCATATTCGTGCGTGACCAGCAAGTACGGCAAGCCGAGCGTCTTGAAAGCATCCCACATTTCATTCTGCTGCGCACCGGGAATGCCGAACACTTGATCCGTGCATTCCGCTTTGAGTGTCGCAACGACAGCTTTAGCGCCGGTCATGCGGCCGCGGACATGCCCGTTTTGGCCCAATCGTCTTCGACCAAGAATTCCCGCGCGTGCTGAGCCCGAAAGAAGCGGCGCCGCTGCGGTCGTAGCGGCCACCGCCTGCAAGACGGTGCGGCGAGAAATGAATGCATCCATGCGAAGGACTCTCGCTCATGTGGGACAATACGGAGTCTGTATCGGAGTTTTGAGATTGCGGCATCCACAGATTACGCACATTCCATAGAACCCAAATTAGGTTGCGTAGTTTGGGTAAGAAACGGGCTGTTTCGAGTAGATTGACAACCGCTTGTTAACGTGCGAAACTGCAACTCCTGCCCGAGACGACCGCTACTTGAGGAATCTCGCCATGCATCCCACCATTGCCCGCCGAATTCTGGTGCTGGTGACAGTCGCTGGTTTCGCATCGGTGTTGCCGCCGGCAATCGCCCAGAATCCGCCCCAGATTCCCGGTCTCCAACAGACGTTCAAAGGCCATGAAGAGGCCGTCTATGCCGTGGCGCTGAGTCCTGACGGCAAGCTGCTGCTCACAGGCAGCTTCGATCGGACGATTCGATTGTGGGACGTCGTCACCGGAAAGGAAATCAAAACGTACGGCGGCCCGAACGGTCATCAAAATCAGGTGCTCAGCGTGGCATTTGCACCTGACGGCCTGACGTTTGCCTCAGGCGGATCGGACAACACCGCGAAGATCTGGGATATTCCGCAGCGGGCGCCGCTGAGGGAAACGCTTTTTGCAGACGCAGTCACTGCCGTCGCGATCAGCGCCGACGGAAAGCTGCATGCAGCCGGCGGAAAGGACGGCACCATCAAGTTGTGGAATCCAACGGACGCCAAGCTCAGCTTCGACCTCAAGGGCCACACAGGCGAAGTAACTTCGCTCGCATTCGCAACGAATGGACAATTGCTCGTGTCCACCGGCGTCGACCACACACTTCGCTTTTGGGACACGGCGAAGGGGCAGCCAATTGCGTCACAGGGCGCTCACGCAGCTGCGATCACGAGCCTCGTCGTCTCCTCAAGCGGCAACACCGGCTACACCGCGTCGGCCGACGGGACCATTAAGTCATGGTCGCTGCAACCCGTCGCCGACAAGACCGTGCCCGGCCACGGCGACGCCATCACTTGCATCGCGCCAGGTGAAGGCAACACGGTCGTGACCGGCTGTCTCGACAAAGTGATTCGAATTGTCTCCACTGAGAACGGCCAGATCACCAAGACATTTCCCGCGCCGGGGCCGGTCACCGCTATCGCGCTCGCGGGCAACACGATTGCCGCCGGAACATCGACCGGCGAACTTGTCCTGATCCAGCGTGACAGCGGTAAGGTCGTGTACCAAACGAAAGCCCACAATGGGGCGGTATCCAGCGTCGTCGTCGCCATTCAGACCGGTCAACTCATGACGTCCTCAACTGATGGCACGGTTAAGTTGTGGTCGCTGGCAAAGGCCGATGCAAAGCCGATCACGGTTCCCGGTAAGCCGCAATTGGCAGTCATCTCGCCGGACGGTAAGCAACTCGTCGTCGCTGATGCCGACAATAGCTTGAGGATTTGTCAGGCCTCAGACGGCAAGGAGACACGCTCGCTTGGCAAATCGACCGAGGCCGTTCAGTCCGTTGCCATCAGCCGCGAATTCGCTTTGATCGCACTGGCTGCTGGCAAGACAGTGCGCGTCATCAATAGCGCTGACGGCAAGGAAGTTGCAATGTTGACTCATCCCGGCAACGTCCATTGCTTGTCGTTCGACGCTGAAAAAAAGAGACTTGTCACGGGGTGCGACGATCGCCAGGCAAGAGTGTGGGATCTCGCCACCGGGAAGCTCATTCAGTTCGTTGCCTACACCGGCCCCGTACGCTCGATTGCGTTTCACCCGGTGAAGCCGAACCAGATCATCGCCGGCACGACCGACAAGAATTTCGCGACGAACACCTTGCTGCACACTCGTACTTATGCCGTCAGCGACAAGCCGTTGACCTCGCTGACAATGTTGCCGAGCGGATCGCTTCTTGCGGGCGGCGACGACGGACTGGCCAGAATCATCAACGTGACGAACGGGCAAGTCGAACGCACATTCGCCGGCGCAAAAGCCGCAGTCACGTCCGTCGCCGTCTCACGAAACGGCAACCAAGTTGCCACGGCGAGTCAGGACAAGAGCGTACGACTGTATCAGGCGGCCGACGGCGTCTTGATCGCATCGTTTGAACCCGGCGTCGTTCGCAGTTTGCAGTTCCATCCGGCAAATCCGATCCTCGCCGGCGCTAACGAGGACAAGACGATTGCGTTTTGGAACATCGCATTCCAGCCGGGAAATCCTCTGCCCACCGATTTCGGCAAGCCCTCGCAGGCGCTGGCCCACCCGGGAGCCGTTCACGCATTTGTTCTAAATGTCGAGGCGACGCAGTTGCTCGCGGGTTGCGCCGACAAGAACGCCAAATTCTGGAAGGTCGCTTCCGACACGCCGATTCGCAACCTGCAGCACCCGAATCTGGTGGACGCAGTCGCGTTCAACAAGGATGGATCGCTCCTCGCCACCGGCGGGCACGACGGCATGGTCAAGATCTTCGAAACGGTCAAGGGCGCGCAAGTGAGGTCGATCAACGCCCACACGCAACCGCAGGCGTCGGCCGTGTATGCGATTGTCTGGAGCGCCGATGGCAAACAAATCGCTTCGGGAAGCATGGATCGCTCCGCCAAGTTGTGGGACGCGACCGCCGGCTCGATGATCCGAGAATTCAAGGGTTTCGATGAGAAGACTTCGCCGAAGGGACATCGGGAGGCCGTCTTCGCGATCGCGCTTTCGCCGGATGGAAAGACGATCATGACCGCGTCCAGTGATCGCAGCATCAAGGTCTGGAACACCGCCGACGGGGCCGTATTGCGCGAATTCGTCAACCCGGCGATTCCGCAACCGGAGGCAAACACTTCCACCGATCCAAAGCAGTTTCCGATTCCGAGTCAGAGCCCGGTCGCCCACCCAGGTTGGATTTACTCGATTCGGCTGTCGGCAAACGGCACGCAGCTGATCAGCGCCGGAAGCGCCCCCAAGAATCGCGGGTTCATCGGAATATGGAATGTTGCAGACGGCAAACTGTTGACCTCGGCCGATCTGCAGACAGGCCCGATTTATCAAATGGCGCTGACGGTAGATGGAAACTCAGCGGTGCTCGGCTGTGGTCCGCGTGTCCGCATGCAACCGGCGTCCGATGCCCTGCTCATCAAGTTGCCCGGTCGATGATGAATCTTCAATTGGCGCTTGTGATTGCTGCGACGCAAAGTTCGGCGGTTTCTACAATGGCACGGGAACCTGACTCGCTGCAAGAGGACGCCCCATGGCACGGATTCGCACTATCTTCTTCGACTTCGGCAACGTGATCGCGTATTTCAGCCACGAACGGACGGTAGAACGGCTGGTGACACATTCAAAGCTCGGTTACGAAGAACTTTATCGCGTCGTCTATCAGCACGACCGCTACGATGCGCTCGAAACCGGCCGCATTCGCGTAGACGATTATGTGCAGAACGTCATGAAAGAGGGTCGTTTGCATTGCACCGAGGACTACTTTCGCGACGTATTCGCCGATATCTTTACGCCGAACCCGGTTGTATGCGACCTGATTCCCGCACTTCGCGGCCGGCATCGCCTCGTGCTCGCGAGCAACACGAATGCCCTGCACGCCGGGATGTTCCTGCGATCGCTCAAGCCGACGTTCGATCATTTTCATCACCTGGTTTTGTCGCATGAAGCACGAGCCCGCAAGCCGCACCGCGAGTTCTACGAGCATTGCCAGCAATACGCCGACGCCGAACCCGGTGCCTGCTTGTTCGTCGACGATCGACCCGACAATATTGCCACCGCCCAGGCCCACGGTTGGCAAACGATTCACTACACCGATCACGACGCACGGCACACAGGCCTTATGCAGCACGGCGTCCTCAAGGAAGGAGAAGTCAGATATGAGAAGTCAGTCGTCAGTCTCTGACTCCTGACTCCTGACTCCTGACTATGACCCTGATCCAACACACTGATCCCGATATTTGGCACGCCATTCAAGGCGAGCGGCAACGGCAGCAAGACGGCCTCGAGCTGATCGCGTCCGAGAATTACACGAGCCCTGCCGTGATGGCCGCCCAAGGATCGGTGCTCACCAACAAGTACGCCGAAGGGTATCCCGGCAAGCGCTACTACGGCGGCTGCGAGCATGTCGACGTGGTCGAGAAACTGGCGATCGACCGGGTCACGCAGATCTTCGGAGCCGAACGAGCCAACGTGCAGCCGCACTCCGGGGCCCAGGCGAACATGGCGGTGCTGCTGGCGGCGCTGACGCCGGGCGACACAATCATGGGACTCGACCTCGCCCACGGCGGGCACCTGACCCACGGCATGCGGCTCAACTTCTCCGGCAAATACTTCAAGATCGTCAGCTACGGCGTTCGAAAAAGCGACGAACGCATCGACTTTGACCACGTGGCATCGCAAGCGCGCGAGCACAAGCCGAAACTAGTTATCGCCGGCGCCAGCGCCTACCCGCGCGAACTGGATTTTGCCAAGTTCGCCGGCATCTGCAAGGAAGTCGGCGCCCTGTTGATGGTGGACATGGCTCACATCGCGGGGCTCGTCGCCGCGAAAATGCACGCCGACCCGGTGCCGGTTTCGGACTTCGTCACCTCGACGACGCACAAGACGCTGCGTGGTCCGCGCGGCGGCTTCATCCTGTGCAAGAACGACTGGGGCCAGAAAATCAACTCCGCCGTGTTCCCCGGCATTCAGGGCGGGCCGCTGATGCACGTAATCGCCGGCAAGGCCGTTGCGTTCCGCGAAGCTCTGCAGCCGGAATTTCGAACGTACATGTCGCAAGTGCTGAAAAACGCCAAGGTCCTGGCTGAGGAATTGACTCGCCAGGGCTTTCGCATCGTTTCCGGCGGCACCGACAACCATCTGATGCTCGTCGATGTGACCACAAAGGGCCTCACCGGCAAGATCGCGGAAAAGGCGCTCGACGAAGCGGGCATCACTGTGAACAAAAACATGATTCCGTTCGACACGCGGGCCCCGCTCGATCCGTCGGGCATCCGCATCGGCACGCCTGCATTGACAACGCGCGGAATGAAGGAAACGGAAATGCACACGATTGCCGGCTGGATCAGCCAGGTGCTGGCGAACGCCGAAAATGCCGCCGCATTGTCGCAGATTCGCGGCCAGGTGCGTGACCTAGGGCGGCAATTTCCAGCGCCGACGACTGCCGAATAGACCACACCCTGTTTCACACCTTTGTTTCAAGGAGTCGACTCGTGAAGTATCGTTTTGCGTTGACCATGTTGCTTGCCATTCCGCTCGTTGCCATGGCTGAAGAAAAGAAGAACACCGCCATCGAGCCCGCCAAGAAGAACCCGGAACGCCACGAAGGGTTCTTGAAGACCATCAAGTCCATGAACGGCAAGATCGACGTCGTATTCAACGGCGATTCGATTACCGACGGCTGGCGCGGCAACGGCAAGGACGCATTCAAGGAACACTTCGAACCGCTTCATACCGTCAACATCGGCATTGGCGGCGACCGCACCCAGCACCTGATCTGGCGCATGCAGAACGGCGAACTCGACGGCTACACGCCCAAGGTCATGATGCTGATGATCGGCACCAACAACCTCGGCTCGAACTCGAACGAGGAAATCGCCGAAGGCATCAAGGCTGTCGTCAATGAGTTTCACAAGAAGCATGCCGACGCCAAGGTACTGCTCCTCGGCATCTTCCCGCGGGGCGCCAGCGCTACCGACAAAGCCCGCGACCGCATTAAGAAGATCAATGAGATCATCGCCAAGATGGACGACGGCAAAAAGATCAAGTACCTCGACATCGGCGGCAAGTTTCTCGAACCGGACGGCAGTCTGTCGAAGGAAATCATGTACGACTTCCTGCACCTGTCGAAGAAGGGCTACGGCATCTGGGCCGACGCCGTCAAACCGGTGTTGGTCGAGATGATGAAGTAACCTATTTGAGCACGCAGCGCCTGCAAGTCCAAACAAAATCACACTTGCTGGCGCTGTATGCTCACATGTTTCTCACGGCGGCTGCGGTCGGTCGCTCAATATGTATGCCAACAGGTCGCGTAGCTCCGCCGGCGTGCGCACGAGGCCGGCTGGCATCGGCGACAAATCGATCCGCGTGCGCTCGTCTACTTCTTTCTTGGCAATCGTTCGCCGCGACGTGTCCGGCAGCAGCACTTCGACCGAGTCGGCCGTTTCATTCACAACCAGACCAATCACTTCTTTGCCGTTCTCCAGCGTAAAGCGCGTCGCACGGAACGGCTCGGCGACTTGCTTGTTTGGAAGCAGGATCGCCTCGACCACGTGCGGCACCGTGAAACGCTTTTTCGCGTCGGCAAGGCTCGGTGCGCCGCCGCCCGATTCGCCGGCCATGATCGCGTGACAGCGGGCACAGTTGAGCGTACCGAACAGTTTGCGGCCGTTTTCGACGTTGCCGGCTGATGCTTCCTTCGTCCAGTCGATCTTGAAGAATGCCGGATCGACCTCCTTGCCCGCCGACTTGAGCCGCTCCGCCAATAACGATGCATCAAGCTTCTCGGGCAAGGTGATCTGAATCTCGTGTCGAGCGCGAATCGCGATGGCCGGTTTTTCGGAACCGGTCGATGCCACGCGGATCAGAAGGTCGTTGGTGCCGGGCTGCAGATCGAGCGGCACGAAAAACGCTTCGCCTTTGATGGAACGAAACTCTCCCAACAATCGGCCGCGATGCCAGACTTTGACGGCCGCGACGCCGCTCAGTTCGATCGCGCCTGGATGCCGCACATTGGCGTGAATGTGGAAATGGAGGTAGGAGGATGAAGCGCCTGCACGGCCCGGCACGAGCGCGAAACGCAGACTGGGTTCTGCCTTGACGACGTGCCAGTGGCGCTTTGCGCCATCGACTTCATGCGACGCATTTAGGTCGATCAGACCTTGTTCCGGCGAATGCGCGGCGGCGAATCCATTCGGCCCATCGACAAATGGCCCGACGGTCCAGACGCTCGTCACCGATTTGGCCGGCATGCCACGAAAGTGCCGCGTCTGCCGCTCGACACGCCATTTCTCCAGCACCGGCTCCGAGCGCGGATCACGCAACAGGCCCAGGTAATACGCCGCTTGCGTTTGCACCGGCTCGGCCGGGTCCTTGAGCGCCTTCAGCAGCATTTCGAACAGTTGCTCTTGCTCCTTGGTGCGTTCGCGATGGTTCCACAACTCGGCGGTCGTGAAGCTGCCGACGCGACCCAGCTTGCGCAAGTCGATGGGATGCTTCTCGTCGGCGTATTGCAGCTTGAACGCTGCATTGCCGTGGGCGTATTCGATCGGCAGGGTGGGCGGGGGGTAGAAGTCGTCGGGTGGGACAGTGAGGCGCGTGCCGATGATCAAGACCTTCCATAGTTGAGTCCCCTGCTCGGTCGTGCACAGCCTTCTTAGCAATTCGTCCTGATCGATTTTTTCTGGTTCAGTCCGCGATTTCCGTAGTCCAACTAGTTCTCGGACGATCAATTGGCGGTCGTAATCACTGAGGCCCCGCTCAATTCCAAATCCACAAGTAGTCACTTTTGGAAGGGTTCCAATTCGACGAGATAGCTCAACTAAGGCTTGCAATCGCCGCTGCCAACCCGGCATCGACAATTCACCAAGCAATTTTTCCTCACTCGCTTTCGTCGCATCATACGGCTCATACTTCGCCTCTTCCTTGCCGTCGGCGCGTTCGATGACGATCAGGTCGCTGACGCATTTGGGCGACCAGACGTTGCCGGCGAGGTAGTGCACGGTCGCGTAAATGCGACCGTCGGGGCCGACGGTGACGCCGGTGGGCCGGGCGTTGCCTGAGCCGTTGAGGAGCGGATGCTCCTGGGCCTCGAAACTCGCGCCGCGTTTTTTGTAGGTGTAACGCACGATGGCCCGGCGTTCCCAGCGGGCCATGATCAGGTTCTCGCGGTACTCGGCCGGCAGGTACGGCTCGTCGTAATAAGCCAGCCCGACCGGCACGCTGCGGCCCAGAAGCGCCATCGGCTCGACCAGGTCGGAGCGCTCCGGGCTGAGCGACGCCGCCCAGCCGCGCGGCCAGCCGAAGTCGATGCCGGGCACGACGTGAAACAACCGGCCGTGGCCATAGCGGTCGGGCATGCTCTCGTGATCGTTGTCGTTGGTGAACAGGTTCCAGTGTTTGTCAAATGTCAGACCGACCGGCCCGCGAAGCCCGGTGGCGACCACGCGCGGGTTCGAGCCGTCGGGCGAAACGCGCAGAACAGCGCCGACGCCGGTGTAGGCGCGGCGTTCGAGTCCGTCGCGGCCGGAATAAAGCGTCCAGTGCCCCCAATGATCGGGCCGCGAAAAGTCGCCGTAGTTCAAAAGCGGATCGCCGTGATTGAGATACAAGTCGCCTTCCGGCCCCCAGGCGAGGCAGTGGAAACTGACATGCAGGTCGAGCGGCAAGCCCCACAAGAGGCGTTCCGATTTGATGTTCTTTCGTTCGACACGAGCGCCGGGCAGCCGGTACAGAGCGCTCGAGGTCAGCACGTACAAGTCGTTCCCGCGATATTCGAGCCCCATGATGATCGAATCGGCGGGGAAGCGGTATAGCTCCTGCTTTGGTCCGAAGCCGCCTCCGGGTTTGCGTTCGAAAACGAAGACGCCCTCACGGCCGCCAACGAAGAGCCGGCCTTCGCTGTCGCACTTGACCGCCATGTAGGCTTCGTCGGGCGAGCGATCGATCAATCGCACTTTCAGCCGTGGATCGGCCGGTTCGAAGTCGAGTCTGTCAGGTGAATTGGGGCCCTCGACGGGTGCGGGCTTCGGCATGGTTAGACCGACCGAGTTCTTGACTCTCGAAAAATCCTCGAAACGTTGCTCCCTGAGTGAGTCGAAGTGCCACAGCCCGACGGTGGTGTTGTTTGCCAGCAATGGCTCAGTCGGCAATGCAGTTTCGCGAACGCCAGACGAAATGCGAACATCGTCGATGAGTCCATCGCAACCGAGCGAACCTTCGACAAGGCGACCGATGGCGAAATCGCCCGATGCGCCAAGGAAGATTTGCGTTGTGACCTTCTGCAGGGCGACTTGTTTGCCGTCGATGAATAGGCGAAGCCGAGTCGGCTCATAGATGAACGTGATGAAGTGCCATTTTCCGTCGCAGATGTCGATGTCGCTGCGAACGTGGTCGGGCTTCGCACCGGGGACATAGGCGGCGAGCTTACCGGAACCGGCCTCGGTGAAAAGTTCCCAGTGAATCGGCGACGACTTTTCTTCCACTGCGATGATGATGTTGTAAGGCGATTTGTTGGATAGCTTGACCCAGCATTCGGCGGTCAACGGCGGCGTGCGATACTCGACTTTGCATGGACCGCGAACACCGCCGGCGGCGGCATTGAGCGCGTTTCCGAATTTTCCAGGGACGATTCGCTCAGTCGATTTCGGTTTGTCGTCCGCAGGCGCAAATTGTCGTACTTCCCGCCCCGACACCCAAGCTGCGGCTCGACGCAGTACTTCGCGCGATTCGAACACTTCCCAAGTCTTTTCGCTGTGGCCGAGCACGGTCTGAAACACCCGTGCCTTTTCGTACTCGTACGCCCAGGCCAGCGGTTCGTCTTTCTTCGTGACGCGCGATCGCGCGGTCAGCAGTGGCTCAACCGGCTGGTTGCCGTCCTGTTGAAAATAGAGTTCGTCGGTGATTTCAAAACTCTTCACTCCGGCGGTCGTCGGATGATCTGCCTTGGTCGGCTCGACGAGAAAGTTGCCGAACGGGTCATGGCCACTCGCAGGTTTACCTGTGTGATTCCAGACGCGGCGAACGATCTTGCGATACTCGGGCCAGTCGGAAGCGCCCGCCATCGGCAGCGAAGGATGGAAAGCGCCGTTGGCGAAATGGACGACGAGCAGACCGCCGCCGGACTTCAGGTAATCGACGAACGCATTTTTCGACTTGTCGCTAAGCGCCTTTGGGTCATGCCAGTTGGCGTAATTCAAAAGTATCGCCTGATAATCGGACAATTTCTTGCGGCCCAGGTCTTCGATATCGTTCGACACTTCGACCTTAATGCGTTTGTCGAGTTCGAGCGCCTGCTTCATGGCCGGCGTCGTCTTTTCCCAATTGTGCCATTTGTGGGCATCGTTGCCGGCGAATAGCAGCACCCGGATCGGCGCGTCGTTGCCGTAATCGGTGCCGAGGGCTTTGCGAATCTCGTCATGCGTGAAGAATCGCGATTCGACGCCCCCGGCTGGCATTTCAACTTTCGCGGTCCAGGCGATGGCGTTGAGGATCATCTTGCGAAAGCTATCGTGCTTCCAGTTGTCGTAGAAGTGTCCGCACGTGGTTCCGAAGCCTCGGCCGCCGTCCTCGCGTTCGCGCGCCCAGGCGACGATGCGGCCGTCGGGCTCGCGGCCCGGAAGCGAAGGCACGATCCACAACGGCTTGAGCGATTCATTCTTCGGCTTGAAGCGGATGTTGTAATAGAACTCCTCTTTCATCTTGAACGGCTTGACGCCGCGAAGCACCGCGTGGTCGGGCGAGCCAAGTTTCACGTCAGCTTCGATTGTTTGAATCGCGGAGTGCCACAGCCGTTTGCCGTCGGTTTCCCAGTCGAAGTAGCCGCCGGACCAAGAGAGCATCTGTTCGCCATACTGATCGGGCGCGAAGGTCGAGAAATGAAACGTTAGAAAGCCGCAGCCGCGTTTCATTTGCTTTTCCATGAATCGCACGCGCTCGGGGCTGGCGAGGTGCGGCGCTTCGGCGTACAAGTTGCCGTCGCGCCCGTCGGAGATGATCATGATCGTGTCGGCGTCTTCGAGCTTGCGTGAGTCGCGCGGCCAGCCGTCGAGATGTACCTCAACGCGGACTTTGTCCTTGACGTTGGAGTTCTCCAACATCACTTTGAGCAACTGCACCGACCAGCCGTAATCGTGGATGCCGTTGCCGATGGGGCCGTGGCTTTTCGGCCCGGCGATCAGGACGATCTTCTTGCCCATTGGCTCGGCCGACCCAACTTGTCCTCTGTGAAAAATCCACATGAATGACACAAGGGCAATTACTAAACAGAGAATGTGACGTCGCGAATTGGACATCGTTCGAAGCCTCGCAATTCGAATCGGCATGGAATGGCACAATTGTATCGCGCCGGATGGTCGATTCGCCACGCATTACAGCGAGGGACCATGATCGAATCCCGCGTCTTCCAAATTGGCGACCGCCGCGCGCACGCTCTCGTCTCGCCCGACGGCGGCCCGCCGATCGTACTTCTGCATGGAGTATTGCGAGACGGTCGCGATTTTTCGCCGCTTTTTCCCGCGCTCATGCCTCGTTGGCGTCTCGTCGCCGTCGACCATCGTGGACATGGCGGTTCGGATCGAGGCGAGTCGTATCGTGTCATCGATTACGCCGACGACGTAATCTCGATGTTGGGCGAACATTTCGTCGAAGGGGCCGTTCTTTATGGTCATTCGCTCGGCGCCTGGACGGCGATGATTGCGGCCGCAGCATTGCCGGAGCTTGTTCGCGGAGTCATTCTCGAAGACCCACCGGGCGAACAGTTGCTGCGGCGAATTGATCAGACGCCCTTTCATGCTCTGTTCACACAAATGCGGTCGCTGGCCGGGCATCGCCTCAACATCGCAGACGCGGTGCAACGGCTGGCAGCGTTCCAGGTAATCGGGCCGTCGGGTGTTGCTGCCACGTTGGGTGAACTGCGAGACGCGATGTCGCTTCGGTTCAGTGCAACGTGCTTGCGAAACGTGGACCCGGCTGTGCTGTCGCCGCTGATCGAAGGCCGCTGGCTCGATGGCATCGACGTACAAAAGACCATTCGAGCGATAGCGTGCCCTGCCCTCTTGCTTTACGGCGACGAAGCGAAAGGCGGAATGCTGTCAGGTCACGAAGCAAAACGATGGGCGAGTGAGATGCGTGACGCCTGCGCTCAGTACGTGCCCGGCGGCCACTTGCTACACTGGCTGGAACGAGAAACGGTAATTCGTCACATGCTTGGATTTCTCGAAACCTTGGAACCGTGCGAGGCGCAACGATGAAAACCGCCACAGGTACGACGTACATCGTCAACGGCACACTCATCGACGGCAATGGCGGGCCGCCGATTCGCGATGGACTCGTGGTCATACGAGACGGCCGAATCGTGCATGCAGGTTCGTCCAACATCGGCATGAGGCTACCTGACGGCGATATTCCGACGCGCATCGACGCACATGGCGGCACCATCATGCCGGGCCTCGTGGAGGCCCATTTTCACCCCACATATTTCAATGTCGCGGCGCTCGAAGACCTCGACATCAAATATCCGGTCGAATACGTTACGTTGCTCGCGGCCGCCAATGCCAAACGGGCGCTCGAGTGTGGTTACACGTCGGCCCGGTCCGGCGGCAGCCTGTTCAACATCGACTTCTGGCTGAAGAAGGCTATCGAAAACGACTTAGTGCTCGGCCCACGCTTGGCGGCAAGCGGCCGCGAGATTTGCGGCGCCGGCGGACTGATGGATTGGAACCCGGAGTTTCGCAAGATCGGGATGGAAGGCCTCGTTCTTATTGTCAACGGCGCCGAAGAAGCTCGTGCCGCCGTCCGAAAATTAGTCAAAGACGGCGTTGAATGGGTGAAGACTTACCCCACAGGCGACGCCGCCGCTCCCGATGTCAACGATCATCACACACTGTGCATGACTTTCGAAGAAATGCACGCCGTCGTCGCTACCGCCCACAATCACGGCATGAAAGTGACCGGGCATTGCCGTGCTACTGAGGGAATCAAAAACGCGCTGAGAGCCGGCTACGACGCGATTGAACATGGCACCTTCATGGATGACGAAGCGCTTGACCTGTTGCTGGCCCGCAATGTGCCCGTTGTGCCGGCGCTCTATTTCGAATTGGCGTCAATCGAGCGCGGACCGGAATTCGGCATGGGCCAGAAAGTGATCGACGGGCACAAAGAGACGCTCGAAGGCGGCGCGGAAAGCGCGCGGCGCATCCTCAAAGCCGGCGGCAGGCTCGGCATGGGCGGCGACTACGGCTTCGCCTGGAACCCGCACGGCGACTACGCGAAAGAACTCTCCTTCTTCGTGAAGTTCGTCGGCTTCACGCCGCTGGAAGTCATTACGTGTGCGACGAAGACCGGCGCCGAGATCATGGGCCGTGGCCACGAACTCGGAACTCTTGAGCCAGGCAAACTGGCCGACGTGCTGGTGGTGGATGGCGACGTGCTAGCGGACGTTTCAGTGCTGGAGGATCGCCGGCAATTCATCGCGGTGATGCAAGGCGGCGGGGTGAAGGCGGGGCGGGAGGCGAATGTTCGATGACCCGGCACGCTCGAAGACTCGCGTGCCGGCTTGGCCGAAGATGTCTTACGCCAATACCTCGCCCACCACATTGCCAAACACGTCCGTCAGCCGGTAGTCACGGCCTTGGAAGCGGTAGGTCAGACGCGTGTGGTCGAAACCGAGCAAGTGCAGAATGGTCGCCTGCAGGTCGTGGACGTGGACCGGGCGTTCGCCGACGTGGAAGCCGAGTTCGTCGGATGCACCGAGCGACATGCCGTGTTTGAGGCCGGCGCCGGCCATGAACATCGTGTAACAATTCGGGTGATGATCACGTCCCAGGTTGGCGCTGGCGGCAGTGCGGCCTTCGCGGAACGGCGTGCGGCCGAATTCGCCCGTCCAGACGACGAGCGTTTCGTCGAGCATACCGCGAGCCTTCAAGTCGCGGATCAGTGCGGTCACGGGCTTATCCATCGTCATGCAGCGCTTGGGCAGGCCGGTCTTAATGTCCTCGCCCGGGTTGGTGCCGTGGAAATCCCAACCCCAATCGAACAGTTGCACGAAACGAACGCCTTGTTCAATGAGTCGTCGCGCCAGTACGCAGTTGTTCGCGAAACTCGCAGCGCCGGGTTGAGCGCCATACTGTTCAAGCAGCGCTTTCGGTTCTTTGTTGATATCCATGACCTCCGGAACCGCGACTTGCATGCGATACGCCATCTCGTATTGCGCGATGCGAGTCGTTGTTTCCGGATGTTTCAGTTCCGCCGCTTGCAGTTCATTCAAGTCGCGCATGGCGTCGAGGCTCATGCGGCGGATGCTGCGGTCCATGCCCTCGGGGTCGGTGACGTACAACACCGGGTCGCCGCCGGTACGGCATTGCACGCCCTGAAACACGGATGGTAGGAAGCCGGCGCCCCAGGCGCTCTTGCCGGCGCTGGGCAGCACGCCGCCGGAGACCAGCACAATGAACCCGGGCAGATTGCGGCTTTCGGAGCCAAGGCCATATGTCGCCCATGAACCCATCGACGGCCGGCCCTGACGAGCTGAGCCGGTGTAGAGCAATAGCTCCGCCGGCGCGTGGTTGAACTGCTCCGTGTGCATCGACTTGATAAACGTCAGATCGTCGGCAATCGAGGCGATGCCGGGCAGCACGTCCGACACCCACGCGCCGCTCTTGCCCCGCTGCTTGAATACCTGCGGAGTACCCAGCAGTTTCGGAATGCCGGAGGTGAAGGCAAACGTCTTGCCTTTTACCAGGCTCTCTGGGCAGGGTTTGTCGTTGTTCTTCACCAACACCGGCTTGTAATCGAACATGTCCAGGTGCGGCGGCGCACCCGACATGTGCAGCACGATGACGTTTTTGGCCTTTGGCGTCTGCGGCGGCAAGCGCGGCAACAGAGGGTCGGTGGCCGGACTGGCCTTTGCACTCTCGGTCATCAGCGCCAACGCGAGGCTGCCGAGGCCAAGCGACGACGAGGACAGGAAATGCCGGCGGGTTTGCCGGGCAATGGACTCGACATATTTCTGGTTCATACTTGCACTCACGTGTGACGTCACCGCTTCGCCAATGTTTCATCCAAATTGAACAGCACGTTCCCCACGACAGTCCACGCCGCATATTCAGCCGCATTCGACCGAGGAGGCAGCGGGCCGAGCGGCTTCTCGGCGACGGCCGCAGCTTTCGTCAGGTCGCTCGCAAACTTACCGTAGATTTCCGCAAACAACTGCACGAGCCGCTTGAGTTCAAGTTCAGTCGGCGGCCGCGTCAACACTTGTCGAAACGCGAATACTGCTCGCTCTTGAGCGGTCGAACCGCCGTGCGATACGATTCGCCGCGAAAGGGCTTGGGCGGCCTCGATGTAAACCGGATCGTTGAGCGTCACCAGAGCTTGCAGCGGCGTATTGGTTCGAATGCGTCGAATGTTGCAGTATGTTCGCTCGGGCGCGTCGAACGTAGTCATCGACGGATACGGCGCATTGCGCCGAATGCGGGTGTAGAGCGCCCGACGATGTTTGTCCTCGCCGGTGCTTGGCTGCCAGTCCGTGCTGCTGCCGAATGCGGCCGACAGGCCGAAGTTCGGCTTCGGCGGTTGCACCGGTGGACCGTACATTTTCGGACTCATCAGACCGCTGACAAACAACGCTTGATCTCGCACCGCCTCCGCTGATAGCCGCACGCGCGGTCCACGAGAAAGCAGCCGATTTACCGGGTCTTTTTGCAGAGCAGTCTCGCTAACCCGCGAACTTTGCTGATACGCGGCCGACATCACCAACAACTTGAGCAACCGTTTCGTGTCCCAGCCGATGCGAACGTATTCGGTCGCGAGCCAATCAAGCAGTTCGGGATGCGACGGCAACTCTCCCTGCATGCCGAATTCTTCGCTGGTTTCGACGAGCCCAATGCCGAAAACTTCCTCCCACAACCGGTTGACGGCGACACGGGCTGCCAGCGGGTTCTCTGCGCTCATTAACCATTTGGCAAACGAGAGGCGGTTGATTGGATCGCTATTTGGCGGCTGATGCAACGCCGCCGGCAAACCAACGCTGACCTTGTCGCCCTTCGCCAAAAAGTTTCCGCGAATGTGGATATGCGTTTCGCGTGGCTTGGCCTCCCGCAAGATCGGCGTCGTCGTCATTAGGCCATCGATTCGATTTTTCAGTGCCTTCCTGACGTCATCCATCTTTTTCCACTCACCCGAAATCGAACGATGATGCGCGAGCAGCCTCTCTTTCTGCTTGGCATCGCGCTTATCGGGAGTCTTCGCCAAGATGTCCGCAATCTCCTTGGGAAGCTTGTCCTTGGCGGCGGATTTCTCCCATTCGCCAATCTTTGCATCGAGTTTCTTGTTCAATTCGTCCAGACGTGCGTTCGCGGCCGCGAGTCTTTGCTCCAATTCCTTTTGCTCCGTTTCATAACCGATTCGCGGAGTCTGAATGGTTGGCGCGTCGTTGCCGCCGTTTGCGTCCTCGCAATTATTCAGAATTGCATACAGCTGATAGAACTCTTTCTGCGAAAACGGATCGTATTTATGATTGTGGCACTGGCAGCAATTGATCGTCGTGCCCATCCACACTTGCATCGTCGTATTGACGCGGTCGACAATCGCCGCCGAGCGAAACTCTTCCGGACTCGTGCCGCCCTCGGTGTTCGTCAGAGTATTGCGGTGAAATCCCGTTGCAATCAGTTGGTCCTGCGTTGCTTTCGGCAACATGTCTCCCGCAAGCTGCTCGATTGTGAACTGGTCGTACGGCTGATTGTGGTTGAGCGCCTGAATTACCCAATCGCGCCAGCGCCAGATCGTGCGATCAGGGTCGTTGGCGTAGCCTTGTGAATCGGCATAGCGAGCCAGATCTAGCCAGACCGATGCCCAACGTTCCCCATATTTGGGCGAAGTGAGCAGCCGATCGACTAATTTCTCGTAGGCGTCGGGTTTTGAATCGGCGGCAAATGCGTCGGCATCCTCCACCGTCGGCGGCAGTCCTGTCAGGTCAATGCTGAGCCGCCGAATGAGCGAATGACGGTCCGTTGGCCCGTTTGGTGTGAGCCCCTCTTTCTCCAATCTCGACAAGATGAAGCGATCGATTGGGCCGTTCGACCACGCTCGATCCGCGACTCCAGGCAGCGCGTGCCGCACTGGTTTGACGTAGGCCCAATGTTGGGAAAACTCGGCGCCCTGCTCGATCCATCGGGTCAGCGTTGCAACCTCGGCTTTGGTCAGTGCCGGGCCGCCTTTCGGCATCCGGACACGCTCATCCGTCGCAGTGATTCGTGCCAGCAATTCGCTGTGCCCAGGTTTGCCGGGCACGATCGCTCGCTTGCCGTTCTTGAGCGATGCAATTGCCGATTCGCGCCGATCTAATCGCAGTCCTGCTTTGCGCACCGTCTCGTCCGGACCGTGGCATTGCAAACAACGAGTCGACAATATCGGTCGGACATCACGGGCAAAATCGATACTGACCTCGCCGCCGCTCGCTGCAATACACAGGCTCAGACCGAAAAATAGGATGGCGGAATATTTGAACATGCGTGATTCCATCAAGGCGAAACGCAATTGCGGAAGGTTATGGTTAGCATACTGCATCTCAACGAAACGTGAAAGAGTCGGGCAACTGCCCGCGCTCAGCGTGCGGATGCGCCGAATCGCCGCAGCACCTCGTCGAGGATGGCGCCGGCCAATAGCGCGCCGCCAATAACAGTGAAATCCAATTCCGACGAAATGCCCCACATGTTGGACATATTGGGAAGCAGAACGAGGATCGACGTGCCAATGACAATGCCCGCTACGCTGCCTTCGCCGCCGCGCAAACTGCAGCCCCCCAAAACGGCGCCGGCAATTGCATAGAGTTCAAGAAACGAACCCGTGCTGGAAGGTTGAGCCGAGTTTTCCTGCATCAAGAGAAGCATACCGTAAACGGCTGCCATCGTTGAACACAACACATACGCAAGGATCTTGTACCGGCTTGTGGCGATGCCGGAATAGCTGGCGGCTTTTTCATTGCTGCCGATTGCATAGAAGTATCGGCCATAGACGGAGAAATGCAAAAACACGATTGCAACGGCTGCGAGGAGGAGAAAGATCAGCAATGACCGAGGCGCCCAGATGTCGATACCTAGCAGCGTGGTGCTGCTGTACAGGGCTTCCTTGAGCGGGCCACACGAATTTCCCAGACCCTTGACCGAGTCGCCGGCCAACCAGCGCGCAGCGCCGCGATAGATGAACAATCCGCACAACGTGACGACAAACGCCTGAACTCGTACTTGAGTGACTAGCACGCCATTGGCCAAACCGATCCAAGCGCCGACCAACAGCACGATCAGGATCGCGAGAATCGGCGCCTGCTCAAAGAACGGCACCCTCAGCAGCATGGCGAAAAGCGTGGCGCAGAATCCGACGACGGAACCAATCGACAGATCAATGCCCCCGGTGATGATTAGCATTCCCGCACCGAGGCTGATGATGCCGTAAAGCCCAATTCGACGAGCAAGATTGAAGTGGTTCAACAACGTTCGAGCGCCCGGATCGGCAACGAGCAAGAAGCCGTAGACGACGAGCAAGAACAGTACGATGCCGACAAACTTCTTCATCGTGCGAGTCCGCCTCCGGTGGCCAGGCGCATGACGTTTTCCTCTGTCAGTTTGTCGCGCGTGAGTTCGCCGGCAAGGCGTCCTTCGTGCATTACCAGTACGCGATCGCTGATTCCCAGGATTTCCTCCAAGTCGCTGGAAATCATCAGGATCGCGACACCATCGGTAGAAAGCTTGTCCATCAGCGCGTAAATTTCCGTCTTGGCGCCAACGTCAACACCGCGAGTCGGTTCGTCGAGAATCAGCACCCGCGGATTTCTCGCCAACCATTTTCCCAGCACGATCTTTTGCTGATTGCCGCCGCTTAGCAGGCCGACCGTCTTGCCGATGCCCGGAGTCCGCACGTGTAGTGAATCAACTTGCTGTTGAGCCAATGCTCGCTCGCGGCTGCGCGACACCAGTCTCAGCCGATTCAGTCGTTCGAGCGACGGCAGGCTCAGATTATCTCGGACTGATGCGTCAAGCACCAATCCTTGTGTTCGACGGTCTTCGGGAACGAGTAATATTCCGGCCCGAATCGCTTCGGCGGGTTTCTGAATTCGAACGCGTTCGCCATCGACGTGGATTTGTCCCGACGCACGTTTTCGCACTCCGAAAATCGTCTCGGCAAGTTCCGTCCGACCGGCGCCGACCAAACCCGCCATGCCGACGATTTCACCGGCCCGCAGAGTGAAATTGATCGCGCCGCCGGACTTACCGACCCACGCGAGTTCATGCACATCCAGGACGCGTTTTCCAGGCTGCCTTGGCGATCGCTGAAAGAATTGCTTGAGTTCTCGACCCACCATCAGACGTACCATCGCTTCATGGCGAATCTCGTCCTTCCTAAGTTCGCCTGCATTGCGGCCGTCGCGCAGCACCACGACCCGATCGGCAACGGTTTCGACTTCCTTGAGCCGGTGCGAGATATACAGAATGCTGATGCCGTCCTTCTTTAGATCGCGGATCACCGCATAGAGCCTCTCGGTCTCTCGCTGCGTCAAGCTCGAAGTCGGTTCATCCATGATCAAGAGGTTCGACTTCAATGACAATGCACGAGCGATCTCCACCATTTGCTGCTGGCCGATCGGCAAGTCACCGACGATCGTCCGAGGACTTACTTCGAGACCAATACGATGCAAGATTGGCACCGACTCCGACCATATCTTGCGACGGATTATGCCCAATGGACCGCCCCACGTCGGTTCGCGTCCCAGGAAAATATTGCCCGCAACATCGAGGCGATCCGCGAGGTTGAGTTCCTGATGGATCAGCACGATGCCGAGTTTCTGAGCCCGCTGCACCGACTTGATGGCGACAACGCGCCCTTGCCAGCGAATTTGGCCGGCATCTGTCTGGTATACGCCGGCAAAAATCTTCATGAGAGTTGACTTGCCGGCGCCATTCTCGCCGACCACGGCAAGAACCTCGCCAGGATGAATCGACAACGAGACGTCTTGGAGCGCCTGAACACCGGGAAAGGCCTTGAAAATGCCGTTGGCTTCAAGAATCGGCGTGGACATTGGATTGAGTACGAAACACTGAGAGCCGAGTTTGAGCGACCTCGGCCTCTCAGGTTCAGGATTGTAATTCGTTACTGCCGCCTAACCGCCGGTACGTTTGCGCAACGTATCCCAAAACGGATCGACGGCCTCGACCTTCTCGTCCTGGTACATTGGCTGGTGCTTTCCATCTTTGTTGATGATGCGATGCGGAACAAAGATCTGTTGTTGCGCATTGATGTCTTTGCGAGTCAGCGCCGTTCCCGTTTTCGCGGGATCGACCATCTGCGCCATGATCTTGACCGATTCGTAACCGAACAAATATGGATCCTGCACTACTGTCGCCGCGATAAAGTCGTCCTTGATGCCCTGGAGAGTCTCCTTGTTTTCGTCGAACCCGATCAACACGACGCTCTTCTTGATTTTGTCTTTGGCCGCTTTGTAGGCTTCGAGCATCTTCGGCGGGTTGTACGCCCAGAGGCCTACCATGCAATCAGGCGGAGTGCCTTTCGTTAATGCGTCGTCCGCCTTCGCCCGGCATATCTCGTCCTGGCCGCCGTCGGTTCGGGTGTCGAGCAATTGATACTTGCCGAACGTCACCGGGTACTTGCCGGAGTCCATTTGGGCTATTTCACCCTTGCAATTGTCCTCGCCGCCGGCCAATTCGATGACGACGCCTTTACGTCGCTCGACGGCATTTTGACTGTCGAGCCGGCCCACGAAGATCATGAACGTACCGCCGTTCGGCATCGCCTGCTTCAGTATCTTGCCGACCGCACGCCCCGCTGCGACATTGTCTGTCCCAAGGTAACAACGTCGAGCCGCTACGTCCGGTATGTCATTGTCCACAGCTAACAAAGGAAGCTGCGAATTCACCTCCTTGAAGTATCCAGCTTGATTCGCGGAGTCGTTCGGACTGATCGCAATTGCCCTGCACCCTTTCGCCCTGAGGTCTTCGATGAATCGACGCTGCTGCTCGGACGAGCCGCCGCCCGATGGCTTCTTGAATTCGACGCGGACGTTGAATTCAGCTCCTGCAGCTTCGGCACCGCGTTGAGCAATGGTCCAGAATTCGTGTTCGTTATTGCTGATAAATGCGACAAGAGGCTTCGACGGGTCGCCGCTGGTTCCACCGCCGGGTTTGCACGCCGGCAACAACACAGCCACGACGGCCATGGCCACGACGGAGAGGGGCAGAGATCTCTTCATGGTGCAAGCTCTCGAAGTTTGGAATCGACGCGGATGTCAATGACGTTGGTGTTACAGGATACCCGCATCGGCGGCGAGTACAAGACGCCATCCGCCACATTAGCGGCGGGGTGAAAACGGCGTGGGCATGCCCGCGCCCGTGATTTGCTTTTCCAAATCGAAGTGTTCTGTCGCTGCTTCGATGTGCGGCCTCGCAGAATCTAGGTCCGCCGTGGCAAAGCCGGACTTCTGCATGTACAAGCGAGCGAGCTTCCACGGGTCGATCAGCCCGGAGGCCGACAGCGATTCGGCTCGTTCTTTTTCAAATTTCGCCAACTCGGCCAATCGGAACTGGTCGGGCTGCGTTTGTGCGCCGACGACATCCTTGGAGAGTCCCGGGTCCATGGGCGGCAAGGTTTCACGTTGACGATTATTGAGCGGCGCTGCGGTCTCGCGCTCAGCAACCATGCGCGCCAATTCGTAGCACAGAACTCCGGCAAGCTCCGCTTCGGTAGCACACCGCTGAACCAGTCCTTGCGTCAAATAGATGTAATTCGTTCCCTGATGAAATAACTCTGGATGTGGAGCGCCGATCGTCTGGAATATTGGTTTGGCCGCGATGCCGGGATTGGCAGAAAGTATGCGACGGCCCAACGAGTCGACTTTCGAGGCAGCTTCGAGATTTGCAGGCACAGTAACCGGCGAGGACTTGCTGCGAATCACGTCGTTGGAACGCGGCGTCCGTGAGCCTTGCCACAGGCAGCCGCAAAGGGCCATCGCGCCAATTGCTGCAAACGCCGCTGCACGCATCATGATCCCCCAGTTTACGGACCGTCTCCGCAACGGTGCGGCGTATAGCAACGCATTCAAAGTATGTCGAGTGAGGAATTGGAGCAACCTAACCGCTTTGCTGCAAAAATGCGGCGGTTAGGCAAGTGGACTGGGATCGGGCGGCTGCGGGGTTGCTCGCGGCTTCGGCGTTTGCTCCTCGCCGTTCTCATTGCTCTTCCTGCCAATGAGCTTTCCAAGCGGAACCGGCTCGTCGCACGATTCGAGCAAGTCATCGTCCTCCGGTTCCGGCTCAGTGCGTGGCATCGGCAGCGACGCCACGACTCTTCCTGCCGATGCCTGCTTCCCGGCTGTCTTGATCGGCGTCGACGCAGGCCGCAATTCATCCCACGCGATCTGGTATCGAAAATTGCCGACCGTCAGCTCATCGCCGGATTTGAGCTTCCCCTCGAGCACTCTCACGCCATTAACGCGTATTCCATTCGTGCTTCCCAAATCACGGACCACCAGGTAGTTATTCACTTGCGCGATGACGCAATGGCGGCGCGAGATCTTCCGAGAGTTGAGCTGAATGTCGCATTCCGGATGCCGACCCAAAAGCAGTATCGGCTTATCGAGCAGGATATTCGGGCCTTCCGATAGCGCTACGAGTTCGGCTGGCATATGCGCCTCACACGCAACCGGCTCAATTCACGGATCGAGTCCCGGCCGCTCTCGGATTGAGTCCCATCTACACATGATAATCTGCATCAATTAAACATTCCAGCCATCAATAGCCTGGCCGTCCACAATAGAGCCGTCCTTTCGGACAATGTAATCTTACCCTTGTCCAAGTATCCTTTGAGGCGATCCGTCGTTTTGACCACCAATTCTCGTTGCTTTTCCGTCATCGGCCACGCCTTCGGATTCGACATTATCCGCGACAGCAACGTGTGAATCGATCTCACTTCGTCGAGGTCCGGCGGCAGGCCGTCCTTTGCCCATGTCGGAGGTTTGTCGGTATTTGCCAACTCAGAAGTCAAGTCGCAGATCCATCTGCTCGTTTTTTCGAGCCGAACGTAATCGATCTTGTCCGGCGTATCGCCGGCGGTGTGATAATCGGCGTGCATTCCAGTACAGAAGAACAAGAACGGAACCCTGCGGTCACGAAACGGGCCGTAGTCGCTGCGGGTGCCGATGATGTCGGCGCCGATTCGACCGACTTTGACGCCGTCGGCCGGCTTTCGCGTGTCAACAAGTTGCCGCAATTCCGCCGAGTTTTCGCTGCCAAGAACAAAGACATACTCATTCATGACGTTGGCCATGGATCGGCCCAGCATATCGGCCGTCATAAATGCACGAAGCTTCTTAACCTCGAACGGCGGATGCGAAATGAAATACGTTGAGCCTATCAGTCCGACCTCTTCTAGGTCGAATGCGATCAAAACGAGCGTGCGCTTCGGTCTGGCGGCGCTCAGCGCGAAATACTCGGCCACCTCCATCACCATCGCCGTGCCCGAGGCGTTGTCGTCGGCTCCCGGGTAAAGCCGCGAACCGTTCATTCCAAGATGGTCAAAATGGGCGGATAGAACGACCCACTCGTCTTTCAAGACAGGATCGGAACCAGGGATGACGACGCCTACGTTTCTGCCCATGTAGCCGCGATCCATCGGTTTCTCGCCGTTTTTCGAGAGCCAGGGTATCTCCTGAAAATACGAGTTGCCAAACAGCGGTTTGAGTTTCAGCTTCTCGAAATGCTCGGCAATGTGTCGCGAGGCCCTGGCAGCGCCCGGTCCGCGTCGGCCGAGAAACTCAGACGAAGCCAGCCGATAGACGTGGGCTTTGAGTTCCGCCGCGTTTATTTCAATCGACTGCTCCGCTTCTTCCTTGGCAAATTCAATTGGCTCTGCCCCTATCGCCAGTGTCAATGCAATCATCGGCAGCATAATCACTCCGGTCTCCAGCCAGTAACGACGTGCGATCAGCGACCTACATCCCCATCCGTGATTCTGCCCAAAACAGATCGATGTGGCAATAACAATGATCGCCGCAGTCGGGCTTCTCTCAGGCCGGCTGTACGATTCCTGGAAACATTTCGTCTGCGGGCTACTGCCGTTTGATGCCGCCAACACGTGATGCCGATTTCATGTTCGGTTCCGTTTCCTTGCAAAGTGCGATTCGGAGCGCGAGCATTGAACGACTCGATCCGACTCTCTAAACTTGCCGAATACCGCGTATTGCATTTGGGACCGGTGGCATGGAAAATCTGCGAACCCCGCTTTTCGACTGGCATGTCGCACACAAAGCCAAAATGGTGCCGTTCTGCGGCTGGGACATGCCCGTGCAATACACCGGCATCATTGATGAGCACGCGACCGTTCGCACTTCCGCAGGTTTATTCGACATTTCGCATATGGGCCGGCTGTCGTTCGGCGGTCCGAACGCGCAAGCGCTGATCGAACATGTTTTCACCAACAGTGCCGGCGGTATGAAGGACTTTCAGGTCCGTTATGGGCTCGTGTGCAACGAATCGGGCGGCATCCTCGACGACGTGCTTGTGTACCGTTGGCCATATGGCTGGGCGATGGTCGTCAATGCCTCCAATCGCGAGAAGATTGTTCATTGGCTGAACGCGAACAGGGGCGGCCGCAACGTCGAGATGATCGATCAAACGCTCGACACGTGCATGATCGCAATTCAGGGTCCGAAGGCCGTCTCGCTGTGCGCCGGGATGTTCGAAGCCGACCCAAGCCAATTGAAGTACTACTACGCTTCGCCGACTCGCTACAAGACCAAGCCCTGTGTTGTAAGCCGAACCGGCTATACCGGCGAAGATGGGCTCGAAGTGATGATCGGCAAGGCTCAGGCTGTAGAGATCTGGGACGACTTCATCAAACGCGGCGCCAAGCCATGCGGTTTGGGCGCTCGCGACACACTGCGGCTCGAAGCCGCCATGCCGCTTTACGGCCATGAACTCAGCGAGACTCTCAATCCATTGCAAGCCGGCCTTTCTTGGGCGGTCAAACTGGAAAAGGGCGAGTTTGTCGGTCGTGCGGCTCTCGAAAAGTCAAAGGCCAAATCGGCGCCGGTGCGCGTTGGATTCACAGTCGAAGGCAAACGCTCGGCACGCGAAGGGTCGTTAGTTCTTTCGAACGGCAAGGAAATTGGGAAAGTGACGAGCGGGGCATTTGCGCCGACTCTGCAGTGCCAGATCGCTATGGCATACGTACCGGCTGAATTTGCCTTAGTTGGCACAAAGCTGCAGGTGGACATCCGCGGCGACAAGGCCGATGCCCATGTCGTGAAATTGCCTTTTTATCAGCGACCAAAACCATAGGTGTAACGGTTCGAACGAATCATCGCTGGGAGCCAAAGAATGGATCCAAAGACACTCCGATATTCGAAGACTCACGAGTGGGCGTCGCTGAGCGGGGACGTGGTCACTGTGGGTATTTCCAGTTTCGCCGCCGACCAATTGCAAGACATCACATTCATCAAATTGCCGGCCGCTGGTGACGATGTTGCCGCGGATCGCAGCTTCGGCGAGATCGAAACGGTAAAAGCCGTCAGCGATCTGTATTCACCAGTTAGCGGCACAGTCGCGGAAGTGAATCAACCGGCCGCCGACAATCCGGACTTGATCAAGAATGCTCCGTTCGGCGATGGTTGGCTTGTCAAAGTTCGGGTGGCACCCGGCTCGACATTGAATCACTTGCAAAGCTACGACGACTATCAGAAACAAGTGGCTTCCGAAGCGCATTGATTGCACATCGGCAGGCGCCGAAAAAAAAAGACGAGCAGAATTCGGTTCGCCGAATGACGGTGCTCGTCAATGATCATTGGGAGAATTCCTTGGCAGACGCGTATATCCTCAACACGTCCTCCGATCGCAAAGCGATGCTCGATGCCATCGGAGTTTCCTCGGTTGACGAACTTTTTGCCCCAATTCCATCTTCATTGCGACTCAATCGCTCGCTCAATCTGCCGGCTGCACAAAGTGAATTGGAACTCAGCCAACACCTGGAAGCCCTGGCAGCGAAAAATGTCCCGGCAGGAAAGGCCGTCTGTTTCCTCGGCGGAGGCGCGTACGACCATTTCATTCCTTCGGTCGTGGACGCAATCGCCGGACGAAGCGAATACTACACCGCGTACACGCCGTACCAGGCGGAAGCAAGCCAAGGCAGCTTGCAGGCTTTTTTTGAGTATCAGTCGTTGATCTGCCAATTGACCGGACTCGATATGGCCAATGCCAGTCTGTACGAAGGTGGCAGCGGCGTTGCCGAAGCGGTAATTATGGCGCTCAACGCAACCAGCAAGAAGCATCAGGTGCTCATTGCGGAAAGCGTTCATCCGGAATATCGGCAAGTTCTCGCGACTTACCTGGCCAATCTGAAAGCAGAACTCGTCACGATTCCGACGCCAAACGGATACCTCGATCCCAACGCACTTCGGCGTACTATCACCGATCAAACGGCGTGTGTCGTCGTGCAACATCCAAATTTCTTCGGTTGCCTCGAAGAAACGGAATCACTGGCTTCAGTCGTGAGAGACAAACAAGCCGTCTTCATCGTCAGCTTTGATCCGATTAGTACCGGAGTGTTGAAGCGGCCCGGCGATTACGGCGCTGACATCGCCGTGGCGGAAGGACAGTGCTTGGGCACACAATTAGGATTTGGCGGTCCGTACCTCGGCATTCTCGCTTGCCGCAAACAGTTTGTGCGTCAGATGCCCGGCCGGCTGGTTGGTGAAACCGTCGATCGAAATGGAAAACGTTGCTGGGTGCTGACGTTGCAAGCCCGTGAACAACACATTCGACGGGAAAAAGCTCTGAGCAATATTTGCACGAATCAAGGGCTGTTCGCTTTGCGCGCTGCAGTGTACCTCGCCGCACTCGGTCCGCAAGGGCTGAGGGAGACAGCCGAACTTTGCATGAAAAAAGCGCACTACGCCGCCGACACGCTCTGCAAGCGGAGTCACGTCTCGATGCGGTTCAAACGGCCGTTCTTCAAAGAATTCACAGTTTGCGTTCAATCGAACGAAGTGCCGCGTCTCTTGGACGGCGTCGTGAGCAGCGGCTTCCATGCCGGCCTGTCGATGGGCCGGTGGTATCCGTGGCTTCAGGATTCATTTAGCGTTGCGGTGACGGAGAAACGCACGAAACAAGAAATCGACGGCCTCGCATCGGCATTGCAGGCTCGGTTAATGCACATGGAAAAAGGCGGAGCGTGATGGATAAGCCACAATCTACCGAGCTACTGAACGAATTGAGTCATGCCGGGCGGCGCTGTCACATGTTGCCGGCATGCGATGTGCCCGACGTCGGCCCGGGCATGCCGCATTCGGCGCTCGCGGCGGCGCCCCCGCCCCTGCCCGAGATCGGCGAGATGGACTTGATCCGACACTTCACAAATCTCTCCGGTCGAAACATGTCGATCGACACGAACTTTTATCCGCTCGGTTCGTGCACGATGAAGTACAACCCGAAGCGACACGAACGCTGGGCAGGTCTGCCTGGGTTCGCCAATGTACACCCACTGCAGACGGATGAGACTATTCAGGGCATGCTCGAAATCCTGTTCGACATGCAGAACTACCTGATGGAAATATCCGGCCTAGACGCCGTATCGCTTCAGCCCGCCGCCGGCGCGCAAGGCGAGTTGGCGGCGCTCTATGTCGCAGCGGCGTATTTCCGAGATCGCGGCGAATTGCAACGCCGACGAGTATTGGTGCCAGACAGTGCCCATGGGACAAACCCGGCGAGTGCCTCGCTCGCAGGCTTCGAAACCGTGACGATCAAGAGCAACTCGAACGGCATGGTCGACCTCGAAGATTTCAAAGCCAAACTCGACGATCGTTCTGCCGTGTTCATGATCACCAACCCGAACACGCTCGGACTATTCGAAAGCCAGATTCGCACGATCACCGATTTGATGCATGAAAAAGGCGGCCTTGTCTATCTTGACGGGGCCAACATGAACGCGATCCTGGGCATTACTCGTCCCGGCGACTTCGGCGCCGACATGCAGCATTACAACGTGCACAAAACTTTCACCGGTCCACACGGCGCTGGCGGTCCGGGGTCAGGGCCGATCACCGTTCGCAAACATCTCGCAGAGTTCCTGCCGACGCCGATCGTCGTCAAGGATGGCGAGCGATTTCGGCTCGACCACGACCGTCCCAAATCCATCGGACGCGTCCGCAGTTTCTTCGGCAACGTAGGCATATTGTTGCGCGGCTACTTTTACATTCGAACGCTTGGCCCTGACGGTCTCAAGACCGTCAGCGAAAACGCCGTGTTAAATGCCAATTACCTTCTTGCTCGGACCAAAAAAAAGTTTGAGGTTCCACACGGCGAACGCTGCATGCACGAATTCGTTGCATCGGCGCGAACGCTGCGGCGGGAGAAGAAGATCAGCGCGATGGATATCGGCAAGCGACTGCTCGATCATGGTTTTCACGCTCCGACCGTGTACTTCCCGCTCGTGGTGCCGGAAGCACTTATGATCGAACCAACGGAAACTGAAGGCAAAGAGACCTTGGACCGTTTTGCCGACGCACTGTTGTCCATCATTGAAGAGGATTCCGAGTTTCTGCATCACGCGCCACATACGCTCCCAATTAGCCGGCCGGACGAAGTCAAAGCGGCGAAAGAGCCGAAATTGTCGTGGTAGTCCCCACCATGCAAGTACTATTGCTGCCGTTTGCGAATTGGGACGGTTCGACGCACATGGCGGCGGACGAGATGATGCTAGAAGCAGCCATCGCGGGACTTGCGAGTTTTCGTTTCTACACCTGGTCGCAACCAACCGTCAGTCTCGGCTATTTTCAGTCGGCGAACGATCGAAAGACGCACGAGGGTCTTGAAGATTTGCCCTTCGTCCGCCGCGCGACAGGAGGCGGCACTCTCGTCCATCATCATGAATTGACGTATGCGTTGGCCCTACCGTCCGGCGGCCATTGGCAGCCTCGCGGCACATCGTGGATTTGTCGCATGCATGAACTCATCGGCAGGTCTCTGCGAACTTGGGGCATCTCTGCAGAGCGTGTCGGCTGTGGCGAAGAGAGAAAATTGGGCAGCGTATTGTGTTTTCAACATCAGACCGTTGGGGACCTGCTGTTGGCGCATCAGAAAATCGCCGGAAGCGCTCAGCGCAAGTCAAGGGGCGCAGTGCTGCAACATGGCGGCATCTTGCTTTCTTGCAGCCGCCATGCACCGCAGTTGAATGGGATTGTCGAGTTGAGCGGCGTTTCGATATCCGCCGACTCATTGCGACAAGCACTCGAAGGCCAACTCGAAGGCGCCTTTGGATGGACTTTGAATCGAGAGAATTGGTCCGCCTGCGATTTGGAACAAATTCGAACAATTGAAAGTGCCAAATACGCCAACGCGGCTTGGAATCTTAAGCGATAGCCAGACATGAAGAGCGCGAACTTGATCAATCCTCACTTTTTCTGTCGAATTTCGTATTGACCGATCTCGCTCGAAGGCTATAAGCGTCGCCCATCGTGTGATTCTCAAGACAGGTAGCGAAGGACCCGCTCGGGTTCCCGGGGGAAAACCACGTCCTGAGGATGGGGGGGCACAATGAAACGCGGTTTACATTTTGCGGGCTTGGCAGTGCTGGGACTCAGCGTTGCGGGCTTCGTCACGTACATCTGGGGCCAGGGGCCGAGCGCCGGAACACCACCGACGTCGAACAACCCGGTGCTGGTGATTCCGGCATCGAATCCGCCAAAACCTTCAGCTTCGTCGCCAATAACGCTGCCCAGCGTCCCATCGACGTCGCTGCCGACTTTGCCGACTCAACCCGTGCTGACGATTCCCGGAACCTCGGAAGTCAGCAAGCCCACCGTGCCTGCTCCCGTTGAGCCCGCCAAGCCGATGTCGTTGGACGCTGCCAAAGCCGTCCCGTCGTTGATCATTCCCGGCACCAGCGAACCTGTACGTCCAAGCGTTCCCGTCACGGTGAAGGATCAACCGCCGATGGAAGCTGGTTCCGGCAATTCGCCGACGATTCGCATCGAAGGCGACGGCCGAACGATGGTGCACTCCGCCGGCACACAGCCAACCGAAGACAACCCAACGAGCCGTCAGGAGCCGGCAGTCAGTCTCGAGTGGATCGGACCGCCCACAGCGAAGATCGGAAACGCATCCGACTATTCGATCGTCGTTCGCAATGTTTGCAACATCCCGGTGCAGCAAGTGCTCGTCCGTGTTCGTTTGCCGCACGGCATTCAAGTCACTTCGACGGAACCGCGCGCGGTTCAAGAAGACAACGTGCTGATGTGGGAATTCGGCACGCTGTTGCCCAAACAGGAGCGAAACCTTCAGCTTCGCCTTGTGTCAACGCACAAGGGCGACGCCAACTGCCAGGCATGGGTGACATTCACCGGTGCATCGGTAATGCGGATTCGAGTTCGTGAGCCGAAACTACTGATCAAAGCGACCGCCCCGGAACGCGTTCTGATGGGCGATGCCTGTACGTTTATCTTGACCGTCAGCAATCCGGGCGATCATCCGGCAGAACTTGTCAAGATCCAAGCACAAGTGAGCGACGGCCTTGAAAGTGCTCGCGGCAACAAGATTCAATACGACATCGGCAATCTGGCGGCCGGCGAAACCCGCTCTGTGCAGGTTATCTGCGCGGCCAAAGCCGGCGGCGCTCAAAACTGCGAAGCGATTGTCGAAGCCGATGGCGGCCTCAAGGCAACCGATAAGGCCAGCGTCAATGTCGCAACGCCGAAACTGAATCTGGAAATCGTGGGCCCGAAGCTGCGGTATCTCGATCGCAAGGCAGTTTACACTTTCAAGGTCAACAACCCAGGCGACGCCCCGGCTATGAACGTGCAAATCTCGGAGATGCTCCCGCTCGGATTCAAGTACGTCAACTCCGACAACGGCGGCCGTCACGACTTTTCGACACGCTCCGTGCATTGGTTCCTCGGCGAAATCGGACCTGGTCAATCCAAGGAAGTCAAATTGGAATGTCTCGCGATCAACCCGGGCGAGCACAATCACAAAGTGACTGCCGTCGCTTCGCGCGGCCTTCGAGTCGAAGAACCGTTCACCACCAAGGTGGAAGGTCTTTCGGCGATCACGATGGAGATGATCGACCTCGAAGACCCGGTGGAAGTCGGAACTGAAACCACGTACGAAATTCGCATCACGAACACCGGCTCGAAGACCGAGACGGACGTGAAGATCGTCTGCACGATTCCGGAAAAGCTGCAGTTCAAGTCAGCGACCGGACCGACCACGCATACGATCAACGGCAGCGAAGTGGTATTCCAGCCAATTCCGAAGTTAGCGCCGCGAGCCGATGCAATATATCGGCTGACGGTAAAGGCCGTGGCGCCGGGCGTCGTGAACTTCAAGGGCCGCCTGACGAGCGCGATCCTTCAAGACCCGGTGACGAAGGAAGAGCCGACGAGGATTTATGCGGACCAGCAGTGATCCCACGGCAGTGTAAAAGTGAAAGGCCCCGGCACAAGTCCGGGGCCTTTTCGTTACTTTTGTAATCGATGGGATCAATTCATATTGCTTCGTTCGATCAGCTTGATCTTGTAGACTTGGTAATGAGCACCGCCAAGTCGATTCGGACTTCGTTCAGTTAGGACAATTCCTTCAACTTCGATCAAGTCGCCTTCAGATATTCCTTCATGGACACGTCGCGAGACAATACAACTGAGCCACCGTATCGATCTTCATGCGAAATCGGAGCGTACCGAAGCACCCAGAATCCACCGTCCGAATGCACATAGAACAACTGCCCCGGTCAGCCTTGAATAGTCTGCCGAGGCAGTTGCTCTTTTGAGTGAACTTTCACTCAGATCAAAAAGGGCTGGCCGGGTGGGCAATCGAGCCAACCGTGGCCGGCATCTTCTTCGGTTCGGCGGCCGGAGCCGGGGCAGCGGTGCCGCCACAGCACGGGTCGCAACCACCACAGCAGTCCTTGTGGAACAAGCCGCGGAGGCGGTCGATCAACTTGGTACGGCCGCAGCTGTCAGCGCACGGATCGCAAGCAGGCTTGCAAACCGGGGCTGGGGTGCAGCAAACCGGAGCGGGCTTGCAGCAAACTGGAGCGGGCTTGCAGACCGGAGCTGGGGTGCAGCAAACCGGAGCGGGCTTGCAGACCGGAGCTGGGGTGCAGCAAACCGGAGCGGGCTTGCAGCAGACAGGAGCGGGCTTGCAGCACGGGGCTGGCGGGCAAGCCGGCTTGCAGCACGGCGCCGGGGGGCACGCCGGAGCGCAAGAATCACAGCAGTCCTTGTGGAACAAGCCGGACAGCCGAGCGCGCAGGGCGCCGGTGAACAACTTGCGGCCACAGCCGGTGTCGCAGCTCGTGCCACACCCGCCACAACATGACGAACCGGCGACGGTCGCCGGAGCAGCGGCTGGAGCCGGGGCAGCATCGGCACCCGCCATCCAAGCCGAGGTCAACAGCAGAAACGCAGCATTCACGATCTAACCTCCATATGGGGATTTTGTCGGCGCGGGTCCATGGCGGCAGGATTTGGCGAACTCCTCTTCATTGAGTCATGCACCGCCTACTGCTCGCCCTATCGACTCCGTTTCCTCCTCACCCCTTCGCCTCCATCCCATGAGGCGCGCAGGGGCCGAAGTTCTGGTTCTTAATTCGGCACACGAAATACCTGCCTTCACAGGTTCTCCCGAAATTCGCCCCTTCTCCGGATTTTCCAGCTTATGACCCTGCCGATAATGGCTGAGTTGACTGACACGTAGTTCGGGTAATTCCAGAAGGCTTTTTGGATGGCACTCGGAATTCATTTCACACCGATTTTTTCGTCAGCCGTCGACCGACGACGCTCACGTGTTAAGGTGTAACGATTCAGCGTTCTGGGAATTCGACTGATTGTTGCCTCAATAGCCTATTCTTAAGCTGAGCCCGATCTTGAAATCGAGCGAATTACTCAGTCTGTTCGGCCAGAGTCGCCAGTAAGCCAAATACCCGATGCGTCATGTCATTGGCTGCGAAGCGCACCGAACCATCGGCATACGCGACGTTGCAACCATTCGGGTGATTGCCGCCAAATTGCGCGCGACGTCCGAAGAGCTTTTGCTCCGAATCAACGCCCCGCACCGTTGCCGGCCCGCCTGCAATCCAAGGACCAATGGAAGTAGAGGCTTCCACAAACGAAACCGAGTAGCTCAGTCCCCGCTGCAAGGCGCCAACGCGAGTCGCATCGTCATAACGAAACATGCCGGCGCGTGGATTTGATTGCATGAGCTTCGGCGCGTCCGAACCCAGTCCCGCCATGCCGAGAAAATGTGTCGGGGCCATGTTCGATCCTTCGTGTCGGCGGAACTGCGACGGACACACCAGATAAGGAATGAGCGTCGTCGCCGGCTCATGATTCGCATCCGCGTTCCAACCTTGATTCAAATCCATTCGTTCGACCACTCCTTGCTGCAAATAAGGCAACAACACAGGAAAGACGCTTAAGCGTTCTGTCGGGGGAATCGCGGCGTTCGCAACGGTGCCGGCAGGGAAATACTTGTTTGGATCGGGCTGCATCTGGTCCGGAATCCGAGTGAACTTGGACCGCTCTGCGTCGTCCTTGGGAATTGGTATCGCGGGATCTGTCACATTCCAAAGCGCAAACAGACCAACTCTGCTCAAATGAAACTGGCATCGGGCGCGATGTGCGGACTCCCGCCATTTTCCGATCCCTGTTACGAGCAAACCCGCCAAGACCAATATGGCTGCGGCAATTGCGCCAATCTTTGCAAGACCTCGCATGGGCCGGCTCCGGATCGCTACCGTGTCTTCTCAAATACGACTTGGCCGTTGACAACCGTCATAAGCACCTGTGTGTCGGCAATGTGATCGCGCTCGTCCGACGAAAGTATATCGCGTGAAATCACGACAAAGTCAGCGAACAGTCCCGGCTTCAGTACGCCACGTTCGCGTTCCTGAAACGCCGCATACGCCGAGCCGATCGTGTAAGCGGAGAGCGCCTCCGCGACGGAGATTTTTTGTGCCGCGTACCAACCATCTTTATTCTTGCCATCCAGAGTTCGGCGATTGACGGCAGCGTCAATTCCAAGCAGCGGACTGAGCGGCGCCACGGACCAGTCGGATCCAAATGCAAGAATTGCGCCGGAATCAAGCAACGCACGATTTGCGTAGGAACTGGCGCAGCGGCCCGCGCCGATGCGCCCTTCCGCCCAGCGGCCGTCGTCCACAATGTGATACGGTTGCATCGATGCGATCACACCCAAGCTCTTGAAACGTGCAATGTCCGCCGGCCTCAAATGCTGAGCATGCTCAATTCGAAATCGACGATCCCGAAGTCCATTCTCCTTTGCCACATCGGAGAAAATGTCAAGGATCGATGCATTGGCCTCATCGCCAATAGCGTGTACCGCGACGGACAATCGAGCACTGTCGGCGCCCAATATGTATTCGCGAAGCTTCGCCTTCTGCGTCACAAAAACGCCACGGCTATCCGGTTCATTCAAGTATGGTTCAAACATCTTGGCCGTGCTTGATCCCAAAGAACCATCCACGAAACCTTTCACTCCGCCGATCCTGACCCAGTCGTTGCCGAAATTCGCGGCTGCACCCAAACTGGCCAACTCTCGCCACTGAGCGAGCGGCCAACGCAGATCGACGCGAAAACTGAGGCGGCCGTTTCTTGCAAGCTCTTGGTAGATTCGAAACAGTTTTCGCCTCGATTCGCTGTCGCTGCCGTCCATGTCCTGGACGCTGGTGACGCCGTTTTGTCGAATTTCGTCCATGGCGGCGCGGACGGCTTCGGCAATTTCCAAGTCATCCGGCGACGGAATCAACCGCTCAATCAGGTCCATCGCGTTATCACGAAGCAGCCCCGTCGGTCGGCCCGCCGCATCGCGGTAAATGACGCCGCCTGATGGGTCGGCCGTTTTTTCCGTGATTCCTGCGAGCTTCATCGCGCTGGAATTCGCTACCCCCATGTGCCCGTCATACCGCCGCAATAACACTGGGCGCGACGGAACGTACTTGTCCAGCATCGCCGCCGTCGGCAACTTGCCGGCGAACGTGCGATCGTGGTCCCATTCACCGCCCAAGAGCCATCGATCTCGAGGCAGTTTTTGGTCGAAGTGCTTGAGCCTCTTGCCAAACTCCGATTCGTCAACTGCATCCTTGAGTGCAACTTGACTCAGACGTCGCCCTGAGCCCAGCACATGTACGTGCGAATCATAAAAGCCTGGCGTGACTCGCCTGCCTTGAAGGTCGATTACCCTTTTCGCATTGGCCCATGTCGCCTTCGGTAGTCCCTCAAATTCTCGTGCAGTCATTACGAATGCAATGCGACCGTGGCTTACTCCCAACGCCGCCGCTTCAGGCTGAGCAGGATTCCCGGTCCAGATGCGGCCATTATGAACCACAATGTCAAGTTGCGCAATCGGCTCCGCCGAATTCCCGATAGAAGACACGAAAATCGCGACGACGATGCCGATCAGGTTACTGCGATTCATTTGTCTCCAGCCCTTGTCGCAAAGCTTGAATGTAATTGATGGCACTGCGTATGATATTGTTGCGATTCCATTCGTTCAGCGATCTGAGGTGCCCATGAGCAACGCCATCGTCGATCAGGTGCGAGAGAAATATGCAGCGGCGGCACGAAGCAGCATTTCAAATAGTCACGCAGGCGTGCAGGCAGTCGCCGAAGCGTTTGGCTATTCGCCTGATGAGCTTGCTGCGCTGCCCGCTGACGCCAATCTCGGTCTCTCATGCGGCAATCCGACGGCAACCGCTCATCTTCGGCCGGGCGAAGTCGTCGTCGATCTTGGCTGCGGCGGAGGCATCGACGTACTCCTCGCAGCAAGGAAAGTCGGCCCAACGGGCAAGTCCATCGGCATTGACATGACCCCGGAAATGCTTGATCGGGCACGATGCAATGCCTCGAAACCCGTTGACGGCCGAGTTCCAGACAACGTCGAGTTCCTGCTTGGCACAATCGACCATATTCCGCTGGCCGATCAGTCAGCCGATTGTCTCATTAGCAACTGTGTGATCAATCTTGCGCCCGACAAAGCTGCAGTCTTTCGCGAAATGTTTCGCGTGCTCAAACATGGCGGCCGTGTCGCTGTCAGCGACATCGCACTGAAGAAACCGTTGCCGGCGGAACTTGCACAAAGTGTCTCCGCTTACGTCGGGTGCATTGCCGGCGCCATTCCGATGGCGGAGTATGAAGCAGGACTTCTTGAAGCGGGATTCGCCGACGTTCAAATTGTCGATACGAAAAAAGACCTCAATGCGTACAGCATGGTCGAAGGTCAAAGCGGTTGTTGTTCCCCTCAAAGCTCATCATCGCTTCCCATGGCCGAATGTTGTGCGTCGACACCCGTGCATGACGGGCTGGCGGAGATGCTCAAACAGCATGACGTCAACGCCTATGCCGCCAGCGTGCAGGTTTTCGCGCTGAAGCGATAGGTTGCTAATCTGCTCGTACAATCCATGAAGGTGCGGCGCGACGACGTCGCACTTCCAACACCGTCACATTCGGTTCCGACTGATGTTGCGTGTACTCCAGTGTCGGCGGCCGTTCTCCCACGATTTCACGAAGGTGTTTGGTTTGCACGATCAGCAGCGAACGAGAGCCCTCATCCATGACGTCGAATAACGATTGTCGCTCGTTTCGCCCGTAACTGCGCACGTCCGTTCGTTGGCCATAGAAACCCAACGACTCAAATCGGTGTGGATAGCAGTAGATCGCGCCGTCTTTCGACGGCATGCGCCACGCATTCATGTGCACCAAGTGCCGCATCGAGTTTCTCTGGGCATAAGCCGGGAGCAATTCCTGCACGCCAAATAGAGCGACGATCGCCGATGCAGCGCCGACCAAAAGCCATGAGGCTCGCCGCTGGGTTGTTCCAATCAGAAACACGGGCAACAACAAAAGGGAAGCGAGAGTCAACCACCATCCGCGAGCCGGCGGTACATCGGTGCCGTTGACGGCGACGAGACCAATTGCAATGCCGCTTACGATCATTCCTGCAGTTGCGTACCACGCAAGTCGCGAACGATATCGTCGCAAAATGGCCCAAACTGAAGCTCCAGGTCTTTGCGGCAACATGGCGTTGAGCCCGATGCCGATCGCCAAAGCCAACGCCGGCAAGGCTGGAACAATGTAAACAGGTCGTTTCGATCCCGCGATTGAGAAGAACATCACCGACCAGCCGAACGTCAGTAGGATCATTCCCAATGCTGCAGGCCGCCGCTGAGTTGATCGATACGATCGGCGAAGCATCAAGATCGCAAGCGGCACGAGCAAGAGCGTCCACGGCAAGTTGCCAGCTAACAGTGGCAGGATGTACTGCCAGATCGGTCCTTCGTGATCAAACGGTTGTGCGAACCGCTTCACATTGTGAAACCAGAAGAAATACCCAGTAAACTCCGGATGCCGAGCCGTTACGAGTGCATACCACGGCAACGCGACCACCAATGCCGCTAAGGCCATCATTAACCAACCCACAAGTCCAGGCCGACGGGCGCGCGATTCCAACCGCAGCCACACGAATAGAGGCGGCAAGACCAACGCAAACGCAACCGGCCCTTTCGTTAATGCCCCAAGTCCAAGAGCAACTCCGCAGAACACCCACCAGATGATCGCATTTCGGCGGCGTTCTACTGTCGTTGCGACATGAGCCGAGGCCAAAGCCGCAGTCACGAAGAGCGCTAGCGGCGCGTTCATCGTGAGCATCCGGCCGTAGTAAATGAATTGGGCCGAAAGGCACAAGACAATCGCCGAAAGAAACGCCGCTCTCGCACTAACTGTTCGACGTGCCCAGAAGTACACTATCATGACGGTGAGCCAGCCGCAAATCCCTGGCACGACTCTGGCCGCCCAATCGTGGATGCCAAAAACGCGATAGCTTGTCATGACCATCCAGTACATCAGCGGAGGCTTATCAAGGTACGGCTGGCCATGTAACGCCGGCACTAACCACCGGTTCTCCTGGTGCATTTGCCGAGGGATTTCGGCATATCGTACTTCCTCAGGTTCGAGCAATGGCGTGCCCAATCGACTGAAGAACATGAGTGCCGCAAACACCATGACGATTGCCAACTGAGACCAACTGTCCTTTTCCGCCCGGCTCTTCTGCGTCGGCCCCGCAAACATCTGTCTGGTCCACCAAAACGGCAGCAACGTCGCCAGCGTCTTTGGCACATCGCTCATCGAAACTTTGCTTTCACCGTGCAATCGCGGCCGATGGGTCACTCCCACTTCAGCGATCGCATAGCTTCGTTGCCGCGCTCGAGTGAGCATCTCGGTATTGACGAAGTAGTTGTGCGATTTCGGAAGGATATGTTGCAGCGCATCTTTGCGAAAGACCTTCAGGGCACAGTCGCAATCCCGAACGCGTGTACCCAACAGCGTTCGGACGATCAAGTTGTAACCCTTCGAAAGAAATCTCCTCCGCCAGATGTCTTTGCGATCGATGCGATAGCCGGCGACGATTGGCACGTCTTCTGCCAACGGAACCATCCGATCCAGGTCTCGGAGGTCAAACTGACAATCTGCATCCGTGAAGGCGACGTTCTCAAATCGGGCGGCTTCAAAACCGGTCCGAAGTGCCGCCCCATATCCACGATTCTGCTCGTGCCGGATCACGCGGACTTTGAGTCTCGCAGCTGCCAGCGATTGTGCGATTGAGAAAGTGGAGTCGCTGCTTCCGTCGTCTACGACCAGTACTTCATAATCCTTGGCGATAGAAGCGAGCGTATCATCTGCTTCGATAATGGCGTTGGCGATTCCATCCGCCTCATTGTACGCGGGGACTACCAACGACAGGTTCCAGCCCAGGCCGCCGCTTCCATGCATGGCCGATGCTCCTAGCCGCGCTGCTAATTTGGGCTGGCAAGGTCGCAAATCTATGAAAATCTGTCAAGGCAGGGCCGGTGACTCGATGGCCTGCGTGGAATTGACGTGCAATCTATACCGACTCGAATCATACTTTGCCGCGTTCGGCCGGAATCGACAAATCCGGCGTCGGCGTTGTGGTATGGTTTCTGGGCAGTTTGACTGCCAAGACCGAACAAGGCGCCTCTCGCATGACTTTCTCCGTCACGCTGCCGACGAGTAATCGTTCGGCGCCTGTGCGTCCATGCGTACCCATGACGATCAAGTCGATTCCGGCGTCACGCGTGTAGCGAATGATCTCGGTCGCAGCATCGCCTTCAAGAAGCACGTGATTCACCGCGATTTTTGAATCTGCCGGACTGATCGATTCCAACTGGTTGCGCCAATATGTTCTCTCTTCACTTGGGCTTCGCTCGTCGCTGCCGCTCTCCTGAAAGACGTAGGCGATCGTCAGACTAGCGTGATGCGCTTCTGCCATGGCCACGGCGTGAAAATAGGCCGGCGTGGCAAACGACGAAAAATCCGTCGGATACAGGATCTTGCGAATGTGAATCATCGTTCAACTCCTCGCCTACGCAACTATCTATCGCTTCATCCCCGTTCCCACTGAAATGCTAGCAGGTGCCTTGTGAAACAGGTAGAGGCTGCCCGAAGCGCTTAATTCAGCTCGACTGCCTCCTCCCAATGCGCATACAGCGATTGGAGAGCTTGCTTCGCATCATCAATTGCTTTCATTGTCTGTTTCAGCCGGTTTGCATCGCGGTACATGTCCGGAGTTTCTAACGACAGCTCGATCTCCCGAAGTGCGACTTCACTCTTCGAGATTTCCAATTCCAGATCCTCAACCTTGCGATAAGGAAATTGCCTCTTGCGCTTCGGCGGTTTCGTGGGCAATCGGCCGGCAACTGAAGGCGTTTCGGAGCGACTCACTTTGTTGACCGACAATCCTTTTTCTTCTGCCGTGCGAGCCGCTCGCTGCATCTCATAGGTGTCGTAGTTTCCGTGAATGATCTGCACCTTGCCGTCTGCGAATACGACCAAAAGGTCTGCGACCTCATTCAAGAAATATCGATCATGGCTTACGACGATGACCGTTCCTTCGAATTCACGAATTGCCGTCTCCAGTGCCTCGCACGCCCACAGGTCCAAATGATTCGTTGGCTCGTCGAGAACAAGGACGTTGACGCCCATGGCAACAAGCCTGGCGAGAGCCGCTCGACTGCGTTCGCCGCCTGAAAGTTCCGCGACGTTTTGATAAACGATTTCACCGCTCAGACCAAAGCGGCCAAGGAGGTCTCGCATCTCTTGTTCATCGATCGACGGATCGGGATCGGGCCAGACCGCGCGCAGCACCGGCTTGTCATCCGGCAGCATCTGCAATTGCTGGTCTAAGTAACCTGGGTCAACCAGTTGTCCGACTTTCACCTTGCCGGCCGTCGGCGTGATTTCGCCGAGCAGAATCTTCAGCAACGTAGTTTTGCCGCAACCGTTAGGTCCAAGAATGCCGAGGCGCTTGCCGCGTGGCACCGAGAAGTTTACATGTTCGAAAAGGGGGGGGCCGTCGCCGAAGCGCATCCCCAGGTTGTTCGCTTCGAAGACTATGTCGCCGGTTCGCACCACATCGCCGAAGTGCATGGCCGGCGACGTGATCTGCGTCGGCCTTTCGACGCGTTCGATCCGGTCCAGCGCCTTGCGGCGCGACTGCGCCGTTTTCGCAAGCACGCCGTAGTGCACGCGGCGAATGTACTCCTCCTGCTTTTCGATGTACTCCTTCTGCGACTCCCACTCTCGCAACTCGCGCTCGTAACGTTCTTGCCGCAATCGCAAGTACTGTCGGTAATTGCCAGGATAGGTAGTGATCCGGCGAGCATGCAATTCGAAGATGCGTGTCGTCACTTTTTCAAGGAAGTAGCGATCGTGGCTGACGATCAACATTGCCTGCGGCTGCTGCACAAGGTAGTCCTCGAGCCACCGCGTTGCGTCAATGTCCAAGTGATTGCTCGGTTCGTCGAGCAACAGCACATCCGGCCCGGCGAGCAGCATCTTGGCCAACAACACGCGTCGCTGCTGCCCGCCGCTGAATGTGCACAATTCTCTTGTATGGTCCAATCTGCTGAAACCCAAGCCCTGCAGCACTTCCTCCACTTTGTGGTCGACGGAATACGCATCATGGTGCCGGAGCAACTCGTTGAGCCGGTCGTACCTTGCGGAAAGTGTCTTTCTCTGGGTCTCATCCTGTGAAGCGGCAAGCGCATCGGCCGTGCGAATCATTTCGTCATGCGCCGCTAGCAGTTCATCAAACGCACTTTTTGCTTCTTCGAACAACGTGCGTCCTACGGCAAATTCCTGATGCTGCTGCAACAGCATGCAGCGAGCTCCGGCATGAAGCCGTATGTCGCCGCGATCCGGGGTATCCTCATTTGCCAGAATTCGAAGCAACGTCGACTTGCCGGCGCCGTTGGGACCGACGAGCCCAACACGTTCTGAGTGATACAGTTCGAAGGAGACCCCTTCGAACAACGGCCCGCGATCATAGGCCCGCGAAAGATCGGAACAACTCAACAACAACATGCTTCAACCTGAAGTTTCGGGACTCGTTCGGCAAACTGCCGATTCCTATAGAAATCGCTCGATCGGCTTTGTATCGGCGGTGAGCGGCAAGGCCTGACGAAAGAAACCCGCCGCTTCGACACGACGATCGCGGAACCACAAATGGTAACCATGCAGAAACAACAGCGCGGGCTCGGCGGGATTCGCTGCGACAGCCTGGGCCAACTGCTCGTGGTGCAACGCCGCCTCAGCGACGTTGCGACCATAGAGTTCCACGATGGAGAACTTCTCAGCCGGCCAATCCGGTCGCAACTTCAGCCCTTTGACAATCGTCGCGGCCGCGTCCGTGTATTTGCCCAATGCAAACTCAGCAGCCGCTCGCAGGAAAATCGGCAGCGCATCGTTGGGCGACAGTTGTGCCGCTCGCTCGAACCGCTCCATGGCACGGCCGTATTCGCCGGCTGCGAACGCTTCTCTTCCTAATTGAATCTGTCGTGCAGTCTCATTGGCCGGACCGGCGGCCGCACGCGGGGCTAACAACCCAGCCACGTCGATCAGTTTGTCGCCGGGCCCTTTCCGTGCCGCTCCGTCACGCGGCAGCGGCAAGTTTTTCACTCCGCCCACTTTTGGCCGGATCACGATTACATCGTCTCGTTCTTCAATCGGCGGAACTGCCGGCAGGTTGGGCAACAAATCCGCCGGTCGGATGGGCGCCTGCACGCGCGGCTGTACAAATACGATCGTGTTCGACATATATCCGCTGGCTGGCAGCACCGGCGCAAACGCGTACGGCGAGTAATATCGATAGCCAAAAGCAGGCGAGACATAGCCGCTGATATTCAAGTTGCGGCCGTGATAACCGAACCGTACTCCCGACAAACCAAAGCAGCCGGGCGACGGACCGAAAGGAAACTGCGCGGTTGCCAGTCCCGTACAAGCGAGCATCACGCCGAACGCCATCGATTTGTAGTACATTGCGAGGTCCTTCGGATTCCAGCACGAAACTCAAGAGAGTATCTTACGCAATCGCGTTCGATTATCGATTGCGACTGCGGCTCATGCAAGACCGAACGATGCGGAACCGCGATCCCTGATTCCTGAATCACACCCGTTCGATTCTCAATGCATGCTTGCTCAAAAAAGCTACGCACTCGTCGCGACGAAATACGCCGGGCGTGGTTCCAATCGCCCGAACGCAGCTTGCTCCCAAGGCGCTCGCGTACCGCAAACAATCCTCTGTGGTCATGCCGTGCAACATGCCGTAAATGAATCCAGCGTCGAATGCATCGCCACCGCCGGAGCCATCGACGAATTCAATCGGATACGCGCCTGCCCGCAATTGGACATCGGCATTAACGAGCACGGAACCGTCGCCGCCCATAGTGATGACAGCCGTTTTTGCTCCGAGTCGATGCAGTTGCTGTGCTTGTCGCAACGGATCGCTTTCACCGAGCATGATGCGGGCCTCGTCAGTATTCGCGTGGAATAGGTCAACGTGCGGCAAGATCTGTTCAAGTTCTGTCAGATAATCGACATTGGGCGGCGTAACGACATCCAGCACCGTCTTGCCGCCGTGACGCCGTGTCTCGGCAAACACAGGCGCGAGGTCGGCGGCCCGCAGTTCCTTCATGAGCAGAAACCCGCCGACGTAGAGCACTTTGCATTTGGACAACTGCGCCTTTGGAATGTCATCCGCACGAAAACCGGCATTGGCCCCGAACGTATGAATGAAGCGCCGATCTTGCCCGGCAACATTGACGATCAACGTCTGGCTCGTGTCGGCGTCCGCCGTTTTCTTCAACGCACTGACGTCGACTTGCGCCTCTTGCAACATGTCGGCGACGATTCGGCCGAATATGTCGGCGCCAACGCGACCAACAACCGAAACCGGGACTTCCATCTTTGCGAGGTCTACCGCCGTGTTTGCGGCACACCCACCCAGTGTAAGCAGCAGCCGATCGGCCATGACAAGCTCACCGGCATTCGGCAGATGCGGAATCGGCGTGCACACATGATCGGCGACGATGATGCCAGCACACAAAACGTCCATTCACTCTCTCCACATTCAAGCATCAGTTTCACTGCTGTGAACTACTGCGTCACCACAAGATTATCGCGATGCACCAGTTCTATGTAGGGCACAGTGCCGAGGACCTCGATCATCCGCTCGGTCGACAGTCCGCGAATTTTCTCGGCGTCGGAAGCGGCATAGTTGGTCAGACCTCGAGCAAATTCATGGCCCTTGGAATCATAAAGTGCAATCACATCGCCTTTGCCAAACGATCCGGAAACGGACACAACGCCGACGGGCAGCAAGCTCTTGCCCTTCTTCACCACCGCATCGATCGCGCCGGCATCGAGCACCAGCTTGCCCTTCGGCCTTGCGGTAAATCCGAGCCAGCGTTTCCAGGCCGGTACGTTGGTGCCATGCGGAAGGAAGAGCGTCCCGACGGGAACACCGGCGAATAATTCGTCGAGCACGCCCGACTTCGAGCCGTTTGCCATGATGACTGATTCACCCGCAGCCGTTGCCAGCCTCGCCGCACGAAGCTTGCTGCGCATGCCACCAGTTCCCAGTGCACTGCGGCTGACGCCGGCCATGTCCGATATTCTCGCGTCGATGTGCGGCACCGTCGCAATAAGCTGAGCCGATGAGTCGGAAGTTGGATCGCCTGAAAAGAGGCCATCGACGACCGTGAGCAGGATCAAGAGCGGCGCTTGCATGAGGTTGGTGACCATTGCGGCAAGGTGATCGTTGTCGCCGAACTTGATCTCGGCCACGCTGACAGTGTCGTTTTCGTTGATGATCGGCAGGCAGTTCCAATCGAACAGCGCATGAATCGTATTTCGAACATTGAGGTAGCGTGCACGATTGTCGAAGTCGCCGGCCGTCAGCAGAATCTGAGCCGCGTGCACGCCCAATGGCGTCAGGCATTCTTGATACAGTTGCATCAGCGCGTTTTGTCCGACGGCGGCGCAGGCCTGCAACTGACGCAGGTCGGTAGGCCGTGATCCAAGGCCAAGCTTGCCGATGCCCGCTCCGATCGCGCCCGAGCTGACGAGTACAACCCGTTTTCCACTCGTTCGAATTCGCTGCAGCTGCTCGACGAGACTCTGCATCCGAAGGCGATCCAGCAAACCATCCTGCCCCGCGAGGACGTTGGTGCCAACTTTGACGACGACAGTATGTGCAAGCGCGATGACTTCCTGCCGCACTGGGTCAATCATGGAATATGCTCCCGGATAACTCGCTCCAAGATCGGGTTTTCGATCGCCTTCGTCAATGGCGGACTCTGCCGCATGTGCAGTACGGCACAATTGTGTGATGTAGCTTATTCCAACGAACCGAAGTAACAATTCAGGTAACAAGGGTTTGACGAAGGCCGCTCACACCGGCTATAGTGGGCAGATAGTTAGATTCCTCTCCCTGGTTCGAGTTGGTTGCGGGGGATGGAACATGTTCGCAATGCCCAACGGCCTGATTCATTGGACGCGCCTCGGTTGCGTGTGCGTAGCCATTTTGTGCTCGCAAGCTTCTGCGAACGACATTTCCACTCCGATCCGGCTTCGCAAGGAAGCTCAGCAACTTGAACAGGCCGGCGCTTGGGACAAGGCCGGCGAAGTCTATATGCGGCTTCTGCCGTTCGACAAAGATCCAACGGCGACTCGTGCAAAGATCCTGCAGTGCATCCGTCATTTGCAGCAGCAACGACGACATCAAGACCGGCATTATGTTCGCCGAATCAGCGAATTGCCCTTGTCGCGTGCTTTGAACGCATACGTCGATGCTCTCGGCAAGATTCAGGCGAACTATGTTGAGCGTGACAAGATCGCACTGACGGACCAGTTTCAGCGCGGCCTCGACGAAGTGGCATTTGCATTGTCTGAGCCGGCCTTTTGCAAGTTGCACGTTGCGCCAGGCCAGGAATTGGCAACATCCAAGTTCACCGAAAACTTGCGCGAACAATGGCAACATGCTCGCATGCGGCATTCGGGAGAAGTGCGCGACGCAGTTCGCAACATCGCTCTGTCGGCCCAAAAAGAGCTTGGCATTACTCCCAGCATTGTCGTTCTCGAGTTCCTCTGCGGCGCCTGCAACGCACTCGATGAACATTCGGCATACATTCCACCCAGTGAGCAAACGGCGATCTATTCCGGTCAGTTGACCGCGCACGGCGTGCAGCTGAATTCGTCCGCCGACGGTTCGATTTTCATCGAGCGCGTATTGCCCGGCACTTGGGCCGCTGCCGCCGAATTGCGAGAAGGCGATCGAATCGTTCGGTTCATCGGCAAGAACTGCGAACATGGCGAGCCCGAGCAATTGATGGAAATCGAAGTTGCCGGCCGGTCCGATGCCAAATCTCGCACGATCAAGATGCCCGTGCTGCTTTCGAGCGTACACGACATAAGTACGAGCGTCGAAGGCGTCGCGTTTCTTCGTATTTCCGGCTTTACTCGAACCACCGTCCTTGAATTGCAAAACGCGTTCACACGCTTGCGCATGGACGGCGCCAAAGCGCTGATTGTGGATCTTCGTGGAAATCCCGGCGGCCTGTTCCCGGTCGCGGTCGATGTTGCGGAGCAGTTCCTGCCTGAAGGCATCATCGTGACCACGCAGGGCCAGGGCGCCGCGTACAACCGCAACTACGAATCTCGTAGCGGCATGGGCGCTCTCGACTTGCCGCTGCTCGTCCTCGTCGATCAAGATACCGCCAGCGCCGCGGAAGTGTTGGCCGGAGCGCTGAAGGAAAATCAGCGAGCGACATTGATCGGGCGAACGACTTACGGCAAAGGGACGATTCAAAATGTGATGCAACTTTCGGCCGGCGGTGGAATGCGCATCACGTTGGCGAGATTCTTTGCTCCGAACGGACAGCCTTACCAGGGTGTCGGCGTGACTCCGAACATCCAGGAGTCGATTCGTCCGCGTGAACTGGCTCATGAGCTTGCGGTCAAATCCATCATGATGCGCAACGACTGACCATTGTCCTCAACGCTCACTGCACTCTGGACGGCATCGGCAATTGGGCCGATTCGCGCGCTGTCGCTGGCACGCGAATCGGAATTGCTCCTGGCCCACACTTCGCAATCTGTCTTGGCACTTTTCAACCACGCCGGCGCCCCTCAAGGTCAAGCAAAGATTTCGGAACTCGCGGCTTCGGCAATATCCGACGATGGTGCTGCCGTCGTGACTGTCGTCGCAAGCCGGCTCGCGATCCTCGCAGCTGACCTTCGCCCTCGATGGGAATTGCAACTGGGTACACGACTCACCGCCGTCGCCATCGACTCACATGGACAATACGTCGCCGCGGGCGATCACAAAGGCGGCCTGCATCTGGTCAACCGGGATCAACAGTATCTTGGCGGACATCAATGCCCCCGTTCGATCCACCACCTCGCGTTTGTCCCATCCGCACCATACCTGGCATGCGCCGGTGAATTCGGCTGGGTTGGTTTCTTCGATCTGTTGCGCAGCGAATGGGCTTGGTCGGATCGACCGGTTGCCAATATCAGTCAACTTGCCGTCGGCATTTCGGGAGACCCCGTGTTGCTCGCTTGTTTTTCTGAAGGCATCCGCTCATACGGCAATCTTGGGGGGCATCGCGCGAACCTGGCCACACCACAACCGTGCGGCATGGTCGCTACGGCGGCGGATGGCGACATCATCGTTGCCGCGGGCCAAGGACGCAGCCTCTTCGTCGCCAAACGCGGCGACAGTTTTTCGTCGCTTGGCACGCCACACACACCCACTGCAATCGCACTCTCGGCCGCTGGAGATCGGGTTTACTGCGGATACTCAAGTGGAAGCATCCAATGCTTCGAGTTGAAGATGTAACTAACCCGCGGCCGATCCCGCCCTTAACAACTGAAAAACATTCATGCAGAATTCTCTGACTCGACCTTGAGGTTGCAGGACAAACGGATAATCGCGACGCCGCAAGACTTCATTCGCGGCAAGCTCAAGCCGGCATCTTGTTAACTGACTCTCCGCCGCTGCCCGAGTTTCCGACACGTGCTGCCGCAATGAAGCGGCATGTCGTTGCAATTCTTGAAACCGCCGCTTCCGGTCAGCGATGGCCGCCGGCATGTTTCGCCGCCGTGCCTCCAGTTCCGCAGCAGCTGTATTATCCATTTTCAGGTACTTATCCGGATTCCAGTCCAAGTCACGCAGTTTTCTCTGCAGAGCATCGCGGTCAGCACTCCCTGCTGGGAAGGCAGCCAACGGCAGCCGCAACGTCCCGGTCACGACAGCATAGGCCGGCGGGTGAACTTGGAAGAACTCGCGCAGAATGCCATCGGTCACTTCATCGTACTTCGCGCCGCCGATCCCGTGGATGAAGAGATCGGCCAGAAATAACCTGGCAAACAAAGTCGTGGTGAGAGCGCGAGTGCGAAGCTGGCACTCCGCAGACGTGAGGAATTCCTTCAGTTTGTCAGGTCCCGACGGCACAGGTACTGACGGGCCGTTAACACCGAACCGCATTTCGATCTGTGTTGCCGCCGTCCTGACAAACATGCGTGAACGTTGAAAATCCTGGCCGCGATGCAACCAGAACGGCATCTCCAGCCATTCTCCGTCCACGTTTAGATCGGGCGCGGGATGATTGCGGCTGCGAATGCGATACTTGCGGCGATAGGCTTGCACTTGCCGGTTGTAGCAGGAATGAAATTCCGGCCCTCGCCGCAATACCTCCGACACGAAATGGGCAAACGCGCCGGTCCCGCATACCGCACTTTGCAATACGTCGGTCACACCGATTCCCCATGATGACTCCATTTGCCGGCGAGCAAACGCCAGGCGTTGCCCCACGTTCCGTCCATGCGAGCACTCTGATCGAAACCGTTGCGTCTGTCGCCAGAAGAAGTCGAGCAGCGGCTCAAATCCCCAATCGCGCGTTAGCGCCAAGATCTGCTTCGGCAACGCGTCGAACATCGCCTCATCCCGGCACTGCCATCGCTCAAATGTGGTTTCGCCTCCGGATTGGTCAAAAGCGACTGCGGTTGTGGTCACTTTGTCAGCATTGCGATTGACGACAGGCAGCGTCAGCGATGGCGACTTGACGGTATCCGTGTCGATGATCAGGTGAATCGCATCGCCGGCCAACTTCGCGGCGAGTCCGGCAGCCGCGAAGTTCTTGATCCAAACGCCGGGGTGAAACAACTCGGGTTGATGCCCGGTAACAATCCACGGTCCGCCATTACTTTCGACCTTTGAAGTTGACGGCGGCCAATCTCTCCTCACCGCTAAAGCCCGCACTTCGCTCCGCGATTGAGGCCGAAGCGACGATAACGGGACGCCGCCGATAATAGCGGCCGACATGTCAAGCTGTTCTTTGTTCTTGATCGCGAGGCCGGCAAGAACCGGGCCGGCCGGATCGATCAAGACATCGCCGTCCGTGGCCGGTGCTTGCCACAGATGCCGGCTCACGAACAAGGCTCCTTCACCAAAAGCTCGCAGGGTACCGCAGCCGGCAAACAGTCGCGTTCAGCAGCAGCGAGCACCGACCGATAATACGCAAGCCGCTTTTCCTCGTCGTTAAGCACGCCGCCGAACGCGCGATTTGGATCGAGATAAAGCCGCGGCACCGCCGCTTCTTTGATTCGCAAGCCAAGGCGAACCGCCTGTACCCACAACTGCAGCGGCATGCCCCAACTAATTTCAGTGATCCGCAGTTTCTCAATTGCCTCCCGACGATAGGCTTTGAAACCACAAAACGAATCAGTCAATTTAAGTCCGTATCGTTCGTTGATCTCGCGCGTGATCAACGCGTTGATGCGGCGGCGGTCGCCGGGGGCCGGATCGTCCTGGCGGAAATCGCGTAGGTACCGACTTCCCGAAACAATGTCGCAGTCGTGAATCGCCTCCAATAAGACGGGGATACGGGCCGGTTCATGTTGCCCGTCGCAATCCATCGTCACCAGGAAGTCGAAATCGCTGCGAACGATGTAGTCAAATGCAGTGATCAGTGCGGCGCCATAGCCCCGATTGACCGGGTGCGTGACGACACGCAAATCCGGCTCTGAGGCGAGGATTCGCGGAGTGCCGTCGGTTGAGCCGTCGTTGATGACCAGAATATCGTCGCTGTAGCGGCGGACTTCGCGCAATACGTTCTGGATATGTGCGGCTTCGTTGAAAACCGGGATCGCGGTGAGCCAACGCATGTTGAATACCTCGGTGTGTGTAGCCGGCTCGGTGTCAGTTGCATTTTATCCCCGTCTGATCGAATGTCAAAAGCGATGCCGTGCCCGCGGCGGGTTCTTGGCGGTCGCAGGCATTGTCGTGAGGCTCGAACTTGTCGCGCCGACTTGCACAAAATATCCGAACGCCAAGCAGCCCTATTTCGGCAAACCGTCGCAACTCGATGCATGATCGCCAGTTGTTCCGTTTGTAACGAGCCCTCACACAAAGTGTGAAAAGTGTGGAAGCGCGCGTAAACAAGTGCGCGAGTGAGTAGGTGAGCGAGCAAGCAAGTGAGCGAATGCATGTCGTAGTCCGTTGGTCGCGCCGAGACCGCGCGGCTAAGCCGCAAACAAGATGGAACCTCGCCACAAAGGCATAAAGTACACAAAGAATAATCACAGAGAATCGTGTTTGTGTTCCTTGTGTCCTTGGTGACTCTGTGGTGAAGTGTGAAATCCGCACGCCGGGCGACGATTCCGGACACGCGATCGCCCGAGCCGTCGTCGTTGGAATCAGCGAGCAAACGCGCCATTCTGTGACAAATTGCGACAATTTGTGACATGTGTTCCCCATCGGCGCGCACCGCGTACGCAAACGCGAAACCGCGTTCTTGCAATCCATCGAACCAACGTTACGATCCGGTTGGGGATTGTCAAAGCCATTTCGGATTTCGGATTGCGGATTGCGGAAATGGAATACTGGCGCCACACTTTGAGCCCGTAGCGCCTGCAAGGGCTGCACGTCAGCCGACGAAGATGCAAGGTGTGCCACTCAACTGCCTGACCTGCTCCCCGAATTTTGGTCCAGGCGAAATGAGAGTCAGGTCCTGACTTCGACCGGCAGGTTTCCGCCGGCGCCGACCCGTTTCTGCCGCAAACGCCGGCCGAACAGCACGCCAACCTAGAATTCCGTGGACACCATACCCAATTCTGGTCGGAACCCATTGAGGCCAATAGCGTAGGGAAGGAGTTCGCGGGACACAATGCCCAACTCGATGGCGACCAGCGCGATTCGGTAAGTCGTCCCCGGAATTCGGACGATGCTTTGCCATGCCTACCCCTCCTTGGGTCGGCACAGTCTACACCAAAACTCTCAATTTAGGTGGATCAGTTTTCGGGGAACAGGTCAAAACGAATCCGAGCAGGTCAGTCTATCGCTGAATTTCCAACCCGTGCCCCGGCTATCTTAATTTGCCGACACCCGCTTGCAATCACCTCAAATTTGCTTTAGTTTATGAAAGCGCGACCCAGCCATGCGTTGTCCCAGTTTGGCAAAGTCCCGGGTCGTCGTTGACGAGAACGACCACCGAGCGATTCCAACGATTCAATCAGCAGAGGAACCTTCGATGCGACAAGTCACTTGGTTGGTTGGGGCGGTTCTCGGCATTCTGGCGCTGTGCCACTTCGGCCGGGCTGCCGAACCTTCGTCGGAAGAAGCCAACGCTTACGTCAAAAAGATTACGGCCTGGCACGGCCAACTGAACCAGGCGGGACGCGAGTTCGGCAAAGCCCTAAACCCTGCTCTTGCGGGAAAATCCGAAGACCTTTTGACTTTGAACAAGTCGTTTCGCGAGATGGTCAGGGCATATGGCACCGTGTTCAAAGAGACAAAATCCTTCAAAGTTCCCGACCACCCCGCGCTCAAGGCATTGGCTGCCGTCAACGATCGCTTTATGGACATGCAGTTGGAAGCGCTGGCGGATATGGTGCCCAAGTTCTTGGACATTGCCGAGGATGGGAAGCTGGATGCCGAGGCCAAGTCAAAGCAGATTCAGGAAATCCTGATGAAAGGCGATGAGCGAGAAAGGGCGCTCGGGGCCAGGGTTCGCGAGCAGATAGCCGAAGTGCGACAGGTCTTCAAGATCGCTGACTGAGAAGATGCCGTTGAAGTATCTACGTACACCGATTCGATGCCGCCAAATCGATTCGAGTAGTGATCGAACGTAGTTTCCACAAGCACTGGCAGTGAATTTATGTCAAACCCGTTGCAACCCTTTTTAGCGCGGTTATAATCGGCAACGGCTGATTGACCTCTCTCATGCGGAGTTGTGGATGACAGTTGCGTCTGCCGATGTGCGAGCCACAAGCGATCTCGAACTATTGCAGGGTGAATGGACGTCGATAGCCGGTCGGCGATCCGCAAAACTTGTGTTTTCCGGCGACCGGTTTGCTTTTGCTTTTCGTGACCGCGAACACGAATCGTATTCCGGCTGCTTCCTGATCGACACGGCGCCAAACCCGAAGCAGATGGACATGCGAATCGAAGATGGACCGCCGGCGCATGTCGGACAGCTCGCATTGTGCATCTATCGGCTCGAAAGCGACCTTTTGCGTTGGTGCCCATCGAAACCCGGCGCAGGTTACCGCTTTACCGCATTCCCCGACGTCGACGATGTTGGCTTCCTCTCCCTCGTGTTCAAGCACGATCATCCGCGACGCAATCAATGACGACTTTCGTTCGTCGCCGAAGGCAGTCGCATCCGCCCGGAAATTGATACATTAGCTTCCAGACGTTTCGCTCTTTGTTCGAAGTGAGGCCTACATGACCACTGCCGTTGCAAAAGGTCCGGTTCGAGAGCACGACACGATCAAACAGCCCACCGAAACCCACTACCAATATCCCGGCATTCCGACGACATGCGACGGCGCCGAGGCCGTCGTTCACGTGGATATTCATGTGGCACAGGCTGCCGGCGCTTACCCAATCACCAGTTCGACGACCATGGGTGGTGGATTCAATGCGGCCGTTATGAACGGCATGAAGAATCTATGGGGCGATCCACTGATGTTCTTCGAGCCGGAAAGCGAGCACTCCGCCGCATCCGTCTGCGAAGGTTTCGCAGTGGCGGGCGGCCGCGTGACCAACTTCACATCGGGTCAGGGTCTGGTGTTGATGAAGGAAGTGCTGTACACGATCTCCGGCAAACGCTTGCCGGTAGTGATGAACATCGGCGCTCGCGCCTTGACCAGCCAGGGATTGAATGTGCACGCCGGGCACGACGACGTGATGAGCGTGGCCGACGTAGGCTGGGGCATGATCTTTGCTCGTAATGCACAGGAGGCAGGCGACTTCTGTGTGATTTCGCGGCGAGTGGCCGAGGCGACTCAGACTCCTTTCTTCAACGTGCAGGACGGCTTCCTGACAACGCACACAGTCGAAACGGTGCGCCTGCCGGAACCTCAGTTCATGAAGGAATACGTCGGCGATCCGAAAGAAAAGCTCTTGAACCTGATGGATCCGACCAACCCCGTTATGTCAGGCGTGGTGCAGAATCAGGATTCGTACATGAAGGGCAAAATCGCCCAGCGCTGGTACTACGAGCGAGTCGAGCCTGCACTTGCGGAAGCGTTTGAGGAATTCCACCGCAAGACCGGCCGCAAGTACGACATGGTGGAGCCGTATCGCTGTGACGATGCCGAGTTCATACTCGTCGGCATGGGATGCTACATGGAAACGGCCAAGGCGACGGTCGATTATCTGCGCACGAAGGGCATCGCCGCCGGTTGTCTCACGGTATTTGTGTTCCGGCCGTTCCCGGCGCGGCAAATTGTTGAAGCTCTCAAAGATTGCCAGGCGTTTTCGATCATCGAACGCATGGACGACCCGCTTTCGACGACCGGCAACCACCTGACGCGTGAAATCAAAGCCGCGTTCTGCGACGCCGTCACCGGCCAAAGCGGCCAGCACCGGCTGGACAGTGTGCCAAGCATCTATCATGGCGCTGCAGGATTGGGCAGCCGCGACGTGCGCCCCGGCGACATCATTTCAATTTTCCGCAACATGATCATCGACGGCCAGGACTTCTTCTGCGTCGGCATCGATCATCCGTTGTCGCTCAAGGTGACCGAAGACCCCGACCTGCGGCCGACTGGCGGCTTTTCAATGCGAGGACATTCGGTCGGCGGGTTCGGCTCCGTCACCACGAACAAGGTTATTGCGACCATTGCCGGCCGCGTTTTCGGCAAGGACGTGCAAGCGTATCCGAAGTACGGCTCCGAAAAGAAGGGCTTGCCGACGACCTACTACTTGACCATCGCCGACTCGCATATCAACATTCACTGCGAGTTGGAACACGTTGACCTGCTGTGCATCAACGACCCGACGGCGATGCTCAGCCCGGGCACGCTTGCCGGTCTCGTGCCGGGCGGAGCGGTGTTCATGCAGTCGCCGTACAACGAACCGCTCGATGTATGGAAGCGAATTCCCGCCGAGATTCGCGAGAAGATTCGAACGAACAAGATTCGCGTGTATTACACGGACATGGTGAAGATCGCCCGCGAAGTAGCCTCGGAGCCTGACCTTCAGATGCGTATGCAAGGCATCGTGCTCTTGGGCGCGTTCCTGCGGCTCACGCCATATGCAAAAGAAAGCAACATGTCGGATGAGCAGGTATATGCCGGCGTCGAAGACGCTCTGAACAAGTATTTTGGAAAGCGCGGCGCGCAGGTGGTTCAAGACAACTTGATGTGCGTGAAGCGCGGCTACAACGACATGAAGGAAATCCCGGCCAGCGTCATGGCAGGATGAGGTTTTGTTCCACGTATGCGGCGTCGCGATCTCCGGACTCGAACGCGACGCCGCCGGCAGCAATTAGGACTTTGGGAGCCACTCGATGATTGCAACGACCAACGGCCACGCGAATGGTTCATTGAACGAAGCCACAACGCGTGACCCATTCAACAATAACTGTTACGGCACGATGGTCGATCGCAAGTACAAGCTCGTCAGCTTGCCGGTGCTCGACGTCAACGACTTCAACGAACGCATCATCCGCGGCTACGAAGAGGGCTACGGCGAGAAGGAGCTGCCGGCCGATCTTTCGTTGGCGCGATCGCTGGTTCCGGCCGGGACCGCGTCGCTTCGCGATTTCAGCAATATCTCGCCGGAAATCCCGGAGTACATCGCCGACAATTGCACCGGCTGCATGGACTGCGTGACCGAGTGCCCGGACACGGCCATTCTCGGCAAGGTGCTTTCGGAAACTGAATGGAACGAGAAGATGAGCACGATCCCGGAAGCCGACCGGGAGATGTACGGCAAACAATGGTCACGCACCAAGAAGTACTTTGACGCCGGCAAAAAGCGACTCGGCGACGGCGGCATGTTTCAGATCATCATCGATCCGTCAAAGTGCAAGGGATGCGCCGAGTGCGTGACAGTGTGCGATGACGACGCGCTGAAAATGATCGCAAAGACCGACGAAGTCATGCTCAATTCCCGCAAGAGCCATCGTTACTTCAAGAACATTGGCCCAAGCAACGAAAAGTACATCAGCGACAATTTGCTGATCGACATGATGCTCAAAGAACAGACGATGATCTACACCGGCGGCGCCGGTTCATGTGCCGGCTGCGGCGAGGGCACTGCCCTTCGCATGTTGTGCGCCGCCACCGCCCTCAAGCACAACGACGACTGGGGCATCATTGCAGCGACAGGCTGCAACACGGTGTACACCTCGACCTACCCGTACAACCCTTATTTGGTCCCCTGGTCAAATTCGCTGTTTGAGAATGCGCCGACCTACGCGATCGGCGTGCGCATGCGGTGGGATCAGATGGGCTGGGACAAGAAGCCGCTGTGGTGCATCGGCGGCGACGGCGCCATGTTCGACATCGGCTTCCAGGCGCTTTCGCGCATGTTCGCCAGCGGCATGAACGTCAAAGTGTTCGTACTCGACACGCAAGTGTACTCAAACACCGGCGGGCAGGCTTCCACCAGCACGTACACCGGCCAAAACACGAAGATGAGCGTGCACGGCAAATCCGTCGACGGCAAGCAGGAGCGCCGCAAGGAAATCGCGCAGATCGCAATCATGCATCCGCGCACGTATGTGGCGCAAACGACTTGCGCCCACATTAACCACTTCTACAAATCGGTTTTGGGCGCCATGGAGTTCGACGGCCCCGCGATTGTCGTGTGCTACACGACGTGCCAGCCCGAACATGGCGTGGCCGACAATATGGCCGGCGAGCAGGCGCGCCTCGCAGTCGATACTCGCGCCTTCCCACTCCTGATTTATGATCCCCGAGCCGGCGACACGATCAAGAAGCGGCTGTCGCTCCAAGGGAATCCAAACGTCAAAGGCGACTGGTTCGTGAATCCAAAGACGAACAAGGAAGTCACGTTCATCGACTTCGCCCGAAGCGAAGGACGGTTCGCGAAGCACTTCGACAAGGATGGCAACCCTTCGGAAACGCTGGCGTTTGCAAATAAGGATCGATTGGAAAACTGGCATCTGTTGCAGGAACTGGCCGGTTTACGATGATCTATCGCAGCTTCTCTCGTAGCGCTCTCTGGACAACAATCGCTGCGAGGGAAGCAAAGCGCACGTATATGAGCCCTGCCAAGGCTACTTTCGAATTTTCTGCCGGCGCGCTGGCTGGCGCGCTCGAGTTCCTGAAGCGCACGCGTTGGGAGTTGCGCTCGCTTCGCCGGGCGCATGTATACGCGGATTGCCTGCGGATATTTGACATCAACGGCGACTACTTCGAAGTGCGTGGGATTGGTTTTGCCGACTCAGACGTGGTTCCTCTCCTTCAGGCGGTGAACGCTGCATTCGATCCAGCCAGCGTACACGAACCACCGGTCTCAACGCCCAAGGAGTTTGACCTTGGCCGACGCTACACCTGGGCACACGACCGCGTGATGTAGCGGTTCTCGACCCCCTTTCCGTAGAATTTGCGCATGCCAAAGCGCGATGACCTGACGCACGGCCCCGAACCTCATCGAACCGTCCTGCTGCCAGCCGGCCACATTGCCTCGGCAACGACTGACTTTGAATTGGTCGGCGACGAACCAGAAGTCTTTGGCGACTACGAACTGCTGCAGGAAATCGGCGCCGGCGGCATGGGGCGCGTTTACAAAGCCAAACAGCGAAGTCTCGACCGAATCGTTGCGCTCAAGACACTTCGTTCACGGTATCTAACCGACCCGCGCCTCGTTCAGCGATTGCAAAAAGAGGCCGAGGCTGCCGCGCAATTGGACCATCCCGGAATCGTGCCGGTATATGCATTCGGCGCCGAACAGGGACAATTCTTTTTCACAATGGCGCTGGTCGAAGGTTGCGGGCTGGATGAGCGGCTTCGGCAGGGCCCACTCGACAGTCGCACTGCCGCACACGTCGTTCAGCAAGTTGCCGAAGCCATCGCTTATGCACATCGCAAAGGCGTGGTTCATCGCGACCTGAAGCCGGCGAATATTCTGTTGGACAAGAGCGGCGTGCCGAAGATCACCGACTTTGGCATTGCGCGCCGACTGAACGTGAAAGACCTCGAAGAAGCCGAGCCTGCCGTCAAAGCGCAATTTCCAGAAGCCGTCGGCACCGTCGTACGTTTGACCCAAACCGGAACAGTTCTGGGCACGCCCGGATTCATGTCGCCGGAGCAGTCCATCGCAACGGGCGCCATTGGGCCGCCCGTCGACATCTGGGCACTGGGGGCCGTGCTTTACACGTGCTTGACCGGGCGTCCGCCGTTTGTCGGTGCGACGGCTCTCGAGACTCTGGCGATGACCGTGGACACGGAACCGGTGCCGCCGAACGAAATCAATCCCGACGCAGATTCGGAGTTATCAGATATCTGTTTGAAGTGCTTGCGCAAGAGCGCGAGCGACCGATTTGCCAGCGCCGAAGAAGTCGCGGCAGAGTTGCTCCAGTGGCGAGAAGGAAAGTCGATCCGGTCCGCTTGGGCGATTTGGCGAGCAAAAGCCGCTCGTTTTCTCGAAAATTCTCCCGAACTGATTCCGTTGGTTGCCGGACTTGTGGCGCATCGTTTTTCGAACATCCAGGAGGGCTTGTTTGTCGGCTGTGCGTTAGCCGGCGTGCGGCTTTCAAACCGAAGCCGAGGCGTCGCATCGATTGTGTTGCCGGCGGTAACGTTTGCGGCATTCTTGTTGACAGTCCTCGCCGTACGATTTATCGGTCCGGCGTCCGCAACCGTAGCCGGCAGCGCCGTCAGTCTCGCGGCCGCACTTTCGGCAATCGTAACGGCGGCAATCGGAATCATGGTCCTCCATCAGTCTCGCCATTGGAAGTCCATACGCTCTTGGATTGCGTTAGGTTTCGCCGGGGCGGCAGCGGCATTTGGGCTTTTCATCGCCTCGTCGCGAGCAATGGCGCAGGCCCCTGATTTTCCGGCGTTCTTGCATGATATTGCCACGTTTTTGGACCGCAGCGCTGGTTGGTTTCTCGCCGTGCCGTTTGGATTTGCGGCTGGCGCTGTTGTTGGCGAAATCCGACTCCGTCTTGATCGGTTCGGCCTCGAACCATTGCCGGCATTTCAACTCGGCGCGACGGCGGCGACGTTGATCACGATTCTTGTCCTTAGTGAGATGACGCCGGCCGTCGCTCCCGAGTCGTCGCAGTTCGAAGTGCTCGGTCCCGGTCCGGCTCTGTCCATTGCTGAATCACGAATTGCAAGCTGGATGTCCGTGGCCGCCGGCGGAGCAAATGCCGACGTTCGTTCGCTTGCTTGCGTCGGGATATTCTGGTTCAAGTTCATTATGCTGCTTCTTCCCATGACACTTGGCGGGTTGATTTCGAGCATAACTGCCCGCTTGCTGACTGGGAGGCCGGCATGACGGCAAAACGAAAGCCCGATCGGAACTTCGGCGACTTCGAGTTGCAGCAGCGAGTCGGGCGCGACGGCGTCTTTCATTTGTTTCGAGCGAGGCAGGTCAGCCTCGACCGACTGGTGTTGCTCAAAGTGCTGCCGGACAAACGCGCGACGCTCGAACGAATCGCCCAACTGCGGCGCGAAGCGGAAACGGGCAATCGCCTCGATCATCGCAATATCGTTCGAGTGTATGAGGCAGGCGAAGTCGGCGGCGCCGCCTACCTCGCATTGGCGCCTATTGATGGGACGCAATTGGCGGAACGGCTCAAAAACAGCGCTCTGCCGCCAAAGCTCGCAATCGACCTGACGAGGCAACTCGCAGAAGCGCTTATTTACGCGCACGAACATGGGTTCATCCATGCCGCGATGCGACCGGAAGTTGTGTGGATTACTCGGGACGGTCAAGTTCGGCTCACCGGGTTCGGTTGCCCGATCCACTTCGAAGAATTAGACGCAGATTCCTCGTCGGGTAGCGCTGGCTACCTGGCGCCGGAACAGGCAGGCGGACGCGGCGCGGTCGGCAAGGCGACCGACATGTACGGACTAGGCGCCGTGCTGTTCGCGATGATCACCGGCGGCCCGCCGCACCAAGGGGCAACCGTCGCCGAAACCTGTCGCATGATCCGTAGCCAGGCCTCAATTCGACCTTCGCGATTGCACCCCGGTTTGTCACCTACCCTCGACGCGATTTGTGCCCGATGCATGAGACATGAACCGCACCGCCGTTTTGGAGCCGATCGGCAATGGACTCGGTTGATGGCGGAACTTCGCCGCGTTCGAAGCGGCCGATTCGACGATTCCGATGAATGGGACCGGATCATTGCGCGGCTTCTGAAGCATGGTCGCCTGCTTCGCACGGCGATTCTGCTGATACTCTTGGGTATCATTCCTGCCGCCTGGGATCGGCATCGTCGCGCTTCCTCTTGGGATCGTGTGATCCAACAGGACGCAGATGTGGACTCTTACCGTCGAGCATTACAACACTTTGAGAATCGTGCGGCTCATCGGCCTTACGACCCGGAAATCGCCGCCGGCTACCTCTTGGCGCGAGTCCGCACCGGTCAGCCGATGTCGTTCGAAAGTTCCATTACAGACTGGCAAAAGTCGGCTACTCGATGGGAAAGAGTCGCGTGGCTTGCCCGTATCCTCTGTTTGATTCGCCAGAATCGCCGCGACCATGCAATCGCTGAATTGCAAGTCGGCCGAAGCGCCGGCTACAACCCCACTTCCGAAATTGAAAGGCTTTTGCTCGTCGAATGCGAACGATCGTTGAGCAAGTCTTAACTTGGCGATTGGGGCTCTGCAAGATTCACTCAACTCGAACCAAACTGCACTGACTTTGCCGGATTCTCCGGTTCTTCCGAAAAGGCGCAAAGTAGCGATAATAACGAAGTAAAGATGCAGAAAGCCACTTTTGCATGCCGATAAAACCTCACGAAGACCGGACTACCCGGCGGATGGACCGTTTCGCCGGTGAATTCGGGTAAGTTAGGTAAGGCGGAGGCAGAGGTCATGCACAAAAGCTCACGTCGGCGCGCCTGGCGCTACGCCGCACTCTTCGCCGTAATGTGTTTGACCGGCATCGGTTGCCACACCGCACCGATGATGCCAACCGGCTTCGTCGATGCCCCGCGTGAACTGGCATTAGTGACGCTTCCACCCTATGTCATCGCTCCGCCCGATGTGTTGCAGATCGATGTTGCCAAATGGGAAGTCGACAAGGGCCAGGTGCTCAAAGAAAAGTCGCCGCTTCCTCTGAAGCCGCAAGTCATCACCGGACCGCACCAGGTCAAACCCGACGGCACGGTGCACCTCGGCGTTTACGGCTCCGTTCAAGTGGCTGGACTGACGCTTGACGAAGCGCGCGACGCGATCAAAGGATTCCTGGGCTACTGGTTCGGATACTCTCCGGAAGCATTTGCTGTTTCCGTAGACGTATTGTCCATGAACAGCAAAGTGTGCTACGTCATCACCGACGGCGGCGGTTACGGAGAACAAGTAATTCGCCTGCCGATCAACGGCAGTGACACGGCGCTGGATGTGATCGGCAATGTCGCCGGTCTGCCGCCCGTTGCATCGAAACGACATATCTGGATCGCCCGCCGCGGTCCAAACGGCGGCCCCGAGGGTTGCCCGGACCAGATTCTGCCTATCGACTGGCATGCGATTACGAAAATGGGCGACACACGAACAAACTACCAGATCATGCCGGGGGATCGCGTCTACGTGATGGCGAAACCGGTCATCCGTGTGACTTCATTCTTGCAACAGGTGTTGGCGCCGGTGGAACAAGTGCTCGGCGCTTCGTTTCTTGGTCGAGAAACGGTGAGGTCTTTCCAGCGATAGGCGACCGTTGACGCGGGCTGTGTTTCGGATCAGAATACGGCAGGTTCGAAACACTGAGCCAAGCGAGGTAAATATGAGATCGAACTTCGTTGCCGCGACCCTTGCATGCCTTGCGAGCGTTTTCGTCGCTCAACAAGCTGCGGCGCAGTTTCCCTACGGCGGCTATGGTGGTGGTTACGGCGGCGGTTACGGGGGATACGGAGGGTATGGCGGTTACGGTGGAGTTGGTGCAGGCGGTTACGGCAACTTTCGCGGCATCGGCGGCACTCTCAGCCCATACCTCAATCTGGTGAATCGAGGCGCCGGCAACGCTGCCACAAATTATTACAACTTTGTCCGGCCCGGGCTGATCAATCCGGCGATGGGCGGCGGCATGAATAACTTCGGCCCGACGTACATGGGGCGGCGACAACTGTTTCCACAAATGCCTGACGACGAAATTGAGCGTCGCCGGCCGCTTGCAGACGACCGCGGCGATACCGGTTCACATGGCGGGTTGCCGCCGACCGGACATGCGACGTTTTACAATGAGACATTTGGCTTCTTTGGTCCGCAATCGAGCACGCCCGGACTGGGGATGACGGGGCGTGGTAATCCAGCCGCTCGATTGGGCCGGCCTCGCTAGGTTACGATCCATGTAGGGGAGTCGAGACGTGCCGACGATTCAACGAATATCGAATAAACGTCGTTTGTGGCTATCCATTGCCACAACCGTCGCGCTCGCCACGCCTTTGTTCGGACAATCGTGGGAAGCGGGCAGCAAGGTGACATCTCCATACACCCCGAGCACTTTCACGCCGCCGAACACCAGTACCGATGCGGAGGCCAAAGCAGCAGTAAGCGCCAATCGTTCAGATGTTGAACCGGCCGGATTCACGCCGCCCAATATTCGCAACAATGCAGCGCCTGTGACTCCACGCCCAGTGACGGCGACGTCACCCACCGCTAAGTCATCATCACCGCCGGTTTGGAATGTCGCTGCGACCAACTCAAAAGCAACGGAGTACGTCTCTACCGGAGAACGATCTCCTCAAGAATTCGGCACCGGCTGGAAGAATTTCGTTAGTCAGAAAGTGTTCGGCGCCCCGTCGACGACCGCCAGTGTTACTCTGGCCCGGCCACGAGTTTCGCCGGCCACCCCCACAGCGCGCCTCGAATGGAACTGGCAAGGATACGACACGTACAATCAACGCGGCAACGATTCGAATGCAAAAGTCGCAGCCGGGAACCTGCATCCCGACATGGCGAACTACATGAAGTACTCGCACTTGTGGCGATCCTCCAACAACGGCTTCACACATCCGGTGATTTCACACACCGAGGGTTCGCAGCCGATGCCGCTATCGTTGCACAAGTCCGCTGCCGACTCGAACTGGCAAGGCGGTTCCGGTCGGACGCAAACGGCATTCGCAGTCAACGAACCGGAACGAAGCCCAGTCACGCCTACCAACTTCGCGACCACAGCGCCGTCCGCGCCTGCAACACTAGACTCGTTGCCGCAAAGGCCAAACGAACTACCGCCGCCTGACCCGACGCCTCGCGCAGACAGTATGCTTAATGGCATCCCGCTGGCCGTTCGAGAGGACGTCGCTGCCTTGTGCGGCGACAAGGCCCGAAACCTTGCCGTTGAACTAACGGCGCCAATGCGCATGCGAATCGCCTTTATGGTTCGCGATCAAGCGGACGCCGAAATCCTCACGGAGAAACTGACGAGACTGCGGGCACTCGCGCCGTATCGCGTCGACTTCGAAGTGCAGATCGGACAATGACCATTCCAATTCCGGCATACAGTCATCGAATAAGCTGACTCTTCCGTCTTTGCAATTCCAACACGCCGCGGCACTTGGCGCTGATCGACTCATTCATCGGCAATATGATGGTGAGCAACATCGTCCCCTGCAATGGATGCGCACTATGAAACTGATCCTTGCAATCATTCAGCCGCAAAAACTCGACGCAGTGAAGGAAGCTTTAGCGCGAGTCGAGGTCTTTCGATTGACAATTGTCGATGTGCAGGGCTTTGGCCGTCAAAAAGGGCACGCGGAGGTCTATCGCGGTCACGAACTCACTGTCAACCTTTTGCGGAAACTGCAGTTGCAGATCGCCGTAAACGAGGATTTCGTCGAACCAACCGTCAACGCCATCATGGAAGCCGGTCGCACTGGACCGGAGGGCCGCATTGGCGACGGCAAGATCTTCATTCTACCGCTCGAAGACTGTATTCGCATTCGCACCGGAGAGCGCGGGCCGGAGGCGATCTGAACTGGATTTCATTCATATTGATGTGTTTCAAGAACCGAGAGCCGTATGACCTGTTTGATGCTTTCCGACGACTTGATGTTTAACAGCCGGGTGATGGGAACCGCTCGCGAATTCGGCGGTGCCGTGCGAACGGCGCGAAACAGCGAAGGATTGATCGCGTTGGCTAGAAGTGCGCCGCCGACGTGCGTGATCATTGATTTGGCCAATCCGGGGCTGGATATCGTTGGGTTCGTGCAGGAATTACAGCGACTGGAAAAGCCGCCGCGAATGATCGCTTACGGCTCCCATGTCGACACGGCGGTGCTGCAGGCGGCACGTGAAGCGGGCTGCGAAGTAGTCATGGCGCGAAGCCAGTTTGTGACTGCCCTGCCCACTCAACTTCAGTTGTGGATGAAGCCATCGGAGTAATCCCATTGGCAATTGCAACCGCATTCGGCTAAGCTGCTCGTGTCCCTTCTTTGCGGAGCGCAATGATGTCGAGCCGATGTTCGATCCTTTGCGGCATAGCACTCTTGGTCCTGCTGCCTGCGACAGCAGTCGGCGCTTCAATCGAACTGCGTGAAGGCGTGCCGGACAAACGAACCTGGGAGTTCGATCGGCCGGCGGCAATTGAACGATTCGACGTATCGGGATTCGGACTAGTTGCGCTGCCGAAGAAGTTCAACAGTCGCGGCGTACTTACTGATCGATCTCTTCCGATCCTCGTGACAGCGTCTGATGATCTCACGTTGCCCAAAGGTGAGTACCGAATCCTCCTGCGTTCACGCAACGGCGCTCGCTTGAAAATCGACGGCAAAGTCGTCGCAACGATTGCGTTCATCGATACTCGCGGCGACGGGCACGAACCGGTCCCTGAGAAACCTACAGCAATCGAGCCGGGACTTCGGCCGCTCGCGATCGGACACAAAGAGAAACTTACGTCGGTCACACTCGATGGAGCGAATCATCGGTTTGAACTCGAGGCTTTTGTCGGCGGCACGAAGCTGCGGCCGGAAGTTGGTGAACTCATCGTCGCCATTTCGGGAAAAGGCGAACCGTTCCGCCTGCTAGGCACAACCCTGCCAACCCTGTTGAACGACGATGAGTGGAACACGTTCGCCGCTCATCAGCTGGCCTCAATACGGGCACTCGACGACAAGATGCGGAGATCGGCCAGAGCCGCCGAGGATCAGTATTGGCAGAAACGGCATGAGTGGGCTCGCGAAGAATGGGCAAAGCACGAGAAACTTGGCGAACCCAAGGCCGGCGACGGCACACTCATCGACCGTTATTTGGCGGAGCAGTTACAACGACAGACGAAAACCAACAAGCTTGTCGATGATTGGACTTTTCTGCGGCGAGCATTCCTCGACACCGTCGGCGATATTCCGACTGAACAGGAGACGAGCCTCTACTTCCGCGACTCGGCGGAAAAACGACGAATCAACTTGGTCGATCGTCTATTGGCTGACGCTCGATGGGCCGATCATTGGGTCAGCTACTGGCAGGACGTACTCGCTGAGAACCCCGGGATACTCAAGCCAAACCTCAATAACACTGGGCCATTCCGTTGGTGGCTGCACCAAACACTGCAAGACAACTTCGGCATGGACCGATTCATGACCGAACTAGTCCGGATGGAAGGAAGCAAGATGTACGGCGGCCCGGCCGGCTTCGCCGTCGCCACCGAGAATGATTCTCCGATGGCGGCGAAGGCACACATACTCACCAAAGCATTCCTCGGCATGGAAATGCAGTGCGCCCGATGTCATGACGCGCCGTTCCACCCGTTTCGGCAACGAGAACTGTTCGAACTAGCCGCCATGTTGGGTCGCGGAACACAGCAATTGCCAAAGGCAAGTACGGTGCCGATCATCGAAGGAGGCCATAAGCCTCGCGTGACGATCAGTATGAAAGCAGGCGAGAAGATTGCACCACGTTGGCCATTTGCCGAATTGAAAGTCAGCGACATTCCAGCCGCCGTTCGGCCGGACTTGAAGGACTCTCGCGAGCAATTCGCGGCGTCAATTACCTCTCCAGGCACTGAACGATTCGTTGATGTGCTCGTCAACCGCCTTTGGAAGCGCTACATGGGCTGGGGCCTGGTGGAACCCGTAGACGACTGGCCCGATCCGGCGCCGCCGCGGCCGCCGGTAATGCGCTATCTCGCGCGAGAATTAGGAACGCACGGATACGATCTAAAACACGTGGCTCGATTGGTGTTGAATTCGCACGCCTACCAGAGCGAAGTCCAACACGGTCGGACCGACGCGTCCACCGATACCGTAGTTTTTGGCCCAGTTCGTCGGCGGATGACGGCGGAGCAAGTCGTTGACGGCATGTTCACCGCCGCCGGCAAACCGCTGCGAAGCGAGGAACTGAGCATGGACCCAGAAGGGCGACGCCCGGCGTCGGAGATGCAGAATCTCGGTGTACCACAGCGTGCCTGGCAGTTCACCTCACTGTCAAATGAACGAGACCGGCCGGCGCTGGCGCTGCCCATGGCGCAAAGCATCGTCGACTTGCTCATCGCCTACGGCTGGCGGGACAGCCGGCAAAATCCGATCACGCACCGCGATGACACCCCGACGCCGCTGCAATCATTGGTGCTGGCCAACGGAACCGCCGGAAATCGAATTGTGCGATTGTCTGACGACAGTCGATTTACGGCGATGTGCCTCGATGAGCAACCGTTGTCGCGACTTGTTGAGCGGCTGTTTCAAGCGGTTTTGACACGGCCGCCTGGCGCCGAAGAGACCCGATCTTTTGTCGCGATGCTTGAACCTGGCTACGCACAACGCCTTGTTTCCGGGGCGTCAGCGCGGCCGGTGCGAGTCGCGTCGCACACCTCGTCGGTTTCGTGGGCCAATCACTTGAGCCCGGAGGCGACGAAGATCAAGCTGGAATTGGAGCGAGCGGCGCGTGCCGGTGATCCGCCGACAACGCGGCTAACCAAGGATTGGCGCGAGCGATTCGAGGATGCCGTCTGGACCCTGCTGAACTCGCCGGAGTTTGTTTTCGTGCCCTAAGTCGGAGCATTTTCAAGCTGCCGTGCCGTCCTCGCGAAGTCGCCGCCCAGTCAACTTGACAAATACGTCTTCGAGGCTGACGTGGCGCGTGGTAAGCCTTGATAGCGCCAAGCCTCTGGTTTGTATCAGTCCCATCAAAGCCGGGATGGCAATGTGCGGCGCGGTTACGGCAAGACAGTAGTCGCCATCTGCAATCTGCACGTCTGTTTGGGTCGGCACTTCTCTCAACACGTCGGCTTCGCAAGTCTGGCCTTCCTGGAGCGCAAATTCGATGTGATGCTCGCCCCCTAATGAAGCGATCAACTCCGTCGGCGAACCAAGTGCGATCACCTTTCCCCGATCGACGATGGCAACGCGGTCGCAAAGCCTCTCCGCCTCATCCATGTAATGAGTAGTCAGAAGAACTGTGCGTTTCTGTTTTCGGAATTGGATCAGAATGTCCCACAACTGACGGCGAGACTGAGGATCGAGCCCCGTTGTCGGCTCATCCAGGAACAACAGTTCGGGATCGCCTACCAACGCGCAAGCAACCGCCAGTCGCTGCTTTTGACCGCCGGACAGCTTGCCGACGTAGGCGCCGGCCTTTTCCGTCAGTCCGACCTGGTCGAGAACAGTATTCGAATCAAGACCCTTGGAGTAAAAGCTGCGAAAGAGTCGAATCGTCTCTGCAACGGAAAGTTTCTCTGCAAGCCGGGTTTCCTGGAGTGTGATGCCGATTCGCTGTCGCAGCGCATCGTCGTCGACGCCCCATCGCGAACCGAGGATTTCCACTTCGCCGGAGGTCGGCGACAAGAGTCCTTCAAGGATCTCGATGGTAGTCGTTTTGCCGGCGCCGTTCGGCCCCAACAGACCGAAGCACTCGCCGGCGCAGATTTCCAGGTCTAAGCCATTGACAGCTTCCACCGGCCCTGTGCGGCTTGGATACTGCTTATACAAACTTCGACAGCTGATTGCATTCGACATGTAACCGCTCACCTCTATCATGTTCCTGCGTGATTTTGTTCCGGCACCCCTTACAATACCGAACGTTGCATTAGTCGGCTCACCGGAGAATCGATTCATGAGAATGTGGCTCATTGCAGCAGTCTTCGCGGCTTTCGGTTCAATTGGATTGGCTCAGGAAAAACCCGCGGATACCTCATCAGGCCAGCAGTACAAGCTGCGTGTTCTGCTTCGATGCGGCGCGCACAATTGGCTCAGCGACCAGTTTCGCGCCGACTTATGCGCCAACCTAGCATCGACTTTGCAGGCGGCGCTCGGCGGCATGGCCGACGTCGAGGTGCTGGACCTCAAAAAGACACCCGATTCGTCTTGGGAAAAATGGTGGCGGGACGTCGACACGCGCGGCCTTACCGTGCTTGATTCGGTCGCGGCTCCTACGGGCGACAAAACCCACTTCCTTCGCGTCGACTTCCGCAACGGCCGCTACGAAATTCAGGCTCGGCAGATAGATGCGTCGACGGGTCTCATCAGCCCGTTGCGGCAGGAAGTGACCGACGACCGGGCATTTGTCGGCCGGCTCGCGGGCCAGATGCTCGCCCAGGATTTCGGCATCGTCGGCATGGTTGAAGGCAGCGGCGACAATGTCAACGTGTCATTCAAGGGCGGCAACGCATCCGCCGTTCTGCCGCGCTGGATTCAAAAGGGCGACATTCTGGCGCTTGTCTACATGTCAGCCCCGAGGCCGCCGGACAATATGTCTCGCGGCGCCATCGAACCCGATTCGTTCGTCCAGGTTCTGCAAAATCCTGCCGGCGGCAAGGCCCCATGCCGCGTCGTTTATCGCGGACGTTTCAACCCGCTGACTCAGCGCGGCTCCGTCAGTTTCCGCTGCGTCAAACTGCCCACGGTTGTCGGCCCATTGAGATTGCAAATCCTCGACGACAAGGGACAGCCGCACGCGAAAGCGCTGCAGATCCGCGTTCATTCCGAAAGCTTCCAGACAGGCGAGTCGGCGGAAGAGGAAGTGTTGTCGCCTGACAAGGGAATGTTTATTTCGAGCCGCCCATACGAGAACATTGCGTTTGTCCGAGTCGTCACCGGCGCCAGCCAGATTGCACGTATGCCTGTGGCGATCTTTGCGGATCGGCCGACAGTGACGATGATCAAGATCGACGCGGCCGCCGAGGAACTCGGGCAGCTCGTCGAAGCACGTCGCAACCTGTTGCACCAGTACAACGAGGCGCTTGTCGTGCAGATGGCTCGCCGCGAAGAGACCTCACGGCTGGCGTCAGGCGGCAAGTTTGAGGACGCTCTTAAGTACACGAAGGTCAGCCGCAGCACGCTGGAACAGGACATGGATCGGCTGGCCGCTCAACGAAACTCGCTTCAAAAAGAGATCGGCTCGCACCCGCTTTCGCTCGACGAGTGTGCGAAGTACGACAAAGTATTTGTCGATCACAAGAGCACTTTGAACCTGACGATTTTCAATTTGACTCAAGTCGTCGATGAAATGAATAGCCCGGAGCGCAAGCAAAAGGAACTTGAACTCCGCACGATGTTTACCCAGGCACAATTGCACGAAAGCAACTTCGACATTGAAGAGGCCATCGCAGCCTACGAAGCGATTCAAAAGAAATTCGGTGACCAGCCGCAGGTGACCAAACGGCTCGGAGCATTGAAACCCGAGTGGGCGCTCAAAAGCGAGGCACAACGGACGGCACGCGATTTCGTATACAAGGAGTGGACCAAGGTAAAGACCGCAGCCGAGGCGGAAGCCAAACTGCCAAAGGTGCGCGAAAGTCTGCAGTCGCTCAAAACCGCCAGTGATCAGCTATCACTGTACAAGTTGCGAAACTCGTTGCCTGAGTTGATCAAGCGCCTCTCCGATGAGATTCAGCAGGTCGCCCAGTCCGAAAACCCGGATGACGCTGCCAAAAAGGCGAAGTTGCAGAAGTTCGGCGAGGAATTCGACAAGTTCGGCCAGGAAGTAGAAGCCGCCATCGGCTCATTGACCAAGAAAGAATGACGAATCGTGAAACGCAAAAAGGGGCTGGCTTTCGCCGGTCCCCTTTCGTTTAGTCAGTCAACTGAACAGCACGATTGCTATCGTTTGTTGGTCGGACGCACCAGCACGTACCCGCCGTTGGGGCCCGGCACGGCGCCTCGAACCAGAATCAAGTGCTTGTCGGCGTCGATCTGAATGACCTTCAAGTTTCGCACTGTGACGCGTTCGTTGCCGTAACGACCTGCCATGCGAATGCCCCGTTTCGGGCGGCCGCTACCACGATTGCTGGCATTTGATGCGATCGAGCCGCGCTGACGAGATCCCTTCTTGACGCCGTGGCTATGTCGCAGACCGCCGAAATTATGGCGCTTGATGACGCCGGCAGTGCCACGGCCTTTGCTCCGACCGACTACGTCCACGAACGGGATGTCCTTAAATAATTCGGCAACGGTCAGCACTGCGCCGACAGCCTGGCTCGGCGCCGATTCGAGTCGCAATTCTTTGACAAGGCGCTTCGGTTCGCAGTTCGCTTTTGGGGCGAGTGCGATGCCTTTGGTGCGACGTTTCGATTCCATCTCGCCGGAAACGTGGCCGCGTTCGGCACGTGTGGCGGCCCGACGAGGCTTATCGCCATAACCGATCTGCAAGGCGTGGTAGCCGTCTTTTTCAGCGTTTCGAACTTGCAGGACAGGGCAAGGGCCGACTTGCAAGACCGTGACGGGCGAGGCTTCACCCTTGTCATCGTAGACTTGCGTCATGCCGACCTTGATACCGAGCAATCCCATCGACATCGTGCATACCTCATGAAAGCCGGGCGGTTCGGGCACGACAAGCACCGGAACACCGGCGAAACGGTAAACAGATATTATGGGAGAAGGTCACGCAAACGGAAAGCCCGATTACGTTTCGCGCTCACGTCAACCGATCGGAATCCATACCTTCGATGAATCGCTATTAGCGCGAAACGTAAACAAATCACCTTACTTTATCGCATGGTCCGACGGTTTGACGCCGGGCTTGAACCCGTTGTTGCGAAATGGCCGTGCCTCATATGGCCCGACGATGTCGACCTTTGATTTCTCGGCGATCTGCTCGTCCTTCTTCAACGTCCAATAACAAGCGTTCACCAAGAGCCGCCGAAGTCCTTCACTTTCGAAGTCCTGCGAGGCGCCCATGGTCGTCGTAAAGACACGACCTGTGGCTCCCGATTCGCCCTGGTACGTTTTTGTCCAGGCAATCGGCATCATGGGATCATTCTTCTTGCCCTGCACCGGCGGTGTGTCAGGCGTCAGACCACTGACCACCTGGCCAAGCACAAGCGATTCACACCCCGTGAGCGGCAAGTTGACCGTGTAAACGTCTGACGGACCGTAAATGTCGCCGTCTTTGATGCCGCGCAGTATCGCGTGCTTCTGCGCGCCAGGGGCGATCACGCCACGAGTTCCTTCGGTCCCGTGTTTGCCGTGGTGATTGACCCAGGTTTCGCCAAGTATCTGCTTGCCAAACCCCTTGGACCAATCACCCGTCGCTTGCCAATGATACTTCCCGTACGGTCCCTTGCCGCCGTTGCTGAAAGCATGTGTCGATGTTCTCAACCCGACGATCGGCTTGCCGGAATCGACGTACTCTGCAAAAAACTTCATCTGTTCGGGCGGCAGGTTTCGAAATCGAAGAAACACGACCATGAGATCGGCCGACTTCAGCGCTTCGAGGCCCGGAATGTTGTCGTTCTGATTCGGGTTGATCATACCGGTCTTGCGATCGATGGCGAAAAGCACGGTGCATTTGAAGCCATGATGTTTCGCAAGGATCTTGCCCAACTGCGGCAGCGTCTCTTCCGAGCGATACTCTTCATCGCCGCTAATGAGTACGACGTGCTTGCCCTTGCCCAGCCCGTCGGTTCCCTCAAACACCACCCAAGGGGTTTCCGCCAGGCAAACGGCAGTGCAGGCAAAGAACCACGCCGTGACAATGAGTCGTTTCATGTTACACCGATGTTTCGAGTTCGTTCGAATGAGCGGATATCATACTCGAACCGCGAGGAGTGAAAAGCCGAAAGGCCGGGGTTTCAAGGCCCCGGCCTTTCGTTATCGTAATGCCGCTCCGGTTGCTTAGAACGGCGAGAACGGGAAGAAGGCGCTTCGGTAGTTCAAGGGGAAGTACTGGTTCGGCGTGCCGCAACCGATGCCACGATCGCTGATCAACAGCTCCAGTGCGAAGCGATAGCGGCCTTTGGCAAATGCCCGGCTCAGGGTCATGCCGACTTCCGCGGCCGACGGGTTGCGGCCCGTCACATCGATGATCGCGCGGCGAACGAAGTTCGTCATGCTGTTGCCGCTACGACGGAAATACTCGTCGCTGGCGATGATGTTGGCTTGCACTTCTTCATGCGTGCGGCCGGCCCGAAGCTGGCTCATGATCACGGTCAGGTCGCGTGAGGTCGCCGAACGATTCAAGTAGTGCCGCACCCATTGATTCGCCAACCGTTCGTGAAACGTCTCCTGGGGGAACGGATTGCGGCGATAGGGATTCGGCATATAGGGATATTGGGCCTGAGCAATTCCGGCCCCGATGGTGATGGTCAGAATGGCAGATCCAAGGACTCGAGCGAACATGGCTTTTCTCCCAGCGTTTTGTTTCTTTCCTACCGTCTTCACCTAAAGAACGCTGACGGAAATGCGACTTGCGCGAGGGCATTGCCGAACCTCGCTTTTCCGGGCTGAGTCATACAACTATTCTGAAGTGATTCTGTCGTGCTTACCTACTGGTCGAGAGCGAGATGCCGAGTTATCATCCAAAGTCCATCGAACCCAAGTGGCAGCAGTACTGGGAAACCCATCAGACATTTGCGACGCCCGACTTGCCTCAGCGGCCGGATCAAAAAAAGTACTACGTCCTCGACATGTTTCCGTATCCGAGCGGGGCGGGTCTGCACGTCGGCCATCCGGAGGGATACACCGCGACCGATATTCTTTGCCGGTACCGCCGCATGTGCGGCTGGCACGTCATGCACCCGATGGGCTGGGACGCGTTCGGTCTGCCGGCCGAGCAGTACGCCATCGAAACCAACACACACCCTCGCGTCACGACTCAAAAAAACATCGACACATTTCGCCGGCAGATCAAGATGCTCGGCTTCAGCTATGACTGGAACCGCGAAGTAGACACCACCGACCCCGACTACGTGAAGTGGACGCAGTGGATATTCTTGCTCTTGTTTGACACTTGGTTCGACCCGGTGACGAACAAAGGCCGGCCCATTTGCGAACTGCCAATCCCGTCCGAAGCTGCAGCTTGCGGCACAGCGGACGTGCGCCGCTATCAGGACGAGCACCGCCTCGCGTATCAAGCCGAGGTGCCCGTGAATTGGTGCCCTGCCCTCGGCACCGTACTCGCGAACGAAGAAGTCATCGACGGCAAGTCCGAACGCGGCGGCCACCCCGTCGAGCGGATGCCGCTGCGGCAATGGATGCTTCGAATTACGTCATATGCCGAGCGGTTGCTTTCCGACCTCGATGTCGTCGATTGGTCCGACGCCATCAAAGAGATGCAACGCAACTGGATCGGCAAGAGCGAAGGGGCGGAAGTCGATTTTTCAATTGCGGATTGCGGATCGCGGATTGCGGATTCGACCAAGCAATCCGCAATTCCGAAGATCCGGGTCTACACAACGCGGCCCGATACGCTCTTCGGCGCGACCTATATGGTGCTCGCGCCCGAGCATGAGTTGGTTGACCACATCACGACGCCTGAGCAACGCGAAGCCGTTCAGAAGTACCGATCGGCGGCGGCGCGAAAGAGCGACCTCGAACGCACCGAACTTGCCAAGACCAAGACCGGAGTCTTCACCGGCGCTTACGCCATCAACCCGGCGAATCGGAAGCAGATTCCCATCTGGATTGCCGACTACGTTCTAGCGACCTACGGCACCGGCGCGATCATGGCCGTGCCGGGACAGGATGAACGCGATTGGGAATTCGCCGAAGTGTACAACCTGCCGATCATTCGCACGGTGCAGCCGCCGCAGGGCTGGGAAGGCAAGGCGTATCTCGAAGACGGCCCGGCGATCAACAGCGACTTTTTGAACGGCCTGTATGTCGCAGATGCCAAGCAAAAGATGACGGCTTGGCTCGAAGCTCAAGGTCTCGGTCAGCGCAAAGTGAACTTCAAACTACGCGATTGGCTTTTCAGCCGGCAGCGCTACTGGGGTGAGCCGTTTCCGATCCTTCATGAACTCAGCGACGACGGCAAGCCTAACGGACAACTTCGTGCACTCGAGGCGAAAGACCTGCCGTTGCGGCTGCCGGATCTGGCCGACTTCAAACCGAGCGGGCGACCGGAACCGCCGCTGGGCAAGGCAACTCACTGGGTAAACGTGACCATCGACGACAAGAAGTATGTACGCGAGACGAATACGATGCCACAATGGGCTGGCTCCTGTTGGTACTACATCCGCTATCTTGATGCCCGGAACAACCATCAATTCTGCGACTCTGCGAAGGCAAAGCATTGGTTGCCGGTGGATCTTTACGTCGGCGGCGCTGAACATGCCGTGCTGCACTTGCTCTATTCGCGCTTCTGGCACAAGGTACTGTTCGACCGCGGCTACGTGCACTGCCCCGAGCCGTTTCAAAAGCTCGTCAATCAAGGCATGATCCTTGGCGAGATGGAGTTCATCGGCCTTCGCGCCGGCGGTAACTGGGTCTCGGCGGTGAAGAATCCCGACGAGTCGTGGGAGCGTGTCCGCCTCGACGAGGAACAAGTCGAGAAGAAGGGCGACTTTTTCGTGCTCAAGGAGCAGCCCGAGATTCGAGTTGATGCAGCGTCATACAAGATGTCCAAGAGTCGCGGCAACGTCATCAATCCCGACGACGTCGTTCAGAAGTACGGCGCCGACAGCCTTCGCCTATACGAGATGTTCATGGGCCCGCTTGAAGCGACCAAGCCCTGGAGCATGCGTGGTGTCGAAGGCGTGTATCGGTTCTTGAGCCGCGTCTGGCGATTGTTTGTCGATGACCGTGCAGAATCTGCATCGCTGGCCGACACCGTCAAGGACACTGAGCCCGATCGAGAGACGTTGCGGCAGCTCCATCGTACGATTCAGCGCGTCACCGACGACCTCGACGGAATGAGGTTTAACACCGCGATCTCGGCGATGATGGAGTACTCGAACTTCCTGACGAAACTGGAGACACGCCCACGTGCGGCGCTGCGCCCGTTTGTCCTGCTGCTCGCACCGTTCGCGCCGCACTTGGCGGAGGAACTCTGGGAAGTCCTCGGCCACACGACGACATTGTCCTACGAGCCTTGGCCACAGTACGACCCGGCACTCTTGCAGGCCGACGAGGTCGAGATCCCGGTGCAAGTGAACGGCAAGTTGCGAGGCAAACTGACTGTGCCGGCCGGCACCAGCGAGGAAACACTCAAGGAATTGGCGTTGAAGGATGAACGCGTCGCATCCTTCGTAAGCGGCAAGAAGGTCGTGAAAATCATCGTACCCAAGGGCCAATTGGTCAACATTGTCGTTGCGGGGTAGCACGGTATTGCAAGATCGTGTAAGTCAAAGCTGCCAAAGCTGTGCAGCTTACCTCGCCGACAACTCCAGCTTGATGGATCAGGCCGCTTTGGGTATCTATCACATCGGTCTGATGCGTAGAATATCCTGCGATGGTGAAACCACGACTACTGATTACGATGGGCGACGTGGCCGGCATCGGGCCTGAAATCATCGCCCGCAGTTGGCCGCAGTTAAGCCTGATGGCTGACCCAGTCGTCGTCGGCGACGCCGCGTGGATGCAGCGAGCACTAACAGAAGTTGGATCTCACGGTAAAGTTCAGCGCGTGGAATCATTGGCCGATGCACGACCCAGTGATGATTCGGTGACATGCCTTCAGGCAACGAGTGTTCGACTCGGTGATGTGCAAGTTGGCCGCGTGAGCGCCGCTGCCGGCCGCGCATCGTACGAGTTTCTGTGTCGGGCGATCGATGAGACGTTGGCAGGTCAGGCACATGGGATTGTCACCGCGCCGTTGCACAAGGAAGGTTTGCACGCGGCTGGGGTCAAACATCCGGGGCACACGGAAATACTCGCCGAGCGAACCGGCGCCTCGGAATTCGCGATGGTGTTGTACGGCGAAGGAATCGCCGTCGCTCACGTGACATTGCACATGGCTTTGAGCGACGTTTTTGCAAGAATAACCCGACAGTCGGTCGTTGAGAAGATTCACTTGGTGCACGAAATGTTGCCTCGGCTCGAATTGCAATCGAAGATCGGGGTTTGTGCACTGAACCCGCATGCCGGCGACGGCGGGTTGTTTGGAGATGAGGAGAAGAAAATTATTGCACCTGCCGTAATGGAGTGTCGCAATCGCGGCATTTCTGTCGACGGTCCGTGGCCAAGCGACACGTTGTTCGTTCGCGCGGCCCAAGGTGAGTTCAATGGCGTCGTCGCGATGTATCATGATCAGGGCCACATTGCGATGAAACTGCGGTGCGGCAAACGTGCTGTGAATATCTCGGCCGGATTGCCTATCATTCGTACGAGTGTCGCACACGGCACAGCCTACGATATTGCGGGACAGGGATTGGCAGACCCAAGCAGCATGATCGCTGCCGCTGATGCTGCCTGTCGGTTGATACGTAACTCTAGCTGAGGGATTTGCAATGATACGAAAACTGGCAGTCACCGCGTGTTTGCTTGTCGCTGTCTGCAGTCCGGTAACCGCAGCCGAGATGGTCGGCGTAACCGGCAGCCGCACTCAGTACCCGACCGTTGTTGAAGCGACAATCGGCGACAAGAAAGTGTCGCAGAAGCTGACCGGCGTCGCGATGCGCAAGAAGCTCGTCGTCGATGTCTATGCCGTCGGCAGTTACATCGATGCCGCGTCCAAGGTGAAGTCGGCCGAGGAACTCGCCAGCGCTGATGTCGTCAAGCAGCTTCATCTGGTGCTCGAACGCACGGTTTCCGGCAAAGACATGGCGGCGGCGTTTCAGGACGCCATTCGAGCCAACTACCCCACCGAGTTCAAGGACGAGATGGAGAAGTTCCTCGACATCCTTCGCTCGCACAATGTCAACGAAGGCGATCATGTCTGGTTGACGCACGTGCCGGGGTTCGGGATTTACGTCAACCTCGTCGGCAAGAAAGCGGAGTTCGTTCAAAACGTGAAATTCGCCAAAGCCGTTTGGGAGATTTACTTCGGCCCCAAGAACATCGGCGACAATATCAAGAAGGGCCTTTCGTCGCGGCTGTAAGAATCGAGTTTGAATAACGCACGAAACCTCATGGACGAGGTCTCCGCCGATGCAAACCACTCTCTACTTGATTCGTCATGGCGCAACAGAGGCTAATCTGGCGCACCCGCCGCGCCTACAAGGCCGGCGCCACAATCCGCCGCTCGCGAAATTGGGCATTCTGCAGGCGGAAGCGACTCGCGACGAATTGGCGGCAGTGACACTCCACGCGTGTTACTGTTCGCCGCTGGAACGGGCCGTTCAAACCGCCGCAATCATTGCGGCGCCGCATTCGATTCTCTCCAAGAACGTGGAGGCGCTGACCGAGTGCGACCTGGGGGAATGGGAAGGAAAAACTTGGCAGGAGGTGCGGTACTTTCACGCGGCTCTGTATCGGGACTTCATGGCCGATCCTGCAGCCAACGGATACCCCGGCGGCGAGAGTTTTCAGCAAGTGCACGAACGAACCACCGGCGTCTTTGACGAAATCATCAGTCGCCACCTGGGCCAAAACGTCTTGATTGTCGCTCATCACATCGTCAATCGAATCTATCTGGCCAGCCTGATCGGACTGGCGCCAGGCAAGGCACGTCAAGTGTCATTGGATAACTGCGGCATCAGCGTCATCACGTTTCGAAATGGACACGCCGAGGTTACGACGATGAACGACATCCGTCACCTGCCGAAATCGGCCGCGTAGCGCCGCCCACGTCACAGGGACTCTGCTGCTCCTATCAATCTTCGCGTCAATCAACGCAATTTGAAGGCGGCGAGCCGGCTCGTATCTATAAAAGGCGTAATCCGCTTTTTTGGAGTCTGACGTGAATCGCCTGTTCATTCTCACGTGCGTTGCCACTGTCGCGTTCTCTGGCTTCGCATTGACGCAAGTGCCGCAGACCGCTGCGGAACGCAGCGATTACCAGGAGACCACGAGGCATTCGGACGTGATTGCATTCTGCGAGCAATTGGCAAAGCTCGCACCGCAGCGCGTTCGCTATTCGACCTTGGGGGAGACCAAAGAGAAACGGCCGCTACCGTTGCTCATTCTGGCGGACCCGCCGATTGCCACAGCCGCAGAAGCAGCCGATAGCGGCAAGCTAATCGTATTCGTTCAGGCGAACATCCACGCAGGTGAAATGGACGGCAAAGAAGCGCTGTTAATGCTCGCGCGTGAATTCGCCACGGCCAAAGAGCCGCATCCGTTGTTCAAGAAACTCATCCTGGCGTTCGCACCGAATGTCAACCCCGACGGAAACGAGAAACTCGGCAACTACCGGCCGCACCAACCTGGACCGGCTCAGATCGGCACACGAACGAATGCCGATGGTCTCGACCTCAATCGCGATTTCATCAAGCTCGAATCGCCGGAAGTGCAGGCCATCGTGCGATTCTATCGAACTTGGAATCCGGCTCTGTCGATCGACCTGCACACGACTAACGGCTCATTGCATCAATATACGTTGACCTACGATGCGCCGCGACATGCCGCAACGTCAACGGGTCTGGTCGCTTTTGCACAGAACACATTGTTGCCGGCGATTCGACAAAAGTTCGAGACCACGACGAAGTTCAAGTGTTTCCACTATGGCAACTTCAACACCGAAAAAACCGAATGGCAATCGTATCCGGCACAAGCTCGCTACGGAACGCAGTACGCGGGGCTGCGTGGCCGGCTCTCGATTCTGTCTGAGTCCTACGCCTACGCGTCGTATCTCAACCGCATTACCGCCAGCCGGGAATTCACTCGGGCGAGCCTGCAATATGCCGCCGATAACGCCGATGCAATTCGCAAAGTTTTGTCCGACGCCGACAAACCGAGTGCTTCGGTCGCGCTGACGCATCGCCTTGCGGCACGCAAGGAGCCGGTTACGATACCGGGATTCGAGGAAAAGCGAGTCGACGGCAAGCGGGTCGCAGGAGCGCCCAAAGACTATCGCGTGAGCCAGGTCGATGTGGCCCAAACCGTTCTGAGCAGGCCGAGACCGATCGCGTATCTAGTCCCGCCCGGCTTTCCGCAAGTGATTGAGAACTTGCAACGACACGGCATTTCGTTGGAAGAAATGCGCGAAGACATCGAGCTGACCGTCGAGTCGGAGAGAATTCTGAAGCTGACTCGATCCGAAAAGACCTACCAAGGACATGCCGCGGTCAAGCTCGAAACTGAGACTCGTCCGTCGGCCGCGCGCATGATCCCGGCCGGTACGATCATTGTCCGCACGAATAAGGCCCTGGGCACATTGGCGTCACTCTTGCTGGAACCCGCTTCGGAAGACGGCCTGGCTACCTGGAATTTTTTCGACGCACACTTGGGCGAGGGCAAAGAGTTCCCGGTGCTTCGTCTTAGCAAAGAGTCGCCGGTTCTGACGACTTCGCCGCGGCCGTTGAAAGAAGACCGCGTAATGAATCGACGGATCTCCGCCACGGAGGGAGGCGGTCGGCGCGGCGGCGGCACGCTCGCAGGCATTCCGACTCGAATGCGCGAATGGCTGCCCGATGGCGAGCACTACATTCAAATGAAACAGGGTCAGATTTGGAAAGTTCATGCCGCGACCGGGCGATTGCTGCCGTTCATGGACACAGCGAAATTGAAGGCGTCACTTGGAAAGTTACCGGGCATTACACAAGCAGTGATCGATCGTTTGCCAAGCCGCACGGACCTGCAATTCAACAAGTCAATGACGGCGATGATCTTTGAGAACGCCGGTGAGATCTATTACACTCCACTTGACGGCACGACAGGCAAGAGACTTACCGCCTCCAAAGGAAATAAGGAGCTCGTCACACTTTCGCCGACTGGCGACCGCGTCGCCTTTGTTCGAGACTCGAATCTGTTTGTCGTCGATGTTGCCTCGACAGCGGAACGAAAACTGACAGCCGATGGCGGCGGACTCATATCAAATGGCAAGGCCGATTGGGTTTACTTTGAAGAGATTTTCAATCGCAGCGAGCACGCCTTCTGGTGGAGCCCGGACTCGAAGCACATTGCCTTCTTGCGTTTCGACGACGCACCGGTTGCGAAGTTTTCCGTCGTCGATCACCTGCCGACGCGCCTGCGAATCGAACAAACACCGTATCCGAAAGCCGGCGATCCGAACCCGTTGGTCAGATTGGGCATTGCGAATGTCGACACGGGCAACATTCATTTCGCCGATCTCGCGGGATACGACGCGGCATCGACCTTGCTCGTTCGCGCTTGCTGGCCGCCGGACGGCAAACGCGCCTACTTGTACGTTCAAGATCGGGCACAAACGTGGTTAGACGTAGTGGCTGTGCCGACTTCGTCCGGTCCCGTCACCAAATTGCTTCGCGACCAAACGAAGGCTTGGGTCGATGACCCCGGCGAGCCTCAATTCCTGAAGGACGGGTCGTTCCTGCTGCCGAGCGAACGAACTGGTTGGCGGCATCTGTATCATTTCAACGCCGACGGCAAACTCTTACGACAGGTGACAGACGGCCCATGGGAGATGCGAACGGTTCATCGCGTCGACGAAGACGAGCAAGCCGTATATTTCTCCGGCACCGGTTCAAGCCACATTGCACTTGGTTTCTACAAAGCCAGTCTGTCAGGAGGTGTCATAGAGAAAATCGGCGCTGAACCTGGTGATCATCGTGTTCGCATGAGCCCGAAGGGGCCGTATTTCGAAGTGTCGAACGGCAGCCATCAAACTCCGGCGCAGGTGACGCTAAAGAAACTGGACGGCTCCGTTGTCCGCCGTCTTGACACGAATCCGTTGTACCTGCGCGAGGAATATCGGCTTGGCGACTACAGGCTTGTTCAGATTCCGATGAAGGACGGCTTCGTCTTAGAAGGCAGCGTGTTGCTGCCGGTCGAATATGATCCAAAACAAAAGTATCCCGTTTGGTTTATGACCTATGCCGGGCCGCACGCGCCGACGATCAGCGACACATGGGGCGCGAGGACGATGGACCATCTTCTTTCCGGACTGGGCATCATTGTATTTCGCTGCGATCCGCGCAGCGCCAGCGGTAAGGGTGCTGCGTCCACTTGGACCGCGTACAAGCAACTCGGCGTGCAAGAAATGAAGGACATTGAAGAAGCGATTGACTGGCTGATTAAGTCCTATCCGGTTGACCCGACTCGCATCGGCATGAGCGGTCATAGCTACGGCGGTTTCATGACCGCCTATGCGATGACGCACAGCAAAAAATTCTGCGCCGGCATCGCCGGAGCGCCTGTCACGGATTGGAAGAACTACGACTCGATCTACACGGAACGATACATGGATACGCCGCAGAAGAACCCCGAAGGATACGCCAGGACTTCCGTCGTGCGTGACGCCGGGAATCTGAATGGCCGGCTGCTATTGATTCATGGTTTCATGGATGACAACGTGCACGTTCAGAACTCGGTTCAATTGATTGACGCACTACAAAGGGCTCGCAAAGATTTCGACATGATGCTCTATCCGCGCGCCCGTCACGGCATCGGCGAGCCGCACTACCAGAAACTGATGATGGACTTCATTCGCAAGTCGCTTGGGAAATGAATGAAGCGAAACCTGCCGCCTTTGCGAATCTTCACGGTGTTGACTCAACCGTTTGCTGAGAATTCCTACATTGTCGGTCTCCCGGACAAGGATGAGGTATTCGTCATCGATCCCGGCTATCAGCCGGAATTGATCTTGGACTACATTGACGAAAATCAGCTGCGTGTCGCGGCAATAGTGAATACTCACGGGCATTGCGACCACATCGCCGGGAACGCAGAGTTGAAGCAGCGATTTCCCGATGCGCCGATCGTCATTGGCGTTGGCGACGCTCCGATGTTGACGGACGCTGACGCGAATTTCGGCGCGATGTTCGACCTGCCAGCGATAAGCCCGCCTGCAGATCGTCTCGTAACTGAAGGAGATTTCATCGAATATGCCGGCGTGCCGTTGCACGTACTCGATATTCCGGGTCATTCACCGGGCCACGTCGTCTATTTGTACCACGGGTCACCAAAGATCGTTTTCGGCGGCGACGTGCTCTTCCGCGACAGCGTGGGGCGAACCGATTTTACCTTCGGCAGCTTTGAACAACTTGCTTCCGGCATTCGTACCAAGCTCTGGCCGCTTCCCGATGACAGCGTGGTTTATCCCGGCCACGGCCCCGTGACGACAATCGGACGGGAACGACGCCATAACCCATTCGTCGGCGAATCAGCCCGCCCGCGGCCTTGACGATGGAATCACCTTCTCTGCAGTCGCGTCCCAGTGGATCTTCTGACCGGTTCGATATGACATATTCGCAAGGTGCGCGGCCGTGATGACTCGATGCCCAAGTTCAATGGTCGAATTCGGCTGTTTTCGGGAGCGAATGCACTCAAGCCAATTGGCGATATGAGCCGGCGTTTCATTCTCCACCTTCCATGACTCCAGCGGTTTTTGATCGGGACGAGGCTGGTCGATCGTATCATAAACACGGATTTCCTTTTGAGCATCTGCCCAAAGCGTCTTCTTCGTACCGTAGAAGGTGGCGCCGACCCCGTCGTAGCCATTGACGAATTCAACGGCAAATGTGGCCGCGAACTTGCCGTAATCCCAAACGCCATGAATGACGTCGGGTGTTTCCCAATGTTTGAAGTGATAAACGCCGCCGTTGGCGACGACGCTTCGGGGACCATTTTCCTGGCCGCCGAGCCACTGCACGATGTCCAATTGGTGAGCGCCGATGTCGGTCAGCAAGCCGCCGGCATAGTCCCAATACCAGCGCCAGGCGAAGTACCGATTTGCGTCAAATGCCCTCGCCGGCGCAGATCCTAGAAATCGCTTCCAGTCGATCATCGCCGCCTTTTCCATCGTAAAGTCCGCAGGCGGAGCAAATGGATCTCGCTTCACCCAGTTTCGGCAATCCCAGACCTTGACCCATACCAGATCGCCAAAATCTTTGGATTGAATGACATCTTTGCATCGCTTCCAGTGTGCGCCGGAATGCCGCTGATTGCCAACTTGAACGATGCACTTGGTCCTGCGGACAGCGACGACCATCGACCGGCCTTGCTCGATCGTGTGCGAAAGCGGCTTCTCAATGTAAGCGTCTTTGTTAGACGCCATCGCGTCCAACAAGATGTCGTGATGCCAGTGATCCGGAGTCGCAATGATGACAGCGTCCAGACCTTTGTGTTCGAGCAGTTTGCGATGATCCGCGTATTGCACCGGCTTTTCCTTGGCGCCGGCCTTCTGAATCGCCGCCGTTGCAGCCTCCATCCGAAATGGCGCCACGTCGCAGAGCGCGACGCAATCATTGCCTTGTTTTACGGCTTCAAGCAACAACGAACGGCCGCGGCCGCCGGAACCGATCAACCCCAATTGCAGCCGGTTCTCGGCGCCGATGACGCGAGACGCAACGCCGGCAGCCAGTGTGGCCGCAACTGAAATACGAATGAACTTGCGACGCGAGACGGACATGGCGGGTGCTCCTAGGAAGGTAAGACAGCACCCAATCAATAACCGCATCGGCGCCAATTGGGAATCAAAAAAGCCTGAAATGTCGCAGAATTGCGATTGCTAGGAAGTAGCGCTCAGTCGCTTACGGCAGCGCAGCTACGCGGTCGAGTGCATCCAGCAATTCGGCGGGAGTACGGAATCGATCTTCTTGCTTGGTTGCGATCATCTTCATGACCAACGTTTGAAATGCGTCCGGAGTTTCCGGAACATAGGTCTTAGGCGGATCGATGCGGCCGGATCGAATCATGTCGATCATTTCGCCTGGATCTTTCGACCGGACAGGTGGTTGGCCTGTCAGCCGATGGTAGACGACGGCGCCAAGGCCGTACATGTCCGTCAAAGTGTCGCAATAAGCGTTTTCTTCGAGTTGTTCCGGCGCCATATACGGCAGGTCGACGAGCGTTTTTCCTTCGAGCTTCTTCTTTTGCCACTCACTCCCCATCAGGGCTTGCTGAAACAACAAGTTATTGAGTCGAATGGTGCGGTCGGTAAGGTCGATCAGAATATTCGACGGCACAATATTGCCATGGACCATGTTGCGTTGAAAGAGGCACTCTAGTGCTTTGCCAAGATCCTTGGCGACCTTCCAGGCATTGCGCCAATTCAGCTTCGTCGGCGACTCCCCGCGTTTGAGCAACTGGGCGAGACTCTCTCCTTCAATCATTTGCATCGATATCCAAATGTAAGGGCCCTTTTTTCCCGCGGCGTACCAGCGAACGAGATGGACCTCGTGAATCGTGGCGATCTTCTTAATCGTCTGAGCAAACTGCTGCAACTCTTGCGGGTTTGCCGGGAATTCCGGACAGAGCACCTTAAGAGCGACTTCACGGCGTTCGCTGACGTCACGAGCGCGAAATACACATGAATGTCGGCCGCGGCCCAATAACTTACCGATTTCGAAGTGCGCCAGAACGTTGCCGCTCAGCTGGTGCAGCGATTCCCATTCAAGGCTGGGAAGCGTATTTGATTTGGAGACCGGCTTTGGAGTCTCAACCGCCACCACCTCGGCATCTTCCACGACTTCTGCGTCTTCGACGACCTGCGCGGACTCGTCTTCGACAACCTCGTAATCCTCGACGATTTCGTCATCGCCGGTCTCGCTTGCGCCTGTGTCGCTCAGAAGTTTGAGATGCGAATTGCCCAGCCGCAGCACCTCACCTTCGTGCAGCAAGTGTTGCTTCACTTTTGACCCGTTCACCAGCGTATCTTTGTCATCGGCCATCGCGACCACGCAAACACGGTCCCCATCGACGTCCAACTGGCAATGGACGCGAGCCACATACAAATCATTCAAGCATATGTCGCTGTATTTGTGGCTATTGCCGATGACTACGGAGCCGCCATCCGGCAGAGGAAACCATCGGCCATTATCGGCACCGTCCACGACCTGAAGGCGCCAGGACATGGGGCACTCCGGACAAAAGGTGAAGTTAGGGAGGCAACGTAACCTTTTCCGCCAGTATCCCGCCGAATCGCAGGAAAATCAATTCCAGCTTCGTACCTGCGGCTAAGATGACTCTTGTGCTTTTAGCATCCTGCTTGGCCCGAAGAAGTCGAGTTTCTTGGTATGTTGATTGGTCGCAATTGACCGTAAGTTGTTAAAATTGAAGTGTTTATATGATGCCAAAAGCCTATTTGCTCGACATGGACGGCGTACTGGTACGCGGCAAACAACCGATTCCGGGTGCACAACAGTTCATCGCGCGACTGCTGCAACGGCAGATCCCGTTCCTTGTCATTACCAACAATCCGCTGTATACGTCGCGGGATTTGTCACATCGATTAGCATCAGAAGGTCTACAGATTCCCGAAGAGAACTTGTTTACATCGGCGATGGCGACGGCACAATTTCTTGCGTCGCAGCGCCCACACAGCACGGCATTTGTCATTGGCGAAGTCGGGCTGACTCAGGCGCTTCATGCTGTCGGGTACACGATGACGAGCACACGGCCTGAATACGTTGTACTCGGCGAGACAATGGCATACAACCTGGACCAGATTACGATGGCGATCCGGCTCGTCTCCGCGGGCGCTCGATTTATTGCGACGAACCCAGATCCGACTGGCCCATCGGAAGCGGGCATCGTCCCTGCATGTGGCGCAACTGCCGCGCTAATTGAGAGAGCCGCCGGAGTGAAACCATACCTCGTCGGGAAACCGAACCCGCTGATGATGCGCCGTGCGTTAAAGACGCTCGGATCGCACTCGGAAAACACGATCATGGTCGGGGATCGGATGGACACGGACATCGTCGCCGGCATGGAGTCCGGCATGGAAACAGTGCTGATTCTAACTGGCGTCACGTTACCCGAAAATATCGAGCGATTTCCGTTTCGACCGTCTCGCGTGCTGCCGTCCGTCGCTGCACTCGAAGTGGATTGAGAAACGATTCACCTGCCACTATCCGATATTTGCTGTCGCTGCAGCCTGAAAATCGTTGATCTCGATTTCGACGCTCCTTCGTCCGTTCCAATCATTGATTCGCGGCGTGAAGGCGACGCAGACGCGGCCGCCTGTCGACATCAATTCCTCCGCTCGATCCGCCATGCCGAATGCAACCGCACGAATTGCAGTGTTTCCCTGGCGAAGTCGAAAGCTAAGGTGGCGTTCCCCGGCGCCGATCTTACGAGGCTCGCCTTCGATTTGCACGTCGCCGGCGAGAAACCGAGGCCGAGGATTCCCCGCGCCATACGGTTCCAGTTTGTCGATTTCTCCCAAAAGTCCGAGCGTCAGTGCGCTCAGCGGGATTTCGGCATCGAGCGTCAGCACCGGCGCCGGAGGTTTGCCTGTCGGGAAATGACGACTTGCGTAATCGAGAAACTGCTCGCGAAACGACTCAATTCGGTCACACCGAATGCGAAAGCCAGCAGCGGCTGCGTGCCCGCCGTGACTGACCAGATGCTCGTTGCACGCGGCCAAGGCTTCGTGCAACGGGAAACCGGGAATAGAGCGCCCGGACCCTGCGCCGAATTCCTCGCCGGCGCTTATGAGAAGCGCCGGCCTGCCAAAAGTGTCGGTTAACCTGCCCGCGACGATGCCGATGACACCGGCATGCCAATCGGGATCGGCAAGTACAATCGCTGGAAGTTCCGCCACGTCAGTACCGTCGAGCTTGTCCTTCGCTTCACGCGTCATCTTTCGCTCGAGCGCTTGGCGGTCTTTGTTTTGTCCATCGAGGTACGCAGCAAGCTCTCTCGCCTTCTGCTGATTCCGCGTCGTCAATAACTCGACGACAAGTCGGGCACACCCGAGCCGGCCGGCAGCGTTGAGTCGAGGCGCCAGTCGAAATGCCACGTCTTCCGCTCGGAGAGCCTCACCCGCTTTAAGACCCGCCGACTCGACCAAAGCCCGCACGCCCATCGGCGGCTGGTGTTGAATGCGATTGAGTCCGCGTTTGACGAAAATGCGGTTTTCGTCATGCAACGGCATGACGTCTGCGATCAGTCCCATCGCAGCCAAGGCCACGGCATCAACCAGAAATTCCCGAAACTGCGGCGTGACTTTTTCGCTGTCGGATAGCTTCTGACAAACCGCCCATGCCAGTTTGAATGCAACGCCCGCGCCCGACAGTCCCGCGAAAGGATACTGTGAACCGGGGAGTCGCGGATGGACCACAGCGTCGGCCGAGGGCACGTTGTCGCCGAATTCGTGATGATCCGTGATAATCAACTGCAGTCCGAGGCGGCGAGCCAGTTCGGCTTCGTGAACGGCCGTGATGCCGCAATCCACGGTTACGACCGTCTGCACCCCCGACGCCTGAAGTTCCTGCATCGCCTGCGACTTGACCCCGTAGCCGTCTTCCAGCCGATGCGGCATATGGAAGGACGTCTTCGCGCCGGCAATGTCTAGCAACTGCAGCAATATGGCGGTGCCGGTGATTCCGTCGGTATCATAGTCGCCGTAGACACAGATGTGTTTCTTGGACTCAATCGCCCTGCACAACATCGTTGCCGCAGTATCGATTCCGGGAACAAGCCCTGGCGGATACAAATCGTCAAGCGGCGAGGCCAGGAATCGGCGTGCGATATCGGTTTCGGTGATACCGCGATTGATCAACAGTTGAGCCGCAACCTGTGACACGCCGAGTTCATCCGCAAGTCGTTTTGCGTTCTCGGGCTTGTGCTGCAATAATCGCCAGGTTTTTCGAGCGCGGGACAACAGAATTCCTTTCACCTGTTCCGACCTGAACTCCGTTTGCTCCACATGCGGACCCAGTCATGGTATGGACTGGGCCTTAAACTCCACCCAACTTGCCTGACCGGACTGACCTGCATGTCACGTTCGTTTCACCCCGCTTCTCGTGCATCTTCGCCGTCTTCCTGAGAATCCGCACATCCGCTGTTTCCCCCATTCCGATACCAATAGGCAGATTGGTCGTAATGCAACCAACTGCCTCAACCCCTACCGGCGTCGCTCCGGAAAGGAAAAGTACGATGACACGCCTGACCTCGCCGCGCCTCTTTCTGATCGGCGCCGCTCTGGTGGTCGGCCTGACCGCGGGCTGCCGCCACTGCAAAAATGCAGAGCGTTGTGAACCAAATCCATGCCCGCCGCCGCCGTCGTGCGATGAGTGCGACACCGGTTGGAAACTATTCAAGCGAAAGCCAAAACCGTGCGCTACTCCCGCATGCACCACTTGCGGCAACCCAGGCTGCACGACCTGTGAGAAGGGCGGCTTGTTCGCTCGCGCGAAAAAGCACTGCGACGCCTGCGGAAAAGCCGGCTGCACAACATGCGTTCCTTGTGCCCCAGCTGCCCAACCCACTCCAGCGGCCGCGGCGCCCACTCAACTGCCCGCGACGGGCCACTCGGCGTCCAATGAGCGTTTCAAAACGACCACTCCCGCTCCCGCACCGGTTCAAAAGCCCGTGACTCCGTTGCTTACGCCGAAGCCCGTTGAGTTGCCCGTTCGACCGGTTCAACCTCTGCCACAATCCAAGGTCGAGAAGCCGGTTGCCACGCCAAGTGAACACACGGAAGTAATCGTCGTCCCTCGCCGCAGTTTCGCAGATATCACCGCCAGGCCGGAATTCAAACACTCGAGCGACTACAGCAAGCTCACCGGCCAGCTTCACTACGACACGAAGAACAGTGAGTGGCGTCTGCGTTACGCATCGATCGACGAAGAAGATCGTTATGGCGGCAGTGTCACCCTAGTCGACGGTTCCCACATGATGATCAATGTCAAGGAAGGCATGCTCGTCCATGTCGAAGGAATGTTGATCGACTCCGACTCGCGTGACCCCAGTCCGAAGTACCGAATTCGATCCGTCGAAATCGTCAAATAGCTCGGTCGGTCGCGTCTAGCCCAAGACCACTTGCACAGCCCGCTCATTTCAATCCAATAGAGATTGAAATGAGTGGGTTTTTCTGTTCACACCCCATTATCGTTTGCCGCCGGGGCGGCCGCCTCCTCCTCCGCTCGGCAGACCGCCGCCGGAAGGTCTGCTTCCTCCGCCGCCGATACTCGGCATGCTTGGCCGTGAACCGCTGCCGCCGCCGATACTCGGCATGCTCGGCCGCGAACCGCTGCCGCCGCCGATACTCGGCATGCTTGGCCGTGAACCGCTGCCGCCGACATTCGGAGTAGACGGTCTGCTGCCGCCAATGTTTGGATTTGTGATCCGGCCGCTGTTACTGTTGCCGCTGCTGCCCGAAATAATCGTGCGCGGCGTGCTCGGTGTCGATGGCGCCGGATACGTCACGTTCGGCCTCGAGTTTGTTCCCGATACAGCCCGTGGCGTTGCAGGTGGGGTCGGATTCGTCGTCGACGGAATCGTCACGTTCGGCTTGGAACCTGTTGCTGCGCCGGTTCGCGGCGGCACCGGCGGATTTGGATTCGCAGGCAATTGGCCGCCGGATTGGGTTACGGATCGCCCATTCGCCGGCGACGAGCCCGCTTGCCGGAACTGATTGCTCGACGCACCGCGCGGTTGCGTGCGATCGGGCACCGGAGTCGTCAGACGTGCGCTCGACCGCGACTGTTCCTGGCTTCGCGCGACGATTTGTTTCGTCGACTGAAGCTGAGTCGTTCGCTGCTGAGCGCTCACCTGTTCAAATCGTTGTCCCGATTTGCGAAGCTGATCCGCCGATGTAATCATCGCCGGAGTCCGCGCATTGCCCGCAAGTCGTGTCTGATCAGCCAGCGTGCGCGGCGGGAGCGGCAGCGTGCCGTTCATGCGTCCGTCGTTTGTCTGTCGCATACTGGTCAGCCATTGAGCGTTGTTGCGATTGTTCCAACGTTCGTATGCAAAGATCGGGTCATATTGCCGCGCGCCGAAATTGACCCAAGGCTGATAACCAAAGCCGGCATACCGCGAGCCATAGAAGTCGCCAAAATAGTAATGTCCAAATCCCGCCCGGAAAAAGAACGAGTTGAATGCAAGTCCAACCGAGATGGAAAACGTCGGTCGGAACGCCCAACCAGGATTGATCCAAGGTCGCGACGTAAAATACACCGGCGCGTACAGGAGTCCACGAGCGCCGAATGCGAAGTCCCAATATCCGCTTGTAAAATAGTATCCTTGCGGCGACCAGATGTATCGAGCCGGATTCCACATGAATCCTGGCCGATAATTCGCCCAGTAACCAGGCCGCCAGCGATAGCCGGACGTGCTGTAGAACCACGAACCGGGAATGTAGAAGCTCTCGTCGTCCGGCGCCGGAATGCTTGGACCAACGTCTAAATTATCCGGCGGCTGCGGCACGTACTGATAATCTTGTTCCGGTTCGGCAGCCCAGTGGCCGTTGACCCAGCGCCAACCTTCCGTGCCTTGACTCCAGTAACCGGCTATCCAGCGCCTGCCGCTTGGAATGTCGCGCCAGAATCCGCTGATCCAGATGAAGTCCCTGCGATCATCGTCCCATTGCCAATATCCCGGAATCCACTGAACGTTTTCGCCCGCCGGCTTTTCATCCGGTGGTTCTTCGGCAATCGGGTCGGGTGGTTTCTGATCGATGGGTTGATTGGCAGCCGCGTCTTTTTGCCACGGCTGTGCGAACGCTTCATGCAAAGGCCCGCGCGCTTCGACTTCCACTTTGGGTTCCGTGTCGGCGCGAACTTCTGTGATTACAAATGCAAACGAAACGAAGAGCCATGCGAAGTGGACAGGGCGTGGGAACATACTACCTCGCGAGATCCACTCTTCCCCACGGATCATGATGACAGGTCCACTCGCGAAAGGGAAGAGCCTGAACGCAGAAAGTTGAAGAAATTCCACGTCGATCAACCGCATTTTTGCCCAGCAGGTCCCGCATTCGTGACTCCAACCGGGAACTGCGTCGCCCCAATAGTGATCTCTGGTCGCGCTGATCGCAAAGTCGGCCCTTGATACATTCGCTCCAATTCGTTCCTCGGCAGCAAGCTTCGTCCCGTCCGTGACAAGCATGTTGCGCTCGGCGACGCCGACATCGCGCCATGCATGACTGACCCATGTCAAAATGTGCTGGACAGCACCGCGCCATGCATCACCGACCCATGTCAAAACGCAGCGCAGAAACTCAAACCTGGATCGTAGCTTTGCCGTAAGTCCCGGTTCAGCCCATCGTTCGGCCGTTTGTAACGGC
>Ga0233425_10000153_pt1 | contig 177395 bp, 148 predicted proteins | sample Watercolumn_Towu_2_FD_181712 | JGI IMG/M metagenome (GOLD analysis project Ga0233425, IMG submission 181712) | Freshwater microbial communities from Lake Towuti, South Sulawesi, Indonesia - Watercolumn_Towuti2014_140_MG | ecosystem: Environmental > Aquatic > Freshwater > Lake | place...
GCGCTGCACGCCGGCCACGTAGCCCAGCATGCCCTGGTCGCCGAAGTATTCCTTGGCCAGGTTGTCGGTCGACAGCGCGGCGGTGTGGTACGTCGGCAGCGTGATCAGGTGATGGAAGATGCCGGCTTCACGCGATGCATCGGCCTGGAAGGTGCGGATCTTCTCGTCGGCCAGCTTCGCCAGTTCGCTGTCGTCGTATTCCACGCTCATCAGTTGGCCGCGCTCGTATGCCGACACGTCCTTGCCTGCAGCCTTCATCGCGTCATAGGCCTGCTGGCGGAAATTCAGCGTCCAGTTGAACGACGGGCTGTTGTTGTACACCAGCTTGGCGTTCGGGATGACCTTGCGGATCTCGCTGACCATGCCGCCGATCTGGGCGATATGCGGCTTTTCGGTTTCGATCCACAGCAGGTCGGCGCCGTTCTGCAGCGCGGTCACGCAGTCCAGCACGCAACGCGCTTCGCCCGTGCCGGCGCGGAACTGGAACAGGTTGCTCGGCAGGCGCTTGGGGCGCAGCAGCTTGCCGTCGCGCTTGATGATCACGTCACCGTTGCCGAGCTGGTCGGCCGACAGTTCCTCGCAGTCGAGGAACGAGTTGTACTGGTCGCCCAGGTCGCCCGGGGTGTTGGTCACGGCGATCTGCTTGGTCAGGCCGGCGCCCAGCGAATCGGTACGGGCCACGATGATGCCGTCGTCCACGCCCAGTTCCAGGAAGGCGTAGCGGATGGCGCGGATCTTGGCCAGGAAGTCCTCGTGCGGCACGGTGACCTTGCCGTCCTGGTGGCCGCACTGCTTCTCGTCGGACACCTGGTTCTCGATCTGGATGCAGCATGCGCCGGCTTCGATGAACTGCTTGGCCAGCAGATAGGTTGCCTCGGCGTTGCCGAAGCCCGCGTCGATGTCCGCGATGATGGGCACCACGTGCGTCACGTGGTTGTCGATCTTTTCCTGGATGGCGGCCTTGGCTGCGCCGGTGGCGGCGTCCAGTTCGCGGAACAGACCGCCCAGTTCACGGGCATCGGCCTGGCGCAGGAAGGTGTACAGCTCGCGGATCAGCGCGCTGACCGAAGTCTTTTCGTGCATCGACTGGTCCGGCAGCGGGCCGAACTCGGAACGCAGCGCGGCAACCATCCAGCCGGACAGGTACAGATAGCGGCGTTCGGTGCTCTTGAAGTGCTTCTTGATGGAAATCATCTTCTGCTGGCCGATGAAGCCGTGCCAGCATCCCAGCGACTGGGTGTACTTGGTCGGATCCGCATCGTACGCAGCCATGTCGGCACGCATGATCTTGGCGGTGTACTTGGCGATGTCCAGGCCCGTCTTGAACTTGTTCTGGGCACGCATGCGCGCGGCGTACTCGGGGTTGATCGCATTCCACGCGCTGCCGTGTTGCTCTTTCAAACCGGCAACTGCCTTGATGTCGTCTTGATACTGGGCCATGGGAAATTCCTAAGAAAAAAGCACGTTTAACAAAGGTTGCGTGTGCCGCCAGGAGGCGCCGAAGCGAAGCAGCGTGGAAAAGATTGTATGGCCCTTTTGCTGTGGTGCACCTAAGTCTTATATAAGATATAAGAGTAAATTTCTCCTTATAGTTCAATGAGATAGGTCGTTGATTTCGTGATGTGGAACGATTTTTCAGGCAGCGGAAGGGCGTCGCGCGCGAATTTCTGGCGAAATTTCGCAATGTGAAAGGTGCTTTCAGGATCGGGGAAAGCGGCCGCGCGGCGTCAGTAATGACCCAACTGCCACGCCTGGTCGATTCCTGTGGCACTCTCTGGGGCCGCGCCTATCCGGCGCACTTTCACCCACAGCGCCATGCCAAGACATCCAGCGTGCGCACGCCCCGACTGGGTGGTGCGCGCCCAGCCGGTAGACGGCATCGAGCGCATCGAGGCGTGGTTCCAGGGCAACGCCTACGCGATGCATCGGCACGATACGTACGCGATCGGCCGCACACTGGCGGGCGTGCAGCGTTTCAACTATCGGCACAGCCGGCGCGACAGCCTGCCTGGCAACACCATCGTGCTGCACCCCGACGAGCCGCATGACGGTCAGGCCGGTACGGGCGAGGGCTTTCGCTACCGCATGGTCTATGTGGAACCGGCGTTGTTGCAGGACGCACTCGGTGGGCGCGCGCTACCGTTCGTCGAAGGCGGCGTGACCACCGATGCGCGGATGGCGGCGGCCACGGAAACCCTGCTGCAGCGCGTCGGCCACACATTCGAGCCGCTTGAACAGAGCGACGCGCTGGCGGAACTGGCGCACGCGCTGGCTGCGGTGTCGGGCATGCCGGCCGTCCAGGGCCGCGCGTCGGGGCAGGGCGATTACTTCGCGGCGCGCCGGGCGCGCGATTTCCTGCACGCCAATGTCACGCGCGTGGTGGCTTTGGAAGAACTCGAAAACGCCACCGGCCGCGACCGCTGGAGCCTTTCGCACGATTTCCGCACGTTCTACGGCACGAGTCCCTATCGTTATCTGACCATGCGCCGGCTGGACGTGGTGCGGCGCCTGTTGCTGACGGGCGCGTCGCTGGCGGACGCGGCGGCCGGCGCCGGTTTTGCCGACCAGAGCCACATGACGCGCCATTTCCTGAAGACCTTCGGTCTCACGCCGGGCCGCTGGAAGCAGATCGCTGCCAACGCGCCGCGCGCCTGAACCGGTCCGCCCACGATCGTTCAATACGGCGCGCCGGCGGCGACCTATCCTGCAGGACACGTCAACCCCACCGGAGACAACGATGTCCGCATCCCCCCGTTCCACCGCCGCTCCCGCGTCGCGCGGCCAATGCCAGGCCATCGACATGGCGGCCAAGATCGACCTGATCGACGGCCATTGGCAGCCGCGCGTGGTGGCCGAGATGAACGACTACCAGTTCAAGGTGGTCAAGCTCGAAGGCGATTTCATCTGGCACAAGCACGACGAGACCGACGAGACGTTCATCGTGCTGGACGGAGAATTGCGGATCGATGTGCGCGGCGGTCCATCCGGCGACGGCTCGATCATGCTGCGCGCTGGCCAGATGGCCGTCGTCCCCCGGGGTGTCGAGCACAAGCCCTGCGCCGCGCGCGAGGTCAAGGTGCTGCTGATAGAGCCGCGCGGCGTGGCCAATACCGGCGACGGCGCGACGAGCGAGCGCACTGTCGCAAACGACCAGTGGATCTAGCCTCCCGACGCCTGACGTTCGGCGCACGGGCGGCGTCTGGCGGCTCGCCCACGCGCCGGTCACGGCGCCCGGCAACGATGGACAGGGAACGAGCGCCGGCCAGTCCACCGCGGTGTATCGGAAATATCGGAAAGCGTGTTGAAAAACGTACATTTCCGGTAGAATGTCGAGAATGATTCTCGTTTATAAGTCGTGACCGCAGCATGGACGGCCGCCCCAGCATCCTGATCGTCGACGATCACCAGGACATCCGCGATCCCCTTTCCACCTATATCCGCCGCTTCGATTTCGATGTGGAAGCGGTCGGCGACGGCAAGGCGATGCGTCAGCGCCTGGAGGCGCGGCGCTTCAGCCTGATCGTGCTCGACATCATGCTGCCCGGCGAGGACGGTCTGTCGCTGTGCCGCTCGGTGACCGAGCGGGTGGGAACGCCGGTCATCCTGCTGACGGCGATGGCGGATCAGGCCGACCGCATCGCCGGATTGGAGATTGGCGCCGCCGACTACGTCGTCAAGCCGTTCGATCCGCGCGAACTGGTGGCAAGGATCCGCAGCGTGCTGCGGCGCAATCGTCCGCCCGAGCCGCGCGAGCCGATCGAAGTGCCGGCGCAGCCCGAATACCGCTTCAGCTTCAACGGCTGGGCGTTCGATACCAGAACGCGCCAGCTGTGCAGTCCCACCAACGAGAACGTGCCGATCAGTACCGCGGAGTTTCATCTGCTGCGCGCGCTGGTCGAAAACCCCAACCGTGTGCTGAGCCGCAGCCAGTTGCTCGATCTGACGCAACGTTCCGAAACCGTGACCTTCGACCGCAGCATCGACAGCCAGGTCAGCCGGCTGCGCAAGAAGCTGGAACCCGATCCGCGTCGGCCCAACATGCTGAAGACGGTGCGCGGCGACGGCTATCTGCTGGCCACGCGCGTCTCGGTCGAACACGCATGAGGTGGGCGCCGCGCACCCTGTCGGGCCAACTGGTTGCGCTGTGGCTGCTGGCGATGGTGGCCGCGCATGTGATCGCGGTGCTCGTGCTGTCGTGGTGGCGCGCGGAAAACGTCACGATCCATCCGCTGGCGGTGCGCTCGATTGAATCGCGCGTGCTGTCGGCCTATCGACTGGCCGCGCGATCGCCCGACGCGCCCGCGCTGCTGGAAGACCTGAGCCTGCCCGATTCCGCATTCCGGTTGGCCGACCGGGCGCTGCCCCTCAAGCCGGACGCGATGGGCAGCGTGGAACATGGCATCGCCCAGCGCTTGCGCGGCATGCTGAATCTTTCCGCGCACGCTTCCGTGAACGTGCAGTTGCAGCAGGACGACGCAAGACCGCGCTCCGGGCACGCAACGAACTGGCTGGAAACGGCACTGGGCGGCGCCAGTGCGTGGGCGCTCGACATCGATATCCAGCTGCCGGACGGCCGCTGGCTGCAGAGCCGGCATTGGCCGACTACGCTGCCGGCGCACTGGTCGCGCGTGCTCAGCTTTTCGCTGCTGGTGGGTATGCTGCCCACGGCCCTCATCGCGCTGCTGTTCGGCCGCCGGATCATGCGGCCGCTCAAGCTGCTGACCGCGGCGTCGCAGCGCGTGAGCCGCGGCGAGCAGGTCATTCTTCCGCCGCCGGACCGTCTCAGTGGCGTGCGCGAGATCACGCAGGCCTTTAACGACATGCAGGAAAACCTGGTGCGCTTCGTCAACGGACGCACGCAGATGCTGGCCGCCATCGGCCACGACCTGCGCACGCCGCTGACGTCGCTGCGCATCCGTGCGGAGCTGATCGAAGACGAAGCGCTGCGCAACGCCATGGTGCGGACCATCGACGACATGAGCGTGATGGTCGAGGAGACCCTGCGCTTCGTGCGCGACGACGCATTGCGCGAGCCCACCCAGGAAGTGAACGTCGCCGCGCTGGTGCAGGAGATCGTCGACCAGCAGACGATCCAGGGCCGCAGCATCGCCTGCACGCTGCAGATCGATCCGGCCATGAGCTATCGCTGTCGGCCCGTTCACCTGAAACGCGGCCTGAACAATCTGCTCGACAACGCCGCGCGCTACGGCGAAGTACGTCTGGGTGTCCTGGCCGACAAGGCGCGCCGCGTGCTGCGTATCGAAGTGCAGGACCACGGCCCGGGTATCGACCCCGCGCAGTTGCAGCGCGTGTTCGAGCCCTTCACGCGGCTGGACGCCGCGCGCAGCGCGCACACGGGCGGCCTGGGGCTGGGCCTGGCCATCGCGCGCTCATGCATTCGCGCCCATGGCGGCGACATCGCGCTGCACAACTGCGCCGAGGGCGGCTTGCGCGCAGTGATCGAACTGCCCAACTAGGCGCCTGCCGCCGCTATCCGATATCGACCGATGTCCGGGCGGCCGGCTACGGACTGCCGTCACTCTTCCTCCCGTCACACCAAGCCGTGCCCGGCAACCGTTTGCAGTCAACGTCGACCGGCGCAGACCGGCTGGCGATTGTGGCGAAATCGTTCAGCGCGTCGTGGGTTTGCCACATTTCGCCACAAAAGAACATAACCGCACAACATCAAATAGTAATCATTCTCATTTTGACGGGTGCTGATGCCTGCCATGCGGCAGCGTCGGAATACAGCGTTTGCCTCTGACGGGGAGGAAAGCAAGTGTGTCCAGCGAAAAGGCTCGGCGGCACGTCATGACCGATCGTCCTTTTCTCTGGAGCCTTTCGTGCAACAACGAAAAATCGCCAATGCCATCCGCCTGCTGGTCTCAGGCGCATCCGCAGGTCTCGTGATTTCCGCCTCGGCGCTGCCGCTGGTCGCCCATGCGCAGGCCGCGCCAGGGGCCGACGCACCCGCCGGCACCGGCCCGGCAGCAGGCAAGCGCACCGGCGTGCTGCCGCAGGTCACCGTCACGGGCCGCGCCAGCGAGAACACCAACGACATGCCGCTCGGCATTTCGCGCCTGCCCGCCACCGTCAAGGAGACGCCGAAGACGATCAACGTGGTGCCGCAGGAAGTCATCGAGCAGCAGCACGCCACATCGCTGGAACAGATTCTGCGCAACGTGCCGGGCATCACGATTTCAACCGGCGAGGGCAACGGCGGCCAGAATGGCGATCAGTTCCGTATTCGCGGCCTGTCCGCCAAGGGCGACATCTATGTCGACGGCCTGCGCGATTTCGGCGCATACAAGCGCGATGCCTTCAACACCGAAAGCGTCGAAGTCATCAAGGGCCCGTCCGGCGAGAGCTTTGGCGTCGGCAATATCGGCGGCCTGATCAACCAGACCACCAAGAAAGCCAACCTCAACACCAGCACCAGCATCGACCAGGGCTTTGGCTCGGACGCCACGTACCGCACCACGCTGGACAGCAACTTCCGCCTTAACGACACCTCGGCGCTGCGCGTCAACGGCCTGTTCCAGAACGGCCGCGTGGCCGATCGCGACCATGTCGACGACGACCGCCGCGGCATCGCGATCGATTTCGGCACGGGCCTTGGCACCGGCACGGAATGGCACCTGAATTATTCGTACCTGCACCGCAGCGGCGCGCCCGACTTCGGCGTGCCGCTGGCGCAGGGCGGCGACGGCATCCTGCGTCCGCTGACCGGCTACGGTGTGCCGGGCATCCGTTCGTCCACGTCCTATGTGCGCAACACCGACCGCGACACGACCGATGCGCATATCGTGTCGTCGAACTTCATGACCAAGCTCGACAATGGCATCACCATCAGCAACGACACGCGCTTCAGCTTCTACGAGCGCGATTTCTCGTCGACCAACCCCGGCTCGCTGACGTACGCCAATCTGCAATCGCTGCTGGCCGGTCGCAACGTGGCACTGCCGTATGGCGCCGGTGGCGGCACGACATACCTGCAGCGTGGCTGGGGCATCCAGAATGTGCTCAGCGCCAAGGGCGAGTTCATGACCGGCAGCTTCCGCCACAAGGCCATGGTGGGGCTCGATACGATCTATCAGCGCGACCACCGCGACCAGGGCACTTGGACCGGCCGCAACAACAACCAGACCGTGGTCAACCCGGTGTTCTACAACAGTCCCAACGCCAGCGTGTCGTACACCGGCACGCGCGACGCCAACGCCACCGACATCGGCGTGTTCCTGAACGACCGCGTCTGGCTGACCGAGCAGGTCTCGTTGCTGGGCAGCCTGCGCTGGGACTACTTCCGCAGCGAATACGCCACCAGCGCGTCATCGCTGGGCGGCGCCGCCGATTCGAAGAAGCTGAGCCCGGCCATCAGCGCGATCTGGGAGCCGACCAAGGACTACATGTTCTACACGTCGTTCTCGCGCACCTATCGCCCGGTCGGCACCGACATCGCCGTGGCCGTCGGCGGTGTGGCATCGGAAGTGCCGCAGAATGGCGTCAACGCAGAGCCGGAACGCGCCGATACGATCGAAGTGGGCGCCAAGCTCGATTTCCTGGACAAGCGACTGGGCCTGACCGGCGCGCTGTTCCAGACCAAGAAGACCAACGCCTACACCGTCGATCCGATCACGGGCGACATCACGAACGGCTTTTCCGATTCCGGCGAGGGCCGTCGCATCCGCGGGCTGGAACTGGGCCTGAGCGGCCGCATCGTCGGCGGCTGGACCGCGAACGTCGCCTATGCGTATCTCAGTGGCGAAGTCACATCGGCGAGCACTGCGTCGATCGTGGGCAACGCGGCGCCGGGCGTTTCGCGCCACAACGTCACGCTATGGACCGCGTATGACATTCCGCACACGCTGCTGCCGGTGCCGGGCCAGCTGACCATCGGCGGTGGTCTGCAATACGCCACCGGTTACTGGGCCGATTCGGCCAACACCGCGAAGATGCCGGACAACTTCTCGCTGGACGCGATGATCGCGTACAAGCAGGGCAAGTACCGCATCTCACTGAACGGCTTCAACCTCACCAACCACCTGAACTACCAGTCGTCGTTCGGAGCCGTGCGTGCGGTGCCGACCTCGCGCAGGACTGTGCTGCTCAACGTCGGCATGACGTTCTGAGCCACACCTGACCGGTCCGGCCGGGCGGGGCGCCAGCCGATGCGTTGGCGCGCTGCCCGCCCGGCCAGCCGCTACAATCGCGCACAACCCCCGCCCCAGCGCCGATCAGGCGCCTTCAGATCATCATGCTCGTCCAGATTCCCGATGTGCTGACCGCCGAAGAAATCCGCCATTGCAGGCAGTGCCTGGAGGCTTCGCCGTGGGTCGATGGCCGCGTGAGCGCGGGCGACCTTGCCGCCCAGACCAAGCGCAACCTGCAGATCCCGGTGGAAAGCGCGCAGGCGCGCGAGTTGGGCGAACTGGTGCTCACGGCGCTGGGTCGCAATCCCACCTATCATTCCGCCGCCCTGCCGCTGCGCGTGCTGCCGCCGATGTTCAATCGCTACGAAGAGGCGATGACGTTCGGCACTCATGTCGACAATGCGATCCGCACTGTGCCGGGAACCGGCGGCATGCGGATTCGCGCGGACGTGTCGAGCACATTGTTCCTGTCGGATCCCGATGAGTACGAGGGCGGCGAACTGGTGATCAACGATCTCTATGGATCGCATTCGGTAAAGCTGCCTGCGGGGCATCTGGTGGTGTATCCCGCATCGTCGCTGCATGCGGTGACACCGGTCACGCGCGGCGCGCGCTGGGCATCGTTCTTCTGGGCCCAGTCGATGGTCAAGGACGATGGGCAGCGCGCCATGCTTTACGAACTCGATCTCGCCATCATCGCGATCCGCAAGCAACTCGGCGACGATCAGGACGCCGTGCTGGCGCTCGTGAATCACTATCACAACCTGCTGCGCCGCTGGGCCGAACTGTGATGGATCGGCAGATTCCGCCCGACACCGTATCGCTGCAGGACTATGAGCGGCGCTTCCACGAGCGCGTGGACCCGGCCATTCGCGCCTACATCGCCGGCGCGGCTGCCGATGGAATCACCCAGTACGAAAACCGCGCCGCCTTCGACCGGATCAGGCTGATGCCGCGCGCGCTGGTGGACATGTCGGCGGCGTCCGCGCGCTGCACGCTGTTGGGCGAAACACTCGACTATCCGATCCTGTTGGCGCCCACCGCGTTCCACCGGCTCGTGCATCCCGATGGCGAACTTGCCACCGCGCAGGCGGCCGCGCTGACGCGCACCTGCATGACCGTCAGCACGCAGGCCAGCGTCATGCTTGAGGACATCGCGCGCGCCAGTGCGGCGCCACTGTGGTTTCAGCTCTATTGTCAGCCGCGCCAGCAGGATACGTTCGACCTGCTGCAACGCGCCGAGCAGGCCGGCTACAAAGCGATTGTGGTGACCATCGATGCAGTGGTCAGCGGCGTGCGCAATATCGAGCAACGCGCGGGCTTTTGCCTGCCTGCCGGCGTGGGCGCCGTCAATCTCGATGCATATCCGCCCAACCGGCCGACCACCGCCACGCACGGCAGTCCGCTATTCCGCGGCATGCTGCAGCACGCGCCCACCTGGGCCGACATCGAGACGCTGTGCCGGCGCACGTCGTTGCCGGTGCTGGTCAAGGGGCTGCTGAATCCGCGCGATGTCGACCCCGCGCTGCGCGCTGGCGTGGCAGGCATCATCGTCTCCAACCACGGCGGCCGCACGCTGGACACCGTTCCCGCCACCATCGATTGCCTGCCCGCTGTTGCCGCGCAAGTGGCCGGCCGCGTGCCGGTGCTGCTCGACGGCGCGGTGCGACGCGGCACCGATATCGTCAAGGCGATCGCGCTGGGCGCCACGGCGGTGCTGGTGGGGCAGCCGGTGCTCCATGCGCTGGCGGTCGGTGGCATGCCTGGCATCGCGCACATGCTGACGTTACTGCAGACCGAACTGGAAATCGCCATGGCGCTGACCGGTTGCCCGACGCTGCGCGACATCGACGCTTCCGTGCTGGCCCCTGCACCCGCGCACCGATAAGCAGCGAGACACCGCTGGCGTGCGGCCAATCATGCTCCGCCATGGTTGTCCCGGGAAAAGACATTCAAGCGCGGCAGTGCCTGTCTCTCAATTCAGGGATTACACCGACGTCTTCGTGTCATCTCCGAAATACATCACGACATGATGTAAGTTGTAAGCTCGCTGCAAGCCGCATGAAAGGCCCTTGGAAGACATCGTTTGTAGATTCCGTCTGACCCGCCGTATGCGGGGGCTTTGAAGGAGACAGAACGATGTTCGATCGATATACCCGCAGCTGCCCGGCATCGACGCGCGCTACGCCGCGCCGAGAAGGGAGGGCCGGCGCATGAATCAGCCGCACGGCTTCAAGAAGGATTACTACGGCGGCGCGCTGATGGTGCTGGTGGGACTGGCTGCCGTCATGGCGGGGCTGCAATATCACACCGGCACGCTCAGCCATATGGGCCCGGGATTCTTTCCCGTTGCCGTGGGCGCGCTGCTCGCGCTGGTCGGCGTGCTGATCGCTGCCTCGGCACGCGGCGAGGCGAGCGATCCGGCGCAACCAACCGGCCATGGCCACGGCCATGCCGCGCCGGATCTGCGCGGCACCGTTTGCATCGTGCTGGGCACGCTGGCATTCCTGTTGCTGGGCAAGTACGGCGGGATGATTCCGGCAACCTTCGCCATCGTATTCATCTCGGCGCTTGGCGATCGCAACAACACCATCAAGCAGGCTGTTTGTCTGGCGATTGCCATGTGCGTGATCGCGGCAGTGGTGTTCTCGTGGGCGCTGCAATTGCAGTTGCCGCTGTTTACCTGGGGAGGCTGAACGCCATGGTTTCCAATGCCTTGCATGATCTCTGGTTCGGCTTCGGCGTCGCATTCCAGGGAAGCAACCTGATGTGGTCGTTTTTTGGGGTGCTGGTTGGCAACCTGATCGGCGTGCTGCCCGGCATGGGTGCGCTGTCGGCAATTTCCATCCTGCTGCCGCTGACATACGTGATGCACCCGGTGCCCGCCATCCTGATGCTGGCCGGCATTTTCTACGGGTCGCAATATGGCGGCGCGATTGGCGCCATCCTGCTGAACCTGCCCTCGCATCCGCCGCACGCGGTGACCTGTCTGGACGGATACCCGATGACGCGCGCCGGCAAGGGCGGCACGGCGCTGGGCATCACCATGATCTGCTCGTTCTTCGCGGCATCGGTGGGCATTCTGGTGATGATCTTCGCATCGCCGCTGCTGACCGCCATCGCATTCAAGTTCGGTCCCGCCGAGATCTTCTCGATCATGCTGCTGGGCTTGCTGGCAGGGTCGACGATGTCGCGCGGGTCGCCGCTCAAGGGCGTGGCCATGACGCTGTTCGGCCTGTTGTGCGGCGTGGTGGGCACCGACGTCAACACCGGCACTTTTCGCTTTGCGCTCGGCATTCCGGAGCTTAGCGACGTGCTGGAACTGGTGGCGATTGCAATGGGCCTGTTCGGCGTGGCCGACTTCATTCTCAATGTGAACCGCATGACAGCGGTCACCAGCAACGCCAAATTGCGCATCCGCGATATGCGACCCAGTTGGGCGGAACTGAAGGAGGCGTTCTGGCCGATGGTACGCGGCACGGGTGTGGGGACGCTGTTTGGCGCGATGCCGGGCACCGGTCCCACCATCACCACGTTCGTCGCCTACGCGCTGGAGCGCAAGATCTCGAAGACGCCCGAGAAATTCGGCACGGGCATGATCGCGGGCGTGGCCTCGCCGGAAGCATCGTCGCATTCCAAGACCCAGGTCGATTTCATCCCGACCATGAGCCTGGGCATTCCGGGCGATGCGGTGATGGCGCTGATCCTTGGCGCCCTGATGATCCAGGGCATCGCGCCGGGGCCACAACTGATCAGCGATCACCCGGACATCTTCTGGGGCCTGATCGCCAGCTTCTGGATCGGCAACGTGATCCTGATGATCCTGAACGTGCCGATGATCGGCGTGTGGGTGAAACTGCTGCAGGTGCCGTACCGCTACCTGTTCCCATCGGCGATGTTCTTTATCGCGGTGGGCGTGTTCAGCACGCAGAGCAGCCTGTTCCAGATCTGGGAGGTGCTGGCCTTTGGGCTGATCGGCGCGCTGCTGATGTACCTGGAGTTCTCGGTGGCGCCGATTCTGCTTGGCTTCGTGCTGGGACCAATGGTCGAGGAGAATTTCCGTCGCGCTTTGCTGCTGTCGCGTGGGGACATGATGGTGTTTATCGACCGCCCGATCAGCTGCACGTTCGTGGTGATTTCCGCGCTGCTGGTGACGGCCGTGACATGGTCCGCGTGGCGCTCGCGCAGCGCCAAGCAGAAGAAGCCCGCTTTCGTGGTGCCGGAGACAGAGCTGGCGGTCAACGAATAACCCCGTTCGGGTCGCGCCGGCCGTCGCGTCCTGTGCGAGGGATCGGCTGGAACGGCTGCAACGGCGGAAAGCGAGAAGGGACGGGGTCAGTTGGATGGCCCCGTCCCTTTGTCATTGGCGCGCGCGGCGGCTTTCACCGCGTGCAATCGGCCCCTGGCCGCATCTACATGCAGTTAGCGCGATAAGTCTCTTCCAACTGCTTGCGCGCATCGTCGCGCTCGATCTTTGGCACCGCGCGGCCCTGCGCATTGGTGGTCGCCTGTCCCGGCGACGCATAGCCGCGCCGCTTTGACGTGCCGCCGATTTCATCGAGCAGCGCCTCGCAGCGCGCGCGTTTGTCTTCCGCGGGGTTGGCGGTGCCGGCCGAAGGTGGGCGGTACGGGCTGCCGCCTTCCTGGACGGCTTCCGAAATGGCTGCCGCCGCTCCCGGAGTCTGGGTGGACTGGGCATGCGCCGGCATGACAACGCTTGCCGCCAGCAAGCCAGCAAGAGCCAACCAGTGCTGAAGGTGTTTCGCAACGTGTGTCATGCGTGCTCCGGGATTGGGTGGGTTCTCGCAAAGACTAGCTGCACGTACCGTGACTGGCAAGCCAAATATTGACGATGAAGCACCCACCGGATCGCGCTCCGCGATAGCCGGGACGGACGCCGCATCGCGGACCGGATGGTGTGCCGGATATCAGACCAGACACCGAACTGCAGCCAGATCGCAGCCCTTATCGCGGGCTGTAGATCCGCTCATCGTGGCCAGCTTTTGCCTTCCGCAACTTGTAGTTTTTACCGCTCCCACTGCCATTGCTGTCAATTGCGCACAAAGCCGGCAGCACTGCAGGCGCTGTGCGAAAATCCGGCCCATGCAGATCGGCGGAGCAGGCATGGATTCCATATCGACAAGGGCGGCGCCCAACGATTGCGCCAAAGAGCCCATTCACATCCCGGGCGGCATTCAGCCGTACGGATTTCTCGTGAGTGTCGACAGTGCGGGCGCCATCGTGCAGGCCAGCAAGAACGTTGCGCTGCTGGCCGGCACCAATATCGACGAAGTGATCGGTCGCCCGCTGGCCGATGTGATTGGCGCCGGTGCGCCGCTCGCGCTCGCCGCGCTGGGCCGTCTCGATGCGGAAGGCATCCCGCTGTATGCCGGCTCGATCGAGGATCCGCGCCGCACGCGCGACCCGTCGGTTGCGTGGTCGCCGCTGGCGATTGTGGTGCATCGCCATCAGGGCGTGGATATCGTCGAACTGGAGCAGGCCAGCGGCACCGCCGATGTGTTCGCGTCGATGTACCCGCTGGTGCGCTCCTTCAGCATCAGCCTCCAGCATGTCGACGATATCGAGGGCCTGGCCCGGCTGGCCGCAGAGGAAGTGCATCGCATCACCGGCTTCGGCCGCACCATGGTGTATTCGTTCGACGAGGACGGACACGGCCACGTCATTGCGGAATCGTTGGAACCAGGCTACGCGAGCTATCTCGGCCAGCGATTCCCGGCCTCGGACATCCCGCAACAGGCGCGCGCGCTCTATGTGCGCAATCGCATCCGCCTGATCGCCGACGCCGACTACGTGGCCGCGCCGCTGGTGCCTGCGCTGCACCCGGCCACCGGCAAGCCGACCGATCTCACCTATGCGTCGCTGCGCAGTATTTCGCCCGTGCATGTGAAGTACATGAAGAACATGGGCACGTGGGCATCGATGTCGATGTCGATCGTGGTGCGCGGCAAGCTGTGGGGACTGATCTCGTGCCATCACGCCACCGCGCGGCTGCCGTCGTTCGAGGTGCGCGCCGCATGCGAACACATCGCGCAGTTGCTGTCGCTGCAGGTCGAGGCCAAGGAAGACCATGCCGAAGCCGACTATCGCCTGACGCTGCGCCGGCGCCAGGCGCAATTGCTGGCGGCCATGGCCAACACGGACGATTTTGTTGAATCGATCACCAGCGACGCCGAGGATCTGCTTGCGCTGGTCGATGCCACCGGCGCCGTGGCGGTGTTCGAAGGCCGCATCGTGCGCATGGGCGATGCGCCTCCCGACGATGTGATCGAAAAGCTGATCACGTGGCTCGATTCGCGCCAGGACGATGTCTTGGCCACCGACCAGCTCGAGGTAGACTGGCCCGAAGCGCACGCGTGCGGCGTGGGTCCGGAAGCGGCAGGCGCGCTGGTGCTGTCGCTATCGCGTCTGTTCCGCAACTACGTGATCTGGTTCCGCGCCGAAGTGGTTCGCACCATCCACTGGGCCGGCGATCCGCGCGAAAAGCTGTCGTCGCTTTCCACCTCGCTGTCCCCGCGCGAGAGTTTCGAGGTGTGGACCCAGACCGTGCGCGGCCGCTCGACGGCGTGGCGCCCGGCCGAACTCGAGATCGCCGCCGAATTCCGCGGTGCGCTGCTGGGCATCGTACTGCGCCGCGCCGAGGAACTGGCGCAACTGGCGCTGGAGCTGGGGCGCGCCAATCGCGAACTCGAAGGTTTCTCGTACTCGATTTCGCATGATCTGCGCGCGCCGCTGCGCCATATCGTCGGCTTTGCCGATCTGCTGCGCGAGATGGACCACACCCGACTGTCGGACCGCGGCCGCCATTTTGTCGAACGGATCATTGCGCAGGCGCGCTTCGGCGGCAAGCTGGTCGATGACCTGCTGGCGTTCTCGCAGATGGGGCGCGCGGCGTTGCGCCCGCAGCGCATCGATATGCGCGCGCTGGCCGAACGCCTGATGTCCGAGGAATCGAAGGATATCGGCGAGCGGCGGCTCCAATACGAGATTGGCGCGCTTGGCACCGTCACTGCCGATCCGGTGCTGATGGACGTGGTGATGCGAAACCTGATCGCGAACGCTGTAAAATTCACCGGCACGCGCGGCCTGGGTGCCGATGCGCCGCCGGGACGGATCGAAGTGGGCAGGGTGCAAGGCGAAAACGAATGGGCCGGACACGACCTGTTTTTCGTGCGTGACAATGGCGTTGGTTTTGATATGCGCTATGCCGACAAGCTATTTGGCGTGTTTCAGCGCCTGCATCGCGCCGAGGAATTTCCCGGCACCGGCATTGGGCTGGCCAACGTGCGGCGCATCATCGAGCGTCATGGCGGCAAGACCTGGGCGCAAGCCGAAGTCAATCGCGGCGCGACGATCTGGTTCGCGCTGCCGCACGAGTTTGTGCAGGACGGCGTAGGCGGCACCAGCGAGACGGCCGCGCAAGCCGCCGCGCGACTTGCCGCGGTGTCGTCCGGGCAGCCGTATCGCCCGGTGTTTAAAGATTTGAAGAATGTGGAGAACGAGCGTGCTGAGGCCGATCCTTCTGGTGGAAGACAACCCTGACGATATTGAGCTGACGCTGATCGCGCTGGAAAAAAGCCGGCTGGCCAACCCGGTGGTGTCCGTGCGCGATGGCGCCGAGGCGCTGGAATTCCTGCGCCGCGAAGGCCCCTACGCGGATCGCCCCGAAGAGAACCCTGCCGTCATCCTGCTGGACAAGAAACTGCCGAAGGTGGACGGCCACGAGGTGCTGCGCGCGGTGCGCAGCGACGAGCTGCTGCGCCGTATTCCGGTGGTGATGCTCACGTCGTCGCGAGAAGAGCGCGATCTGTTGCGCAGCTACGATCTCGGCGTCAATGCGTACGTGGTGAAGCCTGTGGAGTTCGACGACTTCATGGCCGCCATCAATGATCTCGGCGTGTTCTGGGCCGTGCTGAACGAACCGCCGCCCTACACGCGCTGAGACACGCTGAATTGCGCTGAATCGCGCAAGCCCGCCGCTTCCGCTCAATCGCGCTGAACGCGCGCGGAATCGTCCCGCACCCCGAAGCGAGCGGCGCCTGCCTGCAGGTTTTCATCGACGGCCGCCGCGCCAATCAGCGGCACCCGCACGCGGAACGTAGCGCCCTTGCCCAAGCCTTCGCTGTGCGCCGTGACCGTGCCGTTGTGCATCTGCACGAGGTTCTTCACCATCCAGAGCCCTAGCCCCAGCCCCGGCGCGCGATTGGCGCGATCGTGATGCGCCTGCTCGAAGCGCTCGAAAATCCGCTCCAATGCTTCGGGCGCAATCCCCACGCCCGTATCGCGCACCGATAGCTCGGCGTGGTCGCCGCTGGGCGTCACCGCTACTTCCACGCAGCCGCGCTCGGCGAATTTCAGCGCATTGGTCAGCAGGTTCAGCACCACCTGCTTGAGCCGGTTTTCATCGGCCATCACCATGCACGGCACCGGCTCGGCCACGATCAGCGTGACCTGTCGCGCCTGTGCATCCAGGCGCAGGTCTTCGGCAACGGTGGCCGCCAGCAACGCCATGTCGAGCGGGCGAAGCTCGACCGACAGCTTGCCGGTGGCGATCGCGCCGCTGTCGAGCAGGTCGTCGACCATGCGCGCCAGTTGCCGCGTATTGCGCTCGATGACCTGTGCGGCGCGCGTGGCATGCGTCGGGTCGCCGGCGCGTTCCAGCAGCGTGGTCCACCAGAGAATGGCATGCAGTGGCGAGCGCAGTTCGTGGCTGACTGCCGCGACGAAGTGGTCCATGGCGCGTGCGCCGCGTTCGCTCACTTCGCGCGCCCGCTGTTCTTCTTCGGCGATCGCCTGATAGCGCAGCTCGGATGCCTTGCGCGCGGTGATGTCGATGGTGAAGCCGATCATCGACTGGGCGGTGCCGTCGCCCAGATAGCGTGCCGCGCCGCGGGACATCAGCCAGTGCAGGCTGCCGTCGCCCCACATCACACGGTATTCGACTTCAAAGTGCGTACGCGTTTCGATGGCCCTGTCCATGGCGGCGCGCACGTCGCGGCGGTCGTCGGGGTGCATCAGCACGTTGAATACGCGCGCTTCGTCGACCGAGTCTTGCGGGCCCAGGCCCAGGTTGGCCTTGCACTGGTCGGTGCACGACAGGTGCCCGGTGGCGATGTCGAGCTCCCACGCGCCCACCTTGGCAAACGACAGCAGTTCTTCCAGCCGCTCGCGATGCGTTTGCAGCGCCGCGTTGGCTTCGTCGACCAGCAGCTTGCGCAGGCGGGCCTGCGAACGCAGCTTGGCGTGTTCGCGCCGGCTCTGCTCGGTTTGCACGATCTGGTGGGTGACATCGGTGACGTGCAGCAGCACCACCGAGCCCTCCTCGTGATCGAAGCCGCTCAGGCGCGTGGCCTTGACCTGCCAATAGCGTTCGCCCTCGCCGTTGCCGGTGGGGTGGCCGTCGTAGCGGATCAGCGGCGACAGGCGCGATTCGCCGTCCTGCAGATCGCCGAGCGTGGCCATCAGCCATTCGCGCCGCGCCGCCGTCTGCGCGGCCGACAGCGACGGGTTGATGTCGAACACCGACCTGCCCAGCACGTCGTCGAGCGTGCGGCCCGCCATAGCCAGATAGCGCGCGTTGGCTTGGACCACTTCGTGGCGGCCGTTGAGCACCAGGTAGGACTCGGGCAGCGCATCGAACAGTGCCGCGGTGTCTACCGGTGTGGCGCGCGGCGGCTGGCGGTCGGCGTCTGACATGATGGACTCGTGCGCGATCACTGGCTGGCGACGGTGGCCGTATCGGCCGGGATGCGCGCAATCAGGTCGTCGAAGGCACGGCGCGCGCCTTCACACGCGAGCGCGATGTCCGTGGATGTCAGGACACCGGCGCGCAGTGCTTGTAAAAATTGCTGCCAACGCGGGCCGGGCGACTGCCCCGCGCCGAGATATTGCAACGGGTGCGGCGCAAGACGTTGCGCCAGTTGCCGATACAGGACGGTGCCGCCAAGTTGCGAGCCTTCGATGACATAGCAGAGCCCCCAGCGGAATGCCGCATCGCCACGCAGGCTGTCGATATCGATATCGGGCACGGCGGTGGCGCCGGCCGGAATGGACGGATGCGCCAGGTCGCGCTCAATCAGCGGCGTGCGGGTGACGCCGGGTAGCCGCGTGGCGTCCTGCGGACCGTCGTCGAAGCGCGCCAGCCAGTTTTCCAGCGGCGCCAGCCATGCACGCAGGATCAGCAGATGATCGCGGTAATCGGCATGCGTGGGAACCTCGCGCGCGAGCGGCATCGCCCGGTCAAGTATGGCGTGGCGTTCGGCGGTTGCGGCCCGCAGGGATGCGAGCACGTCGGATGGGGGCGTCGAGTGTTCAGTCACAGTGGTGATGATCGCGCAAACCGTGCCAGGCAACCGTGGCGATGGACGGCGGCGCTACCGGGGCGGCGTTAGGACAACATGGTACAGGAAGTCGGCCTCCGCAATGACGGGCCGAACCTCCAGTCTAGCGCCGCAAAAACCGTTTGCGCATAACCAGCGTTGAAATGCGTCTTTGGGATTTGCGCGCGGCGTCCGTAGACTCGGCCGCATCGTTTGAACGCCATGCGCCATGACCAAACTTTCCGACCTTTCCATCCGCCGGATTGGCAGCGATGCCGAGGCGCTCGACGCGGCGCGCGAGCTGGCGGCGATATTTGCCGATGGCGCGTCGCGCCGCGACCGCGAACGCATTCTGCCGTGGGCTGAACTGGATCGCTGGTCGGCCAGCGGCCTCGGCGCGATCACCGTCCCGCGCGCGTACGGCGGCGCGGACGTGTCGTATGCGACGTTGGCCGAGGTCTTCGCGATCCTGAGCGCCGCCGACGCGGCGCTGGGCCAGATTCCGCAGAATCATTTCGGCCTGCTCGGCGTGCTGCGCGAAATCGGCACCGACGCGCAAAAGCAGCGCTATTACGGCGAAGTGCTCGCCGGTCGCCGGCTTGGCAATGCCGGCCCGCCGCGCCGCTCGGCCGCCAGCGGCACCGTACTGCAATCGGATACGCGCCTGCGCCGCACGCCGGACGGCCTGCGTCTCACCGGCACGCGTTTCTACTCCACGGGCGCGTTGTTCGCGCATCGCGTGCCGGTGCGCGCGCTCGATGACGACGATCGCGCGGTGCAGGTCTGGGTGCCGCGCGATGCGCCCGGGCTGACGGTGATCGACGATTGGTCGTCGTTCGGGCAGCGCACCACGGCCAGCGGCACGGTGACATTCGACGCCGTGGCGGTGTCCGAGGAAGACGTGCTGCCGATCTGGCAACTGGCCGACCGGCCGGGGCTGTTCGGTCCGACTTCGCAGTTGATCCAGGCAGCCATCGACCAGGGCATCGCGCAGGCTGCGTTCGACGACGCGCTGGCCTTCGTGCGCCAGTACGCGCGTCCGTGGATCGACGCCGGCGTGGCGCACGCCAGCGACGATCCCTACCTGATCGGCGACGTGGGGCGGCTGGCCATCGATCTGCATGCCGCGCATGCGGTGCTGCTGGAAGCCGGCCACACGCTGGACGAGATCGCCGCCGCGCCGGTGACGGCACGCGACAGTGCGCGCGCGTCGCTGGCCGTGGCCGAAGCCAAGGTACTGACCACAGAAGTGGCACTGGCCGCCAGCGAAAAGCTGTTCGAACTGGCCGGATCGTCGGCCACGCGCGCGCGCCACAACCTCGATCGCCACTGGCGCAACGCGCGCACCCATACGCTGCACGATCCGGTCCGCTGGAAGCTGCATCTGATCGGCAATTTCCACCTGAACGACGTACTGCCGGCACGGCATTCCTGGAACTGACATGACGCTGCTCTACACTCCCGCGCCGGCCGAAGCGGATCCGGCTCGCCGCCCCGCGCCCGCCGCGGCGCCGCATCTAGTGCCGCATCGCATCGCCGACGACGCCGAGGCGATCGCCGTGGCCACGCAACTGGCCGCACGGTTTGCGCCGGAAGCGGCGCTGCGCGATCGGGAGCGCCGCCTGCCGTGGGCCGAACTGGAAGCGTTCAGCGCCAGCGGCCTGTGGGGCATCACGGTTCCGCGGGAATTTGGCGGCGCCGGTGTGTCGGCCGGCACGCTGGCCGAAGTGATCGCGCTGGTCGCTGCGGCGGACGGGTCGCTCGGGCAGATTCCGCAAAACCACTTCTACGCGCTGGAAGTGTTGCGCGTGGGCGGCACGCCGGCGCAACAGCGGTTCTTCTACGAACGCGCGCTGGCCGGCGAACGCTTTGGCAATGCGCTGGCCGAAATCGGCCACAAGGACTTCAAGCGCCGCACCCGTATCGATCCGGACGGCGACGGCTATCGCGTCGACGGCAAGAAGTTCTACTGCACCGGCGCGCTGTACGCGCACTGGATTCCCACGCTGGTGGTGGCGCGGCAAGGCGACCGCGATGTGACGCAGATTGCGTTCGTGCCGCGCACCGCGGCGGGCGTGTCGATCGAGGACGATTGGGATGGCTTCGGTCAACGCGTCACCGGCAGCGGGTCCGTGACGTTCGATCAGGTGCGGGTCGAGCGCGACTGGATGGTGCCGTTCCAGGCGTCGTTCGAAGCGCCCACCACCATCGGTCCGTTTGCGCAGATCCTGCATGCGGCCATCGATCTGGGCATCGGCCGTGGCGCGTTTGCCGCCGCGCTGCCGTTCGTGCGCGACCACGCGCGTCCGTGGATCGACGCCAGGGTGGCGCGCGCCACGGACGATCCGCTGACCATCCACCAGGTGGGCGAGGTGGCGGTGCGGCTGCGTGCGGCCGAAGCGCTGGTGCGCCGGGCCGGGCGATTTGTCGATGCCGCACAGCGCGCACCGGACGAGCAATCCGTGGCCGCCGCGTCGGTCGCCGTGGCGGAGGCGCGCGCGCTGACCACCACCGCGTCGCTGCTGGCGGGCAGCAAGCTGTTCGAACTGGGCGGCACTGCATCGACGCTGGACGGCCTGGGGCTGGACCGCTTCTGGCGCAACGCGCGCACGCACACGCTGCACGATCCGGTGCGCTGGAAGTATCACGCCGTGGGCAACTATTACCTCAACGACAAGCTGCCGCCGCGGCACGGAGCGCTGTGATGGCTGGCAAGCAAATCCTGCTCAACGCGTTCAACATGAATTGCGTGGGCCATATCAATCACGGGCTGTGGACGCATCCGCGCGACCGCTCCGACACCTATCACTCGCTCGACTACTGGATCGATCAGGCGCGCACGCTGGAGCGCGGATTGTTCGACGGCCTGTTCATCGCCGATATCGTCGGGACCTACGATGTCTATGGCGGCAACGTCGATACGACGCTGCGCGAATCGATCCAGTTGCCGGTCAACGACCCGGTGCTGCTGGTGCCCGCAATGGCGGCGGCGACGCGGCATCTGGGATTTGGCGTAACCGTCAATCTCAGCTACGAGCAGCCGTATCTGCTGGCAAGGCGCTTTTCCACGCTCGATCACCTGACGCGCGGACGCGTGGGGTGGAATATCGTGACGGGCTACCTGGACAGCGCGGCGCGCGCGATGGGGCTGGAAGGACAACTGGCGCACGATGCGCGCTACGACCGCGCCGATGAATTCATGGACGTGTTGTACCAGCTATGGGAAGGCAGTTGGGCCGACGACGCCGTGCGGCGCGACAAGGCGGCGCGCGTGTTTGCCGACCCGCGCCGCGTGCGCATGGTGCGCCACCATGGCGAGCACTACCGCGTGGAAGGCTATCACTTGTCGGAGCCGTCGCCGCAGCGCACTCCGGTGCTGTTCCAGGCCGGCAGTTCCGGGCGGGGCCAGCAGTTTGCCGCGCGCCATGCCGAATGCGTGTTCATCTCGCCGCCCAGCAAGGAAGCGGCGCGCCAGACGGTGCGCGCGCTGCGCGAGCAATTGGTGGCAGCCGGCCGCGATCCCGGCGATATCAAGGTGTTTGCGGGCGCAGCCGTGGTGACGGGCGCAACCGAGGCCGAGGCGCGCGCGCTGCATGCTGAATATCGCGACCATGCCAGCCGCGAGGCGGGACTGGCGCATTTCGCGGCCAGCACCGGCGTGGATTTTGCAAAGTACGGGCTCGACGAGCCGGTGGATTACGGCGGCGGCAATGCGATCGAATCGGCCACGCGCACCGCCGCGCAGCACGGCTGGACACGCCGCAAGTTGCTGGACCTGTTCGAACTGGGCGGACGCTACCCGGCCATCGTCGGCGATCCGTCACAGGTGGCCGATGCGCTGGTATCGTGGATCGATGAAACCGGCATCGACGGCTTCAACCTGAGCCGCACCGTGGTGCCGGAAAGCTATGAGCACTTTGTCGATCTGGTGGTGCCGGAACTGCAGAATCGCGGTCGCTACAAGACCGCCTATGCACCGGGCACGTTGCGGCGCAAGCTGTTTGCCGAAGCCGACCGGCTGCCCCCGCGGCATGCCGCCGCGGCGTTCCGCTGGCAGTAGGGCTGCCGGCCCGGCGCCCGTCCGGGAATACGCTGGTTAGCGTAAACACCGACGTATTTTCGCCGTCATACCCTCCGCGCGTAGGGCTCAATCCGGGCCCGCCTTGCCGTTAGCCTCGCATAACCACACAGAGCACGGCGCCTTGCCGCCAAATTCGTGCCCGGCCAGTGCATTGGCCGTCGCACGAAGTGCCGATACCGAGGAACGGGATCCGTCAGCGATACACGTGCGCCACGACCGCCGTCATGGCGCGTTCGCCATTGGCCTGCCGTCCGGCCTATTCGGGAAAGAGAGGGGTTAACCGTGAAATTCCGTGATCTATCGATCAAGACCAGGCTCCTCGCGGGGTTTGGCACGCTGGCGCTCGTGGTGTTGGTGGTGTCGGGGCTTTCCTTGCGGGCGTTGAGCCGCTCTACCGAAGGCTTCAGCGCCTATATCAACGGGCTGAACGCACGCGCGCAGATGGCTTCGCAAATGCTCGCGGCGGTGGATCGCCGCGCCATAGCCGCGCGCAATCTGGTGCTGGTGACCACCCAAGCCGATCTCGATCTCGAAAAGGCGGACGTGTTCAAGGCGCATGCCGAAGTGGGCGAGCGCCTGGGCAAGCTCAAACAGATGGTGATGGCTGAAGGCGTCAGCGAAGGCGCGCGCAAGCTTGTGGCGGAAATCGACCGGATCGAAGGCCGCTACGGCCCGGTGGCCACCGATATCGTGGCGCTGGCGCTGGACAAGAAGAACGATGCCGCGATTGCCAAGATGAACGCCGAGTGCAGGCCGTTGCTGGCCGCGCTGGTCAAGGCGACGCAGGACTACGCCAGCTTCACGCGCGAGCGCCAGGACGAGATGATCCGCCAACTCAACGACGACTACGCGCGCCAGCGCCTGTTCCTGATCGTGGTGGCGGCGGCGGCAGTGGCGTTCGGCATCGTCGGCGGGCTGTTGTTGACGCGCGCGATCACGCGGCCGATCCAGCGCGCGGTGGAAGTGGCGCACACCGTGGCGCGCGGCGAACTGGGCACGCATATCGCCGTCGATTCGCGTGACGAGACGGGGCGCCTGCTTGGCGCGCTGCGCGACATGAACGACAAGCTGACCGAAACCGTGTCCAGCGTGCGAGAAAGCAGCGCCAGCATCGCGCTGGCGACGGGCGAGATTGCCAGCGGCAACATGGACCTGTCGAGCCGCACCGAGCAGCAGGCCGCATCGCTGGAAGAAACCGCCGCGAGCATCGAGCAGTTGACGGCCACCGTGCGTCACAACACCGAGAACGCGCGCGAGGCGAGCCAGCTGGCGCGAGACGCCGCCGACGTGGCGCAAATGGGCAGCACCACGGTGGGTCGCGTGGTCCATACGATGGAAGGCATCAGCGCCAGTTCCGCCAAGATTGCGGACATCACGGGCATGATCGAAAGCATCGCCTTCCAGACCAACATCCTGGCGCTCAATGCCGCGGTGGAAGCCGCGCGCGCGGGCGAACAGGGGCGCGGCTTCGCGGTGGTGGCCAGCGAGGTGCGCAGCCTGGCCCAGCGCTCGTCGCACGCGGCCAAGGAAATCAAGGACCTGATCGAGGCGTCGGTGTCGCAGGTGCAGGCCGGCTCCACGCTGGCCGGCGAGGCGGGCCAGACCATGAGCGAGGTGACGCAGGCGGTGGCGCGCGTGACGCGCATCGTCGAGGAAATCGCCGCCGCGTCGGGCGAGCAGAACCGCGGCATCGAGCAGGTGAATCAGGCCATCGTTCAGATCGATCAGGTGACGCAGCAGAACGCATCGCTGGTGCACGAAGCGGCCATGGCGTCGAAATCGCTCGAGGAACAGGGCCGCCTGCTGACCGAGGCCGTGGCGTTCTTCAAGCTGCCCGCCACGGGTGGCCTGGTGCGCCCCGCAATGTCCGCTCAGCGGCTTGCTGTGGCGGGCGGCATCGCGTTTTCGTAGGCGGCGTCGGTCAGCGTGCGCAAGAACGCGACGATATCGTCGATCTCGCCCTCGGTGAGTGCGGCCGGCATCCCCGGCCGGCGATTCATGGGGGGCGAGTTCACGTTGATGTTGTCGCGATAGGCGGCGGGCACATCGTCAAACGTGGCCGCGCCGCCGTACCACTTGCGCGGATCGGTCGAGCGCGTGTTGTAGAACGCCACGGCGTCGCGCAGCGTGGTGAACACGCCGTTGTGCATGAAGCGCTGGCGCACGGCCACGTTGCGCAAGCCCGGCGTGCGCAGGTATCCGCACCATTGGTCGGGCTCGGGCCAGCGCAGCGTGCGCGCGGTCTGGCACAGGCCGTTGTCGAAATGCCGTGGATCGCGATTGGCGGGCAGCGCGCGATTGCGCGGCACGGCGATGGCGTCGTAGCCGAAGTCCGTGAACAACGATCGTTCCGGACGTCGCGCGGTGTCGGACAGCGCGTGGCAACTCATGCAGTTGCCCTTGTCGGGATTCTTGAACAGCGCCAGCCCGCGCATTTCCTGCGCAGACAGCGGCGTGCGGTGGCGCAGGTAGGCGTCAAAGCGCGATGTGAACGGCGCCATCTCGTCGCTTTGCATGTAGGCCTCTAGCGCCGTGCCGAGCGCGCGCAGCATTGCCTCGGGGTCGTTGCGCACCGCGCCGCCGAAGCGGGCCGCCAGTGCCGGAGCGAGGTCCGTCGCGTTGATATTGCGCAGCAGCCGCGCTGGCGTGCCGTTGTTCATTTCGTTGGGATCGAGCAGCGGCCCGCGCACCTGTTCGGCCAGCGTGTCGGCGCGGCCATCGGCGAACAGGCCGCCGAACGGCGCCGCCGCTGGAGCATCGTCATCCTGGTAGAAATGGCGGCGCGGCACGTAGCGCACGTACAGCAGCGAGGGCGGATTGCGCAGGCTGAAGTGCCCCGGGCGGCTGCCCTGCGTCACGCCGGGGCTGCCGGCCGGCAGCGTGGCGGAAAACGCGCGCGCCGGATCATGGCAGCTTGCGCACGACTGCCCACGCGGCATCGACAGTCGGGCGTCAAAGAAGATGCGCCGGCCCAGCGCCGCCAGCGCGGGATCGGGACGGAACACGGCGCTGGTGGCGTCGATCTTCGCGGCCACCTGGGGCGTGCCGGCGCCGATGGTGCGCACCACCACCGCGGGCGGCGCGCCGGGCAGCAGCGTGGTTTCTGCCGCAGTGGCCGGCGCGGCTGGCAACGATGCCGCGGCCAGCGCCGCCATGACGACGAGGCGAACGTGGCCCACGGCACTCAAGGCACTCAAGGCACTCAAGGCACTCAAGGCACTCAAGGCACTCAAGGCGCGATGAATCCCGTCTTGTCGCACGCCAGCGTGTTGCCGGTCTGGTCGCAGGTTGCCATCAGCTTGCCGGCCTTCGAGTAGGCCTTGAACTGCCAGCCCGTGGACGGCGCGGCGCGACGGTCCATCACCAGGAAGCCAAAGCTTGCGTGATGCGTGATCCTGTCGATCGTGGTGCCCGGCGCGGGCACGCTGCCGCCGGGAAGCGGATCGGGTAGCGCCACGTCGAGATTGTCGCCGCCATTGCCGGAAACGATGGTCGCCGGATGCGCCGATGCGAAATTGATTGCCTGGAAATCGTGCACGTGGCCGTGCAGCGCCACCTGCACGCCGGGCGGATAGTACGCCTGCGCGTTCAGGTTCGACATCACCGATTGCAGCGCCAGGTTGCCCGGTGCGGGATTGGCGCCGGCCACCGGAGCGAAGCCCAGGATCGGATGATGGTTCGTGAAGATCGTGGTGGTCATGCCCGGCTTTGCAGCCAGCGTTGCCACGGTCTGGAACTGCTTCTGGTAGGCGATGAACTGCGGATCGTTGGTCGCCAGTGCAGTCTTGCCGGCCTTTGCCGAATCGAACACGATCACCTGCGAGCCGCCGCCCAGCGATACCGCGTACGGGTCGGCGTAATTGCCGGTGGCATCGTTGGCGGGGTCGTCGCACGACCGCGTGGCGTCGTACGGGCGGGTATCGAGAAAACGCGCCCAGCCCTGGCCGGCGCGTGCGCATTCCTCGTGGTTGCCGCGCACCACCACCCATGGCGCCTTGGCCAGCAGCGGTGCGGCGGGCTTGAACAGGTCGGCCTGCCAGGTATCCCAGCCATAGCCCCACGGGCTGCCCTGGCAGCCGGCGATGTCGGGCGGGCAGGCATTCTCGCGGTAGTGGTAGTCGCCGATATGCAGCACCAGATCGGGATTGAAGCCGGCCGCCGTGGCCGCCAGCGACGCCAGCGGCCATGCCTCGGTGTCGCTGCAGGCCTGCCATGCGTTGTCGGCCTTCTTCAGCCGGCAGCCGGTATCGGCCAGCACCACGATGCGCTGCGGCGTCGCCTTGGGCAGCGGCAGCGCCTGTGTGCCGATTGCCGCGCTGGTTGCGGTGGCGGGCAGCGTGGCCTCGCAAACGGAAACCGGGAATTCGGAAGGCTTGGAATCGGCCGGCGCGCTGGCCGTGGTGCGCAGCGGCGCCGTGGCTGGCGCCACGCGCAGCGTCATGCGCGACGCCGTGCCGTTGACCGTCAGCAGCGGACACGCGCCGTTGGTGCCGGCATCGGCGGACGGCACGTAGCGCGTGATCGCGCGCGCGATGGCCTGGTTGCCATCGCCGATCTCAACCCAGGCGGCCTGGATGTTGGCGATGTCCGTGGCGGCGTCGGCCGGAGTGGTCACCGGAGGCGTTGCGGGCGCATTGCCGGTGCCGTTGTTGTCATCGCTGCCGCAGCCGTGCAAGGCCGCCACGGCGGCAAGCGCCGCCATCCCGGCCGTCCAGCCGAGAGTCTTTTTTGTGCGCATTGTGGTTTCTCCCCTGTTTGGGGGAGACACCCTACCTGCTGCGCATGTAAGAAATATGACGCCCAGGCTTCACACGGCGCGCGCCCTGCGTTGTGCGCGTGCAGCCTCGGCCGCCGCGGCGCGCAGTTCAGGCGGAAAGCCGCGGATGCCGGCGTGAAAGAAGCCACGTTCGCTGGCGCGCAATGTGCCGATCTGTACCGCAAGGCGCTCCATCGCCGCATAGGCCTGCGCCGATGCGCCCTGTTCGTGCGTGAGATACCACGCGGTCTCCAGCAGCAGGTTGGCCAGTTGCAGCGCGTTGAAGCGCACGCGCCCGGTATCGTGCTCGTCGAGCGCGAAGCCCGCCACCGACGACCAGCGCGTAAATCCCTTGGCCGGCGCGAAGGGCGCATGGAATGGGCGCAGCGCATCGATCGCCGCGCCAACCGTCAGCGGCTGTTGCGCGCGGAATGCGCCGAGCGATGCCGCCGCGGCAGCCACATCGATAACGCCGCGCGCCACGCGCAGCAGGAAGATCGTGTTCCATGCCGATCCACCGCCCACGCCGAAGCGGTCGCAAATCCATTCGGACAGCCCCAGCCAGCGCATCGACTGGCGCTGCACATCGCCTGCGGCCATCGTGCGCGCCTCGTCGACCAATCCGTGTTGCCAGAACAGCCATAGCGACCAGCCGATATTTGCCGCCGCATGCTGCACCGCATCGACCGAATCGGCTTCGTAAGCAGCCTGCAGCGCGCCCGAAAACGCGTCGAGCGCGTGTCGTGCGGCATGCCGGCGCTGTGCCGGGCCTGGCGCGTCGGCGCCGTCCGGGCGCAGCGCGACGCTCTTGTTGATCAGCGCATCGAGGTTGAGCGATTCAAAGCGGATGCGCGGGTTGTAGCGCACCACGGGGCGCAGTTCCGCATCGCCGGCCAGCCGCGCCAGTTCGCGTCGCGCGGCGTCGAGATCGCTGCGCGCGTAGTGTTCCCAGGCGCGCACCACATGCGCCATCGCGGCGAACGTCGGCAGCGCCGCATTGACGCCGCCGGCCACCACGATGCGTTCGAAACGGCGCAACGCGGCGCGGCTCTTGTCCAGGCGGTCGCTGCGGCGCCACGCCAGGCTTTCCTTGAGGAGCGACAGCGCCTGCTGGAAGTCGTCGGCAGCCGAGCGCTGCGCCGCGTGAAACGATTCGGCCACGCTGCTGTCGAGTGCGCCGGCAAAGCCGTCCTGCGCGCCGCGCATCGCCTGCGTCAGATGGCGCCAGAAGGCCATGTCGCGCATCACATAATGCAGGCCGTCCTGCGCCGGCGCGGATGCCGATGCGGAAGACGCCGATGTCGAACCCGGCGCGCCAGTGGCGATCGCGTCGGCGTCGCGCGCGTTCGATTGGCCCAGCCAGCGCGCCACGCCCGCCGCGCCCAGCGGCTTGCCGTGCGCGGTGAAACGCAGGCGCCGCGCGGCGGCCGCCGGCATCCAGAACGGCCCGCGGCTGCGGCCCGTGGCGCGCAGCCCCGAAAGGCCGATCGCCTTGTCGGGACCCCATCCCACTGGAATCTGCCAGCGCGCGAAGTCCGCGAATGCGCGCGACACGATCATGCGCACGTCGGCGGCGTCGGCAAAGCGCGCGCGTAGTGCGGCGGCGGTCAGGTCTTCGCGATCGCGTGCTACGGCCAGCCAGATGCGCGCCAGCAACCAGACCGATTGATAGCGCGCCGGTTGCCCTGCCACGCGATGCGGCGCGGCCAGTTCGATGAGGATGGTGGAGGCGGACATGGGCGCGATGTTACGCGTGTTACGGCCGTGGCGGTTGGCGTGTGTCGCGCCATTGCCTATGCTGCGCACCACGATCCGGGCCTGGATTGCCATCCGTCAGCATGACGACAACCTCCTCACTACAAGCGTGTTGATATGCCAAACAGTATTGCCCGTTCATTCCTGCGCGCCGCGTTGCTCGGCAGCGCGATTGCCGCCGCGGCTTCGGCCGCATATGCCGCCGACGTCCCGCTCGACGCCAAGCCATTGTTCGATGCCGCCGGGGTCGACGGCACGATGGTGGTGTACGACGTGCGCCGGCAGCGCACGCTGACCTACAACCCGAAGCGCGCCGCGATCGCCTATTCGCCGGCGTCGACGTTCAAGATCTTCAATGCGCTGATCGGCCTGGAAACCGGCGCGGTGGCTGACGTCGACAACGACAAGCTGCCGTGGGACGGCAAGGTCTGGATGCACCACGGCAAGCCGATCCTTCCGGCGGTGTGCAATGGGGACGTGTCGCTGCGCGTGGCGCTGAAGAACTCGTGCGTCCCAGCCTACCAGGCGTTGGCGCGGCGCGTGGGCACGACGCAATACCGCAAGTACCTGAGCGCCGCTCACTTCGGCAATGCCGACGTCGAAGGCCCGGTAGACCGCTTCTGGCTCAACGGTCATCTGCGTATCTCCACATACCAGCAGGTCGATTTCCTGCGCGACGCGGCCGCGCACCAGGTGCCGCTGATCTCGGCGCACAGCTTCGCGGCGCTCGACGACATCCTCACCATCGAGAAGACCGCCGACTACACCCTGCGCGCGAAAACCGGCTGGTCCACGGCGGACAAGATGGACGTGGGCTGGTGGGTGGGCTGGGTGACGCATGGCGATGACACCTATGTATTTGCGATGAACCTCGACATGCCGCAGCCGGAAGTCGGCGCCAAGCGCCAGGAAATTGCGCGCGCCGTGCTCAAGCAGGTGGGCGCGCTGCCCTGAGGCTGGGGCTGGGCGGGCGCGCCGTGCGCCAGCCCGGATCAGCTGGCGGCCTAGTTGGGCGCCAGTTGATCGAGCACCGATGCGGCGGTCTGCAAGCCGGCGTCGATCATGTGCTGCATGTAGACGCCCATCTGCGGCATGATCAGCAGCATCAACAGCATGCCGCCCAGCAGCGTCACGGGGAAACCCACAGCAAAGATCGACAACTGCGGCGATGCGCGATTCAGGATGCCCATCGACAGGTTCAGCGTGAGCAGCACGGCGATCATCGGCAGCGCCAGCAGCGTGCCCGCCGCGAACACCGTCGATCCGGCGCGCGCCACCATGCCCCAGCCATGGCCGGACAACGGCACGCCGGCGATGGGCACGCCCTGGAAGCTGTCGATGAGCGCGGCCAGCATCATCAGATGACCGTCAAGCGCCAGAAACAGCAGCATCGACACGATATTGAGAAAGCGCGACAGCACCATGGTCTGCCCGCCTGCCGAGCGGTCGTAGAACGAGGCGAACGACAGGCCCATCTGCAGGCCGATCACTTCGCCGGCCATCTGCACGGCCGCGAACACCAGCCGCATCGAGAAACCCATCGCCACGCCAATGCCGATCTCGTTCAGGATGATCAGGAAGCCGTCGAACGAATAGACCTGCGCGGTCGGGATATGGCCGATGGTCGGCGACACGATGGTGGACAGCGCCGCCGCCAGCAGGATCTTGGCGCGGCGCGGAATGGCGGATTCGCTGAACAGCGGCGCCGTCATGATCAGCGCCAGCAGACGGAACATCGGCCACAGGAACGTGGCGATCCATCCGTACATCTGGTCGGTGGTGACCTCGAACACGACGCTTGCGCCTGCCTGTTTGCGATCGCGGGTCAGTGCGCCAGGGCGGGGATGCCCTGGAAGACTTCGCGCATGTAATCGACGAACGTGTTGATCATCCACGGCCCCACCAGCACCATGGTCACGAACAGCGCGACCAGCTTGGGGATGAACGTGAGCGTCATTTCGTTGATCTGCGTGGCGGCCTGGAACAGGCTCACCACCAGGCCGGCGGCCAGCGCCACCAGCAGCAGCGGGGCGGACAGCATCAGCGTCATCTTCATCGCCTGCGTGGCGATGGTCATGACCATTTCCGGTGTCATGTCAGTCTCCGCTCAATTCATGAAACTCTGCGCCAGGGACCCCAGCAGCAGTTGCCAGCCATCGACAAGCACGAACAACATCAGCTTGAACGGCAGCGAAATGGTGGCCGGCGGCACCATCATCATGCCCATCGCCATCAGCACGCTGGCCACTACCAGGTCGATGATCAGGAACGGGATGAAGATCGTGAAGCCGATCTGGAACGCGGTCTTCAGCTCGCTGGTCACGAAGGCGGGCACCAGCACCGCAAACGGCACGTCGTCGGCACTCTGCATTTCCGGCGTCTTGGCCATCTGGGCAAACATCGCCAGGTCCTTTTCGCGCGTCTGGCGCAGCATGAACGCGCGCACCGGCACGGCGGCGCGCTGCGCTGCCGTCTCCAGGCTGATCTTGTTTTCCGACAGCGGCTTGTAGGCGTCGTTGTAGACCTTGTCGGCTACCGGCGACATGACGAAGAACGTGAGGAACAGCGACAGGCCGACCAGCACCTGGTTGGGCGGCGACGATGCCGTGCCGAGCGCATTGCGCAGCAGGCCCAGCACGATGATGATGCGCGTGAAGCCGGTCATCATCAGCATGGCCGCCGGCAGGAACGACAGCGACGTCAGCAGCACCAGCGTCTGCACCGACAGCGACCATACCTGGCCGCCGCCTGCCGCAGGGCGGCTGGTCATGCCCGGCAGCGACTGCGCCAGCGCGCTTTCGGGCGCGAGCCACAGCGCCAGCGGCAGCAGCGCAAGCAGCAGTCCGGCCGCGCGCGACGGGCGCACGAAGGGCTTCACGGGTTGCCGCTGGACGGCGGCGGCACGCGGCGAATTCATTTCTTGAGGTTTTCCTGCATGGCGCGCATCAGGCGCTCGCCAAAGCCGCCCTGCATTGGCTGGGACGGTAGCGAGGCCGCGCTGGCACCGGTGTCCGGCTGGGCGGGCAGCGTATGAAGCGGGCGGATTTCGTTGGGCGACACGCCCAGCACCAGCCAGGTGCCGGCCACTTCGACCGTGACGATCTTCTGGCGTGCGCCCAGCATCAGGCTGCCGACCACCTTGATCGATGCATTGCCCGCGCCTTGGCGCACCAGGCCCACGCGGCGCGCGAGCCAGGCGATGCCGAGGATCAGCGCAATCACCGCGAACAGACCCATGCCCGCCTGCGCAAGGCTGGAACCGCTGCTGATGACGGGCGCGGTGTGCGTCGCGAGATGGCCGGCCGCTGTGCCGCTGGCGGCAGTGCCGGCCTGCGCGGTGCTCAGCACCACGTCGGCGGCCCGCACGCCGGTCGCGGCAAGGCCCGCGCACGCGGTGAGCGCAGCGTGGGCGATGCGGCGGCCGATGCGGTAGGCGATGCGCGCGGCAGTTGCCGGCCGGCGCGCGACGGCTGTCATTTGTTGAGCTTCCGGATGCGTTCGGACGGCGTGATGATGTCCGTCAGGCGAATGCCGAACTTGTCGTTCACCACCACCACCTCGCCCTGGGCGATCAGGTAGCCGTTCACGAGCACGTCCATCGGTTCGCCCGCCAGGCCGTCCAGTTCCACCACCGAGCCCTGCGCCAATTGCAGCAGGTTCTTGATGGGCACCTTGGTGCGGCCCAGTTCGACGGTGAGCTGAACCGGGATATCGAGGATCATCCCGATATCGTTGTGGAAGCCGCTCGGCGCGTCCGGCGCCAGCGGCGGGAACACGTTGGCGCCAGCCGGCGTGGCGGCGGGCATGCTGGGCGCCGGCGCAGGCGCGGTGGCGGCCGCATCGGCAGCGGGCGCCGTTTGCTCGGCGCTGGTCTGCTCCGCGAGGGCGCTGGCCCAATCGTCCATCGGATCGACCGGCTTGTCCTGAGTGCCGTCAGTCATGATCGGTTTCCTTGTTGGAATCGCTGTCTTGGTAGTTGATCATTCGTTCCACGCGCAGTGCGTACTGGCCGTTCATCGTGCCGAAGCCGCACTGCATGACGGGCACGCCGTCGACCTTCCCGAAGATCTTCTCGGGCAGCTCGATCGGCAGCACGTCGCCTTCGCGCATGGCCAGCACTTCGGCCACGGTGCTGCGGATATGCGTGAATTCGGCCACCAGATCGACTTCGGCGGCGCGCAACTGGGTGGAAAGCTGGCCGAGCCAGCGCTTGTCCACCTCGACTTCGTCCTGCAGCGGATTCATCAGCAAATCGCGCAGCGGCTCGATCATCGAGAAGGGGATGCAGATATGGAGCTGGCCGCCCACGGCGCCCAGTTCGATATGGAATGCGGTGGTGACCACGGCATCGTTCGGTCCGGCCACATTGGCGAACTTGGTGTGCATTTCCGAGCGGACGTAGTCGAACTCGATCGGATGCACGGTGCGCCAGGCCTGGCTGTAGCTGTTCAGCGTCAGGTCCAGCATGCGGCGGATGATGCGCTGTTCGGTCTGCGTGAAGTCGCGGCCTTCCACACGCGTGTGGAAGCGCCCGTCACCGCCGAACAGGTTGTCGACCACCAGGAACACCAGGTTCGGGTCGTACACGAACAGCGCGGTGCCCCGCAGCGGCTTCATGTGGACCAGATTCAGGTTGGTCGGCACCGGCAGGTTGCGCACGAAATCGCCGTACTTCTCGATCCTGATCGAACCGACCGAGATGTCGGCGCCGCGGCGGATGAAGTTGAACAGCGCCGTGCGCAGCTGGCGGGCAAAACGCTCGTTGATGATCTCGAGCGTGTGCAGCCGGCCCCGTACGATACGTTCCTGGTTGGCCAGGTTGTACGGACGCACGCCGCCTTCTTCGACGGCCGGCACGTTGGCCGCGGCGGGCGAATCGGTTTCGCCCGAAACGCCTTTCAGTAGTTCGTCTACCTCGTCCTGCGAGAGGAACTTGTCGTAGGCCATCTAGTGTCCTGCCCCGTGAACGGCTGTAAGGATGAAACGGTCCATGTCCGGCTTCAGACGCCGCGCCGGGCGCGGCGGCAGGAAGGAAGTGCGGCGGGCAGTTTCATTTCGGTTTGGCTCCGGGTTCGCGGTGCAGGATGCGGATCACTGCACCACGAACGATGTAAACAAGACGTCCAGGATCTTTTGTGGCGGCAGGCTGGGGGCAAACGGCTGGCTGATGGCCGCCTGAATGTCCTGCGCCAGCTTGCGCTTGCCTTCCACGGTGGCCAGATCGCCCGGCTGCTGCGACGAAAGCAGCAGCAGGATGCGGCTGCGCGCCTCGGGCTGGTACTGCGCCAGGCGCGCCTGCGTGTCGGCGTCCGCCACCTTCAGGGACAGCCCCGTGTGCAGGAAGCGGTCGCCGTCATCGCTCTTGAGATTCACGGTGAACGCATCCAGCGGCACGAAGATCGGCGGCGGCACCACAGGCGCGGCCGGAGCCGCCTGCTTGTTGTGATTGCCGCTCAGAACGCTGCCCAGGAAGAAGCCGCCAGCGGCCAGCGCCACCACCAGCACGCCGCCGCCGATCAGCATCAGTCGGCCGCGCTTGCTCGAAGTGCCGCCAGTCTGGGAGGGGGAAAGCGTGTTCGCCATGAGATGCCTGTGTCGGAATGCCTGCCATTCTTCCCGAATCGCAGGCAAGCAAAGGGCCGATAAAAAGGGGGAAACCCGCTCAGCTTGGCCGTTTGAGCTGGGCGGGCGTCGGACGCAGGGGCGCATCGGCGCGCCATATGCGCCTGCAAACTGGTTAACGATTGAGGCCGGCGGAACTTAAGACCATACCTGCCGCGCAATGCCCAGAAAATCGCCCGCAAGTGCGCAAGGCGTGGCCCCTGGGCTCGATAAAAGTGACGTAAAAGGTGCGCTCCGGGGTTCGTCGCGCTGCCATGCGGAAGCCCATCGGCAGCGCCCGAGAGCATGGATCGGCGGGCGATCACCTGTAGATTCTGGCCGGTCTTGCATCCGCTCGCCCTTGTCCAGACTGAGTTTGCACAATTTAACTCTTATATAAGATATAAGACATTTGATCTCGGTCCGACTTCGGATTACAATCACGCGGCACCCGGCGGCTCCGCGCTGCCGGTCCACAAGAGACAAAGCCGTACCGTTACAACCCAATTAACAGCAGGTTCCCATGCTTGATACCTATCGCGCCCATGTTGCCGAACGCGCCGCGCTTGGCATTCCCCCTCTGCCGCTGACCGCCAAGCAGACCGCCGAGCTGATCGAACTGATCAAGAACCCGCCGGCGGGCGAGGAACAGGCCCTGGTGGACCTGATCACCTACCGTGTGCCGGCCGGCGTGGATGACGCCGCCAAGGTCAAGGCCTCGTACCTGGCGGCCGTGGCGCTCGGCTCGGAAAAGACCCCGCTGATCTCGCGCGCCCGCGCCACCGAACTGCTCGGCACGATGCTGGGCGGCTACAACATCTCGCCGCTGATCGAGCTGCTGGACGACGCCGAAGTGGGCGCCGTCGCCGCGGCAGCGCTGAAGAAGACGCTGCTGATGTTCGATGCCTTCCACGACGTGAAGGAAAAGGCCGACAAGGGCAACGCCAACGCCCGTGCCGTGCTGCAAAGCTGGGCCGATGCCGAATGGTTCACGAGCCGTCCGGAGCTGCCGCAATCGCTGACGATCACCGTCTTCAAGGTGCCCGGCGAAACCAACACCGACGACCTGTCGCCCGCCCCGGACGCCACCACGCGCCCGGACATCCCGATGCACGCGCTGGCCATGCTCAAGAACAAGCGCGAAGGCGCGGCGTTCCAGCCGGAAGAAGACGGCAAGCGCGGTCCGGTGGCCTTCATCGAATCGCTGAAGGAAAAGGGCAACCTCGTGGCCTACGTGGGCGACGTGGTCGGCACCGGCTCCAGCCGCAAGTCGGCCACCAACTCGGTGCTGTGGTTCACCGGCGAAGACATCCCGTTCGTGCCGAACAAGCGCTTCGGCGGCGTGTGCCTGGGCAGCAAGATTGCGCCGATCTTCTACAACACGATGGAAGACGCGGGCGCGCTGCCGATCGAGCTCGACGTGTCGAAGATGGAAATGGGCGACGTGGTGGAACTGCGCCCCTATGAAGGCAAGGCCCTGAAGAATGGCGAAGTGATCGCCGAATTCAAGGTGAAGTCCGACGTGCTGTTCGACGAAGTGCGCGCCGGCGGCCGCATTCCGCTGATCATCGGCCGCGGCCTGACCGCCAAGGCCCGCGAATCGCTGGGCCTGCCGCCGTCGACGCTGTTCCGCCTGCCGCAGAACCCGGCCGATACTGGCCGCGGTTTCACGCTGGCGCAGAAGATGGTTGGCCGCGCATGCGGCCTGGCCGATGGCAAGGGCATCCGTCCGGGCACGTACTGCGAACCGAAGATGACTTCGGTGGGCTCGCAGGACACCACCGGCCCGATGACGCGCGACGAGCTGAAGGACCTGGCCTGCCTGGGCTTCTCGGCCGATCTGGTGATGCAGTCGTTCTGCCACACCGCCGCCTACCCGAAGCCGGTCGACGTGAAGACGCACCACACGCTGCCGCAGTTCATCAGCACCCGTGGCGGCATCTCGCTGCGTCCTGGCGACGGCGTGATCCACTCGTGGTTGAACCGCATGCTGCTGCCCGACACCGTGGGTACCGGCGGCGATTCGCACACCCGCTTCCCGATCGGCATCAGCTTCCCGGCCGGTTCGGGCCTGGTGGCGTTTGCCGCTGCCACCGGCGTGATGCCGCTGGACATGCCGGAATCGGTGCTGGTGCGCTTCAAGGGCAAGATGCAGCCTGGCGTGACGCTGCGCGATCTGGTCAACGCCATTCCGCTGTACGCAATCAAGCAGGGTCTGCTGACCGTGGCCAAGCAAGGCAAGAAGAACATCTTCTCGGGCCGCATCCTTGAAATCGAAGGTCTGCCCGACCTGAAGGTGGAACAGGCCTTCGAACTGTCGGACGCCTCCGCCGAACGCTCGGCCGCCGGTTGCTCGGTGCGCCTGAACAAGGAACCGATCATCGAATACATCAACAGCAACATCACGCTGCTGAAGTGGATGATCGCCGAAGGCTACCAGGACCCGCGCAGCCTGCAGCGCCGCATCAAGGCCATGGAAGCGTGGCTGGCCGATCCGAAGCTGCTGGAGCCGGATGCCGACGCCGAATACGCCGCCGTGATCGAGATCGACCTGGCCGACGTGCACGAGCCGATCGTTGCCTGCCCGAACGACCCCGACGACGTGAAGACGCTGTCGGACGTGGCCGGCGCCAAGATCGACGAAGTGTTCATCGGTTCGTGCATGACCAACATTGGCCACTTCCGCGCCGCATCGAAGCTGCTGGAAGGCAAGCGCGATATCCCCGTGAAGCTGTGGGTGGCGCCGCCGACCAAGATGGACCAGAAGCAACTGACCGAGGAAGGCCACTACGGCGTGTTTGGCACGGCTGGCGCGCGTACCGAAATGCCGGGCTGCTCGCTGTGCATGGGCAACCAGGCACAGGTGCGCGAAGGTGCAACGGTGATGTCGACGTCGACGCGTAACTTCCCGAATCGTCTGGGCAAGAACACCAACGTGTACCTCGGCTCGGCCGAACTTGCCGCCATCTGCTCGCGCCTGGGCCGCATTCCCAACAAGGAAGAGTACATGGCCGACATGGGCGTACTGAGCGCCAACGGCGACAAGATCTACAAGTACATGAACTTCGACCAGATCGAAGACTTCAAGGAAGTGGCTGACACCGTGTCGATGTAATCGACATCGCTTCAGTAGATCGTCGCATTGGTGGCTCTAAGCATTACTAAGCGCCAATGAACGCATTACTTGAGGCCAATGGCCACCCCCCGATTGCCGGGAAACCCGCACCGGGCGTGGCATTGGCTCTAACTAATGCGTAGCCGGTTTTGATCGTTTTGACGAGGGCAACCCCTAGGGTTGCCCTTTATCTTTTTTGCTCATTTGTGACGCATTAAGCATGATACGTGGTCCGCGCGATTTCCCGTCTGCTCTAGCCCGGGCCAGAAATTTCCTACGTCTCGACGCCAGACACGCCCAAGGGCACCGTCGTCACAGACGTGATGGGATCGGGTTGCCCCGGGCGAGATGCTCGCGGGCGGCCGTGCCATCGACGTTGAACATCTCGGCGAAGAGGCTTCCAGTTCGTCGTCCGAGAGGAGGTGAATCGGCTTGAGTGGCAGCATGGCAGGGGCAACAGAACAAAAACTAAACAGAAACAGAAACTTGTTCTAAACATCAGCAGAACAGTCCAGGCCTGAGGGGTACCAAAAGGGAACTTAAAGGTAACAGTAATGGGGCAGTTGTGGGACTGTCAGGGGACATCGCTGGCCCTGCAAACCGGATGGGATACGCTCTTTAACGGCGTTGGTGCCATGGCTAAAGTTCATCCGGAATACGTCGACCCCGGCATGAAATAACGCTTCAACGGTTTCCTTTCTATCGCTTGCCGGCCCGATAGTAGCGACAATTTTTGCCTTACGATTGCGGTGCATGCCAGCCTCTTTTCAGTCCTGGTTTCTTCAAATTTGTCCGCTTTCCAACTTTGCGACAATGATCCGGTCGTGGCACTACGCCAGCCTTCGCGCTCCAGATGCCAGGAAGCCTCCATCGACGGGCAAATCCACGCCTGTGGTATAGCCAGCTTCGTCTCCAACGAAATACATCACCGCCGCAGCAACCTCGCCAGTCGATCCGTAGCGATCCATTGGTATGGCGTGCGTATACTCCTTGCGGAACTGGTCCGTATGAAGCACGCGGGTCATGGGAGTGTCGACGGGACCAGGTGACACTGTATTCGCTGTGATGCCATGCTCGGCGAGCTCGACTGCCATCTGTCGTGTGAGCGCTATGACCGCTGCTTTAGATGTGCCATAGGCAGTGCGCCCCGTTCCCACCGAACGCTGGCCGGCCACGGATGCCAGGTTCACGATGCGTCCCCATTTGCGTTTCACCATCAGTCGGGCCGCGTGCTGGGCGCACAGTAGCGTGCCAGTGACGTTGACATTCATGGTCGCCTGGAAATTTTCGAGGGGAAATTCCAGAAAAGGAAAGACTTTTGCAATGCCCGCGCAGTTCACGAGCACATCGCAGCGAGCATGCCGGCTTTCAATTTCTGCGAACGCTTGCTCTACGGACGCAGCGTCGCCCGCGTCGATGTGTTGTGCCGCGGCGAGTGATCCCGCGTCGCCAAGCTCATCCGCGCGACGTTTTGCGGCCTCCATGTCGCGATCGGCAACGACCACCGTGTAGCCCGCCAGACCCAGGCGCTGACAGATCTCTGCGCCTATCCCCATGCCACCACCTACGACAATTGCGACTCGATCTTTATTTCGGTTTTGCATTCTGGTCTCCTATTACAGAAATCCGATAGAAATCCATGGCACGGCTGCAACAACGATCAATCCGACAACCATGGCGACGATGTATCCGACAATGGGCCGAATCCCTTCGTCCGGGTGGATTTTGGAGATTGCGCATGCCGCGTAGTAGCCGACGCCAAACGGCGGCGCGAAGAGGCCGATACCCATCGAAAGGATCACGACCATCGCGTAGTGGACCTCGTGAATGCCCATCGCATGCGCTATCGGAAACACCAGCGGACCGAACAATACGATGGCCGGAATCCCTTCCAGCACGCTGCCGAGAATCACGAAAGCGAGGATTGAAACGGCCATGAAGCCCACGGCACCACCTGGCAACGAGCGCATCGCCTCGGTGAGGGTGCTGGAAAAACCGGATTGAGTGAGACCCCATGCCATCGCGGTGGCCGCACCAATGATCAGGAGAATCGCACCTGACAGACTGGCCGTGTCTACCAGCATCGGGTACAAGCGTTTGAAGTCGAACCGGCGATAGATGAGAAGCCCAGCTACGATGGCATAGACAATGCCAATCGTTGACACCTCCGTTGCCGTCGCAACTCCCTCGACCACGGCTGCACGGATGATGAAAGGAAGAGCAATCGCGGGCATCGCCACGAGAAATGCCTTTGCGATCTCGGTCCGACTTGCCCGCGCCACCTGTGATAGGTCCTCACGGCGGTAGCGCCAGAAGACGACGGCGATCAGGCCAATTGCGAGCACTACGCCCGGTAGCATGCCCCCTGTGAACAGGGCCGAGATGGAAACGCCTGTAACAGAGCCGATCGTAATCAGTACGATGCTTGGCGGTATCGTCTCTGTCTGGGCGCCGGTTGCAGCCAACAGGGCGACCAAGTCTCCTTCCTTCGCGCCACGGGCCTTCATTTCCGGGAGCAGCACGGGTGCGATCGCAGCCATATCGGCCGCTTTGGAGCCAGAAATTCCCGATACGAGATACATGGCACCTACGAGCACGTAGTGCAGACCCCCGCGCACATGGCCCAGCAGGGTCGCCAGGAAGCCGACCATCGCGCGCGCCATGCCCGTCATCTCGATTAGTTGCCCCAGAAAAACGAACAACGGTACGGACAGCAGAATGAGATGGCTCATTCCCTCGTCCATGCGGCCAACCACGATCAACACCGGCGTGGAGGTGGTCAGCATGATGTATCCCAGCGTGGCCAGGCCGAAGGCAAAGGCGATCGGTACCCCAGCAAAGACGCAGCCCGCGACTACGACAACGAAGAAAATGACCAGATTCAAGTTGCCGAGTTTATGGAACAGCGGTTGCAACATCCACATGGCGACGACCAATATCGCCGCGAGCGCGAGTGCCCTGCCTACGGTCCTCCGGTCAGAATATTGAGCAAGACGCAACAACGACAGTAGCGCCATCATGCCAAAACCGAAAGCCATTGCCCCTACGCGCCAACTGTTCGCGATATCCAGGGCTGGCGTGCTGATCATGGCTTCCTCTTTCGCATACTCCAGCGCATGGGGAAGCACTAACAGCAGGAACACCAGGGCCGCCACCGTGGCCAGCACGTCGATGAACGCACGCGTGCTCGGAGGAAGCTTTCCGACAACTGCCGTCATCCGCATGTGCTCGCCTCTTTCAAACGCTACGGCCGAACCGATCATTGCCAGCCAGAGAAACAGGATGGACGCGAGTTCATCTGACCAGATGAGAGGAGTGTGGAAAACGTAGCGACCGGTGACTCCGGCGAGCAACACGCAGATTTCTACGGCAACGAGCAGCGCGGCTGGAATGGTCAAGCAGTGGCTGAGCAAGCGTTGCAGGCGCGCAGCGCAGGCGCCGATGGCATCCTGCGGTTGGGCGGCCTGGGGGTTCGTTCGTGCGATATGCATGGCTCACCCCAGTTTTCCGGTGTATTTTTCCAACATTGCCCATGCTTCCTCGCCGTATTTCTTGCGCCACTGGGCATAGAAACCGCTCTTGGACAGCATGGCGCGGAATGGCGCTGGATCTGCAGTGTTGAATACCATTCCTTTGGCCTGAAGCTCGCTTTGCAGCGAAGTGTTCAGCTTGGCTACGTCGCCGCGGACATCCAGCGCCGATCGATTTAAGTGTTGCGCAACGACTGGTCTGTATTGTTCAGGCAAACGATTCCATGCTTTCAAGCTGCTCATGCACCAGTAGCCGTCCCACATGTGATTGGTCATGGAGCAATACTTCTGAACTTCGTAGAGTTTCGCGATAGAGATGATTGACAGCGGGTTTTCCTGACCGTCCACCACCTTGGTTTGCAGCGATGAGTAGACCTCGGCGAAGTTGATTGATGCCGGCGCCGCGCCAAGGTGCTGGAAGAGTGAAGTCCACAGCGGACTCACCGGAACGCGGATCTTCAAATTCCTGAGGTCGTCCGGCGTCTTAATCGGCCGCACGCTGTTAGTAATCTGGCGGAATCCCGAACTCCAGATGTTGTCCATTGCCATCAGCCCGACTTTGGTGAACTGGCTGCGGAGGAATTTGCCAAGATCGCCGTCCAGTGCCTTATGCACCGCATCATCGTTTGGGAATGCAAATCCCAACCCATACATCGATGACACTGGCACCAGCTGTGACAACACATTCACGCCAGACACGGTAAAAAAGTCGATCGCGCCGGCGCGCAATTGGGACAGCATGTCGGCATCGTTTCCCAGCTGATTATTGGGGAAGACATTGATCCGCACCTGCCCACCCGTCTCCTTCATGATTCGTTCCGCTGCCTCGTTGGCGCGGATGTTCAATGGGTGGTTTGCCGGCAGATTGGTGCCGAACTTGAAACTGCTCTCGGCGGCCCGGGAGGCCCTTGGCATGATCAGCGTGGGCGCAGCGATGCCTGCTACGGCGCTCATCAGGAAGTTACGGCGCGTGAATCGATTCATGATTTTGTCTCCTTATATTTTTAAAAAATGCTTAAGTATTATTTCTCAGTACCTCGTAGCGCTTTGACGAAATAATCTGAATTCCCCATCTGGCCGCCTTTCAGTGCAATTTCCAGGTCGGAAAGATGTGGTTGGTCCGAAATCACCCGGCATAGTGGCGCGCCAGGAGCGAGGCGAGCGGCGACTACCAAAGCGTCCGGCGCCAGTTGCCGGGTGACATGACTTGAGGTGTCGCCGCCCGAAATGACCACGCGCTCCAGACGCACTTCACGCAATACTCCATCGACAAAGCGTCCCAAGCGCTGTGCCAGGAGCCGTCCACCAAGATGCTTGGCCTGGTCCTTGCGCATGCCTTGGGACTCCAGCAAGGACGTCATTGCTTTGATTCTGTCGTCGTCCGGACCGCGGGCCGTGTGTGCAATAACGCTTCGTCCCGCACGCAACGCCGCCACCGCTTCGCCATGCAGACGAGAGAGCTCGGACTCCCATTTTTCATCGGCTACCAGACTGGCTGCATCTACGCGGATGTCCACGAACCCAGTCTCAATGGCTTTGTCGACCTGCGTTTTGCTGAGTGGTGAGGCGCTGCCCGACACGGCAAGCAGCGTCTCGACGCCTCTGAAGCGCTCGAATTGCGGTGTACTCGTTGGCTCAGCCGTTCCGTTTTCACGCCACCACTGTGTGGCGGCGTATTCGAGTCCCGATGAGCCGATGCAGAACAATGGGCGCGAGCGACCCGCACCGAGTTGCTCGAGCAGGCGTCCGACTTGCGTCAGATGGTCTGAAGTCGTTCCGTCAAACACAATGCCGTCTGCCCCGCTCGACGCCAGACGCGCCAGCTCGGCATCCATCGCTGATTGGCCTTCTTCGTACGATGCGAGCGTGAACTTTGCCAAAACCTGGCGAGTCTGCGCGCCTAGGTGCGCCGCCAGGTCCGCCTCTGTCATGGGCGTAGTTGGATGGCGGCTCATGATCGGGTGCCGATCCAGCCGGTACACCACGCCATCGGTGCCAGAGCGCGCGAACAGGTTGCCGAAGACGCAGTACCTGCCGAGTGCTGGGGTTGCCGCGACAATTGGGATTGGACCCGGCCCGAATGCGTCGCGGGCGAGATCCATGACTCGGCCGATACTCCCGACAGTTGGCGAACTGTCAAACGTGGAACAAACCTTGTAATGGACCAGCGAAACGGGAAGACTTGCCAGCGCACTCAGGGTGTCCGGCAGGGCTTGATCCATTTCTTCTGGCGACATGCTCCGACTGTCGCCCGCAACGCCGATGGCATCGAAGTTGCCGAGTGTGTCGAGCAACTCGGCACTGGGTGGCTTCAAGAACAGGGCGCACCTCAGTCCGGCAAACGCAAGGACTTCCAGCGCGTCCGTTGAGCCGGTGAAGTCATCCCCGTAAAACGCGAGGCGAAGCTGTTGCTCGGCGGTCATGCTTCACACCCGCCCAAAGTGTGAGAGGGCGCGAGCAAGCGCCGGATGAGTCGATGCATGAGACTCGAGGCTCTTGCCAGCAACTGCCGCATCCCAGGCTTCCCGCATGCTGACCACACCAGCCTGAATACCGTCCGGGTGGCCGATGATGCCGCCGCCGGCAAGATGCATCAGGTCCGTTGATTGCAACTGCCGATACATGTCCGGCGCTTGTTCCGCCCATTGGCCCGATGAGAACACGGGCATGACTGCCCGTACTCCAGCGAAAGGGGAGAGGCAGGCGCGCGCGGAGCGCAGAACCGATTCATCTGCCTCCCAGAATTTGCTGCGCAATCCGTTGACATGCAGATGGTCGACCCCAGCCAGCCGCCAAAGCTTCTGGTACGCCTCAAAGCTGAAGCCGAGCGCAGGATGGCGTGTCAGGCTGCCCCAACCGTTTCGGTGGCCATGGATCGGCAATTGCGAATGCCGCCGAAGGTGTTCGACACCCGCGAAGCCCGCCCAGTTGACGCTTACCATCACGCACGTTCCACCGGCCTGAAGCACGGTATCGTGGTGACGCAGCATGTCGTCGATCGAGCCCGAGAGATTGAAGGCGTACATGGGCATGCGCCCCAGACGGTCCGCATGCTTTTGCAGCACTGGCATTACAGCGGCCACGCGTTTCTCGAACGGCTCGTATGGTGGGTTGGCAATCAGTTCATCATCTTTGATAAAGTCGATATCAGCGCTGCACAGATCGTCAACCAACACGGCAGTCTGCTCGGCGGTGAGTCCGATGCTGGGCTTGATGATGGTTCCGATCATGGGCCGGCCGTGAACGCCCGACAATCGTCGCGTGCCTTCGATGCCGAATGCAGGCCCCGGAAACTGAGCTGCATAATTTTCCGGCATGTCGAGGTCCAATACACGGAGACCCGTGACCTCCCCCAGCTCGAATAAATTGCCGGCCAGCGTTGCAAGCAACACCGGCAGATTCGGACCTACATTCTCGATTGGGAAGGCAATCTCGATTTCAGCGCGATGGAATACCCCATGAACTCCACGGCGTTGGACAAAGGCGCTTTGCAGCGATGGCTCGAGCGTTGGCGGCAATGAGCGAATATCTACCACTCGAGCGCGCGAGCGCTCCTTGAGCTGTGGAGTTTCGCCAGGCAACGTCAAAAATGTGCCGCTTGACTGTTCACCAGCGATGACTTGCGCAATTTTCTCTGGTGCAAGCGAACTCTCGACGAAATAGCGAACCGAAAACTCGGCCCGTGCAGCGGTAATAGACATGAGTTCCTCTACTTTCATTTTCCCGGCTATTGCCCGGCGATCGTGATTCGAAGCATCTGGTTTGGGCCATCATAGGAACGCGGCAATAGCGCAGCAAGCGATATAAAGTTCTCCGCCTGTGAGGAAAAATCACAGGCGGGCACTCGCTTATCGCATTCGCCGAGGGGAGGGTATTTGGTGGCGCCAGCGTGGCTTAAACCGCCAAGTGACGAAGGTGCCGCTTAAATGGCAGCGAGCTATCGGCAACTCAGACGCTGTATCGTTGCCAATGTGGGGCGAGGATGTTCGAATCCGCCCTCTGACTTCGCTGTCCCACTCCGGGTCGCAACCGACCGCCAAAAAATCCTGCCAGGCTGGCGGCGGCTATCTGGAGAGATATCGGCCTGCATTGAAGTTCATGACGATGACCATGTTCAGCGCTGCCACTCCGATAAAGGACCATGCCGCGTTGGCGCCCCCGACGGACCAGGCCGAGGCAAGCAAGATCATCGAGTCAAATGCGAGTAAGGTACGTCCGACCAGAAGTCCTCGCGTCTGGCTGATGAGCGAGATCTGCGAGCGCGAGGCCGCACCGTCGCCCCGGGTCGTCGTGGAAGTGGACTACGTGTCCGATGCCGTCATGGGGCTCATCATGACGACAGACCTGCTGGCCTTGGTGCCCGCGGCCCAGCGGGCATGCGATTCACTTTCGACGGGAATGTCGGACAGCAGCGGTGAGGACGATAGTCTGCGGAACTCCGCACCGCGAATACCCACAGTAGAGGGCTACGACGGCGACCTGACCATGTTCAGCAGCGCGAAGTACTACATGGATTCGTATGCCCGCGACAGCATCCTGCTGGGCCAGCGCCGCATCTTCAGATACTTGCGCATAGCCACGGCATCCTGGATCTCGCGAGCCGCGATATACCAGTCAGCTGCAGTGCGCGCTGGGAGATTCGCTCTCGAGCGATATCCCGGCCGCGTGACACGACACGTCCCGCCGGACCATCTCCCGCAGCGGCTGTCTCCCTTCGTCGTTGACGAGCGGTGCACGCAACGGTCTCTCCCGGCACCGGGGGCGGCCATTCGTTGACCGGTTGAATCCACAACCCCTCTCCGACATTCAAGGCGCCGCTTGATCCGTCCATCGCCCGACAAAAGCGGTCAGTTGTACCCGGCGCGATGAGGTGCGGATTGTGCCAAGTCGCCTCAGAGCGGCACGGTCTCAACGTTGTATTCAAACAGCCACTCATAGCGCGAGCGTACCAGTGGCTCGCTGAATTGCTCGTCGATGTAGGCCGTCGCACCTTCGCGGGTAGCGAGCGCTGGGTTATGGAAACGCTTCGCGTTCTCCGCGGATCCCCGAACAATGCGCGAGGTCCGTTCCTTGCGCGCGGATTCATAGCGCTGCAGCGCGACGGCTGAGTTGTCGTGAGTTTCCAAAGCCCGCGCTACCAGGTAGCCGTCCTCAATCGCCATGGCAGCGCCTTGCGCCAGGAATGGCAAGGTCGGATGACACGCGTCGCCGAGCAGGGTAATGTTGCCGACCGTCCAGGAATCCATAGGCTCGCGCACCATCAGGGCCCACTTGAACGGCGTCGCGATCGACTTGATCATGGTTTGAACATCTTCATGCCAGCCCTCAAAGTCGCGCAGACATTCATCGGTATTGCCCGCTTCATTCCACGATTCCACTTGCCAATCGTCGCGCTCGACGATGCCGACGAAATTGACGAGTTCGCCCCGCCGCAACGGATAGTGGATGACGTGCGCCCCTGGTCCAATCCAGTTGTTGCCCACGGGCTCGCGCAGGTGCTCGGGCAAGTCTTTGGCAGGAATGACGCCACGCCAAGCCAGGCACCCGGAAAAGCGCGGTTTGTCGTCGTTGAACAGCGCAGCGCGGATTCGCGAATGGACGCCGTCCGCCCCGATTACGACGTCGCCGCTGACCCAACCGCCATCGGCAAGGCTGACTTTGACGCCTTGGTCTGTCTGTTCGACGGCGACGCAGCGCGCATTCAGGCGTATTGCATCGGGCGAGGCGGCCATCACAGCGTCGGCCAACACACGGTGCAGATCTGCGCGGTAAATGGTGAAGTAGGGGTATCCATATCGCTCCTGCGACTCTGCCCCCAGGTCGAAGAGCTTCCACGCTTCCCCTGTGTTCCACAGGCGGATTTGTTTTCCCGTCGGAATCGACGCAACGGCTTGCAATGCATCGCCTAAACCCAGACGGTAGAGCACGCCTGTTGCGTTCGCGCTCAGTTGGATGCCCGCACCAACTTCCCCAAGCGCAGATGCCTGCTCTAGTACTGTCACCCGGAAACCGCGTCGCAGGAGGGCCAGCGCAGCGGTCAGACCGCCGAGTCCTGCACCGCAAATGATGATATGTCGAGATGAATTGGTCATGATGAAAGTTAGTCAGGCTTGACGCCAGAAATGCGGACTGCCTCGGTCCACCTCTTCAGGTCGGTTGAAATGGTTGCTGCGAAGGCACTGGACGAGCTATTTACAGGCTCTAGTCCACTGCTGGTGAGTTGCTTGAGCGTGGCGGGGTCGCGCATGGCAGCGTTCAGCGCCGTTTCCAGGCGATTGACGATCGACACCGGCGTGCCGGCCGGCGCTACCAGGCCAAACCATGAATAGGCCTCGAACGGCTTTCCCGTGGCTTCCCGGACGGTGGGCACATTGGGCAGCAAAGGAAAACGTTTGTCGCCAGCCACTGCGAACGCGCGGACCTTGCCGGACTGGACGTGAGGCGACAGGAACTGCGCGGTGTCGATCATGAGATCGATTTGCCCGCCAAGGACGTCGGTCAGTGCCGGGGCGCCGCCTTTGTAGGGGACGTGAAGAAGCTTGATGCCGAGGGTGGTATTCAGTTGTTCCCCGGTGAGATGGCCAATCGATCCGTTGCCGGCTGAACCGAAGGTCAGGGAGGAGGACTTCGCCGCCTGAATGAGTTGAGTCATGTCGGTAGCGGCGAGGCTGGATTTTCCCACCACCATCATCGGGCTCCTCACCGCTTGGCCGATGGGGACAAAGGACTTCAGTGGCTGGTAGGGCAGCGAAGCATACAGTGCCGGCGCTACCGCGAGACTACTGGTGCCGCCCCAGAGCAAGGTATAGCCGTCAGGCTGAGCGCGAGCGACGTAGGCGGATCCGATCGTGCCACCGGCGCCTGCGCGATTGTCGATGATGACTGGCTGGTGAAGCGAGTCACCCATGGCTTTGGCCAGCAGCCTGGCGCTACTGTCAGTCGGACCGCCCGGCGGAAAGGGCACGACGATCGTGATGGGCTTGGCGGGAAATGTGTCGGCTTGGGCCGCGACGGGAAAAGCCAGGGCGACGGCGAGGCAAGCGCCAAGCACGCTGAGTTGGGGGCACATGTTGTTCGTCTCCGGGGTTTTTTGAGTGGTCGGCGTACCGACGTGGCAATTGAAGCTCAGGAACGGCAACAAGAGAAGCTATAGTATTCTATGAATTAACAAATAAACGTTATGAATCCCTCGTACCGCCAACTCAAAGCTTTCCTGGCTGCGGCACGCTTCAGGAACTTCACCAAGGCATCGCAGCAGATGCACATCACCCAGGCGGGGCTGAGCGCGATGGTCAAGGAGTTGGAAGCGCAGGTGGGATGTCGCTTGCTGTACCGGACCACCCGTCTGGTCGATCTGACGCCGGAGGGCCAGGCATTTCTGCCATCGGCAGAAGCCGCCGTTGCGGCCATTGATGCTGCCCTTGAAGCGGTACAGCGGGTCGACGGGGCGCGTCGCCCGCTGCGAATTGCGGTGACACCTCTTGTCGCGAATAGCCTCTTGCCAGGGGTGCTTGTGCGGTTAAAGCGTGAGGTGCCCGAGCTTCAGGTAGAAGTCTGGGATGTCGATCCTGAGCGCATTCAGATGCTGGTCGACGTAGGCATGGTCGATGCCGGCTACGGTCTGTTCTTCAAGGCGGCATCCGGTCTGACGCGACGTTCGCTGTTCAGCAACGATCTCGTAAGGGTCTCGCCAACCGCGCGCACCAAAGCACGCGGCGACATTCCGTGGCGCCAGTTGGATGGCGCCCCCCTGATATGCCTGCCGAAGGAAAATCCTATTCAGATCCTGGTCGACGATCACTTGTCGCGGGCTGGTGCAGTTGTAGACCGCCGCATGGAGGTGACGCACATCGAAACCGTTATTGCGATGGTTGCCAGCCAGCTCGGGGTAGCGGTCCTGCCTTCGATCTGTGCGGGCGTTGCCTCGAGATACAACGTTCGCCTGGAACGCATGGTGCAGGCGAAGGATTACCTCCACTACTACTGCATCAGTCGTTCGGGTCGACCTGCACCTGAGCACGCGAGCCGGTTAGGTGAATTGATCGGCGAAGAACTGAGGCGCTACGGACCTTAGAGTCAACATTTAGCGGTAGCCCAAGCGACGCCAAACTTCGAATGGCCAACCTATTAACCGGTGCCTTCAACCATCCGACCGTTCGACCACGACCTCGCTGACCTGGACCACTGGTGCGATGTCGGTGTAGTTGGCGATGTCGCCCAGGATTTCGGCGCCGTGCTGCTGCATCGCGGCCTGATAGCCCTCGACCGAATTGCAGATGAACGCGCACATCGCCACGAAGGCGGGCGGTGACCCTGGCGCTCTGCCGGCCAGGCCTTTTTCGACGGTGTAGTACGCGCAGGCATTGCCCAGCCTTGCCTTCACCATCGGCATGTGCCGGTCGCGGTAGTAGGTGTGGTCGAAGCGCGCGCCTTCGGTGTACGGATACATGACGCTGACCTTGATCATGGGGTTCTCCTTACTTCGCATTGAGTGAGGGTGGGGCGACAGAACGCCGTTCACGCATGGCGCGGTTCAATGGTTGCCGTGACCGGAATTTTCCGGAGTGTGGACACTTCAATTGTCGCGACGGTGACCGCTTCAATGTAGTCCACGCTCGACCAGCGCGGATACCGTCTCCACTCGTCGCGGGACGCCGGTCGCGATCGTCGTAACTGCGATGGCCAGCACGATGGCGGCCCCGAGGAACACACCGGTGGCGCCGTTTGCATCGAACACGACGCCGCCGGCCGCCGCACCGGTCGCGATCGCGAGCTGTACGGCGGCGACGATCAGGCCGCCTGCGCTCTCGGCTTCATCGGGCACGGTGCGCGTGACCCATGTCGACCATGCGACCGGCACGCCGCCGAACGCCATCCCCCAAAGCGCGACGAGCACCGCATCGATCATCGGCGCGCGGCCGAGCACGACGAGCCCGATGCCGAGCACGACCATCAGCGCGGGCATGCCGATCAGCATCGGACGCAGCCGGTGTTCAAGCACGCGGCCGGCGAGCGATGTGCCAACGAAGTTCGCCACCCCGTAGCCGAGCAGAATCGCCGACAGCCCGTTCACGCCAACGCCGGCGACCTGTTCCAGGAACGGCCGCAAGTACGTGAAGAACGCAAAATGTCCGGTGAACACGAGCGTCGTCGCGAACATTCCCAGGCCGACAGTCGGCCGGCGCAGCACGTCGATCAACGTGCGCAGGCGGGTGGTTCCGCTCGGTGGCATCGACGGCAGCGTAGCAACCTGCGATAGCAACGCGACGCCGCCAAGCCCGGCCGCCAGCAGGAACACGCTGCGCCAGCCGATCAGGTGGCCGAAGTAGCTGCCGAGCGGGGCGGCGGCGATCGTCGCCACGGCCACGCCGCTGAAGATGATCGACAACGCGCGCGGCACCATCGCAGTGGGCACGAGCCGCATTGCGGTGGCCGTTGCCATTGTCCAGAAGCCGCCGAGCGCGATGCCAAGCACAACGCGGCCGATCAGAATCGTCGTGAGGTTGGCCGCAAACGCAACGGTGAGATTCGATGCGACCAATAGCACCGAAAACGCCAGCAGCACGCGCCGACGGTCGATCGTACGTGTCGTGGCGGCGGTCAGCAGGCTTGCAACGAGCGCAACCGTTGCGGTGACCGCCACGGTCTGCCCGGCGACGCCTTCGGTCACGCCGAGGCTGTCGGCCATCGGTGTGAGCAGGCTCGCAGGCAGGAATTCAGCCGTGACGAGGCCGAACACGCCTAGCGCCATGGCAAAGACCGCGCCCCAGGCGGGTTCGCTGGGAGCCGCTTGCGCAGCGGCTTGGGAAATGCCGGAATTCATGGGTGGTTCCATATCAGGAAAAATCGGGAAAAGTGCCAATGACGGCATAGCGTAAGCAGCGATGGCCGGACGGTATATGACATACAATCCGCGAATATTGATTTATCGTCCGGATCCAATGTCCGCTTCCCTTCCTGCTCACGTTCCCGACGTGCGCGACCTCGTCAGCGAACTGCTGCTGGGGATGCGCTTGAGCGGCGTCCAATATCGCCGCATCCAGGTCCCGCGACCGTTCGGCTTGAGCTTCGGCCACGTCCCGGGGCGCGCGCAGTTTCATTTCGTTGGACGCGGGCCCGTGCTGCTGCGCGACGCGACGGGCGCAACGATGACGCTTGAAACCGGCGACGCGATCCTGTTACCGCACGGCAGCATGCACACACTCGTGTCCGATCCAGACGCGTCGTCTCGTCCCATCGGGGCCTTCGAGGCAGCGAAGATCTGCGACTCGGTTGCGTCGGTCGGTACGCCGCCGCCCTGCGCCGGAACCGATGCGACGACTGGAGAAGCGCTGATCTTCAGCGCGTGCATGGAGTTCGATCTTGGCGGCATGCAGCCGCTCGTCGGCACGATGCCGGAGTTCATGCACGTCGGCACACTGCTCGCGCGCTACCCCGAAATCCGCCCGATGCTCGATGCAATGGAGCGCGAAGCCTGCTCGGAGCGCGCAGGCTTTGCGGGCATCCTCGCGCGGCTGGCGGACGTAGTCGCTTCGTTCATCGTGCGCGGCTGGGTCGAGTGCGGCTGCGGCGACGCGACGGGCTGGGTGCAAGCGTTGCTCGATCCGAAGCTCGGCCGTGCGATCGTCGCGCTGCATCGCGATCCGGGCCGAAACTGGAGCGTCGCCGAATTGGCCGCCGAAGCGGGCGTGTCGCGCTCGGTGTTCGCCGAGCGATTTCTCGCGGCGACCGGCATGACGCCCGTGCGCTACCTGACCGAGCTGCGGATGCGGCTCGCCGCGCAATGGATCTCACGCGACCGCGAGGCGATCGAATCGGTTGCGTACCGGCTCGGCTACGGGTCGCTCGCCGCGTTCAGCCGCGCATTCAAGCGCGTCGTCGGGCGGCCACCGGGGGCGGTGCGTGCGGAAGTCGACGCGGCATACGCCACGCGTGCGGTGCCAGAGTAGTCGGGCAGCCGGGTTTCGGCAGCAACTGGCGAATACAAACGAAGAGTAATAGCCCCTGGCTCAGTGCCTGTGTTCGAGCCGGGAACAGCCTTGATGAAGTGCCAATGGCGGACCGCCGGGTCGGTATCCCGCTGCCGACCGCCGCCACTTTCGCCGCATCTGCGGCATGTATCAGGCGCTACCTTATTACCTGATCACAATCCCCAACGGCAGCGGACTCATTGATGTACTCGATCGGGGCAACAAGCCTCCGTTCGTGGCGTCGATGGCGAACTGCTTGACCAAGCGATCGGCCTGGGCGGCCACATAGACGTACTGGCCAGTCGGGCTCACGGCAATGCCTTCCGGCAAGATGCCCGCGGCGGCGCGTGGCAGGATCTCGGTCAGCGCACCCGAGCCGGTGTTGATAGCGAAGGACGATGCGGTGCCGTCGCTCTCGTTGGTCACGTACAGAAATTTTCCCGCCGGCTCGATAGCGAGGTACGACGCACCATTTCCCGCTGAGAATGGCGCGCTCATTGCGATCAGAGCGCCTGTCGTGGCGTCGATCGTGAAGCCGTAGACGAGATTGCTGTTTCCGCCTGTGACATACATAAACTTGCCGGTCGGGTCGATCGCCATAAACCGCGGCGACGGCGTCACAAACGCAGTCCCTGCTCCCGGCATGCCAGTGTTGGCATCGACGATGTAGGCCGAGATGGTGTTTGCCAGGTAGTTACAGACGTAGAGATATTTCCCGTTCGGTGAGACAGCGACAGATAAGGGAGTGGCACCTGTCGGCACTTGCCCCGCTAACGTCAGCGCGCCCGTCGATTCGTCCACCGCGAAGATGGCAAGGGTGTTCGAGTCTCTGTTTGCCACGTAAAGGAATTTGCCGTTCGGAGCCATGGCCGCGGCTTGCGGCCCGACACCTCCGGTCGCGAATGGCGAGCCGGGCAGCAACGTGGGTGCCCCGCTCATCGGATCCAAGGAGTAGGCCCGCACGGTATTGGCGACAATATCCGTCAAATATAGAAAATCACCGGTACGGGACAGCGTGGGAGGTAAGAGCCCTCCGATCGGCACGCTATAGCCCGTCGCAGTGAATGCGCCGGTGGACGGATCGCCGGCGAGGATAGCCGTGCTGGACAGCGACGTGACGATGGCCAGACGCGTGCGCGCCGCGCAGCTCACGGTGACCGCCACCGGGGCGGATCCCGCGGTCCCGGCTCCTGCATCGACCGTACAGATCTGCGCCGGCAAGGCCGGTTGCTTCATGACGGTAACCGCGTACGCACCGCCCTGCGCGACGGGCGTGGCGAATGCCGCGTGTCCATCCGCGTCGAACGTGAGCGTGTCCGCACCATTGTTTTGCACGACGAGACCTTTGCCCAGCAAGCCGGTCACCGTCACGGAGATCGACAGGGAAACAGGACCAGCAGGGTCCTGGGGGACCGCGGGCGTCGTGACCGGTGGGGTCTGCTGCGGCGGTGCCGTGGCTGCCGTCCCGCTATTGCCGTTGTTGTCTCCGCCGCAGGAGCACAGCGCGGCGGCCGCAGCGATGGCGGCCAATATCTTGTAAGCCTTCATACCCGTCCGTAATTTTTGGCCGACGCCTTGGCAGTGCAGAACACCAGGCTGGTCGATATAGATCGGTCTTTATGTTGGGGCGACCGATTCGCGCAGCGATCATGCCGCAAATTTCATTTATTTGGCAAATATCGAATTTTTGCACCACTGCGGGGCGCTGCAACGAACCGCACTGGGCTTCTATGGTGTGCAGCGAAGCGCCGTGTTCCGCAGTGCCCGGATCTCTAAGGGTAATCCCTGAATTCGTTCTGGTTGCGTGCGCCGTCGATGCCGAATATATTTCACAGCAATATCTATTTATTGCTAGGCACTAAACATATGGCGACGTACATTAAAACAACGCGATCAGATGCGGTCGGGATTTTGACCCTGAACCGTCCGGAGAGGCTGAACGCATGGAACACGGCGATGCGCGGGGAAATTCTCGTCGCCCTGGCGGAATTTGCGGCCGACGACACCATCGGGGCGATCGTCATGACCGGAGCAGGCGAGCGCGCATTCTCTGCGGGGCAGGATCTGGAAGAGGCGCACGATTTCGATGAGGACCGCGCGGAAGTTTGGCTGCGGGAATGGGAAACTTTTTACGACACGCTGCGCAGCCTGCCTAAGCCACTGGTCATGGCGCTCAACGGAACCGCGGCGGGCTCGGCCTTCCAGGTCACGCTGCTGGGCGATATCCGGGTGGCTCATAGCGACGTGCAGATGGGCCAGCCCGAGATCAATGCGGGCATTGCCAGCGTAACGGGCCCCTGGATCATGAACGAGATGCTGGGCATGTCACGCACCATCGAGCTGACGCTGACCGGGCGCATGATGATGGCGCAGGAGTGCTTCGACATTGGTCTGGTACACCACTTGGTGCCGCGCGAGCAGGTGCTGGAGCGGTCCTTGTCCATTGCCGCCGATCTTGCCGCCAAACCTCGGCTGGCAATGCGACTCGACAAGGCCTGGCTGCGTGAAATGACCGAACAGCGTTTTCGTGAGTCGATCAACGCGGGCATCCGTATCCATCGCGAATCGTATGCGTCCGGCGAGCCAGCGCGCATGATGGAAGCGTTTTTCGAGGAACGCGCGCGCCGGCGCGCTGCCGCATCCGCCGCTTGACGCGCTCCCGAGGCCGCCAGGCATCGGGCCGATGATTGTCGCCACCTTGCGCCGCACCAATCCCTGATCCACTGCAGCAGCCGGCGTGCCGCCAGGACGCCGATGACTCCATGACGAATACCGTGAATCCCTCTTCTCCCGATGACTGCGCTGATGGCGTGGCGCAGCACATTGATATCGATCCCGTTGGCAACGAGACCATTTCGGCGCTCCTTGCCCGCCGTGCCCGCGAAACGCCAGAGCATGTCTATTGTTATTTCGGCGAGACCGCTCTGACCGTGGCGGAGCTCGATCGCAAGGTCAACCAGGTGGCGAACGGGCTGAGTGCACGTGGCTTGCAGCCCGGCGACCGCGTGGCGTTGATGCTGCCCAGCCATCCCGATCACATCGTCGCAATCTTTGCCTTGGCGCGGCTCGGGCTGGTGCGCGTGCCAGTGAACGTGCATCTGCGCGGTGCGGCGCTGGAGCACCTGTTCGAGCAGTTTGCCCCGCATGGCTTGGTGGCCGATGCCGAGTACGCGGCGGAAGTGGCGTCGCTGGGCGGCAGGATCGACGCTTGCACCGTGATCTGGCGCGGCGAGCATGAGGGCCAGGACGAGTTCGGCGCGTTTGCCGAACTCTCCGCTGAGCCGCCAGCACTCGGCGCCGATGCGGTCCCCACCGCCGACACTATCCTTGCGCTCACCCCGAGTTCTGGCACCACCGGCGCGCCGAAGGGCGTGCTGAAGTCCGATCGCACGCTGCGGGCCGGCCCGATGGGCATTCTGCGATTGACGGGTGCGCAGCCCAATGACGTGTTCCTGCTCTGGGAGTCTCTGCACCACGGCGCCGGCGTGGCGGTGATCATTTCCGCTCTCATCGGGCGCACCACGCTGGCCATGGTCGAACGCTTCAGCGCATCGCGTTTCTGGGACGACGTGCGGCGCCACGGCGTGACGCATATCCATTACCTGGGCAGCGTCGTGCCGATGCTTCTCAAACAGCCGCCGCGCGATAACGATCGCGAGCACAAGGTCAAGGTGGCGTGGGGTGGCGGCTGCCCGCCCGAACTGTGGTCGGCGTTCTCGCAGCGCTTCGGCGTGGAGATGCGTGAAGGCTACGGGCTCTCGGAGATGATCACCTTCGTGACGGTCAACCCGGCCGGCCCGGCTGGATCGGTGGGCAAGCCGCTCGACTACTTCGACGTGGATCTCACCGACGACGAGGGCCGCAGCGTGCCGGTGGGCGAACCCGGGGAAATCGTTGTCCGCGCGCGGGTGCCGGGGCTGGAGTTCCTGGGCTACTTCCGCAACCCCGAGGCGCAGGCAACGGCAATGCGCGGCGACTGGTTCTGTACCGGCGATCTGGCCCGGCGCGACGAAAAGGGCTTCCTGTATTTCGCCGGCCGAAAGAAGGACACGGTGCGCCGGCGTGGCATCAATATTTCGGCGTGGGAAGTGGAGCGCGTCATCGGCGAGCATCCGGACGTGGAGGAGTGCGCGCTGGTGGGCGTGCCAAGCGACCTGGGCGAGGACGAACTGAAGATCTTCATCCGCCCGCGCAGCGAGGCGCCAGGCGTGGCGCGTGTGCTGGATCCGATGGCGCTGGTCCAGTGGTGCGAGACGCGCATGCCGTACTTCCAGATTCCGCGCTACATCGCTTTCATCGACGAGTTTCCGAAGACGCCGACCCAGCGCATCCAGAAGAAGCTGCTGTCGCGCGACCTGACCGGTGTTTGGGACCTGGAACAGACCGGATACAAGATCGGCAAGAAGACGTCCTGACTGCGCCAGCTAGACGCTGCACAACCGCACATAAGAAACAGGGGCGATGGCCGCAGACGAACTGGACAGTCGTCTGCAGCCATAAAAACCCGTAGGGCCCGCTGCCAGGCCAGCACAACACCAAGTGGTCGGCGCCTGATGACGCTGGCTGGTGATTGACGATCGTTCATTTCAACGATCAATACAAAGTGAGTAGCAAAATGCTTTCGCTCGCATGCAGTTCTTTTGCCGCCGGGGTGACCCGGACTACCCGTGCCGTTGCGTTGTCGACCGCTGCGCTGTTCGGCGCGGTCGCGAGTCCGGGGCAGGCGCTGGCACAACCGGCGTGGCCCGATAAGCCGATCAGCTTCGTGGTGCCGTATTCCGCGGGCGGCGCGGTGGATGTGGTGGGCCGCGCGCTAGGCCAAAAGTTGTCGGAGGGGCTGGGCAAGCCAGTGGTGGTGGATAACAAGCCCGGCTTCTCCGGCAACATTGGCGCCCAGCAAGTGGCCAAGGCCCCGGCCGATGGCTATACGTTGCTGATGGCGGCGCTAACCTCGTATTCGATCAACGCCACGCTTCTCCAGGCGAGCAACGGCTATAGCCTCCTGAGCGATTTCACGCCGGTCGCCGTGGTGGGCAACCTGCCGATCGTGCTCCTGGTGAATAGTTCGTTGCCAGTCGGGAGTGTTCATGAGCTGATCAAACTGGCGGCGTCCAAGCCCGGGCAGATCGCGTTTGGTTCTTCTGGCAATGGCTCGATCGAGCACGTGGCCGCTGAAATGTTCAAGCGCCAGGCGAAAGTTGATTTGTTGCACGTCCCTTACAAGGGCGCTGCGCCGGCCATTGCCGACCTTCTCGGCGGACAGATCCAGGTGATGTTCGCCACGGCGCCAACCGCCATCAGTGCGCTGCGGTCCGGCAAGCTCAAGGCACTGGCGGTTGCCACGCCGCGCCGCGTTGGCGTACTGCCTGACGTGCCCACCGCCACCGAGGCGGGGCTCAAGGACTTCGAAGTGCCGTCGACCTATGGCGTGCTGGTCCGGACCGGCACACCAAAGAGCATCATCACGCGACTGAATGCCGAGTTACAGAAGTCGTTGCAGATGCCGGACGTGAAGACACGTTTCCAAGCGCAAGGCATCGACATCGTCATGACAACGCCGGAGGAGGCCGAACTCCGGGTGCGTGGCGAGGTGGCCAAATGGGCAAAGGTCATCCAGGAAACGCACATCACCGCGCAATGAGGCGAGCGGATGCGGCCGGACGGCATCCGGTCGCGTTTGTCTGCGCTGCCGGCCCATGCTGCAGGAAAGAACCAATCACCAGCCGCTGCGCAGCGGCTGTTTCAGGAATCATAGTTATGCCTTCCGAAATTCTCGTCGAGCGTCGCGACAGCGGTCGCATCGCAATCGTTACCATCAACCGGCCGCATCGTCGTAATGCGTGTGACCTGGCCGCATGGACCGACCTGCGCGACACGTTCACGGCCTTTGCGAGTGATTCAGTGATACGCCTCGTCGTACTCACCGGCGCAGAAGGGCAGTTTTGTGCGGGCGACGACATCATCGCGTTTCGCGAAGCGATGGCTGATCCGGCAACTGCCGACGCATATCGTGCAGTGATTCAGCAAGCCTATGCGGCAGTGCAGGCAACGCCGGTACCCGTCGTGGCCGCGGTCCGTGGCAATTGCGTGGGCGGCGGCCTAAGTCTGGCAATGTGCTGCGATTTCCGTGTCGGCGACTCCAGCGTGCGCGCTGGCGTGCCGGTGGCAAAGCTCGGTCTGATGTACCCGACGATCCAATTGACGCGTCTGACGCATCTGGTCGGCCTGAGCACGGCACGGCGCTGGTTATATACGGGGGAGTTGATCGGCGCCGCCGAGGCCCACGCTGCAGGGTTTCTGGACGCTTTGCTGAGTGACGACGTGGACGTCATCGCTGGCGCCATCGGCTATGGGGCCGCCATGATGGAAAGCGCACCGCTATCCATTGCCGGCATCAAGCTGCAACTGAACGCCATTGCCGCAGGGAAGCTGGAGGCGGCTGAAGAGGCGATTGCCGAAGCCACTCGACGGGCAGAGAGTAGCGAAGACTATCGCAATGCGACGGCTGCGTTCGCACAGAAACGCAAGCCGGTGTTTGCAGGACGCTGACGTGCCATGATCGAGGAAATGGTTCACCGGGAGAACAAGATGCCAGGCAACGATAAAATGGCGGATACATCCCCGAATCGAACCACTTTCCTCAGCGGGCTCATGGCCAAGAAAATCAACACCCAGCAAGTCGGTGCAGCGTCCGACGCAACGCCGGACGCGCCACAGGTATCGGCTGACGTACCTTCGCCGGCGGACTCCAAACTCTATGTGACGGCGGTGGAACGCGCGCTGAAGGTACTGATGGCGTTCGATGCTTCTCGACGCCATTTGTCCCTCTCGCAGATATCGGCGCTCACCGGGCTGGACATCAGCGCGATCCAACGCTTTGCCTTTACGCTCACGTCGCTCGGCTATCTTCGCCGGGATGAAGGGACCAAAAAATACGAGTTGTCGCCGCGGTTGCTGGACTTTGCATACCACTACGTCGCCTCGAACGAGATGCTCGAGAGAGCGCTCCCCTACGTGCAGCAACTCGCCCTGGACACGGAAGAAGCTACCAACCTGAGCGTTCTGGACGAAGCCGACGTGGTTTTCGTGTCCCGAATTGTCAGTCGCCATGTGCTATCCCGCAATTTCCAGGTTGGCTCGCGTATGCCCGCGTTCTGTACTGCGCCGGGATTGGCAATGCTCTCGACGTTAGCCGATGGCGACGTGGCAGATATTTTGCGCAAGTCTCAACTTGTGCAATACACACGCCTCACCGTGACGCAGCCCGAGGAGATTCTGGCTCGCTTATGCGCCATTCGCGAGCGCGGATACGCGTTCACCCAGGAGGAATACCTTCTGGGCGACCACTCCGTAGCGGCTGCAGTGGTCGATCGCAGCGGCATCGCGCATGCCGCGATCAACATTGCTGTAGCCAAACCGCGTTGGCACGGTGCCGACGATGAGCGGCGCTTTGCCGACTTGGTTATTGCCGCCTCCGCGGCAATTTCGGGACAGCAGACGCCCTTGGCGGCGTTGCGCCAGGAGCGGTAATTCGGGTCGCTTGTGGCCGCACCCGCCACGGTGGGATAGACACGAAGGTCTGTCGTCGCCTAAATTGGTCGCCCCGCATTTTTCCCCGCTAACCATGCCGTTGGGCGATTTTGACTACTTGGTGTTGAAGGTGCTTCGGTCGCATGCCGGAAGGTGGCAGCGGTCGGGCGATCTGGTGCGAGAGGTCATCGCGCGAGAGGCTTCCGCGTATCCGAAAAAGGTGACCCGCTCTTTTCTGAAGCTGGAAGTCCAGCAGTTGGCGCAGCGCCGTGGCGAAGACGCCAATCGCGAATGGCGTGCCATGTCGACTGGCGCGGTTAACAGGGATGCGCTGCGGCCGCCGGTGGACCTGGCCGTGGCATTGCTGAAATTGAGGCAACTGGCCAACGCGCATATGCCTGCCACGGTTGCCGATGGCCTGACGGACTACTTCGACGGCGCCGTGCGCGTGTTGGAAGAGAGCGCGGCGGCGACGCGGCTGACGGCGGCACGGGCGTGGATGGACAAGACGACACGGCTCGATGGCCGCTATCCGCTGATCGCGCCGCAGGTTCGCGCAGGCGTACTCGATGCCGTACTCGACGCGCTCTATCGGGATGGTTGCATCGAGATTCACTATCAAAATGGCCGGACATCCACCGTGGAGCCCCGGCAGTTCACCGTTCTGCCACTGGCGCTGGTGGAAAAAGGCCCGGTCCTGTATCTGGTGGCCGACCGCCCGCGCACCGAAGGCGGCACCAAGCGGCACCTGTTGCGCATGGACCGGATTCACGCCGTGGCGGCATGCGACGCCGTGCTGGCACGCGACGCGGCATTTTCGCTCGATGCATACGTCAGAGAAGAACGGACTTTCGAGTTCTTCTCCGAACCACCCGTGAAGCTGGTCTTGCGCGTGCGCGAGGAGGGTGGCTTCGTCAGCCCGTTCCGGGAACTGAAGTTCTCGGAAGACCAGGTAATCACCGATATGGTCGGCGGCTTCATGCTGGAAGCCACCGTCACACCGTCGGTTTCGCTGAGCAATTTGCTGCTGGAACGCGCTGACGCGGTCGAGGTGGTAGCGCCAGCCGCCCTGCGCGCCGATATTGCAAGGCGGCTGCGACGCGCGCTCGAAGCCTACGGCCATGCGGATTCGTCCACTGGCGCTGACATCGAGAGGTCCGGCCAAGGGTAAGACAACAGCACGTCAGCTTCAGTATCGGCAAGCTGCGAACGCAGTAGCTGCAATGGCGTACTGCCCGATGGAAGTTCCAGCTCGACTTGCGGTGCAACGCCGATGCTGACACCCGACACCGCCGCATATCCGTCGCGCTGGGCGCTGTCGATCAACGTCTTCACGCTTGATGCCAGCATCGCAGGGCACGCAGCAACGACGCGATGCAGGCACGCCAGCGCGTTGCGCGACGCCAGCGCTGCAAGCCGCTCAGCCCGGGCATCCGCATCCACGTCGTTTGTATTCACGATGGCCGCGCCGGCAAGGATGCGGGCGGCCGTCACGAGATTGCGCGGGCCGGACACGATCCAGTGTCCCGCGCGCACCGTTGGCAATTCCCGGGCTTTGCCCTTCGCCAGGACGATGGCGGCAATGCCTTGCTCGCGCGCCATGCGCAGCGCGTCGACGGGGCCCAGGAGATTCCACGGCGCCTGCAGAGACGGTCCGGCCAGGCCGTCCACGTCGACCATATGCACGATCAGGTCAGCGGGCGCACCATCCTCATGGTCAGACCAGACGACACGGGGATCGGCGGCATTCAGCGTATCGACCATCGCGCGAAGCATGTCGCTCGCCATGCCCCAGCGCTGGAGCGACATCCGGATTGCCGGCAACTGGCCCACGACGCCGGCCTGCCCGGCGTCGTCCAATGTGGCTGCGCGGGAGAGAGATTCGGCGGAACTCGCGCGGCTGTCTTGATGCGAAAGTTGTGGCATGGCTCGGGTCTCATCGGTTGCGATGTACCCAGTCTTGCGCCGCAGGTGGACGAACGGTGTCCAGTACGGCGTGGGCTCGAACTGGACAGCGAGTGTCCAGTTCGCCAGCTAGGCTGAGGCCCGATTTTCCGGATCCAAGACCGCATACCCCACCAACGGGTGCTACAGAGTGGCGCGTCGCGGTCGATAGGGAGAGGTTGGGGCGACGCCTTGCCGGAGCCCCGTGGTAATGCATCAGGAGAGACCGATGAGCTGGTGGGATAGCATCAAGGACAACACGTCCCGCGCGCTGGGAAAGGCCGCGAACTTCGTAACGGGCGGGTATCAGGACCGCAAGAAGAGCGAACGCATCGTGCAGTACTCGCAGAATGAAGCGGATGAGGCAAGGGAGCGTATCGAGGCGTGCCGCGTGTCGTCGCAGGCAACGCTGGACACGCTCGGGCAGCTCCGCGTCGAGGTCTACCACACCACCGTGAAGGAATTCGTCTCGCTCTATGAGCGGCTGGCCAGTGTGTCGGCCAGGGACTTCCACGGTCTGGATGAGACGGTCGATACCCACCGGATCGGCACCGACGTGCGCGAGCTGAAAGCCGTCAGCGGGCATGTCGAGAGCATGCTCGTCGGCGGCAGCGCAGGGGCGGTGGGCGGTGCCACGCTGGCCGCCGGCGCCTGGGGGCTGGCCGGTATGGTCGGCACTGCCTCGACGGGCACTGCCATCGGCACGCTGAGCGGTGCGGCGGCCACCAATGCCACGCTCGCGTGGTTGGGCGGAGGTGCCGCATCGGCCGGCGGGCTTGGCATGGCCGGCGGCGCAGCCGTGCTCGGTGGCATCGCACTGGTGCCGGCGGCAATCTTTGCGATGTACTTTGGCCATAACAAGGCGAAGGTTCAGCTCGACGAGGCCCGCAATTTCCGCGACGAAGTCGAAGTATTCGTCGAGGAGGTCAACACAATGGTCAGTCAGATGTCGAAGGTGACCGAAGCTGCCGAACTGATGATCGACGTGATTCGCGCGCTGGACACCGTGGTGCGCGGCCAGAACGCACGCATGCATGCCGCCATCTCACTCACGGGCCAGCGCGCGGCGGCGCTCCAGAACGCGCTCGATATCGAAATCGTCGATGCCGCCGGCAAGCTCGTGCCGGACGCCCTCGACGGATTCCGCACGCTTGCCGCCTGACCCGCCAAATTTCCATCATGTCGAATTTCAAATTCTCAAGCTTCCTGCGCTTTGGGTCCGATCTGCGCGCGGCCAGCCGCGCCCGCCAGCAAGACGCGGCACAACACATCAAGGCGACGCGCGCGCGTATCGCGCAGGCCGGCAAAGCGGCAGCCGAAGCGCTACGGCAGATCGATGCCACCAGGGCGGCGCTCTTCGAACGATCGATCGTGCCGATTCAGGCGCTGCATCGCGGCAGCATTGTGATGACCGCCACCGCGCCGGCGATGGGTCAGGCAGAGCGCTTCCTGGCCGCCGCGCCGGTCGCGCCCGAAATCCCGTCCCTGCGATCGGCCAGCGTGGGTGTCGCCGCGTCGGTGCTTGGCGCGGCAGGCGTTGCAGCGGCAGCGATTGCTTTGATGCCGTCCGCGGGCGTTGTTTTGCCAGTCGCCGTGGCAGGCGTCGGTGCCCTGTTGTGCTCGATGGGCGTGGCATATCGCGTGGCGCACGCCAATGCGCAAACGATTGATGGCTTTGCCGCACAGGTGGGCGACTTCGGCGTGGCCGCGGATCGGTTCGCGGCGCAAGCGCATGCCATCGAGACCGGCGCCGACGACGCGCGCAGGGCGCTCGAAGCGCTGGCCAGTGAGGCCGATGCTTCCGTCACGCAACTGGAACCTGTGGGCATGGACGCTGCCAATGCGGCCGTGCTGCTGCGCGGCGTGCTGGAGACGGCTTTGCTGGATGGCGAAGGTGCGCTGGTGCCAAATATCATGGCGCAGCTTGGCGGCCACAGGCAGGCCATCGAGACGTTTGACCATCAGACGGCGGCAACGCCGGTACTGTCCGCCGCATGAGCCAGCCGTCCGTTCCTTTCCCGGCTGTGCGGGACATTTGCGATAGGCCGGATGAAGATATCCGCGACGCAGCGGGCGCGACGATGGTGGCGCAGCAGACCATCGCCATCATGATCGAGCGATTCGGCCGCGCGACCGCCGAGCACTACGGCAGTCACGCCGATTTGTCCAAGATCGCCGGCCATCGGGTCAATCCAGACTATCGCGATCAGAACCTGCGGCAGCAGGCAGGCTTCTCGGCAGAGGTCAAGCAAGTGGCGCGGCAGAATGCGGAATCGATTGCTGCGCGCGATGGCCGGCGCATCATCCGGACGGATGACCTGGGACACGTCAACCATCCGGTGGCCGACATCGTCGCCGTGGACCCGCACACCGGGGCGCCGCAACTGAACCCGGACGGCACCTTTGCGGATGGCGCCCAGATGAAGGTCCACAAGGACCTGAAGAAGTACCGGCAGTTGTACGGCGAGAACTTCGAGAAGTACCAGAGCGTCGATCTGGTGCTGCCGCCCGATCAGTTCGACGCAGTGATGGCGGACTGGGACGCGCAGGTAAAGTCGCTCGAAAAGCAACGCGACAAGCTGGCTGGCAACGGCAACGCCGAGGTTGCCGCGCAGAAGCAGCAACAGATCGACGCGATCGCGGACGCCCGGCGTCGCGCGCGCAAATCGGATGTCACCACCGCCGACGCGATGGAGGCACGCACTGCACCAACCACCAGCGTGGCGCGCGACGTGCTCGATTTGTCGCATCGCGCCGGACTGGAAGCCGCAGGGCAGGGGGCCATGATCGGTGGCACGTTCAGCGTGGTCCGGAACACTTACCAGGTGGTGCGCGCCGACAAGGACATCCGCGAGGCCGCTGCCGACGTGGCCATCGACACCGGCAAGGCGGCGCTGGGCGCTTACGCCGTCGGCGCGTCGTCCACGGCTTTGGCCGGGGCCATGCAGAATGCCGGCAACCAGCTCGTGCGCAACATGGGTCGCTCCAATGCGCCGGCGGTCATCGTGCAATCGGCGGCGATGCTCGCCACGGCGTTCTACCGCATGCTCGACGACGATCTGCCGCCCAGCGAGTTTGCCGCGCATGTCAGTCGCGAAGGCGTGCTGCTGGCGACTTCGATGACGGGCTCCAATCTCGGCGCCATGGTTGGAACGCTGGTGATGCCGGGCGTGGGCACGCTGGTGGGCGGACTGGTCGGTGGCATGGTGGCAACGATGCTAAGCGGCAGCCTCTATGCGGAGTTGCAGCGTTCCGCGCGTTCCGTTGCGCTGTCCGAACTGAAGCGGCAGCAGACCGCGGCCATGTGCAGTGCACTGATCGCACAACATCGGCAGTATCGCGCCGACATGAACGCGATGTTCGACACCTGGTTTGCCGAAAGCCGCGAACGAATCGGCGCCGGTTTCCAGTCCATGTCCGACGCGCTGGTCGCGGGCCGCAGCATCCACGACGGACTGGGGCAGGTGGCATCGGCAATGGGATTGACGCTCCGGTTTGCGGACAGCGATGCATTCGGCGAGCACCTGCGCAGCGGTAGGCCGTTGGTAATTTGAGCCGGGCAGCGTGGTCGGAAGGCGCTCAAGCACGCCGTGCCGACCGATCGTCCTCCTTTATGCCGAAAACCCTCAGTGATTCAATCTGAGTCAGCCGCGCGGCGTAACAATGATCTTGCCGATGACCCGCCCGGATTCCTGAGCTTCGTGCGCCTCGACGATGCGCTCCAGCGGCAGGCGCAGGCCTATCGTGGGCGCATAGGCCCCGTCCGCCAGGCATTGCCCGATCGCGGACACAGCGGCGAGCTTTGCGGCCGCTGGCACCGTGTAGATGTAGACAAAGCGGAATGCGCTGCCTGCGATCATGGCGCGCAGCAGCGGAAGGGGCAGATGGTCTGACGCCGTCTGCACGGCATAGGCGCTGATGACGCCGCCATTCGCCAGACACTGCAGGTCGATCTCGAGGTTGTCCTGCAGGCTGACATCGACGATGCGGTCGACACCTCGCATGTCGGTTTCCGACCTTACGATCTTGGCAACGTCCTGTGACCATCGGTCGATGACGATATCCGCGCCCGCACGTCGCGCAGCTTCCGCCTGAGCCGGTGAAGAAACGGTGGCGGCGACCCATGCGCCCGCCCATTTCGCCAACAGGATGGCTGCCGTACCGACGGCCCCCGCTCCACCGTGGACGAGCACAGCGCGGCCCTTCAACTCGCCGTCGGCGAAAAGGCAGCGATGCGCAGTGAGTGCCGGGACGCCCAGACAGGCCCCCACTTCGAACGAGCAGTTGTCAGGCAAGGTAATGGCCTGCTGCGTCGGCACGATCGCATATTCTGCGGCCGTGCCGAAGGCGCGCTGATATTGCGCTTCATATAGCCATACCCGTTCGCCAATGCGCGTGGCTGCAACGCCGGCTCCGACCGCGTCGATTACACCTGCTCCATCCTGATGCGGAATCACCAATGGAAATTTGGCTGGGCCGGAGAAACCTGTGCGCGCCTTGATGTCGCTAGGATTCACACCGGACGCATGGATCCGCACGCGGACCTCGCCCGGCGCCGGCTGCGGATCGGGAAATTCGCCAAGCCTCAGTACCTCCGAAGCCTTGCCCTGACGCTCGTAATATGCGGCCCTCATCGATCTGACTCCCTGCTTGCAATGAAAGCACCACTATCGGCAGGCAGGGGCTTTTGTACAAGTAGGCACATCTTTGGTATATAGGGATAAAAAGTATCCTATTGGGAGCAAACATTGACTTCTTCGGCTACCACGTATCAATGCTCAGTCGCCGCAACGGTAGACGTTGCAGGAGGGAAATGGAAACCGCTGATCGTGCATTACCTGCTGGATGGCACCAAGCGGTTTGGCGAGTTGCGGCAGTTGATTGGAACCGTGACGCAGCGCTCGCTGACGCTGCAACTGCGCGAACTCGAGGCGGACGGCATCATTACCCGCAAGGTGTTTGCCGAGGTGCCGCCCCGGGTCGAATACTCGTTGACCGAGTTTGGGAAGACGCTGGCGCCCGTGCTGAAAGCGATGAAAAAATGGGGAGACGCCTATATCGATCGCCTGGAGGCTCGACCATCGGGACGCCGCTGACGGTCAATCGCCGAGTCAGGGTGTCAACCGGCCATCGCGATCGATGTGAGCGATGTGGTCGATTGGGTCGATGCGGTCACTGCCCGTCAGCTTTCCGGGTCATATCCAAACTCCCGGAGTTCCTGTGCGCAGCGGCAAGCGTTGGCGATCTTTGCCGCCCACTGAATGGCGGCTTCGCGCGACGCAAGCTCCAGCACACAGAAGCCGCCATCGAAGTGCTGCGTTGCGGCATACGTTTCGCTTGAGACCGTACCGTCCGATGCAACCATGAGCGGCGGGACATCGGCGTTAATACCGCCGCCGAACACGTACACGCCTGCAGCCTTCGCCTCGCGTATGACCTCGCGCGCGGCTTGGCCTACCGCAGCAAGTTCCTCGGCGGGAACCACCATCGCACTCGCGGGAAAAGAGATCAGGTATTTCGTCATGCTTTGCCCTCCGGAAATGTGTTGCGTCGCAACGTAGACTCAAGGCGATGGACTTGTGGCGAGCCCGAATACGGCGACCAACGCGACATGGCATTTGCAGCCAATGAGACCTTCGATCCATTGAGGCTTTCGATTTTAATCATGCTTTGGCGGACGGATTCAGACATGCGTTTGCGGTGCCGGAAGGCCCGCTGCACAGCGAGCATAGCGGCGACGGCCCTCAACGCCTGACGCTGGCGCGCGCCGCCACGCAATGTCGCATGGCGGCGCGGACCATCCAGCGCTGTTATGCCGCGCGGCGTTGGCGCTCAAGCGCCGTGGTTCAGGCGCGGCGTGCCGTTAGCCATTTGTCCGACGTGAGCGGTTCCGTGCAGATGCGCACTTCGCCGATCTGGCCGAGAAAGCCGTTTGACGGAACGTTGGCATAGACGCCGCCGCCCACGAAGAAGCGGCTGGTGGCGCCGACGGTGGCAATGCCGCGCGTATTGGACGTGTTGCGCAGCACCGGAGCGCCTTCCACATACATCACCGTCTCGTTGGTCGACGGATCGTTGACCACGGCGACGTGGACCCATTTTTCGACGATGATCTCGCCGGACCAGCTCGCGGCAGGGTTCTTGGTGCCGGCCGTGCTTGGCGTCACTTCCCATTGCACTTCGCGCAGGCTGGAGATGGCGAAGATCAGCGGGCTTTCGTCGCCGTCGCCGCTGCCAAAGCCCGCCACCGCGCTGCGCTGGCCTTCGCGCTCCATGATGTTCATCCATGCGTTGTTGGCCGCCGTCCACGATGCCGGCACCTTGATGAACGCTTCCACGGTGTAACCGCTGTCGAACGTCATCGCATTCAGTGCCGCGGTGGTCTGGGTCGTGAAGTAACTCATGCGCTGGGGACTATTGGTCGAATTGGCGAACTTCACGCTGCCGGGCGCAGCCGACAGGTAGTGATGATCGTTCGACCACGTCAGGTCGCCCAACTGGGCCGCGCCGCCGTTGGCCAGCGCCTCGCGCGTCAGCGGATTGGCACCGGTTACGTCGGCGATCACTTGGCCTACCGGCACGGCCGCACCGTCGGCGCCGCCGAAGAAGCGCCAGTGCGCCACGGTGGACGCCACCTGCGGGTAGTCGTTGGCGTCGGCGGCGGCCTTCTTGTCGGCCACGTTAGGCTCGGTGTAGTTGGCCAGGATCGCGGCCTTGGCGCGATCGTTGATCGGATCGTTGCCGGCCGGCGGCACAGCGAAATCAGGGTTGAAGCGCGCAAAACGCTTGCGGAAATCGAAGGCGAACTCGAACTGATGGTTCTTGTCGGTCAGCACCGCCACGTCGAACTCGTTCAGTGTCTCGGCAGGCTTTTGCGGCACCCACGGCGAGAACGAGATGACTTTGATCTTGTTGTTGGTCAGGTCGAATTCGTACAAGCGCATCAGGCCGTTGCCGCCCATATACGCCATCTGGTAGTCGACCACCATTTCCTCGACGGGGTTGCCGAAGTCGTTGGTCTTGGTGAGATGCGCCGCGCCATGGTAGTGGCCGTTCAGCGTCATGAAGATCTGGTCGTTATCCCTGATCAGCTTGTCCCACAGCATCAGCCCATACGGCACTTCCAGCGGGCTCACGCCGTCCGGGCCGATGTTGAGCAACTGGTGCGTGGATAGGATGACCGGCACCTTCGGGAAGCGCTTGAGCACCCCGCGCGCCCACGCGATGGCGGCGTCGGACGCGCGCCACGACATCGACAGGACCATGAAGCGGTTACCGTCCACCTCGAAGAAATGGTACTCATGGAAGCCCGACGGATCGCGCCCGCCGAAGGTGGCCTGACGCTGCGCGCGAGTGGTCGTAAAAGTCTTCAGATACGGCTCGTTGGCCAGGTTGCGCTGCGCGTCGGTGTTCGACGCCTGGCTGCTTGCGTCGACGTAGTCCACATCCGAGATCACTCGTGGTTGCCCGCCAGAATCGAATACGGCGCGCGGGCGGCCTCCATGACTTGCATGGCCTCGTCAGCGATCTGCCATTGCAGCGGCTTGCCTTGCTGATCCACTACATCGCCGAGGTGAATGGTGAAGGGAATGCGCAGCGCGGCGGCGTTCTGCGTGATCCACTTGGTCTGCGCCAGGAACGGCGTGGAGCCGTACTTGCGTTGGAACTGCAGGTTCTCGTCGGTGGTGGCGTAGCGCGAATAGAACTGCGTGTCCGGCAGCACGGCGAGCGCGAAACTCGATACCTTGGCCGACGGCGCGCCGCCCCCGGGCGTAGCGCCGGGCGTCGTGGCCGGCGAGCTGGCGCCATCGTCGCCGCCGCCGCACGCGGCCAGCAGCGCCGAGCTGCCGAGCGACAGGCCAAGGCCCGCTCTGAGCAGCAGGCGGCGCTGGCGGTCTGGAATGCCTTCGAGGCTGGCAATATCGATGTTGGCTGGTTTGCCCGATGTTTTGTTTTGCATTTCCACTTCCCCGTTGTCCCACGAAAAGTTCGGGATTCTGGGGCGCGCCCGTGACAGCGTGTTGATCGAACTGTGACGGTTCGAAGTCGCGGGAGAGAAGGGGCAATGGCGCGGCATGCGACCGGCCAGTTGGATATCGGCGTTGCTCTTTGCCGGACTCTTGTAAAGCGCCTGATGCCCGCAGCGGTTGCCTTTTTTAGATCGATTGACCCTTTACTCGACCAACGCCACGGCAGCGGCCGCCTGTAAGGCGCGGGTGATGTGCTGCAGCGTGCTGGAACGCACGGCGGCGTGTTGCCAGTACAGGGGCACATCGAGCCATCGTGCGGGTTCGAGGACCACGATACGTCTGGCGCGCAGCGCGGGTTCGATCAGGGTCTCGGGTGCCAGGCACCAGCCCAGGCCGAGCGCCGCGGCCTCGACAAAGCCGGTGGACGTGGGTAGGTAATGAACCGGCGGCTTGATGCGTGCGCGCGTGATGCGCCGCATGAATCGCCATTGCAGTTCGTCCTTGCGGTTGAACACGATCATCGGCGCGTGGGACAGCGCAGTCGCCTCCATGCCGTCGCCGAAATGACTTGCTGCAAATGCCGGAGAGGCGATGGCGCGATAACGCAAAGCGCCCAGCGCGTGGGACTCGCAACCTTGCAGCGGCTCTGCCTGGGCCGTGACGGCGCCCAGGACCGCGCCGGCGCGAAGAAATTCGAGCGTGTGGTCCTGGTCGTCAACGCGCAGGTCGAACAGGAAGCCATGTTCACGATGCAGCGTAGCCAGTGCCGTTAGCAGCCAGGTTGCCAGCGAGTCGTCATTGACTGCAATGGCGACCGGGCGCGCCAGCGTCGTGCCGTTCTTTTCGGGAAGAAAATCGGCCAGCGCTTCGGCTTGCAGCGCCTGCATGGGTCGGACGCGCCGCAACAGCAGTTCGCCCGCGGGCGTGGGGCGGCATGGCGTCTGACGCACGACGAGTACCTGCCCCAGCCGCTCTTCCAGCGCCTTGATGCGCTGGGACACTGCCGATGGCGTGACGGAGAGCATCCGCGCGGCGGCCTCGAAGCTGCCTTCCTCGATTACCACGGCAAAGGCCGCCAGTTGCGGATGGATCAGGTCCATTTTTCGCCCATTAGTTTTACTTTAGTGGATTCAGAAATATTAGCTTTTCTTTTGTGGATGGGATAGGGCACCATGCGGGCTTTTCCATTGCGAGACTTCCCATGTTTGCTGCTGCCGCGTCTGCCGGCTTCATGACAGGTGCCGGACTCATCATCGCCATTGGTGCGCAGAACGCGTTTGTGCTGCGACAGGGTCTGCAGCGCAGAAATGTCGGTCTTGTCGTCGCGGTCTGCTCGCTCGGCGATATCGCGCTGATACTTTGTGGTGTCGCGGGCATCGGCGCGTTGGTACAGGCGTGGCCGGGAATGCTGGAGACTTTGCGGTTCGGCGGTGCGGCGTTTCTGGGCTGGTATGGCTTTCAGGCGGCACGGCGGGCGTGGCGTGGAACCGGCGGGCTGGCACCGAGCCAGGGCGACGAATCAAAGTGGTCGCGCGTGTTGCTTGCCTGTCTTGCTTTTACCTTCCTGAACCCGCACGTCTACCTCGACACCATGGTGCTGGTCGGCAGCCTTTCCACGCGCTACACGGGAATGGTGCGCTGGGCGTTCGGACTGGGCGCCTGTGCGGCCAGCCTCTTGTGGTTCTCCACGCTCGGCTACAGCGCCCGCCTGCTGGTGCCGGTGTTTCGCAAGCCGATGGCATGGCGCGTGCTCGATGCGGTCATTGCGCTGTTCATGCTGGTGCTGTGCGTGACGCTGCTGCGCCATCCGCTTTCCTGATTTGCGGCCCGTGGCCCGATACATGGCGCCAGGTTGCGCAGCCCGGTTCGATCGTTGGCTTCGTGAAACACAGCAGACCGGCTCCTGCGGTCAGCCCACAAAGCCCCTTGCCTGATCGGCAAGGGGCGTCCGCTCTAGCGCAGCAGGTTGGTGCGAGCCAGTTCCACCAGCTCGTCGGCGCGGCCGTTCATCACCGCCTTCATCGCCCATACGCTGAAACCTTTGACCTGCTCGGCCTTGAGCTTCGGCGGCATCGCCAGTTCCTGGGTGTTGGTCACCACGTCGAGCAATGCGGGGCCGTCATGGGCCAACATGCCGTCGATGGCCTGGGGCAGCGCCAGCGGGTCTTCCACGCGCTCGGCATGCACGCCCGCCGCGCGCGCCATCGCCGCGAAATCGGGATTCTGCAGCGCCGTGCCCGATTCCAGAAAGCCGGACGCCTTCATTTCCAGCGCCACGAAGCCGAGCACGCTGTTGTTGAAGATCACCACCTTGATCGGCAAGCGCTGCTGCACCAGCGTCAGGAAATCTCCCATCAGCATGGCAAAGCCGCCGTCGCCGGAAAACGTGATGACCTGGCGGCCCGGAAATGCGCATTGCGCGCCGATGGCCTGCGGCAGGGCGTTGGCCATCGAGCCATGGGACAGCGATCCGATCATGCGCCGCCGCCCGTTCATGCGAAGGTAGCGCGCCGCCCAGATCGTCGTCGTGCCGACGTCGAATGTGAATACTGCGTCGTCCGATGCCTTGTCGCTCAGCAGGCGGGCCAGGTACTGCGGATGGATCGGCCGGCGGCCGCTGTCGCCGGTGGCCAGTTCGTCCAGTTGCCCGCGCGCGCTATGGTAGTGGCGCAATGCGGTGTTCAGGTGAGCGTCGTCCTGCTGCGGCGAAAGCCGGGGCTGAAGCTTGTCGAGCGTGGCGGCGATGTCCCCAACCACACCCATGTCCAGCCGCGTCCTGCGGCCCAGGTTTTCCGGCCTGACGTCGATCTGCACGATCGTGGCGTTCTCGGGATAGAACTGTCGATAGGGAAAATCGGTGCCCAGCATGACCAGGGTGTCGCAGCTCTCCATCGCGTGATAGCCGGAACTGAAGCCGATCAGCCCCGTCATTCCCACGTCGCACGGATTGTCGTACTCGACGTATTCCTTGCCGCCCAGCGCGTGCACCACAGGCGCCTTCAAGGTCTGCGCCAGGCGAACCACCTGGTCGTGGGCCCCGGCGCAACCGCGGCCGCACAGCAGCGTGGTCTTGCGGCTGCTGGCCAGCAGGCTGGCCAGCGCATCGAGCTGCGCGTCGGTCGGCGTCACGACCGGCGCGGCCAGCGTCAGCGATGCCGGTGCCGAGATCGCGGCACCGGCTTGCCTGAGCGCCACGTCGCCCGGGATCACCACCACCGCGACGCCGCGCCGGCCAATCGCTGTACGGATGGCGGTCTCCAGCACGCCCGGCAATTGCTCGACGCTGGTCACCAGCTCGCAGTAATGGCTGCATTCGCGGAACAACTGATCCGGATGCGTTTCTTGAAAATAGCCCCGGCCGATCTCGGCGCTGGGGATATGGGCGGCAATCGCCAGCACCGGCACGCGCGACCGATGACAGTCGAACAGGCCGTTGATCAGGTGAAGATTGCCGGGACCGCAGCTTCCGGCGCATACAGCCAGGTTGCCGGTCAGGTGAGCCTCGGCGCCGGCCGCGAATGCCGCGGTTTCCTCATGGCGCGTGTGAATCCATTCGATGTCCTTGTGCCGGCGCAGCGATTCTGTGATGCCGTTGAGGCTGTCGCCGACGACGCCATAAATTCGCCTGACGCCGACGCCGTCAAGCACACTGGTGATCAGATCTGCCGCGGTTGTCGCCATGGAATATCTCCTGGTGGGAAATGGACGTAGGGTTTGGTGCGCCCAGGATGGTAGCTATCAGACTAGATCCCGCCGGGCCGCCTGTCTTGCTTCGGCGCCCGACGTTTTTCGGTTGGCACGTTCGGGCGCGCTCCGCCTGCACAATGATAGGCGCGGCGAATGTGTCAGGCGGGATCCCCTGCGCCATCCCATCCGCCGCCAAGCGCCCGGAACAACGCGACGCTGGCTGCGAGCTGGCGTCGATGCACGGCCTCCAGGGCACGCGCATCGTTAAGCGCGGCGGCTTGCACCACGTTGACGTCGAGATAGGCGGCGGCGCCTTTGCGATACCGTTCGGTGGCCTGCTGCAGCGCGCGGCCGGACGCCGCCACTGCGGCCTGCTGGCTGCGCGCCTCGTCGTCGAGGATCCGCAGTGCAGCGTAGTTGTCTTCCACATCCTGCACGGCCTTGAGCACGGTCTCGCGGTAGTCGGCCGCGCTGGCGTCGAACTGCGCATGCGCGCTGTCCACGCCGGCCTGGCGCTTGCCGCCGTCGAAGATCGTTGCGGCCAGGGCCGGCCCCACGGCCCAGAAACGGCTTGGCGCCGTCAGCCACCCGGCTAAACCCGAGCTTTCGAGTCCGCCAGTGAGATTCAACACCAGCGTCGGGAAGAATGCCGCGCGCGCCACGCCGATTTGCGCATTGGCTGCCGCCACGCGGCGCTCCGCCGCGGCGATATCGGGGCGGCGTTGCAGCAGCATCGCCGGCACGGCGGCCGGCGCGGCAGGTAGCGCGATCGTCGCATCGGCACGGGTGGATTCGCCAGGCAGCTCGAAAGTGCTGGCGGGCTCGCCTGCCAGCGTCGCCAGCGCATGCAGCAACTGCGCGCGGGCCAGCCGCAGATCGGCCAATTGGGCGCGCGTGCTTTCTACCTGGGCCTGTGCCTGCGCGACGTCGCCTTCGGCGGCAATGCCGCCGCGGTAGCGGTTGGTCACCAGTTGCAGCACCGATTCGTAGGCGTCCACGGTCTGCTGCAGCAGCGCCGCCTCGCGATCGAGCGAGCGGATGCCGAAGTAGTCGATCGCGGCTTCTGCCTGCAGGCTGAGGCGCACTGCGGCCACGTCGTCGGCGCTGGCCTGGACGCGATCCTCGGCGGCATCGACGTTATTGCCGATGCGGCCGAACAGGTCGGGCTCCCATGTGGCGCCCAGGCCGATGAGGTGATCGGGTGTGGTCTTGCCGGCCAGCGAATGGCCTTTCACATTGGCCGACAAGTGCGTGCTGCTGACGCTGGCCGTGGCGCCGATAGTCGGAAAGTAGTCGGCCCGCGCCGCGCTGACCTGCGCGCGGGCGTCGCGCAGCAGCGCCATCGACTTCAGTACGTTCTGGTTCGATGCGCCGATGCGGGTCAGCAGCGCGTCGAGCGTCGCGTCGTGGTAAGCGCGCCACCAGTCCGGCGCGATGGCGTCAGCGCCCACGCCGTGGCTTTCGCGGTAGGCGGCCGGCATCGGCATCGCGGGAGGCTGATAGGGCACGCTGGCGCAGCCGGCCAGCCACGCGCAGGCCAGAATCGCGGCGGCGCGCTTCATGCCGGGCCTCCGTTCGACGCGGCGGCCACCTGCACCGCCATGCCGGTCACGATGCCGTCGCCCGGATTGACCACGACCCGCTCATTGCCCGTCAGCCCGGCCAGTACTTCGACGTGCGAGCCAAAATCGCGGCCGAGATCGACGTGACGCAGCGTCAGCCGGTTGTCCGCGCCCACCACGGCCACCATCGGGCCACCAGCCGGGAACATCAGCGTGCTGGCCGGCAGGTCCAGCGCGGCCTGCGCGCTGCCGATGCGCAGATGCGCCTGCGCGTAGGCGCCGGGCAGGATGTGCCCGTCCTGGCTGTCGACGTCGAGCTCGACGCGCAGGCTCCGCGTGACCGGATCGATGGCGCCGGCGGTGCGCGCCACGGTTGCGGGATAGCGTTGACCCGGCGCTTGCGGCAGCGTCAGCCAGGCCTGCGTGCCGGGCCCGAGCGTTGCGTCGGCGTCGTCCTGCGGCACCTGCACATAGACGCGCAGCCGCGTGCCGGCCGAGAGATGGAACAGCTCGCGACCCTGGCCCGGCGCGCTGCCGGCATCGACCAGCGCGCCGGTATCGACATTGCGCGCCGTGATCACACCATCGAACGGCGCGTGAATCTCGGTGTAGCGCTGCAGTTGCGCAAGCCGCGACGTATTCGATCGGGCTGCGGCCAGTGCCGCTGCCTTGGCATGCATGTCGGCCACTTTCTGATCGGTCTCCTGCTGCGCCACGGAATGGGTGGCCTGCAGGTCCAGCCAGCGTTGGGCCGTGCTGCTGGCCAGTTGCCAGTTGGCGGCGGCCGTGGCCTCGTCGGCGCGCGCCTGGCGCAGTTGGTCGGCTACTTCGGGGGCGTCGATGATCGCCAGCAACTGGCCGGCCTTCACGCGCGCGCCGATGTCGACGTACCAGCGACGCAGATAGCCACTGACGCGCGCGTGGATCGCGGCGTCCTCATAGGCGTGCACGTCGGCCGGCAGGACGATCTCGTGCGCGGCCGTCGCGGCATGCGGCAGCACCACCCGCACGATGGGCGTCTGCGCGGCCTGCGCACGTTGCTGCAGCACGGCGCGGCTTTGCCAGCGCGGTACAACGCCGGCGGTCAGCGCCAGCGCCATGCACAGGCCGGCCGCTGCCAGCATGGCCAGGCGTGCGTTGCGGTGCGGCGCGACGGTCTCGATGTCGGGTTCGGTGGGTTTCATGCCAGGCTTTCGTGAGGGATCGGATGGTTGTCGGAGTGGGCGCGCCGGGCCATCCAGCCATGCAGCGCGGCAAAAAAGACCGGCACCAGCACCAGCGTGGCGATCGTGCCGAATGCCAGGCCGCCGATCACGGTGCGGCCCAACGGCGCGTTCTGGGCCCCGGCGCCGCCGGACCCGAGCGCCATCGGCACCATGCCGAACAGCATGGCCAGCGCCGTCATCGCAACCGGACGAAAGCGGCTGAAGCCGGCCTCCCATGCGGCATCGCGCGGGGATTTGCCGGCGGCCAGGCCGTCGCGCGCGTGGCTGATCACGAGGATGCTGTTGGCGGTGGCGATCCCCACGCAGATGATGGCGCCCGTGAGTGCCGGGACGCTGATCGTGGTGTCCGTGGCAAACAGGATCCACGCCATGCCCGCGAGCGCCACCGGCAGTGCGCCGACGATCGCCAGCGGATCGAGCCACGACTGGAAGTTCACCACCATCAGCAGGTACACCAGCACGATCGCGGCCGCCAGTCCGGTCAGCAGTCCGGCAAAAGATGCGTGCATGGTCTGCACCTGGCCGCGCACCACGATGTCCGACCCGGCAGGCAACTGCGCGCGCGCCTGGTCGACAATGTGCTGCACGTCGGCCGCCACTGCGCCCAGATCGCGGCCACGCACCGCGCCGAACAGATCCAGCACAGGTTGCACGTTGTAGTGCGACACCACGCCCTGCTGGCTAGCTCGCACGATGGTGCCGAACTGCCCAAGCTGACCGGCACCGCCCTGCAGCGCCGTGTCGGCGCCGAGCCCCAGCGGAATGCTGGACAGCGTCTGCAGCGAGTTCATCGCGTACTGCGGCACCGAGACCGCCAGCGGATAACTGACGCCGTTCCTGGGATCGAGCCAGAAATTCGGCGCGGTCTGGCCGCTGCCGGATAGCGCAATCAGCAGGTTCTGCGCCACCTCGCGCTGCGAAAGGCCGGCCTGCAGCGCGCGGGTGCGGTCCACCTCGACGGTCAGCGCCGGCTGGTCCGCCGGCTGCTGCAGGTGCAGATCCGCCAGGCCCGGCACGCCGGCCAGCTTGCGCAGCAACTGATCGGCCACCTTGCGGTTGCCGGCCAGATCCTTGCCCACGATCTGGATGTCGATCGGCGCAGGGAGGCCGAAATTGAGGATCTGGCTGACCATGTCCGCCGGCAGGAACGAGAAGCTCACGCCCGGGAAGTCCTTGCGCAGCGCCGCGTCGAGTTGTTCGATCAGCGCGCCCGATCGCTCGGCGCCCGGCTTTAGCGACACCAGAATCTCGGCGTCTGCGGTGCCGATGGGCAGCGCCGCGTCATAGGTGAGGTTGATGCCGCTGACCGGCAGGCCGATGTTGTCGACGATGCCGGCCACGTGATCGGGCCCGGCCACGCGCCGGATCTCGCCTTCGACCCCATCGGCAATGCGCGCGGTTTCCTCGATGCGCGTGCCGGTGCGCACGCGCATGTGCAGCCGGATCTCGTTGCCATCGACGGCGGGGAAGAAATCCTGCCCGAGGAACGGCACCAGCGTCATCGATGCGGCGCAGGCGAGCGCAAACACCAGCATGGTGCGGCGCGGCATGGCCAGCGCCGCAGCCAGCAGGCGTGCATAGGCGGCGCGCACGCGCTCAAAAGCGGCCTCGAAGCGCGCATGCGCCTGACCACACCAGCGCGCAATCGGGCCGGTGGCGGGACGCGCCGCTGCCTCGCCGCGCAGCAGGTAGTGCGCCAGCGTGGGGATCAGCGTGCGGGACAGGAAATAGGACGCCATCATCGCAAATACCACGGCCTCCGCCAGCGGTACGAACAGGTAGCGCGCCACGCCGCTGAGCAGGAACATCGGCAGGAACACGATGCAGATGCACATCGTCGACACCAGCGTGGGCAGCGCGATCTCGCCCGCCCCGTCGAGGATGGCCTGTTCCAGCGGCTTGCCCGTTTCACGATGGTGGGCAATGTTCTCGATTGCCACGGTGGCGTCGTCGACCAGCACCCCCACGGCGAGCGCCAGACCGCCCAGCGTCATGATGTTGAGGGTTTGGCCGAGCGCCGCGAGCGCGATCAGCGCGGCCAGCACCGACAACGGGATGGTGATCGCAATGATCAGCGTGGCGCGCCAGCTGCCGAGAAACAGCAGGATCATCGCCGCCGTCAGGCATGCGGCCACCAATGCCTCGTGCAGCACGCCATCGATGGCCGAGGTGACGAACACGGACTGGTCCGACAGCGGCTGCACCTGCAAGGACTTCGGCAGGCCGGCCAGGATGTGCGGCAACAGTGCGCGGATCTGCGCCACCACGGTGAGGGTGGACGCGCTGCCGGTCTTCTCGACCTCCAGCAGTGCCGCGCGCTTGCCGTCGTGTCGCACCACGTTGGTCTGCGGCGCGTAGCCGTCGCGCACCTGGGCCACATCGCGCACCAGCACCGTGCCGTCCGGGCCGCTGCGCACGGGCAGGTCGTTGAGTGCGGCCACGGTCTGCGTGCTGCCGTTGAGGTCCACGCGGTATTCGAGCGCGCCGATCTTGGCGGAGCCGCCGGGCAGCACCAGGTTTTGCGCGTTGATGGCGTTGACCACGTCCAGCGGGGCCAGGCCGCGTGCCTGCAGCGCCGGCATGTTCAGGTCCACCATCACCTGGCGCACCTTGCCGCCGTAGGGCAGCGGCACCGCGGCGCCCTGCACCGTGGCAAGCTGGGTGCGGATGAAGCTGTTGCCCAGGTCGTACAGCTGCTGCTCCGGCAACGTGTCGCTACCGAGCGCCAGCCGCAGGATCGGCACAGTCGACGCGTTGTAGCTCAGCACCAGCGGCGGCGTGGCGCCGGGCGGCATCTGCTTGAGGATCGATTGCGCGCCGGCCGTGGCTTGCGAAATCGCACGGTTGATGTCGGCGCCGGGATGGAAGAACACCTTGATCACCGCCACGCCGGGCAGCGATTGCGACTCGATGTGCTCGATGTTGTCGACGTCGGTGGTCAGCGACCGCTCGTAGCCGGTGACGATGCGCTGCGCCATGTCCTGTGCGGACAGGCCGTTGTAGCTCCACACCACGCTCACCACCGGGATGTCGATCGACGGAAAGATATCGGTCGGCATGCGCACGATGGCCACCGCGCCGCCCAGCAGGAGCAGGATGGCAAGGACGATGAAGGTATAGGGCCGGCGCAGGGCGAGCCTGACAATCCACATGCAATGTCTCCCGGCGCGTGGCGGCGCGGCAATCGGTTCAGGAATGAATGGCGATTCTAAAAAGCGGCCGCCCTGTGCAATCCGGTCAAAACGATTACAGTCTTGTCATCCATACGCGCGATGCCGCCCGCTACCATGTTGCGGGCGATGTACAAGCGTGTGCGCTGCCGCAAGCAAGGGACTGGACCATGAAGATCCTGGTGATCGAAGACGAACCGAAAACCGGCGAATATCTGCGCAAGGGGCTCACCGAGTCGGCCTTTGTGGTGGATGTCGCGCGCACCGGCGCGGACGGCCTGCATCAGGCGATGGAAGCCGATTACGACCTGATCATCCTCGACGTGATGCTGCCCGGCATGAATGGCTGGGACGTGTTGCGCCGGCTGCGCGAATCCAAGGACACACCGGTGCTGTTCCTGACCGCGCGCGACGAAGTGGAGGATCGCGTGCGCGGTCTGGAACTAGGCGGGGACGACTATCTGGCCAAGCCCTTCGCATTCGTGGAACTGTTGGCGCGGGTCCGTACGCTGCTGCGGCGCGGCCCGGTGCGCGAGGCCGACCGCATCGAGGTGGGCGATCTGGAGATCGATGTGCTCCGGCACCGTGTGACGCGCGCCGGCCAGCGCATCGATCTGACGCCGCGCGAATTCGCGCTGCTGCATTTCCTGGCGCGCCGCTGTGGCGAAGTGCTGAGCCGCACCCAGATCGCATCGCACGTCTGGGACATGAATTTCGACAGCGACACCAATGTGGTCGACGTGGCGATCCGTCGCCTGCGCGTCAAGATGGACGACCATTTCACGCCGAAGCTGATTCACAGCGTGCGCGGTATCGGCTATGTGCTGGAGAACCGCAAGCCGTGAACGCGCGCCGGCTTGCCCGTTCGCTGACCGCGCGGCTGGCGCTGGCGTTCGCGCTGACTGCTGGCTGCGCGTTTGCCGGCGTGGGCCTGTATCTCTATCGCGCGCTGGCCATGCAGATCATCGAGCGCGACGACTCCGAACTGCTGCGCAAGGCCATGCGCGCGCGAACCGAACTGGCCAGCCTGCCCGCTGGCGCGCCCCCGGCTGAGCAGTGGCGCGAAATCAGCGGCATTGTGAGCGGCAACGAGGAATTCGGCCTGCGGCTCCTGGCGCCCGACGGCACCCTGATGATCGAGGCCGGCGCACGGCCGGGCGAGGTGCCCGCGATGACACCGGTGGGCTTGAACGATCCACCATCGGCCACCGCAATCCAGACCTGGCAGACGCGCGGCGACATTCCCGTGCGCGGTCTCTCGATGCTCGCGCGCACGGGCGCCGCGCCCGAAACGATGCGCGTGGACCTGTACCAGGTGGCCACTTCGCGGGTGGCGTTGCTGCGCGACTATCGTCTGAAACTGAGCATCGCCGTCTGTCTCGGCGCGCTGGCGGCGGGCCTGCTCGGTTACGCCGCATTGCATGCGGGCATGGCGCCACTGCGGCGCATTGCGGCGGGCACCGCATCCGTGACATTTGCCAGCGGCACGCTGCCGGTGGACCCGTCGCGCCTGCCGGCCGAACTGGACGAACTGGCGCGGGCGCTGCAACGAATGATCGACCGGCTGCGCGAGCGCTATGAACGGCTGTCGCAGTTTTCGGCCGACCTGGCGCACGATTTCCGCACGCCCATCGGCAACCTGCTGGGCCAGACCCAGGTGGCGTTGTCGAGCGAGCGGCCGGTGGAGGAATACCAGGCGTTGCTGGCCTCCAACGTGGAAGAGTACGAGCGGCTGTCGCGCATGATCGAGAACATGCTGTTCCTGGCGCGCGCGGACAATGCGCAGGTGGCGATGAAGCGCGTGACGCTGGATCTTGGCGCCGAGCTGGCGCGGCAGGCCGACTATTTCGAACTGCTGGCCGACGCGCGCAGCATCGCCATCGAGGTGGCAGCCAGCGGCACGCTCGAGGCCGACGCCACGCTGTTCCGGCGCGCGCTGGGCAACCTGCTGTCGAACGCCGTGCAGTATTCGCCCGAAGCGGCCGTGATCACGCTGCGCAGCTGGCGCGAGCAAGATCGGGTGGTGATCGAGGTGGCCAATCCCGGCCCCGGTATCGCGGCCGAGCACCTGCCCAGGCTGTTCGACAGATTCTTCCGTGGCGACCCCGCGCGCGCCAATTCCGGCGAATCGTCGGGCATCGGCCTGGCCATCGTCAAGACCATCATGGATCTGCACCACGGCAGCGTGCAGGCGGAGTCTGTGGTGGACGGACTGACCGCGTTCCGGCTCGTGTTCCCGGACGCCCCGACCGGCCCCGGCACGCCTGCCGCGGCCTGAACGCCTGCCGCCCGGGTTTGCTACGTCGACGGAACGTCGATTACCCTGCCCGGATTCAGAATGCCCTTCGGGTCCAGCGCCTGCTTGATGGCGCGCATCAGCGCCAGTTCCGCGGGGCTGCGCGAATGGTGGAGGAACGGCTTCTTGTGCACGCCGATGCCGTGCTCGGCCGATATGCTGCCGGCAAACTGGCGGACGACCTGGTAGGCCACGGCGTCGATGGCGGCTTCGGGAAAGTCCGCTGCGGCCACGCCGGGCAGGTGCACGCTGAAATGCAGGTTGCTGTCGCCGACATGACCGAAGTTCACCAGTTCGGCGCCGGGCCACTGCGCCAGCACCGCGGTGCGCAGCGCGTCGGCAAACGCGCCGATCCGGCCGATCGGCAGGCTCACGTCGAACGCGGCGTTCGGCGCCCACATCTGCGGAAATTCCGCCACGGCGTCGCGCAGTTTCCAGAAGCTCTCGGCTTCCTTGCCGCTGGCGGCGATGGCTGCGTCGACGATCAGTCCTTCGCTCATGGCGTCCTCAAGCATGCGCTCGAATGCCGCACCGTCTGCATCGGCGTCGCTGCCTTGCAGGTCGACGAGCACATAGAACGGATGGCCTGAGGGGAGGGGCGCACGCACGCCGGGTACGCGCGTGGTGACCAGCGTGTAGTAGTCGGCCCACATCGCCTCGAACGCCGAGACCCGGCCCGACAACGCACGCTGCGCATGACGCAGCAGCTTCACCACGTCCTCGAACGATGCCAGCGCGCAAAGTGCGGTCTGCGTGCTCGAAGGCAAGGGCGCCAGCCGCAGCACCGCGCGCGTGATGACGCCAAGCGTGCCTTCGCTGCCGACGAAATACTGGCGCACGTCGTAGCCGGCGTTGTTCTTCAACATCTTGTTCAGCGATGTCAGCACCGTGCCATCGGCCAGCACCACTTCCAGGCCCAGCACCTGATCGCGCATCATGCCGTAGCGGATCACGCGATTGCCCCCAGCGTTGGTGGCGATATTGCCGCCGATCTGGCAACTGCCGCGCGCGCCAAGGTCGACCGCCAGCAGCCATCCCGCTTCGCGCGCGGCATCCTGCGCGGCCTGCAGCGTGGTGCCCGCGAGCACGGTCATGGTGCCGGACTGCGCGTCGATTTCCTCCACGCCGCGCATGCGCTCCAGTGACAGTACCAGTTCGCCAGCGTGGGGCGTGGCGCCGGCCGCCAGCCCCGTCAGCCCGCCCTGGGGCACCACGGGCTGACCGTGGCGATGGCACAGCGCGAGGATCGCGGACACTTCCTCGGTCGAGCGGGGCCGCGCCACGGCAAGCGGCGGCGCGCCGAGCGGCGCATACCAGTCCTTGCGGAAGCGCATCTCGATGGCGTCGCCGGTTTGCAATCCGGCGGGATCGAGCAGCGCGGCGAGTTCGGCTAACAGGGGCGTATTGGCAGTCATGGAAACAAGTAGAGGGACGTCGTCACGATGATGCGCAACCTACGTGGCGCATGCCGTCGCGTAAAGAACCATTCGCGTGAGGCGCGATGGCACCAGTCATGCACCGCTCCAAGCCTGCTCACTGATGCGCGCGGCAATCGTCCTGGGCGGCTCCTGCATGCGCGCCATATGTTCCAGCGCGGGCTCGATCACTTCCGCCAGCTTGCGGAATGCGGGCCCGATCTCGGCTTCGGGCACGCATGCATAGCCCAGCAGCAGGCCCTGCTGCGTCGCCGCGCCTTCACTGTAGTAGCGCGACAGCGGCCGCGCCGACAAGCCTTGCGTGCGCGCCGCCATGCTGATGCCAAGATCGTCGGCGCCCGGCGGCAGATGCATCACCATGTGCAGGCCGGCTTCGTGCGTGGAGGTGGGCCAGTCGTCTCCGAAGCGGGTGGCGATCGCCTCGCGCAGCAACGCCTGGCGCTGCGCATAGCGTTGCCGCATGCGGCGGATATGGGTGGCGTAGTGGCCTTCCTCGATAAAGTCCGCCAGCACGGCCTGCTGTACCAGCTGGCCTTCGCGATACAGCTCCGACAGCCCCGTGGCGAAATGCGGCGCCAGCGGCTTTGGCAACACCATGAAGCCCATGCGCAGGCCCGGGAACAGGGTCTTCGAGAACGTGCCCATGTAGATCACGCGGTCGTTGTCGTCGAGCCCCTGCAGCGATGCGACGGGACGGCCCTCGAAGCGGAACTCGCTGTCGTAGTCGTCCTCGATGATCCACGCGCCGCGCTGTCGCGCGTATTCCAGCAGCATGCGGCGCCGCGACAGGCTCATCATCATGCCCAATGGATACTGGTGCGACGGCGTGACAAAGATGAAGCGCGGCGGATCCTGCAGCGTGGCGGCCGTGGGTGCGATGCCCTCGTCGTCCACCGGCACCGGAATCGGCTCCACGCCGGCGCTGTATAGCAGGCTGCGGGTGCCCCAGTACCCGGGGTCTTCCATCCACGCCTTGTCGCCGGGGTCGGCCAGCAGGCGCGCGATCAGGTCGACGGCCTGGTGGATGCCGGTGGTCAGGATGATCTGGTCGGGCTCGCACCGCACCGATCGCACCAGCCGCAGATGCTCGGCCAGCAGTTTTTTCAGCGGCAGGTAGCCGCCGTGGTGCGCATACGTCAGCAATTGCGGGCTCGGATTGCGCCAGTGCTTGTTCAGCAGACGCGCCCACACGGCGTGCGGAAACAGCGAGACATCGGGCACGCCGGCCACGAACGCGCCCCATTGCCGGTCCGATGCACTGGCATGGGACACCAGATGCTGGCCGCGTCGCGATAACGCATATCGGTTGGGATGTTGCTGCATTGCGGGCACATCGATGGTGCCAGTCGGCGCACTGCCGTTGTGCAATGCACGATGGTCGGGAACCGTATGCGACACGAAGGTGCCACTTCCGCTCGACGCGGTGACGTACCCCTCGGCGAGCAACTGCTCATAAGCATATAGCACCGTGTTGCGCGATACGCCGATCTCCTTTGCCAGCACGCGCGACGCGGGCAGCTTGCTGCCCGCAGGCACAGCACCAGCAAGGATTTCCTGCCGGATGATCACATAAAGCTGGCGATTCATATGCTCGCCGGCCTTGCCGTTCCATGCACCATCCTGGGTTGCTGCGCGACGTTCCAGACGTTGCAGCAGCAGCTCGGAGAGAAGGGTCTCTTTCAAAGTGGCTCCGGACAAAAAACTGCATATGGACCTACCGATGGTACCAACCATCGGCTAATTTTCCATCCGTGCCGATGCAGATTTTTTCGATGTCCGTTTGTGGAGCCCCCATGCCGAATACTGCCACTGCCCTTGCACCCGATCTCGCCACGCAGTCGCTTGCCGAAGCGGTACGCGCGCTGACGCCGTACATGGTGGAAACCCTGAGCGGCTTCGTTGCCGCGAAGAGCCCGTCGGGCGCCGAACAGCCGGCGGTGGACTTTCTTGAGGGCGCGCTGCGCGACCTCGGCCTCACGTCCGAGCACATCATGCTCAACACGGCGCAACTGAAAGATCTGCCGCTGTTCTCCACACCATGTTGTCCCGATGGCGGCCGCTACAACCTGCTGGCCACCCATCGTCCGCGCGAACGCGGTGGCCGCTCGGTGCTGTTCAATGGCCATCTCGACGTGGTGCCGACCGGGCCCGATGCGATGTGGGCCGAATCGCCATTCAAGGCGTATGTCGAAGATGGCTGGCTGTTCGGCCGCGGCGCTGGCGACATGAAGGCTGGCATCGTGTGCGCGCTGGCCGCGTTCAAGGCGCTCAAGAACCTCGGCGTGCAGCCCGCGGGCAATGTCGGATTCAATGCCGTGCTGGAAGAAGAAAGCACCGGAAACGGCGCGCTGGCCACGGTGGCGGCACTGCGCAACGCGGTGGGCGCGGGCAAGCTTGCTTCGTTCGATACGGTGCTGATCCCCGAGCCGCTTGGCGAGTCGCTGATGACGGCGCAAATGGGCGTGTTCTGGATGTTCGTCGACCTGACGGGACGCCCCGCGCACGCTGCGTACATGACCACGGGCGTGAGTCCGGTGGAAGCCGGCATCGCCGTGATGGCGGACCTGCGCGAGTTGGAAGCCGAGTGGAACCTGCCGCGCAATCGCCCGGCCGCGTATCGGGAACACGCGCATCCGATCAACTTCAATCTTGGCCAGATCCACGGCGGCGAATGGAATTCGTCGGTGCCCTGCACATGCACGCTGGGCATCCGCATCGGCTTCTATCCGCATATGGATGTGAACGAGGCCAAGGCCATCGTCGCCCAGCGCGTGCGCGATACCCTGGCGCGGCTGGGCAGCACGCTGCAGTTGGAGATTCGCTACGAAGGGTTCCACGCGCCGGGCTGCGAGTTCGATCTCGACAACGCGCCGATGCGCGCGCTGGCCGAGGCGCATCGCAAAGTGCACGGCAGTGAGGTGGCACGCACGGCCACTACCGCCACCACCGACGCGCGGCACTTCCGCATCACGCTCGATACGCCGGTCACGTGCTACGGCCCCGAGGCGCGCAATATCCACGGCATCGACGAATCGGTGTCGATCGACAGCATGGTGCGCGTCACCACTACGTTTGCGCAGTTTCTGGTCGACTGGTGCGGCGTGGAGCCGGCCGTGGACTGACGGCCGCCTGACGTGCAACCGCGGCGCCATCGCGCGCCGTTGATTTTCCCTCGTTGTAAGCAACCCCCGGACAACGTGCGCCGCACGCTGCCCGATGACCCTGCCTGTCCCAAAAAAAAGGAAACGACCGATGAAATGCATCACTGCCAGCGTCCAGTCACGCATCAGGGGGAGCCTGGTGTCGATGGCTTTCGTTGCCGCGGCCGGCCTGATGGCCGGCGCCGCGCTTGCCCAGACCACCGGCGGCACACTGTCCGGCATCGTGCAGCCGGAACCGCCGATCCTGGTCAGCGCGCTCAATTCGCAAGCCCCCACGCAGTACATCGCAGGCAAGATCTACCAGGGCCTGCTGACCTACGGCCCCGATCTGAAGCCGCGTCCGGAACTGGCCAAGTCGTGGAAGATATCGCCCGACGGCCTCACCTACACCTTCGAGCTGCAGCAGGGCGTGAAATGGCATGACGGCAAACCGTTCACGTCCGCCGACGTGGTGTTTTCGATCGACAAGATGCTGCGCGAAGTGCATGTGCGCACCCGCGCGGTCATCAACAAGTACATGGCGTCGATCCGCGCGGTCAACGACAGTACGGTCGAGATCAAGCTGAAGGAGCCGTTTCCGCCGTTCATCTCGATGTTCGAGACCGGCACCATGCCGATGATGCCCAAGCACATCTACGACGGCACCGACTACCGCAACAACCCCGCCAACCAGAAGCCGGTGGGCACGGGCCCGTTCGTGTTCAAGGAATGGAAGAAGGGCGCGTACATCAAGCTCGCCAAGAATCCGAACTACTGGAAAAAGGGCCAGCCGTACCTGGACGAACTGGTCTTCTACGTGATTCCCGATTCGGCGTCGCGTGCCGTGGCGTTCGAGAAGGGCGACGTGCAGGTGCTGCGCGGCGGCGACGTGGACAACGTCGACGTCAAGCGTCTGCGTGCGCTGCCCAACGTGGAATACACCACCAAGGGCTGGGAGATGTTCGCGCCCATGGCCAGCCTGTTGCTGAACCAGCGCAAGCCGCCGTTCAACAACGTGCAGGTGCGCCAGGCCGTGATGCATGCGCTGAACCGCAAGCTGATTGTCGACAACATTTTCTTCGGCATGGGCAAGCCTGCGGTCAGCCCGTTCTCGTCGAGCACGCTGTTCTTCGACAAGAACATGCCGACGTTCGATTTCAGCATCAAGAAGGCGCGCGACGAGATCAAGGCGTCGGGCGTGGACGTGGGCAAGTACCCGGTCAAGATCTTGTCGACGTCGTACGGCGCCAACTGGGATCGGCTGGACGAGTACATCAAGCAGATGCTCGAACAGCTCGGTTTCAAGGTCAGCATCGATTCGGCCGATGCCGGCACGTGGTCGGCGCGCGTGGGCAACTGGGACTTCGACATGACCGTGACGTACACGTACCAGTATGGTGATCCGGCGCTGGGCGTGGAGCGCCTGTACGTGACGCGCAACATGGTCAAGGGCACGCCGTTCGCCAATGTGCAGGGCTACAGCAACCCCACCGCGGACGACCTGTGGGCCAAAGCCGGCGCCACCATGGATGGCGCCGAGCGCCAGAAGCTCTACAGCGAGCTGCAGAAGATCCTGGTGAACGACGTGGCCAACGCCAACCTGTTCGAGATCGAGTTTCCGACGCTGTATCGCAAGAACGTCAAGAACCTGGTGACCACGGCCATTGGCCTGAACGAGTCGTTCGACAACGTTTCGATCGAGAAGAACTGATCGACGCCGGCATCGCGCGCTGGCGGACTGCCGCCGGCGCGCCGTGCCACAAGGTCATGGTTGTGCGGAGGTGATCGTGAGTTTTCTGTCTTTCCTGATGTCCCGGCTGGCCAAGGCGCTGGTGGTGGTGATCGGCGTGGTGGTCATCAATTTCTTCCTGATCCGCATGGCGCCCGGCGATCCGGCCACCGTCATGGCAGGCGAGGCCGGCGCTGGCGACGCGGCGTACGTGACGCAGCTGCGCGAGCAGTTCGGGCTCGACAAGCCCGTGCTCACGCAGCTGGGCATCTATCTCAAGGGCGTGGCCACGCTCGATCTGGGCTACTCGTACCGCAACCATCTGCCCGTGCTGGACCTGATTCTCGATCGGCTGCCTGCCACGTTCCTGCTGATGAGCGGCGCGTTCGTGTTCTCGATCGCGATGGGCGTGCTGCTGGGCGTGATCTCCGCGCGAACCCGCTACGAGAACCGGCGGCGATGGATCGACAGCGCGGTGATGTCCGGTGCGCTGCTGCTCTATGCGACGCCGCTGTTCTGGTTGTCGCTGATGGCCATCATCCTGTTCTCGGTCGTGCTGGGCTGGCTGCCGGCCTTCGGCATGGAAACGGTCGGCGCCAACCTGACCGGCATGGCGCGCGCCAAGGATATCGCGCTGCATTTGGTCCTGCCGACGATCTCGCTCGGCTGCTTCTTCATGGCCGTGTATGTGCGGCTGACGCGCGCGTCGATGTTGGAGGTAATGGGCATGGACTTCGTCAAGACCGCGCGCGCCAAGGGCGTGCCAGCGCGTCGCGTGATCCGCGTGCATGTGCTGCGCAATGCGCTGCTGCCAGTGATCACGTTTGCGGGCATCCAGCTGGGCCAGATGGCTGGCGGCGCGGTGCTGACCGAGACCGTGTTCTCGTGGCCCGGCATCGGCCGGTTGATGTTCGACGCGCTGCTGCAGCGCGACTACCAATTGCTGCTGGGCATCTTCTTCGTGACGTCGGCGCTGGTGGTGTTTTTCAACCTGGTAACCGACGTGATCTATCGCTTCATCGACCCCCGCATCGCCATCGGCGGCAAGGAGGCCACTGCATGAAATCGTTCGTCAAACGCTATTGCCGCAATTACGGCGCGGTGATCGGCCTGCTGCTGCTGGCCGCCGTGGTGGCGGTGTCGTTCGTGGCGCCGCTGCTGTACGAGGAATCGCCGTGGCTGATGGTGGCCGATCCGCTGATGAAGCCGTTTGCCGACATGGCTTACCCGTTCGGCACCGACATGCTCGGGCGCGACATCACGGCCGGGCTGCTGTACGGCGCGCGCGTGTCGCTGCTGGTCGGCGTGATCTCGACGGCCGTGGCGCTGGTGCTGGGCGTCATGGTGGGCGCCGTGGCCGGCTATTGCGGCGGCCGCATCGACGACGCGCTGATGCGCCTGACCGAGTTCTTCCAGACCATTCCCCAACTGGCGATGGCCGTGGTGATCGTGGCCATCTTCAATCCTTCGATCTACTCGATCGTCGGCGCGATCTCGGTGGTGTCGTGGCCGCCCGTGGCGCGGCTGGTGCGCGGCGAATTCCTGTCGCTCAAACAGCGCGAATTCGTGCAGGCCGCCGTGGTGATCGGGCAGCGTCCGCTGCGTATCATCGTCACGCAGATTCTGCCCAACGCGATGTCGCCCATCATCGTCTCGGCATCGTTCATGGTCGCCACGGCAATCCTGACCGAATCGGCGCTGTCGTTCCTGGGCCTGGGCGATCGCAACATGATGAGCTGGGGCTTCATGATCGGCGCGGCGCGCACGATGATCCGCGAGGCGTGGTGGATGAGCGTGTGGCCCGGCGTGGCCATTCTGCTGACCGTGCTGGCCATCAACCTGATCGGCGAAGGGCTCAACGACGCCCTGAACCCGCAACTGCGCCGCCGTGGCGAGTAAGGAGCGCTCCCATGACGCAAACCAGCCATTCCCCGCAATCGCCCCAGCCGCTGCTGTCGATCCGCAACCTGTCGATCGCGCTGCCGCGCGGCGGCGACCGTCCGCACGCCGTGCGCGATATCTCCTATGACCTGCACGCGGGCGAGATCCTGTGCATCGTGGGCGAATCGGGCTCGGGCAAGTCGATGAGCGCCAACGCCATCATGGGCCTGCTGCCCACCTACCTGAAGCCCGAGTCTGGCCAGATCCTGTTCCAGGGGCGCGACCTGTTGGCGCTGGACGAGTCCGCCTTGCTCGGCATGCGCGGCAAGGACATGGCGATGGTGTTCCAGGAGCCGCTGTCGGCGCTGAACCCGGTGATGACCGTGGGCGACCAGATCGCCGAGGTCATGCGCGTGCATCGCGCCTATCCGGGCGATGCGTGTCGGCGCCGCGTGCTGGACCTGCTGGAATTCGTCGGCTTGCCTGATCCGGCCACGCTGGTGCACAGCTATCCGTTCCGCTTGTCGGGCGGACAGCGCCAGCGCGTGGTCATAGCCATGGCCCTGGCGCTGGAGCCAAAGCTGCTGATCGCCGACGAACCGACCACCGCGCTGGACGTCACCACACAGGCCCAGATTCTGCGGCTGATCCGCCGTATCCAGGCGGAGAAGGGCATGGGCGTAATGTTCGTCACCCACGATTTTGGCGTGGTGGCCGAGATTGCAGATCGCGTGGCCGTGATGGAAAAGGGCGAACTGGTGGAGATTGGCGCGGCACGCCAGGTGCTCGAACATCCGCAGCATCCGTACACGCGCCGGCTGATCAGCGCCGTGCCGCACGGCCGCGCCAGGGACGCCGGCCACGATGCCGGCGCCACCGTGCTCAAGGTGCGCAACCTGCGCAAGACCTACGTGTCGGGCGGCGGGCTGTTTTCAAAAAAGCGCGTGACGCACGCGGTGGACGACGTGTCGTTCCAGGTGTGCCGCGGCCAGACGCTGGGCATCGTCGGCGAGTCGGGCTCGGGCAAGTCCACCATCGGCAAATGCCTGCTGCGGCTGACAGGCGTCGATGGCGGCCAGATGCTGTTCGACGGCCAGGACATCGCGCGGCTGTCCGAGCGCCAGTTCCGACCGTTCCGGCGCGATGTGCAGATGATCTTCCAGGATCCGTTTGCATCGCTGAATCCACGCCACACGGTGGGCCGCATCATCACCGACGGCCCGGTCGCCAACGGCGTGCCGCTGGACGATGCGCGCAAGCGCGCGCGAGAGCTGCTGCAACTGGTGGGGCTGGAGCCCTCGGCGTTCGATCGCTATCCGAACCAGTTCTCGGGTGGGCAGCGCCAGCGCATCGGCATCGCGCGGGCGCTCGCCCTGGAGCCCAAGCTGCTGGTCGCCGACGAATCGGTTTCCGCACTCGACGTTTCGGTTCAGGCGCAGGTGCTGCAACTGCTGGCCGACCTGCAGAAGAAGCTCGATATCGCGCTGATCTTTATCACGCACGACCTGCGTGTGGCCGCGCAGATCTGCCATCACATCATCGTCATGCATCGCGGCCGGGTGGTGGAGTCCGGTCCGCCCGCGCAGATTTTTGACGCCCCCGAACACGATTACACGCGCAGGCTGATCGACGCCATTCCGGGCAAGTCGTGGGACCCCACGCTGATCCGCGCCGCCGCCTGACGCCTTTGTCCCTGACGCATTCACTGGAGCCATACACATGAAGAACGCAGAACTGGTCCGCCGCAAGGACGCCGCCACCCCGCGCGGCGTGGGCGTGATGTGCAATTTCTACGCCGAACGCGCCGAGAACAGCGAGATCTGGGATGTCGAAGGCAAGCGCTATATCGACTTTGCCGCGGGCATTGCCGTGCTCAACACCGGCCATCGCCACCCGCGCCTGGTGGCCGCGCTGCAGGAACAACTGAACCGCTTCACGCATACCGCCTACCAGATCGTGCCGTACGCCAGCTATATCGAGCTGGCCGAGAAGATCAACCAGCGCGCACCGGGCCGCTCGGCGCGCAAGACGGCGTTTTTCACCACCGGCGCCGAAGCCGTCGAGAACGCCATCAAGATCGCGCGCGCCGCCACAGGACGGCCGGGCGTGATTGCCTTCTCGGGCGGCTTTCACGGCCGCACGATGATGGGCATGGCGCTGACTGGCAAGGTGGCGCCTTACAAGGTGGGCTTCGGCCCGTTCCCGGGAGAGGTCTATCACGCACCGTATCCGTCGGCGCTGCACGGCGTGAGCGTCGACGACGCGCGTCGCGCGCTCGATCATCTGTTCAAGGCCGATATCGATCCGCGCCGCGTGGCCGCGATGATCTTCGAGCCGGTGCAGGGCGAGGGCGGCTTCAATGTGGCGCCGCCGGAGTTCGTGCGCATGTTGCGCGCCATCTGCGACGAGCACGGCATTCTGCTGATCGCCGACGAAGTGCAGACCGGTTTTGGCCGCACCGGCAAGCTGTTTGCGATGGAGCACTACGACGTAGCGCCGGACCTGACCACCATGGCCAAGAGCCTGGCCGGCGGCATGCCGCTGTCGGCCGTGTGCGGCCGAGCCGAAATCATGGACGCGCCGTCGCCGGGCGGGCTGGGCGGCACCTATGCGGGCAACCCGCTGGCCGTGGCGTCGGCGCTGGCCGTGCTGGACGTGCTGGAGTCGGAGAACCTGATCGCCCGCGGCGCCGCGCTGGGCGAACGCCTGACGGAGCGGCTCAACAGTCTTAAGCCGCGCGTGCCGCAGATCGCCGAGGTGCGGGGCATCGGCGCGATGGTGGCCGTGGAATTCCGGCGCGCCGACGGCAGCCCCGACGCCGACTTCACGCGCGACGTGCAGAACCGCGCGCTGGAAAAGGGTTTGCTGCTGTTGTCGTGCGGCGTGTACGGCAACGTCATCCGCTTCCTGTTCCCGCTCACGATCGAGGACGCCGTGATGGACGAGGGCCTCGACATCCTCGCCGAAGTACTGACCCGCTGATCCGCCGACCAAGGACCAACCCATGACCCGACCGCAAGCCGTACCGACCGTCCAGGTCGACAACGATCGCGTGATCGTGACCGAATGGCGCTTCGCGAAGGGCGCCGAAACCGGACACCATCGCCATGGCCATGACTACGTGGTGGTGCCGATGACCACCGGCGCGCTGCTGCTGCAGACCCCGCAGGGCGAGGTCACCAGCCAGCTGGTGGCCGGCCAGGCATATTCGCGACCCGCCGGCGTCGAACACAACGTGATCAATGCGCACGATGGCGAATGCGTGTTCGTTGAAATCGAGATCAAGCGTGGAGGCCTCGCATGAGTACGCTGCGCGAGCGCAACGGCGGCCAGATCCTGGTCGACCAGCTGCGAATCCACGGCGCGCGGCGCGTATTCCTGGTGCCCGGCGAAAGCTATCTGCCCTGCATCGACGCGCTCAATGAGCACCGCGACGCCATCGCGCCGATCGTCTGCCGCCAGGAAAGCGGCGCGGGTTACATGGCCGAGGCCTACGGCAAGCTGACGGGCGAGCCCGGCGTTTGCTTTGTCACGCGCGGCCCTGGCGCGACCAATGCCAGCATCGCGGTGCATACCGCGTTCCAGGACTCCACGCCGATGATCCTGTTCGTCGGCCAGGTCGGCAACGATTTCTACGAGCGCGAGGCGTTTCAGGAAATCGATTACCGGCGCATGTTCGGCCAGATGGCGAAGTGGGTGGCGCAGATCGATCGCACCGATCGCATTCCGGAATTCATCGCGCGCGCCTATGCGGTGGCCACCAGCGGACGGCCGGGGCCGGTGGTGCTGGCATTGCCCGAGGACACGTTGTGGGGGCGGGCCAGCGTGCCCGACATGCCGCGCTACCAACGCGCGTACGGCGCGCCCACGCCGGCGTCGATCGATCGGCTGGGCACGATGCTGGCCGGCGCGCAGCGGCCGTTCCTGTTGGTGGGCGGATCGGGCTGGACGCCCACCGCGCTGCGCCAGATCGAGGGGTTTGCCGAACGGTTCGCGCTGCCGGTCGGCGTGGCATGGCGTCGGCTTGAATGCTTCGACAACGACCATCCCAACTTTGCCGGACATGTCGGCTGGGGCATGACCGACGCGCTGCGCCAGCGCATCCGCGATGCCGATCTGGTGATCGCCGTGGGCACGCGCATGGGCGAGGCGACGACCGAGGGCTACACGCTGATCGAAAGTCCGCTACCCAAACAGCAACTGGTGCACGTGTACCCCGACCCCGACGAGCTGGGCCGCGTGTTTCGCGCGACGCTGCCGATCGCGGCCGACGTGGTGTCGTTCGCGGCGGCCGTCGCGCAACTGTCGCCCGCCACGGCGCCGGCGCGCGCGGCGGTGGCCGAGGCGCACGCCAGTTTCCGCGCCGGGCAGGCGCCCCAGGCAGCGCCGGGCGCGTTGAACCTGAACCGCGTGGCATGCCACGTGCGCGACCACGTGCCGGCCGATGCGTGCGTCACGGTCGGCGCCGGCAACTACGCGCTGTTTGCGCATACCTATCACCGCTTTCACGGCGTGGGCACCAGCCTGGCGCCAACCGTCGGATCGATGGGGTACGGGCTGCCCGCCGCGATTTCCGCCAAGCTCGAGCGGCCCGATCGCACGGTGGTCTGCTACGCGGGCGATGGCTGCTTCCAGATGAATCTGCAGGAGCTGGGCGTGGCCATGCAGTACCGGCTCGGCATCGTGATCCTCGTGTTCAACAACGGCATGTGGGGCACGATCCGCGCCCACCAGGAACGCGAGTTTCCGGGCCGCACGATTGCGCTGACCTTCGACAATCCTGCATTCAGCGAGCTGATCCGCGCGTATCGCGGGCATGGCGAGGTGGTCGACAACGATGAGGCATTCGGTCCCGCCTTTGCGCGCGCACTGGAGTTTGCCGCGCGCGAAAACCTCCCGGCGCTGATCGAGCTGCGCTACGAGCCCGATGGCATCGCGCCCGGCGTGACGCTGTCAGGCATCCGCGCGGCCGCGCTGGCGCGGCAATCGCACTGACCGGCCCATCCACCAGAACCTTTTCGTGAATCCCACAATGCGCGCCTTCTTTTCGGATGACCAGTTGCTGCACCAGCCTCGGCAGTTCATGCGCGCAGGCCGGCTGTGCGAGCCGACCGATGTGCCGGCTCGCGCCGCCGCGCTTCAGCGGGCGCTCGATGCCCGCGGTATCGAGCTTGCCACGCCCCCGGACTACGGCCGTGCGCCGCTGGAAACCGTGCACAGTCCGGCTTACCTCGATTTCCTTTCCACTGCGCACGTGCGCTGGATGGCCATGGCGTCGCCCACGCTGGACCCAGGTATCGAGGTGCTGCCCAATCTCTCGCCGTACTACAACGGCCGGGTCGACAAGACGCGGCGCGGGCCTTGTCCGTCCGGCAGCGTGATTGCCGAAGCTGGTTATTACCTGGGCGACCTGAGCTGCCCGCTGGGGCCGGACAGCTGGCGCTCGATCCTGCGCTCGGCGCATAGCGCGGTGGCCGCGGCGCGGCATGTCTGCGCGCCGCACGACGGCAACGGCATGGCCTATGCGTTGTGCCGGCCGTCAGGTCATCACGCACATGCCGACCGGGCTAGCGGATTCTGCTACGTCAACAACTCGGCCATTGCCGCACAGACGCTGCTGGAGCGCTTCGACAAGGTAGCGGTGCTGGACGTCGACGCCCATCACGGCGACGGCACGCAGCAAATTTTCTATCAACGCTCGGACGTGATGACGATTTCGCTGCATGCCGATCCGGGCGCGTATTACCCGTTCTATACCGGCTATGCCACGGAGCGTGGCCACGGCGCGGGTTACGGCTACAACCTCAATTTTCCGCTGCCGCACGGCACGGCCGATGCGGGTTTGCTATCCGCGCTGGACAGTGCGCTCGATGCGCTGCGCGACTACCGCCCGCAGGCGCTGGTGCTTGCGCTCGGTTTCGACACCTACCGCCATGATCCGATCAGCGTGCTGCAGGTGGGCATCGATGCGTATCGCAGCATTGGCGAACGCATCCACGCGCTGGGCGTGCCAACCGTGGTGGTGCAGGAGGGCGGCTATGAGGTCGACGCCATCGGCATGGCGCTGGAATCGTTCCTGGCTGGCTTCGCGCCGGCCATCGCATGAACATCGGGAGCAAGCGATGACGACTTTGCATATCGACGGCAAGCGGCTGTGGCAGTCGCTGATGGATCTGGCCGCGATCGGTGCCACGCCGAAAGGCGGCAACGCGCGGCTCGCGCTGACCGCGCTCGACGGCCAGGGCCGCGACCTGGTGACCGGCTGGATGCGCGATGCGGGCCTGACGGTGACCGTGGATCGCGTCGGCAATATCTTCGGCCGCCGCGCCGGCCGCGATGACAGCCTGCCGCCGGTGATGACCGGCAGCCATATCGACACCCAGCCCACCGGCGGCAAGTTCGACGGCTGTTTTGGCGTGCTGGCCGGGCTGGAAGTGATGCGCACGCTGAACGATCACGGCGTGCGGACCGAGGCGCCGCTGGAACTGGCGATCTGGACCAACGAGGAAGGCACGCGGTTTGTGCCGGTGATGATGGGCTCTGGCGTGTTTGCCGGCGTCTTTCCGCTGGAGGTGGCGCTGAACGCTGTCGACACGGCCGGCAAGCGCGTCGACGACGAACTCCGCGCGATCGGCTACGCGGGCGATCTGCCCGTGGGCGGCCGTCCGGTCGGCGCGTATTTCGAAGCCCATATCGAGCAGGGCCCGATCCTGGAAGCCGAGGACAACGTGATCGGCGTGGTGACGGGATCGTTGGGGCTGCGCTGGTACGACGTGACCGTGACCGGCATGGAGGCGCACGCCGGGCCGACGCCGATGCCGCTGCGCCGCGATGCGCTGTATGGCGCCACGCACCTGATGCAGGAAGTCGTCCGCATCGCTCACGACTTTGCACCCTATGGCCGCGGCACGGTGGGCGTGGTCAACGTGCATCCGGCGTCGCGCAACGTGATTCCGGGCAGCGTCACCTTCACGGTCGATCTGCGCCATCAGGACGCGCAGCAGTTGCAGGCGATGGACAGGCGTTTTCGCGACGCTTGTGCAGCGCTGGCGGAGGGCGCCACCACGGGTGCCGCGCTCGACGTAAAGATCGTCGATGTGCAGTACTTCGCGCCGACGCCTTTCGCGCCGGAACTGGTAGCGCATGTACGCAGCGAGGCCCGCGCCCGCGGCTACAGCCATCAGGACATCGTGACTGGCGCGGGTCATGACGCGGTGTATATCGCCGGCGTAGCCCCGACGGCGATGATCTTCGTGCCGTGCAAGGACGGGATCAGCCATAACGAAGTGGAAGACGCCAGGCCCGAACACCTGGAAGCCGGCGCCAACGTACTGCTGGGCGCGATGCTGGCGCAAGCGGGCAAGGAGCACGCATGAGCGAGGAACTGGGCACCCTGCGCAACTGGCAGGCAAAGGCCGCCGCACTAGAGATCGGCGCGCAGGCGTATATCGACGGGCAATGGACGGGCGCCGCCGATGGCGCGACATTCGACTGCATCAACCCGGCCACCGGCGCGCTGCTGGCGCGCGTACCGGCTTGCGGTGCGGCCGATGTGGACCGCGCCGTGGCCGCCGCGCGACGCGCCTTCGATGCCGGTACGTGGCGCGACATGCCGCGCCGCGAGCGCAAGGCGGTCCTGCTGCGGCTGGCCGCGCTGATCGACACGCATCGCGACGAACTGGCGCTGCTGGAAACGCTCGACATGGGCAAGCCCATCGCCGACACGATGCTCTACGATATCCCCGAGGCGGCGCGCACCTACGCCTGGTACGCGGAGAGCATCGACAAGGTCTATGACGAGATCGCGCCGACCGACAGCAACGTGCTGGCAACCATCACGCGCGAGCCGGTTGGCGTGGTGGCCGCCGTGGTGCCGTGGAACTATCCGCTGCTGATGGCAAGCTGGAAAGTGGCTCCCGCGCTGGCTGCGGGCAACAGCGTGGTGCTCAAGCCGGCCGAGCAATCGCCGCTGACGGCGATCCGCCTTGCCGCGCTGGCCGAACAGGCGGGCGTGCCGCGTGGCGTGTTCAACGTGGTGCCGGGGCTGGGCGCCGATGCGGGACAGGCGCTTGGGCGCCATGCCGATGTCGATTGCCTGGCCTTTACTGGGTCGACCGCCACCGGCAAGCGTTTCATGGAATACAGCGGGCAGTCCAACCTGAAGCGGGTCTGGCTTGAGTGCGGCGGCAAGTCGCCGCATATCGTGTTCGACGACTGCCCGGACGCTGAGCGCGCCGCGCTGGCCGCCGCCATCGGCATTTTCAACAACCAGGGCGAGATCTGTATCGCCGGATCGCGTCTGTACGTGCAGCGCGGCATCTACGAAGCCTTCCTGACGCGCCTGCAGGCGCATGCCGCCGCCATGCAGCCGGGAGATCCGCTCGATCCGGCCTCGGCCATGGGCGCGATCGTCGATGGGCGCCAGTTCGATCGCGTGATGTCGTATATCGAGGCGGGCCGCCGGGAGGGCGCCACGCTGCGCGCGGGCGGACAGGCCGCCCGTGGCGGCAGCGGCGGCTGGTTCGTGCAGCCGACGATCTTCGAATGCCCGTCGCAGGCGCTGACCATTGTGCGCGAGGAAATCTTCGGACCAGTGCTGGCCGTGACCGTGTTCGACACCGAGGACGAGGTGGTGCGCATGGCCAACGATTCGCCGTATGGCCTCGGGGCGGGCTTATGGACGTCCGACCTGTCGCGCGCGCACCGCGTATCGCGCAAGCTGCGCAGCGGGCTGGTGTGGGTCAACTGCTACATGGACGGCGATATCACCGTGCCGTTCGGCGGCGTCAAGCAATCAGGCTTCGGTCGCGACAAGTCGCTGCACGCGCTGGAAAAATACCAGGACCTGAAAACTACCTGGATCCGGCTCGGCGATTAGCCCGGCGGCAAGCGGCAAGCTCAGTGGTATCGGCTTTAGCCGGCTATCGGTGTCGGCGATTGCGGAAGGCGCCGCGCGGGGGGTAAGCTGCGGCTTGCCAACCGTAGCGGGGCGCGGCGTTGCCGGCCCCAAAAACCGCCACCGAAGCATGGACAAATTTTTCGCTCTGAAGACGTTCGTCGAGACCGTGGACGCCAAGGGTTTTTCGTCTGCGGCGCGCCGAATGGGGCTGGCCACGTCATCGGTGACGCGCGCGCTCGATGCCTTGGAAACTGAACTGGGCGCGGTCCTGTTGAACCGGTCCACGCGACAGGTGACGGTGACGGAAGCCGGGGCCAATTACTATCAGCATGCCCGCCGCATCCTCGAAGCGGTGGAGGAAGCCGATGCGCTGATCGCCGATCGCGGCGAGATGCCGGTTGGGCAGTTGCGTGTTTCGCTGCCGGTGGCATTCGGACGCTGCTGCGTGTCGCCTTACCTCGGCGACTGGATGGCCCGTTATCCGAAGCTGGAACTGGACGTGCAACTGACAGACGAGATTGTCGATCTCGTCGCGCAGCGAATCGATGTGTCGGTGCGGCTGGGCAGTGCATCGGCATACGATGACGTGATCGCGCGCGAGATCGGCCGCTTCCGCCGGCTGGTAGTTGCCAGCCCGTCCTATCTCGAACTACAACCCGCCGTGGCCGAGCCGGCCGATTTGGTCGATCATCGATGCCTGCGATTCAGCTTCGGCGGCCGCGAGCAGGTCTGGACATTTCGCCCGCCGGCGCCCGGCCAGGATGCGCAAAAGGTGGTGGTGCCCGTCCAGGGCAGCCTGCGCAGCAACAACATCGAAGTGCTGCGCGACGCCGCGCTGTCGGGGCTGGGCATCGGCCTGCTGCCGGACTGGCTGGTAGCGGCCGATATCGCCGACGGCCGGCTGGTTGCGTTGCTGGACGCCTGGGAAGTCACCCCGAACCAGTCCTCGTCGTCCATTACGGCGCTTTATCTGCCCAGTCACCGTGGATCGCGGCGCGTGGCGGCGTTTCTCGATTTTCTCGGCACGCTGCCGGGCCCGACCGGGCTTCAGTCCCCACGCGGCTCGTAACGGCTTTGCCCCCTGCGCAACGCTGCGTTGCGCGCGGTTGCGATTCTCGCAACGTCGCCTGGGCCTTAACCTCCGTGCATCCCCTTACAGGAGTCCGGAGTCATGTCTTCCCAGTCCTCCCCCACGATTGCAGGCAGTGCAGCCGCGCCGATGTCCGCAGGTCTCGTCGCGCTGTTTTCCCTTAGCGCCGGCGTGCTGGTCGCCAATCTTTACTACGCGCAGCCGATCATCGAGCTCATTGCGCCGGCCATTGGCATGTCGCTCGAGCGCGCCAGCGTGATCGTGTCGCTGACCCAGATCGGCTACGCCATCGGGCTATTCTTCCTTGTGCCGCTAGCCGATCTGCTCGAAAACCGCCGCCTGCTGGTCGTCAGCGGCGTGGCGGCCGCGGCCAGCCTGGCGGGCGCCGCGCTGGCTTCGCAACCCACGGTGTTCCTGCTCGTTTCGCTGCTGCTCGGGCTCAGTTCGGTCAGTGTGCAGATCCTGATACCGCTGGCGGCCCATCTGGCGCCAGAGGCGCTGCGCGGGCGCACCGTCGGCACCATCATGGGCGGCCTGCTGTCCGGGATTCTCCTGTCGCGCCCGTTGTCCAGCATGGCCGCGCAATGGCTGGGATGGCGCGGGGTGTTCGTCATTGCGGCATTGATGACGCTGCTCACCGTGGGCATCATCGTTGCGACGTTGCCGCGCCGCGTGCCGCAACATCGCGCCACCTACGGCAGCTTGCTGGCCTCGCTGTGGCATCTGTTCGGCCGTTATTCGGTGCTGCGCCAGAGAGCGCTGTTGCAGGGCCTTCTGTTTGCCGCCTTTAGCCTTTTCTGGACAGCCGTGCCGCTGGAACTCGGCGGTCGCCTGGGGCTGTCGCAATCGCAGATCGGACTGTTTGCGCTGGTCGGCGCACTGGGCGCGGTGGCTGCGCCGATTGCCGGCCGCCTTGCCGATGCCGGACATAGCCGCCTCGCCTCGCTTGCCGCACTGATCGTGGCGGCCCTGAGCTTTCTTCCCGGGATGGCAGGCGGCAGCGTGGCGATCTTCGGTCTTGCGGCGACCGGCATCCTGCTCGACTTTGCCGTCCAGATGAATATGGTCCTGGGGCAACGTGCGATCTATGCGCTCGACGCAGCGAGCCGCGGACGGCTGAACGCCCTCTATATGACGGCGATCTTCGTGGGCGGGGCAGTTGGGTCGGCGATGGCCAGCACGCTGTACATCCACTTCGGATGGACAGGCATCGTCGTCACCGGCGGCGGGCTCGCACTGCTCGCCCTTGCCGGGCTGCTCGTGACGTCGCGGCGCCAAGCGCTGCCATAAGCGCTGCCTTAAGCGCCGCCATAAGCGCTGCCGTAAGCGGGCAGCGCGCGGCGCACCGGCCACGCTCGTGGGCGGTGCGCTTTCATTCGGCCGTCGGCGTCGACCTGCGCGTCGGCGTCGAGGCGGCTAATCCCACTCCAGCTCTGACACCAGCTCGGCGCAAACCACGCCGTCCACACGCATCTGATAGAGCTTGCGGTAGCAGACCGGGCAGGGCGCCCAGTCGCGTGCCTGGTTACCGGCCAGCGCGAAGCGCAATTCCCTGATACGTACAGGCGCACCGCATCCGCACACGAGAATCTGGGTATGGTCGTCCATCGTCATCTCCCCCTTTGAGATCGCTTGCAGTGTGCGGTGGGATGCCAGTCCCGGAAATCCTTGGGTCGCCCCACACGCAGACCGCAGCTTGTTGGCAAAGCCCGACGTGAACCGTTATTGACGTCAAGCCTACTTCCCGATTTTGTATGTGTGTGCATTCTCAGACTGGGTCGATTCCTGTTGGAAGCAAACAATTCCGCGGACGAGGCTGCGCGCGTCGCGACGACAGCCGCAGCGGCGGGCGCGATCATCGATATCGCAAATGCTGGTAAATCATCCTAAGATCGCAAGTGTCGTAAAGATATCCGGGGATATCGATAAATCTCTTTCCCCGACAAATGCCACGATTGCAAGCGCCGGAAAGCGTCAGGCGACGCCCACCAAGGACATTCAATGCCAAAGCTCAGGGATCTCCCGCTTCACGTCCATCTGTGGATGCTTTTCGGGAGCCTGGTGCTTGTGGTCGGGGCGCTGACCTGCGCCATCAACTTCGTCATGACCAAGCAGGCGCTGGAAACCGCCACTGCCGATGCCACGCGCCGCATCAGCCGCCACACGCTCGACGAGGTGGAGGAACTGATGAACCCGGCGCAGATGGCCGTCAAGCTCATCAGTCATAGCTCGCTTGCCGATGCGCGGTCCCTCGATCAGCGCCTGCAAAGGCTCGCGCTGATTCGCGACGCGCTCGAGACGTCCCCGATCCTGCAGTCGCTGTACCTCGGTTACGCCGATGGCAGCTTCTTCTACATGCGGCTGCTGCGCACCGACGCCGAACGCCGGCTGTTCCGGGCGCCGCAACCAGCGGCCTACGTCGTGCGCAGCGTCGATGCGGCGGCGACAGGCACCAAAGAACCAACGGGTCGGCTGATCTTCCTCGATGCGAGCCTGGCAGTGGTGGGGCAGGCCGACGACGCGGATTTCGCGAGCAAGTTCGACCCGCGGCAACGACCGTGGTACGTCCGTGCGATGGCGGCGGGCGGCCTGATCCGCACCGATCCCTATATGTTCTTTGCCGACCAGGACGCGGGCGCGACGCTGGCGGTGCCGGCCCAGGGCCGGCAGGCGGTGGTCGGCGGAGATTTCAGGCTCGATTCGCTCGGCCAGATGCTGGCGCGCGAAGAGACCACGCCGGGGTCGGTGCTTGCGCTGCTGGATGCAGGCGGCAAGGTCCTTGCGGTCGACCGGAAGCCGCCCGAATCCGACGCAGCGCCCGACGCGATCCAGCTTGACGTGCCGGCCTCGGCGGCCCGCTACCGTATCCCAATCCTGACGCACGTGGCCGCGGGTATCGCAAGGCTGGGCGCGAAGGCTTCGGCGGCCGCGACAGAGTCGGTTGACGGCAGGACCTGGTACACCCAGATCGACCGCGTGACGCCAAGCGACGGCGATCCGCTGTTCCTGGTGTCGGCCATCCCGCAAGCGGAACTGCTGAAAGATGCGCGGCAACGCGCGCTGGTGAGTCTGGCGGCAACGGCCCTGGTCATATTGCTGTCAATGCCGCTGATCTGGCTCGCGGCGCGGCGGATTTCGCATCCGCTGCAGAAGCTGGCCGAGGGCGTCGAGGCCATCCGCAGGTTCGATTTTTTTGATCCGGTCGCCGCGCGGTCGCGCATCAAGGAAGTCAATGCGCTGGCCGCGGCCACCGAGAGCATGCGGCAGACCATTCAGCGCTTTCTGGCGATCGCGACGGCAATCTCGGCCGAATCGCGGCTGGAAACCCTGTTGCCGCTGCTGTTGCGCAAGACGCTCGACGCCGCGGGTGGGCGCGCCGGCGTGCTTTACCTGGCCGATGATGAAGCACTGAACACCGGGGCGGCGCTGGACCGGGCCGGCGAGGATGCGTCGGCCCGCGTGCCGCCGACCACCATCGAACAGGCCCCGCCGCTGGTCCGTTCCGCGGCGGTGTCGCTGGCGCCGCAGGCCGGCGCCATGCCGATCGACGCGCTGCGCGCCGCCGGCCTGGAAGGACTGGTGTGCGGCGACGCCAGCCATGCCGTGGCGATTCCGCTCGTCACGCGCCAGCAAGAGCTGCAGGGCGTGATTCTGTTGCTGCGCGACACCCCGATGGAAGCGGCCCAGCTTGCCTTCGTCAGGACGCTGTCGGGGCTGTGCGCGGGCGCCATCGAGGTGCGCGCGCTGACGGAGGCACAACGCGTGCTGTTCGATGCGTTCATCAAGTTGCTGGCCGGCGCCATCGACGCCAAGAGCCCGCATACCGGCGGCCATTGCGAACGTGTGCCGCATCTGGCAAAGATGCTGGCGGCCGCTGCTTGCGATGCCACCGAGGGCCCGTACAAGTCGTTCCAGATGACCGATACGCAAAAAGAGGCGCTGCATGTGGCCGCGTGGCTGCATGACTGCGGCAAGGTGACGACTCCCGAGTACATCATCGACAAGGCCACCAAGCTGGAAACGCTGCACGATCGCATCCACGAGATTCGCATGCGTTTTGAAGTGCTGAAGCGCGATGCGCAAATCGATTACCTGCGCGCAATTGCAGCGGGCGAAGACGAGCACGCCGCCAGGGCCCGGTGTGACCAGACATGCCAGGCGCTGGACGACGACTTCGCTTTTGTCGCCACCTGCAACCAGGGTGCGGAGTTCATGGACGCCGCGCACAAGGACCGCCTGCTGCAGGTGGCATCGCGCACTTGGCAACGCACGCTGGACGACCGGCTCGGCATCTCGCGCGAGGAACTGTCGCGCAAGGCGCGCGTGCCGGCGCAGCCGCTGCCCGCATGGGAGCCGCTGCTGGCGGACAAGGACGAACACATCATCGAGCGCACCGCACACGACACGATTCCTGCCGACAATCCGTGGGGTTTCAAGCTCGATACGCCGCGGCATCTCTACAACCGGGGCGAGCTGCACAACCTGATGGTGAGGCGCGGCACCCTGAGCACAGAGGAGCGCTTCAAGATCGAGGACCATATCGTGCAGACGCAGATCATGCTGTCGCTACTGCCGTTTCCCAAGGCGCTGCGGCAGGTGCCGGAAATCGCCGGCAGCCATCACGAGAAGATGGATGGCACCGGCTATCCGCGCCGGCTGCATCGCGAACAAATGAGCCCGCTGGCCAGAATGATGGCGATTGCCGATGTCTTCGAAGCGCTTACCGCGGCCGATCGGCCATACAAGCCAGCCAAGACGCTCTCGGAATCGGTCCGCATCATGGCAATGGCCCGCGACCAGCACCATATCGATCCGGAATTGTTCGAGCTGTTTCTGACCTCCGGCGTGTATCTGCGCTATGCGCAGCGCTTCATGCGGCCGGAGCAGATCGATCACGTCGACATCACGCAATACCTGGGAGCGGATGCGCACAGCAACATCGCCTGAAGCGGCAGCCGTGGCATTCCCGGCGATTCAGCCGAATTCGTCGTGTTAACGCCCAGTCTGCCGCAGCTTTCCATTCGCTGGGCCTTGGACTTGGCCGCTGGATTCTCCCGATGTCGATGCAGTGACATCGCGGGCGATTGTGGCCAGGCTCTTCTTGCCAAAGATCCGCAGCATCGCCGCTTCCGCGGCACCAAGGGCGTCATTGAGATAGCGATTTACGGCAGCCTCTACCGGGCATGCCGGATTGTCATCGGCGGGGCCCAGTGCGAAAAGCGTCGTATGGGCGATCGCCTCGTAGACATCCCTTACCGTGAAATCCTCCGGATCTCGCGCGAGTTCCCACCCGCCCCCTCGTCCGCCCGCAGACTGGACGTAGCCGGCGTCCCGCAGCGCTGCCATCGTTCTTCGCACCACAACCGGGTTGGTGTGAAGCATCAGTGCGATGTTGTCGGATGTGGTCGAACCACCGCGTAGATGCATGTGCACGAGAACGTGCAGGAGCCGGGCCAGTCGGGTGTCGAGTCGCATGAAAACCGATCTATTGATGTTCCGTAATGTTTGATGTTACGTTAACGCAATCCCTGTTGCAAACGATCATAAGACCGAGCCCACATGACCGCCTACCGTCGTCGCTTTATTGAAGCCAATGGCATCCGATTGCATGTTGCAGAGCAGGGCAACGGGCCATTGGTGCTGCTTTGCCATGGGTTTCCAGAGACCTCGCATGCGTGGCGGCATCAACTCGCAGCACTGGCGCAAGCCGGTTTTCATGCTGTCGCGCCGGACTTGCGCGGATACGGCTTAAGCGACTGCCCCGAAGATATCGGGCAATACACGACGCTCGACGTTATCGGCGATCTTGTTGCGCTCGTTGGCGTACTCGGTGAAAGCCAAGCCGTGATCGTCGGAAACGATTGGGGCGCAACTATTGCGTGGCAGGCGGCAATGCTACGGCCCGATCGATTTCGCGGTGTCGCGGCGCTTGGCGTGCCGATGATGGGTCGCGCGCCCTGCGCACCAAGTCGCCTCTTTCCGCAGAACGAGCAGGCGTGGTTTTACACCCATTACTTTTCCGAATGCGGACTTGCCGACCGCGAGCTTGCGCTTGACGTTGGGGCGACGCTGCGCAAGATCTATTTTTCCGCCTCGGGCGACGTCGGCGTTCGCGACGCCAGCACTCCGAATCCGTTTGGATTGGTGCCGCGGGACAAGCCATATCTCGATACTCTCGATGATTTCCCGTCTTTGCCGAATTGGCTTGGGGCCGCCGATCTGGAAGAGTTCGTGCACGCCTTCGAAGTCTCCGGCTTTCGAGGCGGCCTGAACTACTATCGCAATCTGGACAGAAATTGGGAAACGCAAGCCGTGTTCGAGGGACTGCGCATCGAAGTGCCTGCCCTTTACCTTGTGGGCGAAAGAGATACGGGGCTGGTCATGCCCGGCATGCGGGAAATGATCGATGCCATGCCCAAGACAGTGCCAAATCTGCGCAAGTCTGAAGTTGTAGCGGCGGCGGGGCACTGGCTGCCCCAGGAAGCACCGGGCGTGGTCAACGCAGCGCTAATCGAATTTCTCAACGGGCTTTGACGCCTTCAACCGGTTCGGCGGAGCGTAAGCGGCGGCACCCGCAAGGCATCTCGGATGCCCGTGCAGGCGTGGGGAATATAGCATCACAAACGCGCGTCTTAATGGCTGAATTGACGACGCCGGCCGGCGCGTTCACCATAGTGCGTGGCCGCTGGCCCGCGCGCCCGATGGGCAGCGGCGCGGGGCCCGCAACGGCTTTCAGGGGGGGCAATATGACTGAGCGCGACACGATCTTTGCGGGCTCGATCCCCGGGTTTTACGACAAGCTGATGGTGCCGCTGATCTTCGCGGATTACGCCGACGACCTGGCGCAGCGCGTGGCCGCCGGCTCGCCGGAAGCGGTGCTCGAAACGGCTGCCGGCAGCGGCGCGGTCACGCGCGCATTGGCACCGCGCCTCGGCCCGCGAGCGCGCTATGTGGTCACCGATCTCAACCAGCCGATGCTCGACTATGCCGCCGCGCGGCAGGGCGCCGACAGTCGGATCGAATGGCGGCAGGCCGATGCGCTGCACCTGCCGTTCGACGATGGCGCCTTCGACGTGGTCTGCTGCCAGTTCGGCGCGATGTTCTTTCCCGACCGCGTTGCCGGCTACGCCGAGGCGCGTCGCGTGCTCAGGCCCGGCGGCCGGCTTGTTTTCAATGTCTGGGATCGCATCGAGCACAACGCGTTTGCCGACGAAGTCACCCAGGCTGTTGCCGCCTTGTTTGCCGACGATCCACCCCGATTCCTCGCCCGCACGCCGCACGGCTATCACGATGTTGCGCGGATTCGCGATGATCTGCGCCGCGCCGGCTTTGCCGACATCGCAATCGAAACTTTGGAGAAAGTCAGCCGCGCGGATTCGGCGCGCGATGTCGCCCAGGCTTATTGTCTGGGAACGCCACTACGCGGCGAAATCGAGGCGCGCGATGCCGGGCTGCTGCAAGTGGCGATCGAGCGCGCGGCGCAGGCAATCGCGCAGTGCCATGGCGACGGCCCGGTGAGCGGCAGGATTCAGGCGCACGTGATCGTCGCGGCCGGCCAGCGCGGTGCATCGGCTGCCGCCTAGGCGCTGCGCCGGCGGGCGCATCGGCCGTCCATAGGCTCACAACGTTGGGCCAGATAAGGACAGTATTTTTGGCGTGCGGCGATGCACTGCGTGCCGTCGCTACCGGACCTTGCGCACCTCGGTGTCGGCCGGCCTGATCACGGTGCCGTCGCGGGTCATGGGGTCCATGCGTCCCACCGGTTTGCCCGTGCGCCGGTCGACCAGCACGGAGTGGCGCTCGCCACTGGCGAACAAATTGCGCTCGCCCCACTGGCGCAACGCCACGACCACCGGGAACAGACGTTCGCCGCGCGGCGTCAGCACGTATTCCTGATAGGCCGACCCATCGGACGCCGCCTGGGTTTGCAGCACGCCGGCCTCCACCAGTTTCTGCAGCCGCCCCGCCAGGATATTGCGCGCCACGCCAAGGTTGCGCTGGAAATCGCCGAAGCGGCGTACGCCATCGAATGCATCCCGAACGATCAGCAGCGACCACCGGTCGCCAATCACGTCGAGCGATCGCGCTACCGGGCACGGCTGGTTTGCGGGTTCGGGCTGGCTTGGCATCGGCTTTCTCGGTGATTCTGATGTGGTTGCATTTTAAAACCTGTTGCCCTAGCATTCAACGAGTTTCATTTTGCAACCACATGACGAGGTATTTGCGATGAGTGTCCCACCGGTTCGGGCCGACATGCCGCGCGGCTTGCTGATGCTGTTTGCCGTGGCCAGCGGCCTGAGCGTGGCCAACGTCTATTACGCTCAGCCATTGCTCGATGCGCTGGCGCTGGAGTTCGCCATGGCGCCGGCGCTGGTCGGCGGCGTGGTCGCGATGACGCAGGTGGGGTGCGCGCTGGCGCTGCTGCTGGTGGTGCCGCTCGGCGATGTCTTGCCGCGCCGCCGCCTGATGGGAATTCAGCTCGCGTTGCTGGTCGGTGTGCTGGTGCTGGTCGGCATGGCGCGATCGGCGCCGATGTTGCTGGTGGGCATGCTGGGCGTGGGCCTGCTCGGCACGGCGATGACACAGGGCTTGCTGGCCTATGCGGCAAGCGCAGCGTCCGCGCGGGAGCAGGGCAGGGTGATCGGCATCGCACAGGGTGGGGTGTTTATCGGGTTGCTGTCGGCGCGGGCGTTTTCCGGGGCGGTCAGCGATCTTGCGGGCTGGCGTGGCGTGTACCTGCTGGCGGCACTGCTGATGGCGTGCGTGGCCGTGCCGTTGTGGCGGCGTCTGCCCCGCCTGGTCGACGCCGCCGCGCCGCTCGGGTACTGGCGGCTGATCGCATCGATGTTTTGGCTGCTACGCACCGAGCCGGTACTGCAGGTCAGGGGCATCCTGGCGCTGCTGATGTTCGCCGTATTGAATATCTTCTGGAGCGCGTTGGCGCTTGCCCTCAGCGGGCCGCCGTTCCACCTTGCCCACACCGTCATCGGTGCGTTCGGGTTGGTCGGGGTGGCCGGGGCGCTGGCCGCGGCGCGCACCGGCCGCTGGGTCGATGCCGGCTACGCGCCGCGCGTGACCGTGATGGCGCTGGTCCTGCTGCTGCTTGCATGGTGGCCGTTGTCGCGCATGGATGCGTCGCTGTGGCTTCTAGCATTGGGCATCGTGCTGCTGGACGCCGGCGCGCAGGCGCTGCATGTGACCAACCAAAGCCTGATCGTGCGCACCCACGCCAACGCCCACGGTCGGCTGATCGGCCTCTATATGCTGTTCTATGCGGCCGGCAGCGGCCTGGGCGCGATGGGCGCCACGCTGGCCTATGCGCATGGTGGCTGGCATGGCGTTTGCGCGCTGGGCGCCTCGGTCAGTGTGCTGGCGCTGGGGTTCGGCGTCTGGACGCAGCGCATGCAAGCTGGCCAGTTGATCGACTCGGCGCGTTGCCCGCAGCGGGCGCCGCGCTGAATGGCTGTGCAAATTGAAAAAAGACGGGCAAATCCGATCAGGCGACGCGCCGATACGGGGCATGCTGGGCGATGTCTGGCCCTTACCTGAGAGGATGATGATGCTGAAGAAGACCGTACCGACGTTGATGGTGGCAGCCCTGACGGCCCTGGGCGCCGTGCAATTGGCCCACGCGCAGCAGGCGCAAAGGAAGGTCGATCCGTACACCGACGGCGCAAAGACCGGCAAGCCGGATCCCTATCTGGATGGCGCCAAGTCTGGCAAGGCCGACAAGTTCGATGTGCAATCGAAGTCGAGCACCCGCACCGACCTGGCGCCGCGCAAGACCGATCCGTACACGGACGGCGCCAAGACCGGCAAGCCCGATCCGTATCTGGACGGCGCCCGCGTGGGCAAGGCCGATCCGTACACGGACGGCGCGAAGAAGTAAGCGCCTGGCACCGCGGCCCGGCTTGAAGTCACGGGCTGCAAATGGCTGCAAACGCATTACCGGCCCGCTCCATCGAGCGGGCTTTTGTCGTCGCAAGCGCCGGTGGCCTGGCGGAGTTTGCGTCTGCGCTTCCTTCATTCGACCCCCACACCCTTCCACCCGACACGGCGTACGCGTGAAAACTTGCGGCGCGCAGCATGCCTGCATATACTTAGCTCAATGGCTAACTATCAAGCTCAGATCAGCGAAGTGTTCCAGGCGCTGGCCGATCCCACGCGCTGTGCGATCGTCGCTGCGCTGGTCGGCGGCGCGCAGCCCGTGTCGGTGCTGGCCGCACCGTTCGACATGGCGCTGCCGTCATTCATGAAACACATCGGCGTGCTGGAGCGCAGCGGCTTGATCCGCACCAGCAAGCTCGGTCGCACGCGCACCTGCGAACTGGTGCCGGCCAGGCTGTCCGAGGCCGAGCAGTGGATTGCCGCGCAACGCGCCATGTGGGAGGCACGCGCGGACCGCATGGTGGCATTTGTCGAAAACCTTCATCAACAGGAGACAACCGATGACGCAAACCGCAGCCGCAGCCGCAAGCGCTGATTCCCGCGATCTGATCATCACGCGCGTCTTGCGCGCACCGCGTGCCGCACTGTGGCGCGCATGGTCCGAACCGGACCTGTTGGTGCAGTGGTGGTGCCCCAGGCCGTGGACCACGGAAGTGCATGCCTTCGATCTGCGCGCCGGCGGCGCCTTCCACACCGTCATGAAGGGCCCGGACGGCGGTGTCAGCGACAATCGCGGCAGCTTTCTCGACGTGGTGCCGCAATCGCGCATCGTGTTCTCATCGATGCTCGAGGCGGACTGGCGTCCCGCCAAGCCGTGGCTGGGCTTTACCGCAATCGTCACGATGGAGGACGAAGGCACCGGATGCCGCTACACGGCCAAGGTGATGCATCAGGACGAAGCGGGGCGCGACCAGCACGAGAAGATGGGCTTCTTCGACGGCTGGAACACTGTGATCACGCAGCTCGAAGAATTCGCCGCAGCGCTGCGCTAATTCGCCGCGGCGCGCTCGATCTTCCTGGCGGCGGGGTGCTGGGGCTGGCTGCGCGCCTCGATGGCCTGACGCATTGCCGCCACGGCGCTACAGCACACCTTTGGCGCGCAGTTCCGCTATCTGTCCCGCGCCGAGATGCAGCGTGTCGCGCAGCACCTCATCGGTATGCTGGCCCAGCGCGGGCGGCGCGTGGCGCAGCGTGGTGGGCGTATCCGACAATCGCAACGGGCTGGCCGTGGTGCAGATGCGGTTCACCGGATCGGCCGAGGCGTCGTTGCTGGCCTCCGCCGACGACCCATAGCGGAATTGTTCGACGCGCAGCCCTCGATACTGGACCTGCTCGTCGGCAAACGCCTGCGCGATATTGTTGATCGGCCCGCAGGGCACCGATGCCGCCTCCAGCAGGCCGATCCATTCGCGCGTGGTCTTCGTGCGCGTGATGTCGCTCATCATCGGGATCAAGGTCTGCCGGTTGGCCACGCGGCTGCTGTTTGCCGCATAGCGCGGATCGCGCGCCCAATCGACGTCGGCCACTTCGCAGAAGCGCGCAAACTGCCCATCGTTGCCGATGGCCAGCAGCATGTCGCCATCGCGCGTCGGGAAATCCTGATACGGCACCACGCTGGGATGCGTATTGCCCTGGCGCGTCGGCACCGTGCCCGCGTTCAGATATCCGGTGCCCTGGTTGGCCAGCACCGCCATCGCCACGTCGAGCAGCGCGATATCGATGCGCTGGCCGCGCCCAGTGTGATGCCGCGCTTCCAGCGCGCCAAGGATCGCCGTGGTGGCGTACATGCCCGTGAACACGTCGATCACGGCCACGCCAACGCGCACCGGTCCTGCGCCAGGCTCGCCGTCGGCCTGGCCGGTAATGCTCATCAGGCCGCTCATGGCCTGCACCAGCAGGTCATAGCCGGGACGCGCCGCGTAAGGGCCGGTCTGGCCGAAGCCGGTGATCGAGCAATAGATCAGGCGCGGATTCAGCGCGCTGAGCGTGTCGTAATCGAGGCCATAGCGCTTGAGCCCGCCGGTCTTGTAGTTTTCGATCAGTACGTCGCTCTGCGCGGCCAGTTCGCGGATCAGCGCCTGTCCCTCGGGCGTGGCGATATCGACCGTCACCGAGCGCTTGTTGCGATTGCACGCGGCGAAATAGCTGGCCTGGCTGGTTGGGCCGTCGTCGCCGCACAGGTACGGCGGGCCCCAGCGCCGCGTGTCGTCGCCCTCGCCGGGTTTCTCGATCTTGATGACATCGGCGCCCATGTCGGCGAGATTCTGTGTGCACCAGGGCCCGGCCAGTACACGCGAAAGATCGAGCACGCGCAGATGGCTCAGTGCGCCGGTTTGCGATGAGGGGGACGGTAGGCCGTTGGCCGGATCGGATGGCGTTGTCATATCGGTTTGATTGGCGGTCAGGCGATTTCCGCCCAGCCGTGGCTGAGCACGACCTTGTCGCGTTCCAGCACACGCGCGCGCAGCGCAAACTGGTTGGCGTGCGCGGGAACGCGCCAGATCTCCGTCACCAGCGTTTCGCCTGGAAATACCGGCGCGGTAAAGCGGATATCGAGCGCCCGCAGCCGCGCTGCATCGTGATCGGCGCATTGCCGCAGCAGCGCATGGGCCACCAGCCCGTAGCTGGCCAAACCATGCAGGATGGGCCGCTCGAATCCCGCCGCAGCGGCCACCGCAGGGTCCGCGTGCAGCGGATTGAAATCGCCCATCAGCCGATACAGCAGCGCTGCTTCCGGCCGCGTGGGCTGGGTGTCGACGAAATCGGGTGCGCGGTCTTCGGGCGTTGGATGCAGCGCGGGCAACGGTTCGTCGCTGGGCTGGCCGCCGTCCTGCTGACTGTAGCCGCCGTCGCCGCGCAGAAACGAAATCTGCTGCACCGTGGCCAGCAATTCGCCCTGCGCGGTTTCCAGGCGGCGTTCCGTCACCATTACGGCGCCCTTGCCTGCACCCTTGTCGGTCAGATGCGTGATGCGGTTATGTCCCACCACCTCGGCTTCGGCCGGCAGCGGACGATGCAGGCGCAGACGCTGTTCGCCGTGCAGCAGCTTCACCCAGTCGATGCCGGTGTCTGGCTCGCGCGCCCAGAAACCGGGATAGCCGAGCACCACCGCCTGAGACGGCAGTGCGCGCAGGCCTCCCGGCGCGCCTTCGTAGACGAAGGGCAGCGCGCGTGCGTTCATCGGATCGTTGCCAAGGCCCAGGCTTAGCGCATAGAGCATGGTGTCGCGCGCGGTGTAGCGCTGACGTACCGGCGCAAACACGCGATTGCGCAGATGCTGATAGCTGATCGGCATGTCTGTCTCCCGCGTCAGACCGGCGCAAAAACCGGCACGGGCGGGCCGCCTTCGGAATCGGCAAAGCGCACCTTCACGCGCTGGCCGATCCGCACGCTGTCGAGATCGGTATCGACGATGTGGGTCATCATCGTCACGCCTTCGTCCAGCTTCACATAGGCGATGCAGAACGGATTGGGGCCGGCGCGGCGTGTGATGCTGAACGAATAGATCTCGCCGAAGCCGCTGGCGGATTTCCATTCGGTCTCGCCCATGCAGAACGGGCACAGCACACGCGGATACCAGTGCGGCTTGCCGCAGCCCTTGCAGTGGCGCACCAGCAGCTGGCCTTCGCGCGCGGCCTGCCAGAAGGCGGCGTTGTCGGGGAGTTCGTCGGGCGCCTTGAACGGCGAGGGGACGTAAGGAGTGGTCATGGTTGTCATCCCTTATTCACGTTCGAGGATCAGCGTGGCGGAGCCATGGCGCGATCCCATGTACCCGCCGGTGCCCTGCGCCAGCGCCAGGCCGCAGTCCTTGACCTGCACGGCGGGGTGCGCTTCGCCGCGCAACTGGCGCACGGCTTCGATCACCTTGGTGATGCCGCCGCGATTGGCCGGATGGTTGTTGCACAGGCCGCCGCCGTCGGTGTTGATCGGCAGCTTGCCGACGCCGGCAATCAGGTTGCCGTCCATCACGAACTTGCCGCCTTCGCCCTTCTTGCAGAAGCCCAGATCCTCGAGCTGCATCAGCACGGTGATCGTGAAGCTGTCGTAGATCGATGCGTACTGGATATCGGCGGGCGTCACGCCCGCTTCCGCAAACGCCGCCGCCCCGGATACGCGCGCTGCCGACCATGACAGATCGACATGGCCGCCCAGCAGGCCCTTGACATGCTCGCCCGCGCCCAGCACCTTGATTTTCGGGCGCTTGAGCGTGGCGGCGATTTCCGGGCGCGCCACGATCAGCGCGCCGCCGCCGTCCGACACCACGCAGCAATCGAGCCGATGCAGCGGATCCGAGATCATCGGGGAATTGAGCACGTCCTCGACCGTGACCAGCTCGCGCAGCATGGCGTTGGGGTTGTGCTGCGCGTGATGCGACGCGGCCACCTTGATCCATGCGAGCTGTTCCGGCGTGGTGCCGAATTCGTACATATGGCGCTGCGCCACCATTGCATAGAGGTTCACCGTTACCGGGCTGAAGGGCGCCTCGAAGGGCTGGTCCGGCAGGTTCGTGCCCCAGTTGCGCGCCTGCGTGCCGCTCGACCCTTCCGAGCGCGGGCGCCCGGCCAGCGTGATCAACGCCACATTGCACTTGCCGGCAGCGATGGCCTGCGCGGCATGCGACACGTGCGCGATATAGGACGATCCGCCCATCTCGGTGGAATCGACATGGCGCGCATTGAGGCCCAGATAGTCGACCATGTTGACCATGCCGAGGCCCGGCGCGTCGCCGGCGCAGAAATAGCCGTCGACATCGGCCAGCGTGAGCCCCGCGTCCTCCAGCGCGCCCTTGGCGCTTTCGGCGTGAAGCTGCGCCACGGTCTTGTCCGGCGCCTTGCGGGTCGGGTGCTCGTAGGCCCCGACGATGTATGCCTTGCCATTGATGGTCATCGATATCTTCCGTTGAGGCGGGCCGTGACGCGATGGCGGTCATCGCGCCCCGGCGGGCCTGGTTTGCGTTGTTGCCGAGCGATTGCGCACGGCTGCCGATTGGATGGCTGCTGTCAGGCTGCCATGGCGCCGCAGTAGCGCTCCATGTGCAGATCAGTATCGCCCAGCAATACGTCTGTCATGGTCAGCGCCTTGAAATAGTCGCCCACTTCCAGCTCGTCTGTCATGCCCATGCCGCCGTGCAGTTGCACAGCCTGCTGCCCGACGAAGCGCGCCGCCCTGGCCGTAATCACCTTGGCGGCGGACACCTTGCGGCGGCGTTCGGCCGCATCGGCGGCATCGAGCCCCTGCGCAGCCACATAGGCCATCGACAGCGCCAGCTCCTTGTGCATCAGCATCTCGGCCATGCGGTGCTGCAGCGCCTGGAACGATGCCAGCGGCTTGCCAAACTGCTTGCGCGCGCCCAGGTATTCGGCGGTGATTTCGATCAGGCGCTCCATTGCGCCGGCCGCTGCCGCGCATTGCGCGGCGATGCCGTGGTCGATGCCGAATTCGAGCGCCGCGAGGCCATCGGCCGTGACGAGCGTGGCCGGCGCGTTCTCCAGGGCGAGGTCGGCACCCGCCAGTCGGTCGATCGTCGGATACGGCGTCACGCTCACGCCCGGCGCGTCGCGCTGCACCACCAACAGCGCGAGCGCGCCATCGAGCTTGGCGCTGACGAGATACATGTCGGCCGCGCCGCCGTGCCACACCGTCGACTTCACGCCATCGATCACGTAGCCCTGGTTGGCGCATGGCGTGGCCGCCGCTTGCGCGGTGTCCAGCCGGTAGCGTGTGGCCGGTTCCAGATACGCCAGCGCGAAGACCCGTTCGCCATTGGCGATGGCCGGTAGCCACTGCGTCTGCAGCGCGGCCGGCGCGTAGTGCGAGAGCACCGCGCCAGCGATGACAGCGCCGGGAATCACGGGTTCCTGCACCAGCGCGCGGCCCAGCTCGCGCTGTACCACCACCTGGCTGGCGGGGCCTTCGCCAAAGCCGCCGTGTTTGGCCGGAATGCCGAGCCCCAGCACGCCCATCTCGGCCAGCGCCGACCAGATGCGCGGGTCGAACGCGCCGTGATCGCGCGCGTTGCGACGGCGTTTTTCGAACGTGTATTCGGACGCGACAAAGCGGCGCAAGCTGTCAGCCAGCATCTGCTGCTCTTCGCTGTAGGTGAAATCCATGCCTGTCGTCCTTTGCCTTAGAAGCCGATGATCATCTTCGAGATGATGTTCTTTTGCACTTCCGTCGATCCGCCGTAGATGGTGGTCTTGCGCATGTCGTAATAGGTGGAGGCGGCGGGCGCGGCCCAGGCGGGTCCACCTGCGGGACGCGGCGCGCCGGGCTCCAGCCAGTCGGGCGAATAGGGCCAGCCGTTGGGACCGGCCACTTCCATTTGCAGCATCGCGATGTCCTGCTGCAGCTCGGATCCGCGGATCTTCACCAGCGACGCCTCGGGCCCCGGCGTACCAGCCGCCTGCGTTGCCACGCGCAGCAGCAGCATTTCCAGCGCCAGCAGGTCCATTTCCACGCGGGCGATTTTGTCGCGCAGGCGCGCGTCCTCGATCAGCGGTCGGCCGCGGCCATCGGTGGTCTCTGCCGCGTAGTGCCGCAACTGGCGCAGTTCGCGATAGCAGTGGCCGATGCCGGCGATGCCGGTGCGCTCGTGGCCCAGCAGATACTTGGCGTAGGTCCAGCCCTTGTTTTCCTCGCCGAGCAGGTTTTCCGCCGGCACCTCGACATCCTCGAACCATGTCTCGTTGACATCGTGCCCGCCATCGAGCGTTTTGATCGGCCGCACCGTCACGCCCGGCGATTTCATGTCGATCAGCAGCATCGAGATGCCTTCTTGGGCCTTGGCCTCGGGGTCGGTGCGCACCAGACAGAAGATCCAGTCGGCAAAGTGCGCCATGGTGGTCCATGTCTTCTGGCCGTTGACAATGAACTTGTCGCCGCGCCGCACCGCGCGCGTGCGCAGCGATGCAAGATCCGAACCGGCGCCGGGTTCGGAATAACCCTGACACCAGAAGTCCTCCACGCCCGGAATGCGCGGCAGAAAGCGCTCCTGATGCGCGGGGCTGGCGTACTTCATCAGCACCGGGCCGATCATCGTCAGTCCGAAGGGCAGCATGCGTGGCGCGCCGGCGCGCAGCGTTTCGATTTCAAAGATCAGGCGCTGCAGCGCATTCCAGCCCGTGCCGCCCCATTGCTTGGGCCACGTCGGCGCGCCCCAGCCATGGGCGTGCAGGATGCGGTGCCAACGCACGTAGTCGTCCTTTTCAACGCGCTGGTGGCCCAGCACCTTGCTGCGGATGTCGGACGGCAGGCTGGCCTGGACAAAGGCGCGCACTTCCTGGCGGAAGGCTTCTTCTTCTTTTGTGAAACGCAGGTCCATGAATCTGTCTCCAGTCGGTGGATCGATTCTATGGGGGGGCGTGCGCCGGTGGTTCGAGATTGCCGAATCCGGCCTTTGAGAATGCGGAATGCGGTACCCGCCAGGCGGTTTCGCGGCATCGAAGCCGCCCCTTGCCATTTACGAATGGCGCGCCAAAAACTTTGCGGTCATGCTGCGCAGACCTTATCGGCATTGCAAAGGACGGCAAGACTCGTGACTACGCGGATCCATCATCTGCTCGACCACTGGCTGAGCGAAGCGCCCGATCAACCGTTCATCCATCTGCCGGATGGCAGCAGCGTGACCTTTGCCGAGCTTGGCGCGCTGACCGACACGGCGCAGGCGGAGTTGCTGGCGCTGGACGTGCGTCCCGGCGATCGCGTCATGGTGGTGGCGGAGAACTGTCCCGAGCATGCCGCGCTGATCCTGGCCTGCAGCCGCGTGGGCGCATGGTCGTGCGGTGTCAACGCGCGCATGGCGCCGGCGGAGATCGACGCATTCGCCGACAAGGCCGACGCCCGAGTGATCTATTTCACCGCCGCGGCGTCGCGCGCCGCCGACGCGCATGCGCGCCGTTTCCACGCATCGCCATCGGCGCTGCCCGGCATGGAGCACGGCGCGGTGCGCAGCGACGCCCGGCCCGAAGCGCAGCCGTTGCGCGACGAGGTCGCGGCGCTGATCTTTACCTCCGGCACCACGGGCACGCCCAAGGGTGTAATGCTGACGCACGACGCGCTGATCCATTTTGCCCGCGTTACGCGCGACGCGCGCGCTCTCTGTCCCGCGGATCGCAGCTATGCGTTTGTGCCGATGACGCACATCTTCGGCCTGGGCACGGTGCTGTTGAGTTCGCTGCTGGCCGGTGCGCAACTGGTGATGCGTCCGCAGTTCGATCCCGCCGATCTGCTCGACGCGCTGGCCCGTCACGGCGTCTCGCAACTGCAGGGGCCGCCGACGTTGTTTTCGCGCCTGCTCGCATATTTGCAGGAGCAGGGAATCGAGCGGCCGGTGGCCCCGGCATTGCGCTATCTCTACACCGGCGCCGGCCCGCTGGACCTGGCGCTCAAGCAGCGCGTGGAGGCCACGTTTGGGCTCACGCTGCACCATGGCTACGGGCTATCCGAGTATGCGGGATCCGTGCATGTCACACGGCTCGACGAGCAGCGCGCCGATACCAGTGCCGGTTATGCGGTGGCCGAAGCCGAGGTGCAGGTGACCGACGCGGCCACCGGGCAGCCGCTGCCGTTGGGACAGCGCGGCGAACTGTGGTTGCGCGGGCGCGGCCTGATGCCCGGTTATTTCCGCGACCCGGCCGCCACGGCGGCGGTGATGCGCGAAGGCGGCTGGTATGCCAGCGGCGACCTCGGGGAAATGCATGCCGATGGCGCGCTGTTTGTGGTCGGCCGCTTAAAGGAAATGATCATCCGCTCGGGCTTCAACGTGTATCCGGCCGAGGTCGAAACCGCACTGAACACCCATCCCAGCATCCAGCGCTCGGCCGTGGTGGGATGCCCCGAAGGCGATGGCAACGAGGAAATCGTCGCCTTTGTGGAATTGCGCCCCGGCGCGGCGCTGGAATTGAGCGCATTGCAAAGCCATTTGCGCACGCGTCTGGCCCCTTACAAGCGGCCCGCGCGCATCGTGGCGCTGTCCGAATTGCCCACCAATAACAACGGCAAGATTCTCAAACGCGTGCTGCAGGAACAGGCCGCCTCGAGGTAAGCCACAAGGAGACTCCGCATGCATTTTCCCCGTACTTTCGCGCCCGACGCACCCGATTCGCCTTCCCTGATGCGGCGGCGCCTGCTGGCGGCGGGCCTGCTCGGCATGGCGGCGCAACCGTTTGCGGCCCTGGCGGCCGACGCGTGGCCCAGCAAGCCGGTGCGGCTGATCGTGCCGTTTCCGCCCGGTGGTCCGGTCGACAGCACGGCGCGCATCTTCAGCCAGAAGCTTGGGGAAATGTGGAAGACGCCCATCGTGATCGACAACCGCGCCGGCGCGGGCGGCACCATCGGCGCGGCGCTCGCCGCCAAGGAAGCGCCGGACGGCTACGGGCTGTTCCTCGGCTCCATCCACCACGCGGTCAATCCTTCGCTGATGGGCAAGCTGCCCTATGACATCGAAAAGGACTTCGCCCCGATCAGCTTCGCGGCGATGTTCCCGGTATTCGTGGTCGCACATCCCTCGGTGCCCGCCAACAACATCAAGGAATTGATTGCCTACGCCAAAAAGAGCGAGCGGCCGTTGGCCTATGGATCGTCGGGCAACGGCGGCGGCACGCATCTGGCCGGCGAGCTCTTCAACATGGAAGCCGGCACCCGGCTGCAGCACATCCCGTACAAGGGCAGCGGCCCGGCCATGAGCGATCTGCTGGGCGGCCAGGTGCAGTTGATGTTCAGCGACGCACCGACCGCGCTGCAACACATCAAGTCCGGCCGCATCAAGGTGCTGGGCGTGGCCAGCCGCAAGCGTTCCGGCATGCTGCCCGATGTGCCAACCGTGGCGGAATCGGGCTTGCCCGGCTACGAGGCGTATTCGTGGGCCGCGCTGTTCGCACCGGCCCAGACACCGCAGCCGCTGCTGGACAAAATCAACGCGGATTTCAACGTCGCCATGAACGATGCGGGCGTGCGCCAGCGCCTGCTGCAGGCCGGTGCCGAGGCGGACCCCGGCACGCAGGATCAGATGCGCCAGCGGCTGCACAGCGAAATCGTCAAGTGGAAGAAGGTGATCCAGACTGCCGGCATCACCGCCGGCTGAATTGCGCGGGCGCGCAGCCGGCCTCACCGGGCCGGCGTGTGCTTCAGTCGTCCAGCGCCGCCGGCCATTGGAACAATGGCGGCTCCTTCTCCTTGAAGCGACGCACGGCTTCGCGGTGATAGCTGGTGGTAAACGCAATGCCCTGGCCCAGAGCTTCCATTTCCAGCATGGCGCGCACGTCGCTGCTCAGCGACTGGTTCAGGGCGCGCTTGGCCAAGGCAAACGCGGTGGGCGAGGCGCCGGCCAATCCGTGCGCGAGCTGCCTGGCGCGGTCGTGAAGCCGGTCCTGCGCCACGATCTCGAACACCGCGCCGATCTGCTGCGCTTCCTGTGCGCCCATTTCGCGCGCGCTGAACACCAGATCGCGCGCACGAGCCATGCCCACCACGCGCGGCAACGTATATAGCGCGGCGCAATCGGGCACCAGTCCAACCTTCATGAACGGCATGCAGAAGCGTGCACGCGGCGAGGCCACGATGAAATCGGCCAGCAGGGCCAGGCTGAATCCGGCGCCATACGCCACGCCATCGACGGCCGCCACCACGGGCCGGTCAAGATCCATCAGCGTGGCAATCCAGCCGTGGATATCGTCCATGCGATCGCGCCCCGCATCTGCGTCGGTCACGTTCATCGCGCGGATATCGCCGCCCGAACAGAAATCCGTGCCCGCGCCGCGTAGCACCACCGCGCGCACGCTCCGGTCGGCGCGGATCTGCTGCACGGCGCCGCGCAGCGCATCGCGCATGGGCAGGTTCAGCGCGTTCTTTTGTTGCGGCCGATTGAGTGTGAGCGTGGCGATGCCATCGGCGATATCGACCAGCAAGGCTTGTTCTTCCGCCATTCCGTTGTCTCCGTTCAAGGTTGCCGCCACAGCTTGAACGAAGCGCGGGCGCGCGGCTATTTGCATGTTTTGAAACCGGCATTCGCTTGCAGTGAAGGCCCCCGTAATTGCCAGAATGGAAAAGGTGGTGGCGTTCGGGAGATAATCGCCGACTACTTTGGAGACAACGTCATGCGCTTTGATCTGGTTGATCTGAACCTTTTCACGCATATTGCGGAAGCCAGCAGCCTGACCCGCGGTGCAGAACGTTGCCACCTGTCGTTACCCGCCGCCAGCACGCGCATCAAGAACCTGGAAGAGCAAGTGGGCGTCAAGCTGTTGAGCCGCAGCAGCCAGGGCGTGAAGGTGACGCCAGCCGGCGAGACGCTGCTGGCGCACGCGCGCCGCGTGCTGCGCCAGATCGAACAACTGAGCGGCGACTTGCAGGAGTACGCGTCCGGTATCAAAGGGCACGTGCGCGTGTTTGCCAATACCACCGCGATGAGTGAATTCCTGCCAGGGGTGTTGCGCACGTATCTTGTCAACCATCCCGACGTGACAGTCGATATCCGCGAGCGGCTCAGCCCGGATATCGTCCGGGCCGTGCAGGAAGGCATGGTCGATATCGGCATCGCGGCCAGCGGCGTCAATATGGAAGGGCTCGAGGTCATGCCGTACCGGCGCGACCGGCTGGTGCTGGCCACCGCGCTCAGTCATCCGCTGGCGCAGCGCAGGCGCGTGCGTTTTGTCGATACGCTCGACTACGACTTCATCGGCCTGGCCGAAGAAAGCGCCATCCACAACTTTCTGAAGCGCGCCGCGTCCGATCTGCAGCGCACGCTGCGGTGGCGGATCCAGGTCAGCAATTTCGAGACCGCGGCCCGCATGATCGAGGCCAACGTGGGCATCGGCGTGCTGCCGGAAAGCACGGCGCGCCGCCATGCGCAGACCATGGCGTTGAACATCGTGCAGATCGACGACGAATGGGCGGAGCGCAAGCTGCAGATCTGCGTGGCGGATCTGGACGCGCTGCCCGTATTCGCGCGCAAGCTGGTGGACCTGCTGGTGGCCGATGGCACGGGCAACCCGGCCTGAGCAGATCGCTATCGTGCGCTAGACCAGTTCCGCGATCATGCCGCGAAGTTGATACTTGTGGAGCTTGCCGCTGGCCGTGGTGGGTATCGCCAGCACGCGCACGATGTGTGCGGGGCGCTTGTACGGAGAGAGCCGTTCGGCCAGGAAGCCGTGCAGCGCCGCTTCGTCGAATTTTTCGCCTTCGCGCAATTCCACAAACGCGATGATTTCCTCGTTGCCGTCGGCTGTGGCATTTCCCACGACGGCGGAAAGCCGCACCGACGGATGCGAATTGATCACCGATTCCACTTCGATCGGGTAGACGTTGAAGCCCGAGCGGATGATCAGATCGCGCGTTCTGCCAACGATGAATAACGCGCCGTCCGGGCCGATGCGGCCGATGTCGCCGGTGTTCAGCCAGCCGTCCGGTCGCAGCGCCTCCGCGGTCTGCGCGGGCGCGCGATAGTAGCCGCGCATCACGCCTGGGCCCTTGACCCATAGCTCACCGGGTGTGCCGGGCGGCAGCGTTTCGCCGTTGGCCCCAACCACGCGCAACTGCGCGCCTTCGACGATCTCGCCGGCGGAACAATCGCTGCGCGGACGATCCATGCGCGTAATGAACAGCGATCCCGCATATTCGGTCATGCCGTAGCCGTGGTGGAGCGGCTGGCCGAACATCGCCTCGACATTGCGCTTGAGCGCCGGTTCGAGCGGGCCGCCGCCGGTGTAGAGATATCGCAGTCGCGGCGGATGCAGCGTGGTGCGGCCAGTCTTTTGCAGATGCGCGAGGATGCGGCTGAACATTGCCGGCACGCCTTGCAGGATCGAGATTTCGTTGCGCTGTAGCGCTTCGCATGCTTCGGCGGCGTTGAAGCGGGCCACTAGATGCAGGCTGCCGCCGGCCTGGAATGTGGCCAGCAGCAATGTCGCCAGGCCGAAGATGTGGGATATCGGCATGACCGCGAAGGCGCAATCGTCTGGCGCCATGCGGCGCGTCTCGGCGGTGACGCGCGCGTAATGGAGCAGGCCGCGATGCGTGACCATCACGCCCTTGGGTTGTCCCGTGGTGCCCGACGTGTAGATCAGCGCCGCGACGTCGCGCGCGAGGTCCGCGGATTCGGGCTGGCTCGATGTATCGACGTCGGCGGCCATCAACGGGCCCAAACCGGGCGGGGCGATCTCGCGCGCACGGTAGCGCAGGCCATGCCGCAGCGCGTCCGGCGACGCCGCGTGCGTGAACAGCATCAGGCGCGGCGTGCAGTGCGCGCGGATCTCCTCGATCTCGCGCGCGGTCATCCGCGCATTGGTCGCCACTGGCCATGCGCCGCGTTCAGATAGCGCAAAGATCAGCGCGATCAGCGCGATGCAATTCTCGCCGACGATCATCACGCGGTCGCCCGCGCCGACGCCCTGATCCTCCAGGTAGCGCTGCGCCAGGCCAATGCTGGCCCACAACTGCGCAAAGGTCTCGGTGCGTTCGCCGTCGACCACAGCGACGTTGTCCGGCGCATGCGTGGCCCAATGGCGGGGAATATCGCTAATCCGCTGCGCGATCTCTCGGTCCTGCGGCATCTCTCTCACGTCCTTGTGCAGTTTGAAAGAGGGGACCGACGACCGGCCCCGCACGATACGTCGCAGTGTATGGGTGTGCGCGGCGCGGCGGCAATTCGTGATTGGGAAAGCGGCGCTTCGCCGTGGCGAAAGCGCGTGGCCGGCATGCCGGCCGTGCGCACGGCGTGGCCGTGAGGCCCGTCATTCGACTGCGATATTGGCTGTCTTCACCACGTTGCCCCACAGCGCAAGTTCCTTCTTGATGCGGTCTTGCAGTGGCGCGGGGCCGGTGATGTTGAGATCGTAGCCGCCATCGGTCATGCGCGTGCGGAATGCCGGATCGTTGCCGACGGCTTGCTGCGCCTTCACCAGCCGGTCGGTCACGTCGGCGGGCATGCCCAGCGGTCCAATCAGGCCATACCAGCCGGTGATGTCGTACTGCTTGAGTCCCGATTCCACCAGAGTCGGCACGGTCGGCAATGCCGCGTTGCGCGTGCGCGAAGTGACGGCCAGCGCGCGCACCTTGCCGCCCTGGATATGGCCGATGGCGGTGCCAGTGATGTCGAACATGAACGTCACCTTGCCGCTGATGACGTCGGCCATGGCGGGCGCGTTGCCCTTGTAGGGCACGTGCAGCATCTTTACGCCGGTCATCTGCGCCAGCAGTTCGGCCGATAGATGATTCGACGCGCCAACGCCTGCCGAACCAAAGCTGACATCGCCCGGATGCTTGCGCGCATACGACACCAGTTCATCGACGTTGCGCGCCGGGAAGTCCTTGTTGATCAGCAGTACGTTGGTGTAGTCGGTGATCAGGCCGACGTACGTGAAATCCTGCGCGGGCCTGAAGGTGACCGACTTCTGCACCAGCGGCGTCATCGTCATGGTTGGGCTGGCGACGAAGTAGAGCGTGTAGCCGTCCGGCTTGGCGTTCACGGTCATGCCGGCGGCAATGGCGCCGCTGGCGCCGGCGCGGTTGTCCACGATCACCGGTTGCTTGAGCACGCGGCCCAGATAGTCCGCATAGATACGCGCGGCGGTATCCACCGGTCCGCCCGGCGCGTAGCCGACCAGCAGCCGCACCGGCCGCGATGGATAACTGTCGGCAAATGCCGCCCCGTGGACCAGCGCCAGAATGGCGCCGGCTAGCATGATGCGTCGCATGGTCTCCTCCTGTTTCTATATCAGGCTGTTATGGGAGGAGACTGTGCGCCACGCCCGCCACGCAGGCAATTTGCATTTGTTTAAGGTGGGCTTTGTTGAAGCGATAGCGGCGCGGCGGGACGGCGATCGCACGAAACTGCGGCGGAGCGGCTGCCTGCCGGCGCAAATGCTGGCGCCGGCGATGAAGCGCCTACGCCACCTGCACCGCCTACAGCGCGGCAGGCTGCTTTTGCGGCGCGGCTGCGGTGGGCTTGCCGGTGGCGCCGGCGTTGCCGGTGCTGCTGTTGCTGTTGCTGCTGCCGGCGTTATAGGCGAAGTATTTCGCCTTGGCGCCTTTGCTCCAGTAGGCAACGGTGAATTGCTTGCCGTCGCGCGCGTAGAGGAGCTCCAGGCTGCCGTTTGCCGCGGTCCATTCGGCGTAGGCGTTTTCGGCGTTGGCGTCGGTCTTGCGCCGGGATGTGTAGCGCGCGTCGAGCTTGCTGCTGACCTCGTCGAGCGCGCTGCGCTCGAATGTCATGGTGATCAGCGCCACGTTATCCTGCGCATCGCAATTGACGATCACGCGGCTCAGCCCTGGCAGGTTGAAGCGGTCCAGGCGCTTGATCTCGATGGCATCGCCACCGGCCCATTGCGCCGTGCCGGCCTTTTCGTGACCCGGGCCGGGCGTCATGCGCGCGCATTTGGTCTTGCCCAGTTCCAGCCCGAGCGGCGCGGCGATATTGGCGGCGGCCGGGGCGCTGGCGGCGGTTTGGGCGTTGGCGGCGGCGGCCAACAGCATGGCGCCGAACAGGAATGCCTTGTGCATCGAAAGAATTCTCCAGATCGTAACCGGAGGATTCTACGGCTTTCCGGGGCGGCAACTTGAGCGCCCGCCCGGCGCCCGGGCTCGCCGCCTCGCACAGCCGCCGTCGGCTTAAGTCACCTTGGGCGCGGCGTGCGCCAGAATGGGGCATGCGCGCCGCGCTTGTCGGGCTCCACGCCCGACGCTGCGCAAGGGGGCGTGCGGCGTGCCCCTTTTTTTGCAATGCCGCCGCGAAAAAGTTACTCCGCGCGTATCCAGCAACTACAGTAATTCATGCCCCCGATCGCCTCGCGCGCGTGCAGGCAGGTCGGGCACGGTGATTGCGGAATCGTCTTCCACCGCCACCCGGGGCTGCCCGGCGTTGTGTCGGTGCCTGGATATACCTAACCATGCAAGAGCTTGCCTTTCGCACGCTGCTGTATCGCTATTTCTTTTTCGACTGGCTGTTCAAGGATGTCAGCCGCGGCGATCTGATGGCGCGCGCCGCGGCGTGGCGCTTCAATCAGTCGCGCGCGCACTGGCTACTTACCTATATGCGGCGCTGGCTCTGGTGCGGCGTGCTGTTCTACGGGCTGGGCTGCGCGGTCGAAGTGCTGATGCGGGCGCCGACGCTGTCCGTGATTTTCTATGTGCCCGGCACCCTCAGCGTGCCCGTCAATATCGTCATCGGCGTGATCTGGATCGGCCTCAAGGCTTGCCCGGGACCGCTGCGGATGTAGCCGCCCCGCTGGGTCTCGATGCTGCGCCGCACATTGGACATCGCCTCCAGGGGCAAAATAGTTACTGGCTCTCCACAGTCTGCTGCGGCAAAATGGCGGTGATGTGCGCCGCGACCCGCTCGGGTCGTTCCGTCCGCTACCCCTGTACCGCCCGCCGGCGTCAATGACGCGCGAAGGAGTTCCGATGACGATTGCCCTATTCGCCACCGATGGATGGCGCAGGTGCACGTGCCGCGGCCGTGCACCGCGCGCAACCGAAACCATGCCTGCGCCGCGTTCGGCGCCCCTATCTGCGCACCTCCCCGCGCTACTTGCCGCGCCAACGCCCGCCGAGGGCCGCGCATGCTGATGATTGCGCTGGTGGCGCTGCCGTTCGCGGGCGCCATGCTGATCCAGTTCTGCAAGCGCGCCGGCAGCACCGTGGCCTTTGCGCTGGCCGCCGCAGCGGCGCTCGGTGCGCTGGGCCTGCTGGCGGCAAGCTGGCCGACCGTTGCGGCGGGCCAGGTCCTGGGCTGGCGCCACGACTGGCTCGATGCGATCGGGCTGCACCTGAGTTTACGGCTCGACGGGCTGGCCTTCACGTTTGCCCTGCTAATCGCCGGCATCGGTCTGCTGGTGATCGTTTACGCGCGCTATTACCTGCCGCGCGTGGCGTCGACGGTGCGATTCTTCACGCTGCTGATGCTGTTCATGGGCGCGATGCTTGGCGTGGTGTTGTCCGGGAACCTGCTGCTGATGCTGATGTTCTGGGAGATGACCAGCATCGTATCGTTCCTGCTGATCGGCTTCTGGTCTTATCGTTCAGACGCGCGCAAGGGCGCGCGCATGGCGCTGACCGTGACGGGCGCGGGCGGCCTGGCGTTGCTGGCCGCAGTGCTGCTGCTCGGACATATCTGCGGCAGCCTGGAATTGAACGACATCCTGGCGCAGGCGGGCGCGGTGCAGCGCCATCCGCTGTATCCCCTGATGCTGGTGCTGGTGCTGGTCGGCGCGTTTACCAAGTCCGCCCAGTTTCCGTTCTTCTTCTGGTTGCCGCACGCGATGTCGGCGCCCACGCCGGTTTCGGCGTATCTGCATTCGGCCACGATGGTCAAGGCCGGTGTGTTTCTGCTGGCGCGGCTGTATCCGGTGCTGGACGGCACCGATTGGTGGTTCTACCTGGTCAGCCTGTCGGGTCTGATCACGCTGGTGGGTGGCGCGGGCATGGCGTTGCTGCAGCGTGACCTCAAGGGGCTGCTGGCGTATTCCACCATCAGCCATCTGGGCCTCATCACGCTGCTGTTCGGGCTCGACACGCAACTGAGCACCGTGGCGGCGCTGTTCCACATCATCAACCACGCGGTGTTCAAGGCGTCGCTGTTCATGGCGGCGGGCATCATCGACCATGAAACCGGCACGCGCGACCTGACGCGGCTGCATGGGTTGTGGCGCTATATGCCGCACACCGGCGCGCTGGCGATCGTGGCGTCGCTGTCGATGGCTGGCGTGCCGCTGCTGAACGGCTTCCTGAGCAAGGAAATGTTCTTCGGCGAAACGCTGGCGCAGGGACTGTTCGGCCATTTCAACTGGATGGTCCCGGCGATGGCGACGCTGGCCGGCGCGCTTAGCGTCGCCTATTCGCTGCGCTTCATCTACGGCGTGTTCTTCGACGGCACCCCGAACGACCTGCCCAACTATCCGCCGCATGAGCCGCCGCGCCTGATGAAACTGCCGGTGGAGATCCTGGTGGTGATCTGCCTGGTGGTGGGCCTGGTGCCCAACGTCACGGTCGGTGCGCTGCTCGATGTCACCGCGCGTGCCACGCTGAACGGACCGCCGCCCGCATACAGCCTGAGCCTCTGGCATGGCGTGAACCTGCCGTTGCTGATGAGCCTGGTGTCGATGGTCGCGGGCGCCTTGCTGTTCCGCTTCCGGCGCGAGGCGTTTCATCGCCACCACGCCACGCTGGCGATCCTCAATGCGCGCGACCGTTTCGAGGACGTGATGCAGGCCATGACGTGGCTGGCGCGCCGTTTTACCGCGTGGATGGAAAACGGTTCGCTGCAGCGGTACGTGGCCATGCTGCTCGCAGCGATGGTGCTGCTGCCGGGCTGGTATCTGCTCGGGGCGGGCGCACTGCAAGGCGCCGACGCGGTGCGCGCGCTGCGCGGACCGCTGCCGCAGTCTCCGCTCGATGCGATGACGGCGCTGGCGCTGGCCATCCTGTCGCTAGGCGCGCTGCTGGTGGTGTTCAACCGCCGTCGCCGCGTGGTGGCGCTCGCGCTGCTCAGTACCTGCGGCTTGATGGTGGCCTTGCTGTTTACGCGCTTTTCCGCGCCAGATCTGGCGCTGACGCAGATCTCGGTGGAAGTGGTGACGATCCTGCTGCTGGTGCTGGGGTTGTATTTCCTGCCCGTCGATGCGGGCGAGCGCGTGGGCGTCGTGCGCCGCGTGCGCGACGTCGCCCTGGCGGTGGCCGGCGGCGCATTGGCGGCCGGTGCGGCATTCGCGGTGATGACGCGCCCCTATGCGTCGATTGGCGATTTCTTTGTCGAAAACGCGCTCAGTGGCGGTGGCGGTCATAACATCGTCAACGTGATCCTCGTCGATTTCCGCGGCTTCGACACCTTCGGCGAGATCTGCGTGTTGCTGGTGGCCGGGCTCGGCGTGCAGGCGATGCTCAAGGGTTTGCGGCTGGCTGCGCCCGATCTCGATCCCAACGGAGCGCCATGGGCTAGTCAGAGCCATCCGCTGTTGTTGTCGATCCTGGCGCGCCTGATGCTGCCGCTCACGATGCTGGTGGCGGTGTTCATCCTGCTGCGTGGGCACAACCTGCCCGGCGGCGGCTTCGTCGCGGCGCTGGTGACGTCGATCGCGCTGTTGCTTCAATACGTGGCCAGCGGCGTGCTATGGACCGAAGCGCGCATCACGGTCAACTATCGGGTGCTGGCAGGCGCGGGCATCTTGGTGGCGGGCCTGACCGGTGCGGGCAGCTGGTTGTTCGGCTATCCGTTCCTGACCACCGCGTTCGGGCATTTCCATCTCCCGTGGATCGGCGAGATCGAACTGGCCACGGCGATGGTGTTCGACCTTGGCGTCTATTTCACGGTGGTCGGCACTACGCTGCTGATCGTGTCGCACCTTGGCGTGCGCGACAAACGCATTGCCGCGCGCGTGGCCGAATCGCAGGAGGACCGGTGATGGAAGCCGCTTTCGCCATTGCCATTGGCGTGCTCGCCGCTTGCGGCATTTATCTGCTGCTGCGTGCGCGCACCTTTACGCTGGTGCTTGGACTGACGCTGCTTTCGTATGCGGTGACGCTGTTTTTGCTGTCGATGGGGCGGCTGGCGACGGCGCGGCCGCCGGTGATTGCCGCCGGCGCAAGCTATGCGGATCCGGTGCCGCAGGCGTTGGTGCTGACCGCCATCGTCATCAGTTTTGCGATGACCGCGTTCGCCGTCGTGCTGTCGTTGCGCTCGCTGGGCCAGTCCGGCAGCGATCACGTTGACGGCGCGGAGCCCGGTGCAGGCACGGCGAAGGAGCGCGCATGACGGTGACGCATTTGCTGTTGCTGCCGGTACTGGTGCCGATGTTTGCCGGGGCGCTGCTGGCGATGATGCCGGCGCGCTGGCAACGCCGGCAGCGCAGCTTGTCGATTGCTGCCGCCCTGGCGTTGCTGCCACTGGCCATCGTGCTGCTTCGCGTGGCTGATAGCGGCGTCATTCCGGTGGCTGCGATGGGCAACTGGCCGGCGCCGTTCGGCATCGTCTTCCAGCTGGACCGTCTTGGCGCGCTGATGCTGACCTTGACCGCCGTGCTGGCATTGGCCACCTCGGTCTATGCCAGTTGTGGCGACGCGCGCCTGGGCCGGCATTTCGATGCGCTGTTCCAGTTCCAGCTGATGGGCCTGAATGGCGCGTTCCTGGCGGGGGATCTGTTCAACCTGTTCGTGTTCTTCGAGATCCTGCTGATCGCCTCGTATGCGCTGCTGGTCCATGGCGGCGGCGAGCGGCGCATCGTGCCGGGCCTGCATTACGTGCTGATCAATCTGGTCGGGTCAAGCTTCTTCCTGATCGCAATCGGCGTGTTGTACGGCGTGACGGGCACGCTGAACATGGTCGATATGGGCGCCCGGCTCGGCACGCTCGATGCCGATGCGGCGCACCTGGTGGCCGCGGCCGGAACCATGCTGCAACTGGTGTTCCTGCTCAAGGCGGCGGCATTTCCGCTGTACTTCTGGCTGCCGCGTGCCTATGCGGGCGCCACGGGCGCGGTGGCGGCGCTGTTCGCGATCATGACCAAGGTAGGCCTGTACGCGATCGTGCGCACGCAGGCGCTGATCTTTGCGCTGGACGCCGGGCCGCTGGCGGGCTTCATGCACGACTGGCTATGGTGGATGGCGCTCGCCACGCTGGCGATCGGCGCAATCGGCGCGCTGGGCGCGCGCGAGGTCCGGGTGCTGACCGCGTATCTGGTGCTGACCTCCGTCGGTCTGCTGCTGGCGGGCATCAGCGTGCAAAGTGCGCCGGCGTGGAGCGCTGCGCTGTACTACCTGCAGAGCACCACGTTGTGCACGGCCGCCTTGTTCCTGTTGTCGGAAGCGCTCGATACGCAAGGCGAGCCCTCCGTCGCGGCGGATCGCGCGGCGGGGCGGCGTCCCGGCATTCGGCTCGAAGGCGCGCTGTTCATGGTGGCGGCTGTGGCCGCGGCCGGTTTGCCGCCGCTCTCGGGATTTCTGGGCAAGGCGATGCTGCTGCGCGCCACCGTCGGCCCCCTGGCGCCGGTGTTGTGGCCGGCGGTGCTGGTATCGAGCCTGCTGTTGCTGATCGCAGTGAGCCGCACGGGCAGCCGGCAGGTCTGGAGCGCGCCGCACGTTTATCACGGCGTGCGTTCTCCCACGCGCCGGCTGGTGCTGCGCAGATGGAAGCTGGCATGCGTGGTGTTGCTGCTGGCCGGCAACGTGGCGCTGGTGGTGTTTGCCAAGCCTATGGAACGCTATCTCGACGCCACCGTGGGCCAGTTGTTCGATATCGCCGCCTATCGCAAGGCTGTGCTCGGAGCGGGCCACGTGGGCAGTGCGGACCATGCCGGGGCTGGCGACGCGGCGCAATCGGGCAGGGGAGACTGAGCGATGCTGAAACGATGGTTCCCGCATCCGTGGCTGAGCCTGGTGCTGTTGATTATCTGGCTGCTGCTGGTCAACGATCTCTCGGCCGCGCAACTGCTGCTGGGCGCGCTGCTCGGGTGGGGCATCGCGCTGATGGTGGGGCAGCGGCTGTGGCTGCGTCCCGTATCGCTGCGTCGCCCGGACCTGATGGCGCGGCTGGCCGCGCATGTGCTGTTCGATATCGTGCACGCCAATATCGAGGTGGCGATGCTTGTGCTGGGGCCAATCGGGCGCCTGCGTCCGGCCTTTATCCAGTTGCCGCTGGACGTGGAGCACGAGATGGCGCTGACCGCGCTGATCAGCATCGTATCGCTCAGTCCTGGCACGCTATGCGCCGAATTGAGCGACGACCGCCGCACGCTGCTGATCCACGTGCTGCACCTGCGCGATGAAGCGGCGTTGGTCGACACGATCAAGTCGCGCTATGAAGCGCCATTGAAGGAGATATTCGTATGCTTGCCGTCGTGATTCCGATTGCACTGACGATGCTGGGCCTTGCCTTTGTGCTGACGCTGTACCGCCTGCTGCGCGGGCCGGGCCTGCCCGACCGCATCATTGCGCTCGACACGCTGTCGATCAACGCGATCGCGCTACTGGTGCTGTACGGCATGGTGATCGATTCGACGCTGTTCTTCGAGATCGCACTGCTGATCGCGGTGACCGGCTTTATCGGCACCGTGGCGCTGACCAAATACCTGCAGCGCGGCGACATCATCGAGCTGAAGTAGGAGCATGGACATGCATCCCGTAGCCGAAACCATCGTATGTGCGCTGCTGCTGATCGGCAGTGCCTTCACGCTGATTGGCGCCATCGGTCTGGCACGCCTGCCCGACTTCTACATGCGCCTGCATGGACCGACCAAATCCACCACGCTTGGCGTCGGCGGCGTGGTGCTGGCTTCGGTGGTCTATTTCAGCACGCGCGGCAGCGGCCTGAGTCTGCACGAGATCCTGGTGACGGCGTTCCTGTTCCTGACCGCGCCGATCAGCGCGCACATGCTGGCCAAGGCCGCGATCCAGCAGCGCTTGCCCGTGATCGATCGCACGCGCGGTCGCGCCTGGATGCCCGATCGCTCCGTGGCCAACGCCGACGACGATGCGGCGGAAGCGGTGATGGCGGCTGGCGAAGACCGCTAGCGCGGTGCCCTTGCCAGTGGCGGTGGATCGATCCCCGTCGCCATACGTTTTTGCCGGCTGGATCTTACGAGCCTTGTTCAGCTCCGCTGCACAGCGTTGCGTCGCGGCGACATACCCCACTTCCGGACGACCCTCCACACGTTGGCGCGATGCTAAGGTAGCCCGCCGCCGTGTGGTGGCATTTCAAAAATCCTTTTCAAAAGACATAGAAATGCTCAGGGTCGCAGTGTCCAGATATATCCCGGTGATCGCGTGCGTGGCTACGCTGGCCGGTTGTGCAACGTTCCACAATGCCGAGCCCTTTCCCAAGGAGCCGAAGCAGATGACGGTGGACGTCAGCAAGGAAATGCCATCGACAAGGACGGAAATGCCGATGGGTGTCCATGTGGTGCCCAACACGCGCATGCTGGTGAGCGGTCATCAGGCGGGGCAGGGTGCGTCGATGCTGTTCGGGCCACTGGGCGTACTGGTGGGTAGCGCGATTAATGCCGAGCGAGGCAAGTCGATGCTGGGCGACGACAAAGCGCTGGGCAGTCACGATCTGGTGTCGGCCACCGAGCAGCTCGTGAAGGACGGTATCGCCGCGGACGCGCAAAGCAAGCTGAAGTTTGGCCCGGGTATCGCGGGCACGCCGCAACTGACGCTGCTGCCATTCGTGGTGCTCAGCTATGTGAACGACACCGACGTGCGTCCCTACGTGGTGGTGAAGACCACGCTCAAGGACGCGGCTGGTGCGCAAGTCTGGAGCAGCCGCTATATCTCGGCCAGCGCGCAGGCGCGGCCATTCGCCGGCGACAACGGCTGGCTCAGCGATTCAGGCCAGCCGCTGAAGCAGGCCCTGGAGCAGTCGCTCAGGCGCAGCGTCGACGTGATGTTGCGCGACGTGGCTGGCAAGACCTTGCGCGATCCCGCCAAGTGGATGTACGTGGGCGGCCAGTACGCCTTCGTCAAGCAGCCGTTGAAGGTCAAAGGCAACCTCGTGCTCGACGAAGGCGAATACATCGCCTTCACGCCGCGTCTTGGCGATGTGGTCGTGTTCACGGGCGTCAACATCTTCGACCGCAAGATCGTCGCCATCTCCGATGCCACGGAGCAGGATCCGAACGTGGCGAAGTTCGAGGTGGCTGAGGGCAACGCCCAGCGCGCGGCAGGCAAGGACGGCGGCGACGGCAAGGCCAGCGGCGCATCGGGTGCACCCGCCGCTACGCCCGCACCCGCCGCTCCCGCGGCCGGGCCGGCCACCACGCCTGCTGCGTCGGTGTCGATGCTGCCGCCTGCGCGGTAAGTCGTCGAAATCAGCCGCCGAAATCAGCCGGGCCGCAGGTCACGTGCCGGTCGACACGCCGGTGCGTGGCAGGTCCCATTTCTGGCGGTATGCATGCTTCATGCGCCTTCGCGCGCCGCGTCGCGCCAGCACCCGGATTCCGGGTCCACGCTGGCCGGCGCGCCGCCGCGCAGCAGGCCGGCGTCGTCATGCGCGGGCGGTTCGACGTCGAATGCGATCCGTAACGCCTGCGCGACGCGCGGGTCTTCGACGGGAAGCTCCCACGTCAGAAATAGCTGCGTGCCATCCCGATCGACCGGAAAGTCGCCGGCATGGAAACCCGTGCCGTCGCGCGGAATCACCGCGTGCGGCTGGCAGGTGTCGAAAATCAGTACCGTGCCGCGCGTCAGCGGAATGCGCAGATCCAGTGCCGGAAAATGCACCACTTGCCCTTTGTCTTCGCTGACGAAGAGATTGCAGAACGCCGATTCGCCGTACTGTTCGCCGTCGTGGTGATAGCGCGCGCCGCGACACGCCATCAACGCAACGTCGCTGCCAGCCAGCAGATTGGGCAGCCCACGCGCGGCTGCCCAATCGGACGCCGCTTTCACGCAGCGCGAATACTCGGGCCAGCGCGCACGCGCGCGCGCCAGCGGCATTTGCTCGACGTCGCCGGGGCCCAGCGCAAGATGGGTGGCTATTTCGCGCGCCCAGTCGGCGTTTAGCCGCGCGCTTGCGGCGGGGATGTCGAGCGTGCCGCTCAGCACGATATCGCTGACGCTTCGGCTGCGCAGCGTGTCATCGGCCAGCGTGCTCCAGAAATACGAGGTCAGGGCGTCGCGTGCGGAATCGGGATCGGTGCGGGAATTCATGGACGCCAGTGTAGGGCCGCCGGTGCTTGGCGGCCAACCGGATTCTTGCACGCGCCACGGCGTGCGGCAGATCACCCGCTTTTCATTTCCGGATGCATCCGATACATTGCGATGTCACGATCTGCCAGAGATGCCGTGAAACACTACACACGCGAAAACTTCGAGCTCACGCAAAGTGTCGGTTTCCATCTGAACCGTGCGCGCAGCGGCCTGCTGATGGAAATGGATGCGGCGTTGCGTCATCTCGATATCACCGCGCAGCAGATGGGCGTCCTGCTGTCGCTGGCGCGCGGCGCGGCAAGCACGCCGCTGGAGATCAGCAAGCTGCTGGGCATCGACACCGGGCTGATGACCCGCATGCTCGACAAGCTGGAAAGAAAGGACTTGCTGCAGCGCCAGCGCAGCGCCGAGGACCGGCGCGTCGTGCATCTGGTGCTGACCGACAAGGGGCGGGACATCGCCATGCAGTTGCCGCAGATCGCGCCCGATGTGCTCAACCATCGCCTGCGCCATTTCAGCGCGGAAGAATTCGCCGATTTCGTGCGCTTGCTGCGCAAATTTACTGACGGCGCGTGAGCCGGCGGGCGCGGCCTGGCTCAGCGCTGCCGCACGACGAAATCGGCTGCGAACGCCACGGCCAGCTCTACGCCATCACACGGCGCGCGGCTTTCACTTCACGGTCAGTGAAGGCGCATTCACTCAATATGACTTGGCTGCACCGCGTGATGCTATCTATAGTCGTGCGGGGCCGGGCGTCGCTCCGGCGGGACACGGGAGATCCAAACGATGACAAAAAACTGGGTGGCGGCGGGGGCCGTCGCGGCATCCTTGCTGGCGTCGACGGCGTTCGCGCAGGACGATGCTGTCCACGTCATGATTTCAGGCGGTTTCACCGCGGCGTATCAGACGTTGGCGCCGCGCTTCGCCGATGAGACCGGCAACAAGCTCGCCACGGAGCATGGGCCGTCGATGGGGCAGTCGCCCGAGGCCATCCCCAATCGCCTGGCGCGCGGCGAGCCGGCCGATGTGGTCATCATGGTCGGCTATGCGCTGGACGATCTGATCCGCAAGGGCGTGGTCGATGCCAGATCGCGGGTTGAGCTGGCCGATTCGCGGATCGGCATGGTGGTGCGCGCGGGGGCGACCGTGCCGGACATTCGCACCGTCGACGCGCTGCGCCGCACGCTGACGCAGGCGAAATCGATCGCCTATTCAGATAGCGCCAGCGGCGTCTATGTGGAGCGCGAACTGTTCAAGAAGCTGGGCGAGCCCGATGCGCTCGCTGCCAAGGCGCGCAAGATCCAGAAAATTCCCGTGGCATCGGTGGTGGCCGATGGCCAGTACGAAATCGGCTTTCAGCAGGTGGCGGAACTGTTGCCCGTGAAGGGCGCGACGTTTGTTGGGCGGATTCCCGAAGAAGTGCAGTCGGTCACGCGCTTTGCCGGCGGTGTGCCGATCCATGCCGCACATCCAGCGCAGGCCAAGGCGCTGCTCGACTATCTGGCCTCGCCGGCGGCACAGCCAGTGGTGCGCGACACGGGACTCGATTCCGTATCGAACTGATTGCGCGTTACGGTGCGGCCGTGGTGCGGTGGCGTACGCCAGCCGTAGCGGCGGCTTTATCGACCGTGCGATTTTTTGCGGTGGGGTCCTGCCCGGGGCCGGCGTGATTGCCGGCCCTTTTTCATTGGGGCGCACAGTTCGACGCACCTGCGGGGACAAAAAGTGACGTTGTGGGAATTGTCTTACGAATGTTTCAGCAGGGGTCTTCTGCTCGGGTCAGGGGCAAAAACGTAACCTTCAACTACAGCAAGGCCACAACGCAAACCGGCTTGTGAAGGGCAAGCCGGCAGTCGCGGGCCTGACCATAATCCACTTCAAGAGAAGGAGCACGACATGATCGCAAAGAAATGGCTGACCGCCGCAGTGTGTTCGATGATGGTAGCAGCGCCGGCGGGCTTCGCCTACGCGCAGGCCGGTTCCAAAGCCGACTACGACGCTGCCGTGAAGCAGGCCGACGCCGACTACAAGACGGCCGCCGCCAAGTGCGACGGCATGTCCGGTAACGCCAAGGACGTGTGCAAGGCAGAAGCCAAGCGCGACCGCGACGTGGCCAAGGCCAACGCCGAAGCCAAGCGCGACGGCACCGAGAAGGCCCATGCCAAAGCCATGAAGACCAAGGCCGATCGCGACTATGACGTGGCCAAGGAAATGTGCGATGACAAGAAGGGCAACGACAAGGACGTGTGCGTGAAGGAAGCCAAGGCTTCGCATGAACGCGCTCTGGGCTCCGCGAAGGTCGAAAAGGCTGCCGCCACCGGCACCAGCACCGATGTGGCCGAAGCCCGCGCCGATGCGCGCAAGGACACGGTCGACGCCGCCTACAAGGCCGACAAGGAAAAGTGCGACGCAATGTCCGGCGATGCCAAGGACAAGTGCCAGGCCAACGTAAAGGCCAAGTACGCCAAGTAATGGGATCCGTGCGCAGCACGATCTCGATATAGGTAATGCACCGGCTGGTCTGCGCACCGCGTGGACCAGCACTCACCCGAAATCAGGAGCCACATATGAACTGGGATCAGATCGAAGGCAAGTGGGATCAGGCGAAGGGCAAGATCAAGGAAAAATGGGGCAAGCTGACCGACGACGACATCACTGTCATCAACGGCAAGCGCGACCAACTGGCGGGCCGGATTCAGGAACGCTATGGCTATACCAAGGAACGGGCTGAGGAAGAAATGAAGGCCTGGGAGCGCGATACGCGCTGGTAACCCGGCGTATCGGGCCCGATCGGCAAGCCGGCGTCACGCCGGCGATCGGGTCCACACACGCGTCATGCGCGGACACGCGTGACGGACGGCGGCGGAGCTTCGGCTCCGCCGTTTTTTGTTTGTGCTGTGGCCGATATGACGGGATCCTCCTGCGTCCTGGGACGTTTCCCCATTGTCAACCCCTCATGTAGGCGTTGCGGCCGCAGACGTACTGGCATATCCGTTCCCTGTTACAAAACCGCGTCGACAATTTAAAAAAAATGTCTGGGAAACGCCCGGGAAATCCGGGATTCCGTGCATATTGCCAACCGGTGTCAACCAGTATTATTTCAAAGCGTTACGGAATATTACGAGCCTCGCCCGCATCCCCACGCACATGACAAGACGGGCAGGCCAGCCGGCGCGCCGCGGGCGCGAATGCCGGAAAAGGGTTATCTGCGCGACCATGTTCCACTAGAGAACAGGCGCGCCATCCAGGGGAGCATCAAGTCGTGCCAGGACCAATCGCTTGTCTGCAAGCGCTTCTTCACGCCCGCGCAGGGGGGCTTTTCGATTTTTTTCCGTCGCATTACGTGCGCTATCTGGCGACGGTCGCGTCGGTTTCCACGTTCTGTTACCCGGCGGGCAGCCGCAAGTGGTTGCCGCGCCGCGCCAAGCTGGTTGCACTATCGGCCCTGCAAGCCGACGCCGCGCAGCCATGGCTGCGGGCCGCGGCATCATGTGCGCTGCTGCAGCGCGTGGTGACCGCGCGCCCCTTGGTGCTGGAAAAGCCATTCCGGCCGCTTGGCGCGCTGGGCATGGGCTTTGCCGAGCGCGCGCGGCTGGTGATGGAGCACTACGCCACCATGCACGCCGCGCTGCCGGTTTGCGTGTGTGACCGCATCTATCTATCCGGCGGTATCGACTGGGCGTTCGCCGATGGGCGCTACGCGCTGCGCCTGGCAGATTCCGGCCCCAATCCGAAAGAAGGCGAACTGGCGTTCTATTGGATCGACACGGCAACGGGCGCAAGCCTGACGCAGTTGAGCTTCTATCTGCGTCGTGGCGCGGACGGTCCGGAGATCTTCATCGGCGGCCTGCAGGGACCGATGAACGAAGACAGCCGCGAGTGGATTCGCGCGGCCACCAAGGCCTGCGACGGTCTTCGTCCCAAGGATGCGGCGATGGAAGCGTTGCTTGCGCTGGCCGGGCAGATCGGTGCGCGGCGCATTGTCGCGGTGTCGCGCGCCAATCATGTTGGCCGCCAGCGGCGTACGCCGCGCGAGATCCACGCGGACTACGAAGGCTTCTGGCAGGAATACCACGGTACGGTGCGGCCCGACGGCAATGTCGATGTGCCCGTGCATCAGCCGCAGCGCGACATCGCCGAGATCGCGTCGAAGAAGCGTTCGGCATGGCGGCGCAAGCAGGCCATGGCCGAATCGATCCAGGCGACCGTGCGTCACGCCCTGCAAGCCGACAGCGAGCCGGCGCGCAACGACGCGGCATCGCCACCGATGGTCTACGCGGCGGCGTGAAGGGGTCGCGCACCACCCGCGCGCAGCCATGAGAGACGTCATACACGCCATGTGCTGTCTGCACGACAGAACGATGCGGCGGTAAACCCTAGTAGTCTAGCCACCTAGACTTTCACTAGAGTCCGGTATCGACCTAGATCGCGCTTCATGCCCGGCATGAGCGCGCCTGTGCATGCTGGACGCCACCGCATTACTTTCCCGCAGCCGCGAGCCGGTTTACCTGCAACTCGCCACGATATTTCGCCGCCAGATCGAGAGCGGCGCATGGCGCCTGGGCGAGCGGATTCCGTCGCTCGATGTGCTATGCCGCCAGTACGGCGTGGCGCGCATGACCATGCATCACGCGATATCCCAGCTAGATGCCGAAGGGCTTGTGGCGCGTTCGCGCGGGCGCGGCACGTTCGTCAAGGCCGCCGGGCGCGAACGGCGGCAACTGTCGCTGCCGGTCAGTTGGGATCAGGCCGTCGCCGTCGGCGACCAGCTTTCCACCGAAGCAATGGTGGAATCCACCGCCGACGTGGCACTGCCACAGGATCTGGGCATGCCGTGCGAAGGCCAACCAGCCCCCGCCTATCACTTTCTGCGGCGCGCGCATCGCTCGGCGGGACGCCCATTCGCGGTCGGCGAGGTCTATATCGCCGCCGACGTCTTTGCACGCGAGCCCGAGGCGTTCCGGCAGGGCGCATCGGTGCCGGTGCTGGATCGCTTTCCGGGCCTCAAGGTCAACGCTGCGCGCCAGCGCCTGTCGATCGTCGCCGCGGGCGCGCAATCGGCCGGCGCGCTGGAGCTTGCCGTGGGCGCGCCCGTCGCGGAGCTGCGCCGCTTCGCCTGCGTCGACAACGTGATCGTCTATTACGCGCGGATCGAATTTCCGACCGAGTACGTGTGCCTGGATTTCGATCTGCTAGCCCCACTTTCCTGACAACCGCCAACCACACGGAACCCCAAGATGGAGACACAAGAATCGATGAACGGTGCGGAGAGCCTGGTCAAGACACTGCTTGCCTGCGGCGTGGACACCTGCTTTGCCAATCCCGGCACCAGCGAAATGCACTTTGTCGCCGCGCTCGATCGCATTCCCGGCATGCGCTGCGTGCTGGGTTTGTTCGAGGGTGTGGTGACCGGCGCGGCCGACGGCTACGCGCGCATGGCCGACAAGCCCGCCGCCACGTTGCTGCATTGCGGTCCGGGCCTGGCCAACGGCCTCGCCAATCTGCACAACGCGCGCCGTGCGCAGACGCCGGTGGTCAATATCATCGGCGACCAGGCGACCTACCACCGGCCGCTCGATGCGCCGCTGACCGCCGACACCGAAGGCTGGGCGCGGCCGGTTTCGGTGTGGACGCGCACCGCGACGCATGCCGCCTCCGTCGGCGCGGATGCCGCGGTGGCCGTGCAGGCTGCGCGTTCGGCACCGGGCGGCGTGGCCAGCCTGATCCTGCCGTCCGACGTGTGCTGGGATGCCGGTGGCAAGGTTGCGGCGCGTCTGCCAGACCTGCCCGTGCCGAAGGTGTCGCCCGACGCGGTGCAGAACGCCGCGCGCATCCTGCGCAGCGGGCAGCCGACGCTGATCGTGCTGGCCGGAAGTGCGCTGCGCGAAGCCGCGCTGGCCAACGCGCATCGCATTGCCGCGGCGACCGATGCGCGCCTTATTACGCCGATGTCGAACTCGCGCGTGTCGCGCGGGCGCGGACGCCTGGCCGTCGACCGCATTCCGTATTCGGGCGACGCTGCGCGCCAGAAGCTCGCCGGCATTCGTAACGTCATCCTGGTGGGTGCGCCCGCCCCGGTCACGTTCTTTGCCTATCCGGGCAAGTCGCCGCGGCCGTATCCCGAGGATGCGGCGATCCACGTGCTGGCGCGCGCCGAAGAAGATCTGGGCGAAGCGCTGGCGCGCCTGGCCGATGAACTTGGCGCACGCAATGCCGCGCTGCCGGCTTCCGGTTCGACATCTGCCCCGGCCGAGACCGCGCGCGGCGCGGTGACGTCCGAAGCCGTGGCGCAATCCCTGACCGCGTTGCTGCCCGAGCATGCCGTGGTGGTGGAAGAGAGTGTGAGCTTCGGCCGGGCGTTCTATCCAGGCACCGTGCATGCCGCGCCGCACGACTGGCTGCAGCTGACTGGCGGCGCGATCGGTGCCGGCTTGCCGTTGGCAACCGGCGCGGCCATCGCCGCGCCCGATCGTCGCGTGGTGGCGCTGCAGGCCGACGGGTCCGGTATGTACACACTTCAATCGCTGTGGACCATGGCGCGGGAACGGCTCGACGTGACCATCGTGCTGCTGGCCAACCGCAAGTACGCGATCCTGCTGGGCGAACTGGCCGGCGTGGGCGCCAATCCGGGCAAGACCGCGCTCGACATGCTCGACCTCGGCAATCCCGACCTGGATTGGGTCAAGCTGGCCAACGGCATGGGCGTGGAAGCCGCGCGCGCCGACAACATGGAAGCGTTCAACGACCTGTTCCGTAGCGCCAACCAGCGCAAGGGCCCGTTCCTGATCGAACTGGTGATCTGAGGCGCGGTGCCTCTTCCGGCGCGTGCATGTCGCGCGTCGGAAGAGGGTATGCCGAGCACCCGCGGCCCGCGCGCTGCACCGCTTAGCGTTCGATTTCGGCCCAGGCGGTCATGGCCTGACCGCCCGCGTCGTCGCCGGTCCAGAGCATCACGCGCGCAGCGTTGTCGGGATCGTCCCTGCCGCCGACGGTGACCGTGTCCTGGTGGAACAGCGGCGCCAGACCGCGGAAGCCAAAGCGCTTGACGCGCACGTCGGGCCGTTCCTGCCGCAGTAATTCGAGCGTCAGCATGGCCTGCAACGGGCCATGCACGATCAGTCCTGGATAGCCCTCCACATCGCGCACGTAATCGAGGTCATAGTGGATGCGGTGGCCGTTGAAAGTCAGCGCGGAAAAGCGGAACAACAGCACCGGATCGGCCTGCAGCGCACGGCCGAACTGCGCGGTCTGTTCCAGACGCGGGCGCGGCGGTTGCGGCTGGCCTTTCTCGGGCATCGCGCGGTAGACGATGTCGTGCCGCTCGCTGAGGCGCGTCTCGCCCTGCACGCTGTAGTCGTGCGTGACCGTCACGAACCACAACTCGCCGGTGCGGCCGCTCTTGTGCTGTACATCGGTGATGGTAGACGTCTTGGTCACGGTTTCACCGACGCGCAGGCCGCGCTGGAAGCTCAACTCGCCGCCGGCCCACATGCGGCGCGGCAGCGGCACCGGCGGCAGAAATCCGCCCAGCGCCGGATGGCCGTCCTGGCCCAGTGTGTGCTGCGGCGCGCGCGGCAGAAAATACAGCCAGTGCCACAGCGGCGGCAGCGGCTGCGCGGCGATGGCGTTGCCGTCCAGATCGAAGGTGGCGGCCAGCGCGTGCACAGGCTCGGCGGCCAGCGTCTCGGTGCGCGTTTCCGATCGGCCGATCCATTCGCGCAGTTGTTCCAGAGTGGGTGTGCTCATCGTGATTCCATAGATCGTTCAGCGGCCCGCGGGCAGCCAGTTGGTGACGTCGCGTTCCTGCTCCAGCCGCCATACGCGGGCGATGATGGCGCGCATCTCCGCTTCGCTGGCGCCGTGCCGGAATGCACCCAGCTGGATCGCCTTGGCTTCCAGTTCGGGACGCGACAGCGTGTTGTCCGGGTCGCCCTTCGGCACGTCGACGCGGGCTTCCAGCGTGCGGCCGTCGGTGGTCTGCACGGTCACGCGGCCAATCCACTGACGCGGATATGCGTTGTTGATTTCCTCGTCCAGCACCATCGTGACCTTATTGCAGAACGCGGCGATGCGGGTGTCCTGCAAGGCGTGCTGCTCGAACTCTCCCAGCCCGGCATGGGCGTGCACGGCCACCAGCCCCAGCACCGTGCCCATCGAAAACTTGGCCTGATGGATCGTGACGGGATTGACTACCGGGCCCAGCACGTCGATGGCGCCCTGGTGCACGTGGGCCGTCACCGCAGCGATCTGGTCTGCATGCAGCGATTCGCGCTGCATCAGCGCCTTCAGTGCATCGGCCGCTGGATGCGTGTGGCGGCACGAGGCGAAGAACTTGAATGACGTTTCGGCAGTGGCCCAACGCGTGCCAAGACGATCGGTCAGCGCGGCCGGGTTTGCGTCGCTGGACATCCCGGCGGCCATGCCCTGCTTGCCTTCGAGAATCTGTTTCGCACCGGTGAAGCCGGCGCGCGCGAGCCATGCCGACTGCAGGCCGTCGGCCGCGGCCTTCGCCGTGTGCAGCTGTTTGGAATCGGCGGCATCGCGCAGGAATTCCCACAAGCCGGCCGCTTGGGTGCCGGCGGAACCGAGCGCCTGGTTGATGCCCTGCGCATCGAGGCCGAACAGCTTGGCCACCGCCGCGGCGGCGGCCAGCGTGCCGACCGTGCCCGTGGTGTGGAACACGCGATAGTGCGAACGGCCCATGAATTCGCCGATCCGGATGCCTGCTTCGTAGCCGGCGATCGAGGCCAGCAGCACATCGGCGCCGGATTTTCCTTCGGCCTGCGCGGCGGCCATCACGGCCGGGAATACCACCGCGGCCGGATGCAGCACCGAACCGTTATGCACGTCGTCCTGTTCCACCACGTGCGACGACGCGCCATTGATCAGCGCAGCAAAGTAGGGCGAGGTGCGGCGGCGGTCCACCAGCACTTCCGCATCGCCGCCGTTCGGGCCCATCGCGGCGGCAAACTCCTGGATGCGGCGCACGGCCGGGGCGTCCTTGCCGGCGATGGCCGAGGCGATCCAGTCCAGGAACAGGTCCTTGGTGCGCTCGATGACGGGCGCGGGCACATCGTCCAGCTTCAGTTGCGCGATGAAGTCGCAGAGCTGGCGGGTCGGGTAGGTATCGTTGGGCATGGGGATGTCGGGCGTATCAGAACGAGCGCGGCAGTTCCAGCACGTGCTCGGCCACGTAGGACAGGATCAGGTTGGTGGAAATCGGCGCGACTTGATAGAGGCGCGTTTCGCGGAACTTGCGTTCGATGTCATATTCGGCGGCGAAGCCGAAGCCGCCATGCGTCTGCAGGCACACGTTGGCTGCTTCCCACGATGCATCGGCCGCCAGCAGCTTGGCCATGTTGGCTTCCTTGCCGCACGGCTTGCCCGCATCGAACAATTGCGCGGCCTTGTAGCGCATCAGGCTGGCCGCTTCCACGTTGACGAACGAGCGCGCGATCGGGAATTGCACGCCCTGGTTCTGGCCGATCGGCCGGTCGAATACGATGCGCTCGCGCGCATAGCTGCTGGCGCGGTCGACAAACCAGTAGCCGTCGCCGATGCACTCGGCGGCGATCAGGATGCGCTCGGCGTTGAGCCCGTCGAGAATGTACTTGAGCCCTTTGCCTTCCTCGCCGATCAGGTTTTCCGTGGGAATTTCCAGGTTGTCGAAGAACAGCTCGTTGGTCTCGTGATTGACCATGTTGCGGATCGGCTGCACGGTCAGGCCGTTGCCGATGGCCTGGCGCAGATCGACCACGAAGACCGACAAGCCTTCGGACTTTCTTTTCACCTGATCCAGCGGTGTGGTGCGCGCCAGCAGCAGCATCAGGTCGGAATGCTGCACGCGCGAGATCCACACCTTCTGCCCGTTGATGATGTACTTGTCGCCTTTGCGCACGGCCGTGGTCTTGAGCTTGGTGGTGTCGGTGCCCGTGGTGGGCTCGGTCACCGCCATCGACTGCATGCGCAGTTCGCCCGAGGCGATGCCCGGCAGCCAGCGCTCTTTCTGCGCGTCGGAGCCGTGGCGCAGCAGGCAGCCCATCACGTACATCTGGCCATGGCATGCGCCGGAGTTGCCGCCGCTGTGGTTGATGGTTTCCATGATCACCGACGCGGCGGTCAGCGGCAGGCCGGAGCCGCCGTAGGACTCCGGGATCAGCGCGGAGAGCCAGCCGGCCTGGGTCAGCGCCTGCACAAACTGCTCCGGAAAGGCGTTCTGTTCCTCGATGCGTTGCCAATAGGCCGAATCGAATTGCTGGCAGAGGTCGCGTACGGCCTCGCGGATTTCCGGGTAAATCTGGTCTTGGTCCTGTGCTGCGGGCATGGCAATGTCCATGAATGTCGGGGTGAGGCCATTATTCCCGAGCCGCCGTGGCAGCAACATTCGCTTTTGCCGAAGCGCGGCTTTCGTGCCGGCATAGGGACGTGGCGCCAGCCTGGCTCAGGGTTATCCCGCGACTTTTCTGGCGCCTTGTCCAGCCTTCGGCAAATCGGAATTGTGCGCCGGGGCGATTGCTTTCACGCTGCGCATCACGGGATGAACCCGAATGATTTCCCGCCACTTCCACCCATAACCGGACGCGTGACACACGCGCCAACAGGAGACCACGCATGACCGCATCCCGGCTTTCCCATCCCATTGCCGCCCGTCTGCGCCACGCCGCGCTCTCGATGTCCTGCACCGCGCTGGCGGTGGCCGCCATGACGGCCTTGCCAGGGCGCGCGCACGCATCGGACGCCTATCCGTCGCGGCCGATCGCCATGGTGGTGCCTTTTGCGGCGGGTGGGCCTACGGATGTGGTGGCGCGCTCGGTGGCGGCGGCCATGTCGAAATCGCTGGGGCAGAGCGTGGTGGTGGAGAACCGGCTAGGCGCGGGCGGCACCGTGTCCGCCGCGTACGTGGCCAAAGCCGCGCCCGATGGCTATACGATCCTGATCCACCATAACGGCATGGCCACCGCGCCGGCGCTGTATGCGAAACTGCCGTACAAGCCGCTCACCGATTTCACGTTTGTCGGCCAGGTGGCGGACGTGCCGATGACGCTGCTTGGCCGTCATGACCTGCCGGCCAACAACCTGGCCGAGCTGGTCAGCTACATCCAGAAGAACCAGGCCAAGGTGAATCTGGCCAATGCCGGCCTCGGCGCGGTCTCCCAGCTTTGCGGGATGCTGTTCCAGAAGGCAATCGGCGTGGACCTGCAGACCATTCCCTATCAGGGCACCGCCCCGGCGATGACTGCGCTGCTCGGTGGTCAGGTCGATATCCTGTGCGACCAGACCACGCAGACGCTACCCCATATCAAGGCGGAAAAGGTCAAGCTCTACGGCGTGACCACGGCCGAGCGCATTGCGGCGCTGCCCAACACGCCGACGCTGCGCGAGGGCGGCCTGAAGGGCTTCGAGGTCAAGGTGTGGCACGGCATCTATGCGCCCAAGGGCACCCCGCCCGCCGTGATCGACAAGCTCAACGGCGCGCTGCGTGTGGCCCTGAAGGATCCTGCCGTGGTGGCCCGCATGAAGGACCTGGGCGCGGTGATCGTGCCCGAAGACAAGCAAACGCCGGAAGGGTTGCGCACGTGGCTGTCGTCGGAAATCGACAAGTGGTCGCCGATCATCAAGGCAGCCGGCGTGAAGGCCGATTGACGTTCTAGAGTGCGTTGGCGCCGCCTACACCGGCTGCCGCGCCGCGTCGACCAAATACTGGATCAGCGTCTCGGCAAACTGGGGCAACTCCCGGCCGGGCCGGCGCACGAGCCGCAGTTCGCGTCGGGCCCAGTCGTCTTCGAGCCGGATGAAGCGCAGCACCTTGCGGCTGGCGTAGCGGCGCGCGCAGCTGTTGGGCACGATGGCGATGCCCGCGCCGGCCTCCACCATGCGGCACACCGCGTCGAAGCTGCCCACCTGGATGCGCAGGCTGATGCGCTTGCCCATGCCGCTGGCAATGCGGTCCAGAAACGTCTGAATCGCCGAGGACTGGTTCAGGCCGACGAAGCGGCAGGTGTCGAGCAGATCGGCAAAATGCAGCGCCTTGAACGCGGGCAGCGGGTGATTGACCGGCGCGATCACGATCAGCTCGTCGCTGCACAACTGCATGGTGTCGAGGTCCGCGGTGGCAACCTCTCCGGCCACGATGCCAAGGTCCGCAGCACCGGTGCCGATGGCCGACACGATATCGGCCGACAGGTGTTCTTCAAGCTCGACGTCCACATCCGGGTTTTCGGACAGGAAATGCGAAAGCGCGTTGGCCAGGAAGGAATTGGTGGCCGTGGTATTGGCCAGCAGCCGCACGCGGCCCTTGACGCCCTTGGCATAGGGCCGCAGGTCCGAATGCAGGCATTCCAGCTGGCGGAACACCTCGCGTGCGTGGCGCAGCAGTTCGTCGCCGGCCGGCGTCAGCCGCACGCCTTTGACCTGACGGATCAGGAGCTGGGTCTGGAACGCTTCCTCGAGCTGCTTGATGCGCGAACTGGCGGCGGGCAGCGAAAGGAACGTGCGTTCCGCAGCGCGGGTAAGGTTTTCGGTTTCACCGACGTTTAGAAAAAGGCGCAGGTCGGTCAGGTCGTAGTGCATGGGTTCAGTGAGCGCGAAGCCCACTTTTGTCATTCATGAATTCCAAAATCTCGGGCGCCAATTTATCTTATGCGGCCATGCAATAGAACGGGTACGTTCCCGAATCCGGAAAACTGGCAGCCAAGGAGGCAGCAATGAGTGGAATGATGGCAGGCAAGGTAGTGGTGGTGACGGGCGCCGGCGGTGGCATCGGGCGCGGTATTGCGCTGGGCATGGCTGCAGCCGGTGCCAAGGTCGTGGCGAACGATCTGGGCGTGTCGATGAGCGGCGAGGGCGGCGATGCCGGACCCGCGCAGCGCGTGGTCGAGGAGATCCGCGCGGCCGGCGGCGAGGCGGTGGCCAATACCGACAGCGTGTCGACCTGGGCCGGCGCCAATGCCATCGTCCAGTGCGCGCTCGACCAGTTCGGCCGCATCGACGCCGTGGTCAATAACGCGGGAAACCTGCGCGACCGCATGTTTTTCAAGATGAACGAGGAAGAATGGCGATCGGTCATCGACGTGCATCTGCACGGCACGTTCTTCGTCAGCCGCGCCGCCGCCAACTATTTCAAGGATCAGGAAAGCGGTGCGTATGTGCATATGACGTCGACCTCGGGGCTGATCGGCAACCTCGGGCAGGCCAATTACTCGGCGGCGAAGCTCGGCATCGCTGCGCTGTCCAAATCGATCGCACTGGACATGGCGCGCTTCAACGTGCGTTCGAACTGCATCGCGCCATTCGCGTGGAGCCGCATGACCAGTTCGATCCCGGCCGAAACGCCCGAGGAAAAGGCGCGCGTGCTGCGCCTGCAGAAGATGGAAGCTGGCAAGATCGCGCCGGTGGCCGTGTTCCTGGCCAGTCCCGCCGCCAGCGAAGTCAACGGCCAGATCTTTGCCGTGCGCGCGAATGAAATCATGCTGATGAGCCAGCCGCGTCCCGTGCGCTCGGTGCACACCAGCGAGGGCTGGACGCCTGAATCGGTCGCGGAAATCGCCATGCCGGCCATGCGCAGCAGCTTCTTCAAGCTGGAGCGTTCGCCTGACGTCATCAACTGGGATCCAATCTAAAACAGCCCCTGCGGTCCGCGCCGCGTTGCAGTGCAGCAAAGCGGCGTGGCACGCATTCTGCTCATTCCTTCCATCACGTTGGATTCGCCGGCGCTGCGCCAGCGATCTGCCGACTGCGCACCTGGAGGGTGCGTGGCAGACGGCGCGAGCCAGGGCGCGTCAGGTCTGCGTGGTCCAACACGGTGCGCGAGTGTGCGAGTGCGCGTGAGGTGTGAAGCGTGTGAATGACTGTGTGATCGGCAATCGCGCGCTGGCACATTGCGCGTTGGCACTCGGGCATAGACAGTGCTGATTTGTGCGACCGGCAGGCCGAGCTCAAGCTAGTGCGGTTGGATGACGCATTGCGAATGAGCGGGAAAGCAGCGGCAATCCATCGGCAGGCAAGACGCGGCAATACGTCGCAGCGCGTCGTATTCAGGCGCTAGCCATCCATGATGCCGGTGGGGGGATTTGGCGCTTGCGGCGGCGCGCACGGCGCGATGTGTGTGCGGATGCGAACGCGCTGAAGCGCGCGTGAGTCCGGCATAGATCGATATGAGTTTTACCTGCAAATCATGCGTTTGCACGATGGCCGAACGAATGCGGCTGATGCACAGTCATGACATGCGTGTAGGACCGTTGCCGACAGCGCTTGTCGGATGATTCTGGAATTGCAATGTGGTTACACAACACGCTGTGCACGATGCGCGGTAAAGGTGTAATGTGTGTCACAAGCATGGTCAATGGCCCGTCGCAGCGGGGTGAGCAAGGCGAGCGTTTCAGTGCATCGCGTGCACGTCATGAGTGTGTAGCGCAGTGACTGAACAGACAGCAACCGCAGTCAACGCCAACCTCACATCTGCCGTTATTTGACTATGATGAAGTAAGGACTTCGCAACTTGGCAACTCCACCAAGCCGGGGTGGCGGAACGCAAGATTGCCGCGAGGTCTTAGGGGAGTAGAACTACCTTCGCCTCGGACGTGGGACTCTGACGGGAGTGAGGTATGGACATTTTTGGCCACTACGCCACGCGCTTCGAAGCTCGCAAGGAAGAGGAATACAGCATCCAGGAGTATCTGGAGATCTGCAAGAAGGATCCTGTTGCCTATGCGACCGCTGCGGAGCGTATGCTCGCCGCAATCGGACAGCCTGAACTGGTGGATACCCACCACGATCCTCGCCTGTCCCGACTGTTCTTCAACAAGGTGATCCGGGTCTATCCCGCGTTCCGTGATTTCTACGGAATGGAGGACACGATCGAGCAGATCGTCTCGTTCTTCAAGCACGCGGCGCAGGGCCTGGAAGAGCGCAAGCAGATCCTGTATCTGCTGGGGCCTCCCGGTGGCGGCAAGTCGTCGCTGGCCGAGAAGCTCAAGGCGCTGATGGAAGAGATTCCGATCTACGCGCTGAAGGGCTCGCCTATCCATGAATCGCCGCTCGGGCTGTTTTCGGCCGACGAGGACGGCAAGATTCTGGAGGAGGACTACGGCATTCCAAGGCGCTATCTGAATACCATCCCATCGCCGTGGGCGGTCAAGCGTCTGCACGAATTCAATGGCGACATCACCAAGTTCCGCGTGGTGAAGCTGCGCCCATCCGTGCTGGCGCAGATCGCGATCTCGAAGACCGAGCCTGGCGACGAAAACAATCAGGATATTTCCTCTCTGGTCGGCAAGGTCGACATTCGCAAGCTTGAGGATTTCCCGCAGGACGATCCGGATGCCTATTCCTATTCCGGCGGCCTGTGCCTGGCGAATCGTGGCCTGCTCGAGTTCGTCGAAATGTTCAAGGCGCCGATCAAGGTTCTGCACCCGTTGCTGACTGCGACGCAGGAAGGCAACTACAAGGGAACCGAAGGCTTTGGCGCGATTCCGTTCGACGGCGTCATCCTGGCGCATTCGAACGAGGCCGAGTGGCAGACCTTCAAGGCCGACAAGAACAACGAGGCTTTCCTCGACCGGATCTATATCGTCAAGGTGCCGTACTGCCTGCGCGTGTCCGACGAGGTGAAGATCTACGACAAGCTGCTGCGCAGCAGTTCGCTGTCGGCGGCGCCGAATTCGCCGAACACGCTCAAGATGATGGCGCAGTTCGCGGTGCTTACGCGCATCAAGGAGCCCGAGAACTCGAACATCTTCTCGAAGATGCGTGTGTATGACGGCGAGAGCCTCAAGGATGTCGATCCGAAAGCCAAGTCGTACCAGGAATACCGCGACTACGCCGGCATCGACGAAGGCATGAACGGCCTGTCCACGCGTTTTGCGTTCAAGGTGCTTTCCAAGGTCTTCAATTTCGACAACACCGAAGTGGCCGCCAATCCGGTGCACCTGCTCTATGTGCTCGAACAGCAGATCGAGCGCGAGCAGTTTCCGCCGGAGCAGGAAGCCAAGCTGATGTCGTATATCAAGGAGTACCTGACCACGCCGTACGTGGAATTCATCGGCAAGGAAATCCAGACGGCCTATCTGGAGTCGTATTCCGAGTACGGTCAGAACATCTTTGACCGCTACGTGGTGTTTGCCGATCTCTGGATCCAGGACCAGGAGTACCGCGATCCGAATACCGGTGAAATCCTCGATCGCAACGCGCTCAACGACGAGCTCGAAAAAGTGGAAAAACCCGCGGGCATTTCCAATCCCAAGGATTTCCGCAACGAGATCGTCAATTTCGTGCTGCGCGCGCGGGCCAACAACGGCGGCAAGAATCCGGTGTGGACCAGCTACGAAAAGCTGCGGATGGTGATCGAGAAACGCATGTTCTCGACCACGGAGGATCTGCTGCCGGTGATCTCGTTCAATGCCAAGTCTTCGCGGGAAGACCAGGACAAGCACGAGAACTTTGTCAACCGTATGGTCGAAAAAGGCTATACACCGAAGCAGGTTCGGTTGTTGGTGGAGTGGTACCTGCGCGTCAGGAAGTCGTCGTAGGCAGTCTGCGGACGCGATGTCCTTCATCCATGGCGTCCTCATGGTCTCATGAGGACGCCTCAACAAGGCGGGCGAACGGCTTATGGCTACGGTCATCGATCGGCGCGAGAACGGCGGCAACAAAAGCGCTGTCAATCAGCAACGCTTCATCAAGCGTTACCGCGAGCAAATCCGGCAGGCGGTGGCGAAGGCGGTGTCCGGCCGCAAGATCATGGACATCGAGCAAAGCGGCCAGGTGTCCATTCCGGTCAAGGACATCACGGAGCCGATTTTTCATCACGGCCAGGGTGGACGGCGCGAGTGGATCCATCCGGGCAACAAGAAGTTCGTCAAGGGTGACAGCTTCGACCGTCAGCAGCAGGGCGGCGGCGGAACCGGATCGCGCGCCAGCGACAGCGGCGAGGGTGAGGACGATTTCGTCTTTACGCTGTCGCGCGAAGACTTTCTGAATTTCTTCTTCGAGGATATGGCGCTGCCGGACCTGGCCAAGCGTCATCTCGCCAAGATTGCCGAAGTGCGCAAGGTGCGCGCCGGTTTTTCCATCGACGGCACGCCATCCAATCTGTCGATCCTGCGCACCATGCGCAGCTCGCTCGGGCGGCGTATCGCGCTGTCGAGCCCGTATCTGAAGCGGCTGCACGAACTCGAGATCGAATACAACGAGACGCTCGAGAAAGAGGGACCCTATTCGGCGCATGCCGAGGCGCTGATGGAAAAGATGCGGCACCTCCGTGCGCAGGTCGACCGGGTGCCGTTTATCGAGAAGCTGGACCTGCGGTACAACAACCGCGTGCTCAAGAAGCGCCCGCAGGCGCAGGCGGTGATGTTCTGCTTGATGGACGTCTCCGGATCGATGGATGAAAGCCGCAAGGATCTCGCCAAGCGTTTCTTCATGCTGCTTTATCTGTTCCTGAAGCGCAATTACGAACGCATCGACGTGGTGTTCATCCGTCATCACACGGTCGCCAAGGAAGTGGAAGAAGAGGATTTCTTCCATTCGCGCGAGTCCGGTGGTACCGTCGTTTCGAGCGCGCTCAAGCTGATGGTGGAAGTGATTCATGACCGCTATCCGCCAAGCCAGTGGAACATCTACTGCGCCCAGGCATCGGACGGCGACAACTGGGCCGGCGACTCGGAGTTGTGCGGCCGGCTGCTGCGCGAATCGATCCTGCCGCTGGTGCAGTACTACGCGTATGTAGAGGTCGCTTCGGAAGAGCCGCAAAACCTGTGGGAGGAGTACCTCACGGTGAAGAGTCAGTTCGAGCACTTTGCGATGCAGCGCATCATCGGTGCCGACGAGATCTATCCCGTGCTGCACGACCTCTTCCAGAAGCGGGCCGCTTGGCCTTCGAGGTAGCGGGGCACGCATCGCAGCAGCAATCCGGTATCGCGCGGCCAGCGCATACGGGAATCGTCACTGGGGAAGTCTATGGCCTATCTATCGACAGGCTCGGAGTGGACCTTCGAGTTGATCCAGCGCTACGACCGCGAAATTGCCCGCATTGCCGGCGATTTCGGCCTGGACACCTATCCCAATCAGATCGAGATCATCACGGCCGAGCAGATGCTCGATGCCTATGCGTCGGCGGGGCTGCCGGTCGGCTACAACCACTGGTCGTACGGCAAGCATTTCCTTGCCTCGGAGCGCAGCTACCAGCGCGGCTACATGGGGCTGGCCTATGAAATCGTGATCAACTCCAATCCGTGCATTGCGTATCTGATGGAGGAAAACACGATGCCGATGCAGGCGCTTACCATCGCGCACGCATGCTACGGCCACAACTCCTTTTTCAAGGGCAATTACCTGTTCCGCACCTGGACCAACGCGGACGCGATCATCGACTACCTGCTGTTCGCCAAGAATTACGTGGCGGAATGCGAGCAGCGCTATGGCGAGCAGGAGGTGGAGCTGCTGCTGGATTCGTGCCACGCGCTGCAGAACTACGGCGTGGATCGCTACAAGCGGCCCAAGAAGCTGTCGATCACCGAAGAGCAGGCGCGCCAGACCGAGCGCGAGAACTATCTGCAGATGCAGGTCAACGACCTGTGGCGCACGTTGCCCAAGCATCGGCCGCATGCGCTGCGCGAGGAAGAAGAGGCGGCCGAAGCTGAAATGCCGTTCCCGCCCGAGCCGCAGGAGAACCTGCTCTATTTCATCGAAAAGAACGCGCCCAAGCTGCAGCCCTGGCAACGCGAGATCGTGCGCATCGTGCGCAAGATCGCCCAGTATTTCTATCCGCAACGCCAGACCAAGGTCATGAACGAAGGCTGGGCGACGTTCTGGCATTACACGATCATTCACCAGCTATACGAGGAAAAGCTGGTCAATGACGCGTTCATGCTGGAACTGCTGCAGGCGCACACCAACGTTATCTACCAGCCGCCGTACCACAGCCCTTACTACAGCGGGCTCAACCCTTATACGCTCGGCTTCCTGATGTTCCAGGACCTGCGGCGCATGTGCGAGAACCCCGACGACGAGGACCGCCGCTGGGCGCCGGAAATTGCCGGCAGCGACTGGCGCCAGACGCTGGACTTTGCCATGCGCAACTTCAAGGACGAGAGCTTCCTGCTGCAGTTTCTGTCACCGCGCGTGATTCGCGAGTTGAAGCTGTTCTCGGTGTTAGACGATGACCGCGAAGGCAAGCTGCGCGTGACCGCGATCCACGACGACGAGGGATACCGCGAGATCCGCCAGTTGTTGGCCAATCAGTACGACCTGTCGAATATGGAGCCCAACATCCAGGTCACCAATGTTGATGTCGGCGGCGATCGCTCGCTCACGTTGCGGCATTTGCAGAGTGATCGGCGGCCGCTGGCACAGAACTTCGACGAGGTGATCCGCCATGTCACGCGGCTGTGGGGCTTTACCGTACGTCTAGAGGTGGCCTACGAGGATGGCCGGCGGGAAATGAAGTATGAGTGCAAGCCCGAGCGCCGCCATCATTCGCATCGCAAGGCGGCATAGGGCGGATTAGGGCGCCATTAGGCAAGTGCAGCGCGGCGTGGTGGGTGTCGCGGCCGGAAAAGAAACGCGCCCCGCAAACCATGCGGGGCGCTTCGTTTGTGCGGGTCGGGTGATGCGCTTCAGCGCGCCCGGGCATGCGCCGAGCGCGGCCGCGCGGCGGAGCTGGCGCCGGCGCGTTGCAGATCGACGCCGGGAAGCAGATGCAGCAGACGCACCAGTTCCGACTGTCGATGCGTGCCGGTCTTGCGCAGCGTATCGCGGATGTGCACGCGCACCGTATGCGGCGACAGGAATTCACGCTCGGCGATCTCGTTGAGCGTTTCGCCTGCGGCCAGGCGAATGGCGATGATGCTTTCTTTCCTGGACAGCCCGAACAGCGATGTCAGTACGCCTGCGTCCAGCACAGAGCGCGATTCCGAATTGCCCAGCAGCATCATGGCCATCGGCAATTGCCAAGGCCCTTCCACGGGCTGCCGCGAGATCAGCGGCATGACGATGATCGGCACCGGCTGTCCGCCCGACGTGATATGCATCCACGAGCCTGCCGCCGCGCCGCCGTTGCGGCCGCCATGCACCGCGTTGTCGAGCAGTCCCGCCAGCACGTGCTGCAGCGATTCGGGCCGTGCGCGCAGCACGCCGTTATCGAGCGCCAGGTTGGTATCGGCCTGCACCAGCGCCTCGGCCCAGCCGTTGGCGTAGCGCACGCGCATGTCCGCCTGCAGCGCCATCACGCCGAAATCGAGCGTATCGAGCCCGGCCAGCCCCAGCGCGGCCAGTCCGCTCAATTCGAAATTGCGATGCTGCATGCGCGCGGCGCGCGCCCAGTGCGGCATGACCTGCGCCAGGCGGCGCCTGCAGTTGCGCGCGTCACAGTCGTCGCAACTGCGCGTCGCGCTCATCCACACGCACACATCGTGGGTGTCGAGCAGGCGGATGCCGTGCGCCAGGCCATCGCAGTCGAACGGCATCGCAGCATCTGGCATGGGATCGGGCAGCAGCGCGGTGTCGGTGGATGCGCCAATCAGGGCGCGACCGGGCTGCATGCGCATACTCTCGGGCATGCTGCTGGCATTGGTGAAGCAACCGTGCGGCGTGACGCCAAGGCGCGCGCGACCCGCGAGCTTATCCCAGATCAGGTAGCTCGGACTCGACGAACACGTGTAGTGGGAAAACAGGTCGAGGGCGGCTGGCATGGCCGCCACGTCCATGGCGGACTCATAGATGGAATCGACCAGACGATAAAAAACGTCGTCGGCAGACAAGTGTTCGCCCATTTCTTTTTCCCCCGGTGGCAAACGCCTTATTTCCTCAAGGCCGCTACGGCGAGGCGCGGCCATTCTTTATGTGTTTTTTGCTGCCCGCAACCGGTGCTGGACCCGATCGGCTGCGGCAAAGCGGCTTGTCGATGATCGTGCATAAACCGGCGCCCGGAATATCCCGCCAAGGGAGGGGGCGGCAGCCGTTAAACAGCGCGGGACGGCAAATTGCGAAAGTCCGCGAGATGGTAATGCTGTGTCAGCGGTATTTCAAAGCCTTCGCGATGAATATTCGGCGCGGGAATTGCACAAATGAGACACCGATTCTTCACGGCGCGCCCCGCTGGCCACATTGCTTGCGTCTCACGGTGTCGCGGTTCTCGCGGACGTGACGATATCGGCGCCCGCACCGGCTGCGGCGGCCGTCGCAGCATCCGCCGCCTGCGCACCGCCATCCACCTGCACGGTGACATACGGCGCGGCCATGCGAATGCCGTTGCTGTCGAAATTGCGCTTCAGGCGCACATTGAAGGCGCGCGAAATTTCCGCCTGCATCAGCGGCCGGGTCTTGAACTGCGCCAATACGACCTGGCCGTTCGGGTCGAAGCGGTCGAGACCCAGGATATCGAGTCCCGATAGCAGATTGCGGCTGTATCGATAGTCGCGTGCTACCTCGGCGCCCGTTTCGCGGATGATTTCCAGTGCGCGGTCGAAATCGCTCTGGTAGGCAATCGAAATATTGAATACCGCAAACGCATAGCCGCGCGACAGGTTCTTGACGGCCTTGATCTGGCTGTAGGGGAGCGTGTGCAAGGCGCCCTTGCCGTCGCGCAGGCGTACGGTGCGAATCGTCATGCCCTCGACCACGCCGGTGTGATCGGGCAGTTCGATCGAGTCGCCAATCGCGATCGAGTCTTCGATCACGATAAACAGCCCGGTGATCAGGTCCTGCACGAGGCTTTGCGCGCCAAAGCCGATGGCCAGCCCCACCACGCCGGCGCCAGCCAGCAGCGGCGTGACATTGACGCCGAGGTTGGCCAGCACCGCGATCATCGCCACTACCAGCAGCCCGACGAACGACGCGTTACGCACTAGCGGCAGAATGGTCTTGGCGCGCAGGCTGGGCTGCGCGGAGCGGTTGTTGGTGGGCGACAGCGATTCCGTGATGGCCGTGTCGATCAGCAGCCAGATCAGCCATGCCAACAGCACCACGCCTATCGCGCCGAGGATCGATTGCGTGATGTGCCGCGCCAGCGGTGTCGATTCGGCCAGCCGGATCAGCGACGTATGCCAGATGCGCGCGTTCAGTTCCAGGAAGGCGGCCCAGATCACCACGCGCATCAGCGCCCGGCCAAAGCGCCCGAAGCGGCGGAGATAGGCCGAGCGCCGGCGGTCGCGCAGGCGCGGGGCGCGCACGGTCGCCTTGGGCGAGCGGCCAACCACCAGCGTCAGCAGCATCGCCCCGACGAACAGGGCGACGGTGATCACCGCCCGGCGCAGGAACTCATCGGCATGCCCGGTTGCCATGATCGTGCCGACCACCGACGCCACCACCACCGCCAGCATCGGCAGATACCAGGCCTGACCGGCCATATGCAGCAGATCCATCACGGCAGGATGTTCCTGGCGATAGGGAAACGGGCGGAATGCGATCAACTGGCCGACAGCGCGGCGAAAACGCACCGTGAAGACGCCGATCAGGATCGCGGCCAGGATGTTGGCGAACGTGCTGGTCAGGGCAGACAGGTTGACGCCCAGCGCGGTGATCACGCGCGTATCCGTGTGGGCCTCGCCAAGCGCCGCCAGCGCGCCGGTGACAAACAGCAGGATCGGCGAATGGAGCAGCAGGTCGCGCACGGCATGCTTGCGGTGGCCAGACTGGAACAGTGCAAAGATGACCTGACAGACGGCCGACATCACCGCGCCGGCCACGATCGCATAGGCCACCAGCACGGCGCCGATGCTGGCCGGCGTGCGCCCGAAAACATGGCCGGCCAGCAGTACCGTGATCGCGAATGCCACGATCCACGGGCCGATTCGGCGCAGGAAATAGATGCCGACGTCGATCCAGGACGGCACGGTCGGCAGGCGCGGCGGGCGGGCGCTGCGTAGGCGGTTGCGGTGCAGCCGGCGCGACAGCTCGCGCAGCAGCCATCCCGTGAGGCCCCATCCCACCAGCACGATGCCGAATTCGCGCAGCGATTCCATGGCCGACCGCGTCTGGCCGATCGTCACCGCTTCCTGCCATTCCTCGCCGGCAAACTGCATGCGCCAGCGCCAGTAGTGCCATGGGCCGCTGTCCTTGTGCGGGGTCTTGTCGATTTCCTGCAGCGCCTGCGCAACGGCACCGATCAGTCCCGGGCCGGGAGCCGCCGCGCTGCTGGCCGGCACGGCCGACGCGTCGAGTCCCTTGCGGATGGTCTGCAACTGGTTCAGCAGCGTCTGGCGTTCGGCATCGTTCTGCAGCGTGTTGATGACTTGATCGAGCGATTGCGCCAGCGGCTGGCTGGCGGCGGGCGGCGCCGATGCGGGGGCCGTTGCTTTCTGTGCAGCGGCCAGCAGCGGTGTGCTGGCGCCGTATGCAGTGCTGCAGAACATCAGGACGAGCAGGGCGGTCCGGATCCAGGCGGCGGGCAAACAGGAAAATCTCGGGCGATGCATGGCGGGGGCGCGGACGGTGCTTGTGCCGTGAGATAGCCAATATGCGCGTCACTGTAGCGCATTGCAGCACAGGTGCGCCGCACGGGCAGCCTGGCGGCGTACGACGGCTTGCTCCAAAATTCAAAAAAATTGAATAACTTCTCCGCAAACGCATCACTTTCAGTGGTGAGGCGATCGCTATAGTTCTGTTCATGGACGGCACGCAACAAAAGGCAAGGCGAGAAAAACCAAGCCCGGCCGCATGCCGCAGCCATCGAACCTGAACACTTAAATTTTTGAATATTTTCGGAGAGAAATCATGACCAAGACCCGCGCCCTCAAGATCGCTTCGACCCTCGTCCTCACGCTGGCCGCCTTTGGCGCCGCCCAGGCCGCCCCGGTATCCGCCGACAAGTACGGCTACGAGTTCCGCACGTCGGTGCCCGCCGACAAGTATGGTTACGAGTTCCGTACGTCGGTGCCTGCCGACAAATATGGCTACGAGTTCCGCACGCACGACACGTTCACGGACGGCGCCCGCGCTGGCAAAACCGATCCGTTTTCCGACGGCGCACGCACAGTGGCCGGCCTGGACAAGGTAGGCGTGTCCGCCGAGCCTGCCCGCAAGGCCGATCCTTACCTTGACGGCGCCCGCAACGCCGATCCTTATACGGACGGCGCACGATTTGTGGCCGGACTGGACAAGGCAGGCGTGTCGGCTGACCCGGCCCGCAGCTTCGACTCCTTCCTCGACGGCGCACGTGCATGAGCGATGTCACGCGCAAATCCAGAGGCGTTACGTAACCCGTAACGCCTTTTTTGTTTTGCCCGGCACGTCTTGAGCGGTGCCAGCGTGCGCCCCGGCGCCCGCCCGAAGTAGGGTGGCGAAAGCTGGAACGACCGGTGGCTGCGGCACCGCGGGTGGACGATTGAAACGATGGTATGGCGCGCGCCCGGCGGCCTCACGTCTGGCATGTGGTTTGCAGATTCGGATCGGTGAACACGATTGAAACGCAGCGTTCAGACTTGCCGACCGGGAGACCCGCCATGTTCCAGAACTTTGCCGCCCAGCCCGATGCCGTGATCGTGCGCGATGCACGGATCGCCGCCGCGATCGATGCCGCGATGCTGCGCCGCCGTGACGAATACGCCGGCCAGCCGATGGCATGGAGGATGTTCTGCGAAGCGTCGCACGTGGCCACCTTGTGCGACCCGTTGCGGATGGCGTTTATCGAGCGCGTTGCCAATGAGCGCGGCGCCGACATCGCGCTGCGCCTAAAGGTCAAGGCCGAAGCGATCCGTGCGGAGGCGATTGCGCGGCTGTTTTGATGCTGGCGCCGCGCTCGCGCCCCCGTCCGGTGAGGCGCGCTGACCTACGGCAACACCGGGTTGGCCACCGCGCGCGCGATGATCGCATCGGCGTCGCGTTGCAACAGCAGCCGCTGGGCGACCAGCGTGTTGGCCGCCGCGGTGACCGCCGCCACATATCCCGCCTGATCCGTATAAAGCGATTCGAGCGAAGGGCGTGCGTCGCCCGCGGTAATCCGCGCCGCTTCGGTCTTGTGGAACGGAATGAACGACCCGGTCAGATTGGACAGGTCGACGATGCCCGGCATCGCCACATAGTTGAATTCGAGGCTCGTGCCGATCGGCGCGCGGGCTTCCACGCTATGAATGCCGGCGCGCGGAATGCCGGTCGACGCATCGACCTGCGGCACCAGGATCGCGTAGTCGCGATTCATATAAGCCGGCGGCAGCAGCGTGGCGATGCCCGATTCGTCCTCGCGACGGTATTGCGGCCCGAAGTCGAGCAACGGATAGCCGTTATAGCGCGCCAGATACTGGAAGTCCGGGATAGGCGTGGGCGCGCCCGATACCGGCCACGTCACGCCTTTCATCGCCGGCAGCGCCAGACTGGCCGGGCGCACCAGTGTGCCGTCGGCTAACGCGGGCACCTGGCTTGCGGGCGGCGTTGTGCCGCGCACCACCCAGTCTTCCAGGTCGATGAACAGTGCGCGGAACGTGTCGTTATGGTGGATCACCGTGCCGGCCGGATACACGTTGCGCGTCGGGTCGAACGAAATGCTGGTGGTGCCGCCCGCCCCACCGTGCTGCGTGCCGGCGTAATAGTAGATGCGCACGTTGTCCGGCTGCTTCAGGTCGGTGAACCCGTTGGCGTCGGTCAGCACGGGTGAGCCCTGCAGTTGCCAGAATTCCGTACCGGACAGGCCAAGGAAAAACTTGGGGCAGGTGTTGGTCGCCGCGCAGCGCGCCATCACGCCACCGGTCTTGCCGGAGATGTCGTCGACATAGTCCTTGTCGAGCCCGCGCGGCGCGGTCTGGCCGAAGGCCGTATGGTCGGTGCGCAATCCGCCGCCGCCGCCGGGCACGGCAAAGCGCGTGTTGATATTGGTCTGGCGCGCGGCCACATGCGCGTAAATGCCGTCGAATACCTTGGAGCCATCAAGCGCCTGGTTAAAGCCAAGATGCAGGAAGGTCTTCATCGCATTGCCGGACTGCGAAGTGCCCTGGCCGATCGCGTGTGTGATGCGGCCCGACAGCGGATTGGGCGTGCCAGCGCTGTCTGCAGTCTTGCTGCGGAAAAAGCTCACCGTGTCGCGCAGCGCGGCCAGGCCGACGCCCATCACCTTCGGATCCTTGGCGACGTAGACCAGTTCATACAGGTACTTCGGATCGAAACCGCCGCGCAGGCACACGCTGGCGGGATCGGCCGTGCCGGGGAACGGGTTGCTGCCGTCACATTTGGCAAATTTCCAGTCGCTGGGTGCAATCGCCACGCGCGGGTCGGTTTCATTGGCGCGGCGCGTCAGCGAGTATCCGGGCTGCGTATTGTCCAAGCTGGCGGGTGCGTAAGGCAGCATCGTGCCGTTGAAGACGCCGCCCGGCAGCGTCATCATCGGCGTTGCGGTGGTGGGCACCAGTTCGGATCGATAGGTGCCGGTAATCGACGTACCGTCGGCGTTTTTCGCCACCGGCACCGACACGGTAAGCCGCGCGGGGCTGGACTTTGGAACATCGCCCTGCCATGCCGCATAGAGCAGCACGTAGCCGCGTTCGAGGTACACGCCGTCGCTGGGCGTGACGGCGGGATTGGGCATCGTGAGGATGTTGCCGCGGTTGGGCGCGTCGTAGCGCAGCACGCCACTGGCCTTGCTCATGTCCTTGGGCTTGAGCATGACGAAGTCCGCCGTGTATTCGACCATGCCGTTGGCATTGACGGGCGCGAGCGCAAGGTCCTGGATGACGGCGTTTCTGGGGTCCTTCGGATCGATCTCGCCGCTGACGGTGCCGGTAAGCTGTTCATATTGGCCGACGCTGCCATAGGTGCCGGCAAAATCCTGCTTGCCTGTGATCTTGAGGCTCAGCGCCGGCGTGCGCGCAGGCGTGGCGCCGGCATTGCCGGCATTGCTGCCAGAATTGTCGTTGCTGTCGTTGCCGCCGCAGCCTGCCAGCAAGGTGATCCCCGCCGCAAGGGCGAGCGCTGCCGCGTGCCGCCGATGTGCACGTGCTTCCATCGATGTCTCCTCGTATTGTTATCGGATGCGCCCCGTCGATGCGGGAGGCGCCTCGAATATAGGCTCGGGAGATTGTGCTGATAAATTGATTGTTTGGATCGATTGATCGATCCTGCGGAAAGATCGTCGTCGGCGCGTTTGCGGCGATATTCCGCTAACATCGTCATCCGTTCGCTACCATCGCCGCCGCGCCTGACGCCCATGCCACCGCTCGACACGCTGTTGCCGTTTCTGGGAATCGCCATCCTGCTGAGCCTTGCGCCCGGGCCCGACAATATTTTCGTGCTGCTGCAGTCGGCCATGCACGGCACGCGCGCGGGCCTGACCGTGGTGCTGGGCCTGTGCACGGGTCTGGTGGTCCATACGGCGGTGGTGGCGGTGGGATTGGCCGCACTGCTGGCCGCGTCTGCGGTGGCATTTACCGTGCTGAAGATCGCCGGGGCGTTATATCTGGTCTATCTGGCGTGGCAGGCGTTTCGCGCGCCAGTTGGCGAAATCGGCAAATCGGATATGCCAGTCAGGGCGGGCCGCCATATGTACTGGCGCGGCGTGGTGATGAACCTGACCAATCCGAAGGTCGTGATCTTTTTCCTGGCGTTCCTGCCGCAGTTCGTCGATGCACGGCAAGGCCATGTGGCGCTGCAACTGATGGTGCTCGGCTTTGTGTTCATCGTGGCCACGCTGCTGGTGTTTGGATCGATCGCGTGGTTTTCCGGCGTGTTCGGCCGCTTGCTGATGCGTTCGGCGCGCGCGCAACGCGCCATCAACTGGTTCGCGGGAACGGTTTTCCTGGCGCTGGCCGGCCGGCTTGCGCTGTCGCAGCGCTGACGGCTCAGGCGAACGTGATCGCGCGGCGCCGTTCGGGGTGTTCCAGATGCGGCACGTTATTGAAGCTGAGCAGACGCTGTGTACCGCGGCCGACGATCAATTCGCAGAAACCGGTGTTGCGGAACTGCAGGTTCAGCTCGATGGCGGTCTGCGTCGGCGCACCGAGCAGGTCCGCCACGGCGCGCCCGATGGCGCCTCCGGAGCTGACTACCAGCAAGCCGTCCTCGCGCGCAGCGCCTTCCGTGGCGTGCGCCAGCGCATCCTGCATGCGCGCGCCAAACGCCTGCCATGTCTCCGGCATGGCCGGTAGCTGGTCCTGCGTCCATGCGGCAAAGGCCGCGCGGAAGGTGCGCCAGTAATCCTGATAGTCGCCGTTCTGATGGGCGCGATGGTCTGCGCCGTTGGTGAAGCTGCGGTACAGCGCTTCTCCGTCATATTCGTTGAGACCCGCATGCGTGCCGACCGGCGTTGTGGCGGCGCCCATGCCGTTCAGGATCTCCGTGGCGGTGTCTTGCTGGCGAACCAGCGTACCGGCCACCACGCGGCGGAACTGCACGCCGCGGTCCTTGAAATATTCACCCAGCCATCGCGCCTGCTGGCGGCCGACATCGGACAGGCAATCGTAGTTGGCAGCGCCGAATGAGGCTTGCCCGTGACGGACCAGAAAGAGCGTGGCCATGATGTGCGCAAGAAGCGGAAGTCGCGAAGGATCGATGCCGCGATTCTAGTCACGCAACGCTGGCGGGCCTAGAAAGACCCGCCAGAATTCATGGCGGTCATGGTTTCGCTGCATGCCGCCCGCTGCGGAGCGAGCGCGCGGCGGTCAGTCGAGCGTCACGCCAGTATCGGCGGTCAGCTTGAGCACCACGGGCAAATATGCCTTGTACGCCCGTTCGGCTTCCTGCGGCGTGTTGCCGATCGGCTCGGCGCCCATTTCCTCGATCTTCTCCTGCATGGCCGGCGATTTCACCAGCGCAACCACTTCGCGGCCGATTTTTTCGACGATGGCGTCCGGCGTCTTGGCCGGTGCCAGCAGCGTGGAAGGACCGACGATCTTGTATGCGGCGTCGTTGTAGCCGGCTTCGGCGAAGGTGGGCACATCGGGCAGCGCCTTGGCACGCGTGGTGCCGGCCACTGCCAAGTGGGCGCAGCTTGCCCATGGCGATGTGCTGGCGCAGCGTGGTCACCGACCCGATCGTCAGGTTGACTTGCCCGGCGAGCAGATCGGACACCATCGGCCCTTCGCCGCGATAGGGCACGTGCAGGATGTCCACGCCGTAGGTCTTGTCCATATACGCCTGGATCGTGTGCGGCTGGGTGCCCGGGCCCCACGACCCCATGCGCAGCTTGCCCGGTTCCTTTTTTGCGTAGGCCAGCAATTCGGCCACCGTCTTGACCGGGACCGTACTGTTGACGGTCAGCACCGTGCGCGCCGTCGCGATGTCCGAAATCGGCCGAAGCTCGGTGCGCGGGTCGTACGGCAGTTTCTTGTAGAGCGCGATGTTGGCAGTGATTGGCCCGGGAATGGTCATCAGCAGCGTGTAGCCGTCCGGCGCCGACTTGGCGACGAAATCGGTGCCGATGATGCCGCCCGCGCCGCCCTTGTTCTCTACGACGACCGTTTGGCCCAGGCGTTTGGACAGCCCCTCGGCCACCTGGCGCGCGAGCGTATCGGTGAGCCCGCCGGCCGGGTAGGGCACCACAAGCCGGATCGGCTTGGTCGGATATTCGCCCTGCGCCAGCGCGCTGGCTGGCAGCACCGGCAACAGCGCGAGCGCGGCGCACGCAATGCGCATGGCACGCCGCCGCGGCGGCAGTTTCGATTGCTTCATGGTGTGTCTCCTCGTTTGTGGCCCGGTCCGCTTGGTGGACAGCGCCGCTATGGTTCCGGCTTGCCGGGCGATTCTGGTTGGGTGCAGCGAGGGAAAAACAGATCAGGCGTTGATGCCCAGATAGCTTGTGACCATCCGTGCCATCTCTTGGGCCAGCCGCTCGTCGTCGAGCGCCAGCGGTCCGGGATCGTTGAGTACGGCGTTGACGAGCGTGCCAAAGACCATCTGCATGGCAAAGCGCACGCGCAGTTCGGCTTCGTCCGGTGCGCCGGACAGGCGCGGCACCAGCAGCGCCACCAGCCGGTTGACGATCTCCTGGCCATTGCGCTGGTGCAGCAGCCACTCTTCGGGCCGTGCCGCCGATTGCTTGAGCGAGGCGCGCAGGATGCCGCGATTGTTGCGGCAGCCGTTGACCATGAAGCGCAGGATTTTCTCGATGATCTGGTGAGCTGGCACTTCGTGCCAGCGGGGCTCCGCCATGTAACGCGCCACCGAAGCGTCCGCTTCTTCCATCACCTTGGCGCGCAGCGCCTCGAAAAACGCCATCTTGTCGCGGAACCGGCCGTAGAAGGCGCCCACCGACACCTGGCACGCCGCGGCGATCTGCGCCACCGACACCTCGGCGAAGTCGCGCTCGGCCAGCAATTGCCGCCCCGCGGCCAGCAGCGCCGCCTCGGTTTCACGCGCGCGCCGTTGGCGCGGCGGTTGAAGGACCGACGGCGTTTCGACTTGCGGGAAACCGGCGGTGGCGGATCCGGCACTCACAGAGGATGGATGCATGGGGATTTTCCGTATTCGAATTCGGATTCGGTTTTGCACCTTACGGCCCGATTGCGCCACGCGTCAAGTTGCGGGGTAGGATTTCCAATATATGGAAATTCGTTCCGCTTTTTGACACACGGCAACCCACGCGCCCACACTGGAAAACAGGAGACAAGATGCCCATGAACACGCCGGTCGAACAATTCATCGCCGAACGCCGCCTCGAGGATCCCTCGTTTGGCGGACTGCTGGCCAAGGGCTTTGCGCTGCTGCGCTGCTTTATCGACGACCCGCGCCCGCTGGGCAATGGCGAACTGTCGCAACGGCTGCAACTGCCGCGCGCCACCGTATCGCGCATCTGCCGCACGCTGTTCGAGCTTGGCTATCTGGATTGGGACCCGAAGCTCGACAAGTATTTTGTGGGCGCACAGGTGCTGGCGCTGGGATATCCCTATCTGGCCGGCTTGCAGGTGCGGCATCTGGCGCGCCCCCTGATGCAGGCGCTGGCCAGCCAGCTGGAAGGCGCGGTGTCGATGGGGGTGGCGCACCGGCTGGACGTCACGTACCTGGAATCCTGCACGCATAACGAAGGCACGTCCGCACGGCCCACGGTGGGCGCGGTGCGGTCGGTAATGACCACCGCCATGGGGCGCGCGTATCTATGCACGCTGTCCAAGGTCGAGTTCGAGAAGCTGATGGGCGCGGCGCGCACCGAGCGTCCCGAAGAATTCGCGGCCTGTTACGAGACCGTCTGCCACAACGTCGCCCATTATCCCAAGCGCGGCTTCACGCTCAACGAGGGCGATGCCGGCAGCGATATTCACGGCGTGGGCGTCTATTCACGCATCACCTATTTGAACCGACCGCTGCTATTCAATTGCGCGATTTCCGGCCTGCGCGTCAAGCGCGGGATGATGGAAAAGCGCGTTGCGCCGCTGCTGCGCGAGATGGTTCGGTCGATCGAAAGCATGGCTGGCGTGAGACGTTAGCCGCCGGTGCGCGGGACCGGATCTTCCCGCCTGACTGAACGGCCGCGGCACGTACCGCGCCGTCATCGATGGAGACACCATGCAGGACCTGCAACCGTTGCTATGCCCGCGTTCGATCGCGATCATCGGCGCTTCCACCCAGCCCGACAAGGTGGGCGGGGTACCTATCCGGCTGTTGCGCGAACTTGGCTATGAAGGGCGCGTTTTCCCGGTAAATCCTGGCGCCGACACCGTGCAGGGCGTGCGCGCGTATCCCACTATCGAGTCGATTGGCGAGCCGGTGGATCTGGCCATCGTGGCCGTGCCCGCTCCCGCGGCGCCCGATGTGATGATGCAACTTGGCAGGGCCGGCACACGCGCCGCGGTGGTGTTCACGTCCGGTTTTGCCGAAGTCAGCGGCGGCGAGGCGCTGCAGCATGCACTGGCCGATCAGGCGCGTGCGCATGGCGTGCAACTGCTGGGCCCCAACTGTCTTGGTGCGATGAATCTGCGCGAGCGCATGTACGCCACGTTCTCGCCGATGCCGTTCGCGGGCGTACCGCCCGTTGGCGAAGTGGGTCTGGTCAGCCAGAGCGGTGCGTTCGGCGCGTATGCGTTTGCGCTGGCGCGAGAAGCGGGGCTGGGGCTGAGCCACTGGGTCACCACTGGGAACGAAGCGGGTTTGCAGGTGGCCGACGTGATCGAATGGCTGGCGCACGATCCGCAGACGCGCGTCATCCTGGCGTATATCGAGGGCGCGCGCGACGGCATGCGCTTGCGGCAGGCATTCGCCGCGGCGCGCGCCGCGGGCAAGCCGGTGGTCGTCGCCAAGGTGGGCACCACTGCGGCGGGCGCCAGTGCCGCGCAATCGCACACGGCCAGTCTGGCGGGCGAGGATGCCGTCTATCAGGCGGTATTCGACGAATACGGCGTGCATCGCGCCCACACGCTTGAAGCATTTTTCCGGCTCGGTTATACGCTTGCGCGCGGCCGTCGTCCCGCCCAATGGCAATCGCCGACCGGCATGCCCGCCGATGCCGTGGCGCCCGTGGCGATCGTTACGGTGTCGGGCGGCGTGGGCATCATGATGGCCGACAGCGCCGAGTCGCAAGGCCTGCCGCTGCCGCCGATGCCGCAGGCCGCCGCACAGGCGCTGCGTGCTGCCATTCCGTTTGCCAGCACCGCCAATCCGATCGACGTAACCGGACAGGTCGTATCGCAGCCGCAGGTCTTTGTCGACGCCCTCGCGAATGTCGCGCGCTGCGGCGAATACGGCAGCGTGGCCGCATTTCTGGCTGGCGGTGTCAACGCACCGCGGCTGTGGAGCGTGCTGCAGGAAACCGTGGAGACGCTGGCTGGCGACAGCGCCGCCGCGCCGTTGATGATCTCCGGCGTGATGGATGACGAGAAGCGCGCGTGGCTCGAGGCGCGCGGTTGCCTGGTGTTCAAGGAGCCGGCGCATACCATGGAAGCGGTTGCCGCACTGGCGAAGGCCGCCGCCATGGAAGCGCGTGCATCGGAGGCGAACGACACGCCCGAGCCCACCTTGCAAGGCCCGCGGTTGCCGGATGACGCCACTGCATTGAGCGAGGCCGAAGCGATGGCGTGGCTGGCGGAAGCCGGCGTTCCGGTGGCGCCGCATGGCCTGGCTCATGACGCCGACGCGGCGGTGCGTATCGCGGAATCGATCGGATTTCCGGTTGCCGTGAAAATCTGCTCGCGTCACGTTCTGCACAAGAGCGATATTGGCGGCGTGATCCTGAGCCTGCAAAACGCTGACGACGTGCGCGCGGCATTTACGCGCGTGCGCGAGGCGATGGCGCGGGCGCGCGATGCATCGGGAAGTCCGGTGCCGTTCGAAGGCGCGCTCGTTGCACGCATGGTGCGCGGCTGGGGGGAAATCATGGTGGGCGTGCGCCGCGATCCGGTCTTTGGACTCGTGGCACTGGCTGGCATCGGCGGCACCGCTGTCGAGATTTTCCGGCAGATGGCGTTCGGCCTTGCGCCGCTTTCGCGTGAGCGTGCCCGCGCGATGCTGCTGCAAAGCCGCGCCGCGGCGTTGTGCATGGGGCACCGTGGGCATCCGGCCATCGATCTCGATGCGGTGGCCGATGTGCTCGTCAACGTGTCGCGCGTGGCCGCCGCCATCGGCGAGCGCCTGGACACGCTGGAAATCAATCCGTTCATCGTCGGCCCCGACGGGCTGGTGGCGGCCGATGCAGTCATCACGCTGCGCTGACGCGCCGCTTCTATTGTCGACACTACGAGAGACAGACTATGCGAGCAGAGTTTCGCAGGATGCGGCGCACCGTCGGCCTGGCGCTGCTGGGGCTGGGCGTGAGCGGCGCACTGCCGGCGTACGGTGCATCCCCGGCTGATTCCTATCCCGCCAAGCCGATTCGACTGGTGGTGCCTTTTCCGCCCGGCGGCGGCACCGATGTGATTGGACGCATGGTGGCGGCGCGCCTGTCCACCGTGCTCAAGGGCACGGTTGTGGTGGAAAACGTGGCTGGCGCCACCGGCACGATCGGCGTCGCGCAGGTGGCGCGCGCCGCGCCCGATGGCTACACGCTGGTGCTTGGCATCTCCGCCACGCACGCGATCGCGCCGTCGATCTTCCCTAAGCTGCCTTACGACCCATTGCGCGATTTCGTGCCCATCAGCCGCATTGCCTACGGCGGCAATGTGCTGGTGGCCAACACATCGCTGCCTGCGCACGACGTGCACGCGCTGATTGCGCTGGCCAAGAAGCCCGGCGCGGATCTGACTTACGGATCCTGGGGTCCGGGATCGGGCGGGCATCTGGCGGGCGAAAGCCTCAACGTGTCGGCCGGCGTTCATATGCGGCATGTGCCGTACAAGGGCGTGGCGCCGATGCTGAACGATGTGATGGGCGGCACGCTGCCAGTGGCCATGTCAGATCTGGCGGGCACCTTGGCGCTGATCCGCAGCGGCAAGGTGCGGGCGCTGGCGGTCTCGGGCTCCGAGCGATCTCCGGCGTTGCCCGATGTGCCGACCTTCGCGGAATCCGGCATCGCGTTCCGCGTCGACAGCTGGTACGCCCTGTTTGCGCCCGCCAGGACGCCGCCAGCCATCGTCGACAAGCTGGAGAGCGCGATGCAGGAAGCGATGCGGGATCCGGCGCTGCAGGCGCAGATCGGCACGTTCGGAATGCGCTACGCACCGATATCGCGCGCGCAGTTTTCCACACAGATCCGGGATGACACGCACGCGTGGTCTTCGCTCGTGAAATCGAGCGGCGCCGCGCTGGAGTGACCCCACAACAGATCAACGATCCACCCTTCCAGGACCAGGACCACGCAGATGAACCATCCCGCTTCCTCCATCTTTTCCACGCCCGTGTACACGAGCCCGCAAGCAGCGCTGGTGGCCAGTGCCGCGATTCCGCTGGTGATTTACGGCTATCCGCTGATCGAGACGCTGCGCACCTGTCGTCTGCAGACGTCGGTTGATACGCCCACGCAATACGGCCGGGCGCCGATGAACATGCTGTCGGCCAGCGCACGCCAGTGGACGCACGAAGATCGCGACATCGTCACGCCGGCAAACGATCTGCTGTATTTCTGCGGTTGGCTCAATCTGGCCCAGGGGCCGGTGACGCTGCGCGTGCCGGCGCTGCCCGATGCAGACCGCTACTACGTGATCGAACTGCTGGACGCGCATACCAACAACTTCGCCAATCTCGGGCCGCGCAACGTGCCGATGGAAGGTGGCGATGTCGAGATCGTTGGTCCGGGGCAGCAGGGGCGAGGCGAGCACGTGGTGCAGGCGCCGACATCGCTGGTGTGGGTGCTCGGCCGCGTGCTGGTGGCCGGGCCCGATGATCTTGCGCGCGCCTACGCCTTCGAACAGGGCTTTCAGGTCGTCCACAGCGCAGGCCCGGCGCGTCCCGCAAGTGTGGCGCAGTGGCAGGACTCTGGCGATGAAGCCGTCGACTTCTTCCAGAACCTGTTTCGCGCCATGCGCGATTTTCCGCCCGCCCCGCACGAGCAGGGGCTGTTCACGTTGCTGCGCAAGGTGGGCCTGCGTCTGGAAGACGACGTGGAGATCGCGACGATGCGCGCATCGGTGGTCGAAGGCCTGCGCAGCGCCTATGCGCAGGGCATGGCGCTGATCGAGGCGCATACGCGCAGTCAGGGTCACAAGGCTTGGGGGTACAGCCTGCGGCTGGGCGTCTACGGGGATGACTGGCTGCTGCGCGCCTGCACGGCGATGAAGGGACTGGGCGCGCTGCGCGCCGACGAGGCGGTCTATGCCATGGCGGATTTCGATGCCGATGGCCAGCGCCTGCATGGTAGGCACCAGTACGCCTTGCGCTTTCCGCCGGGCACATTGCCGCCAGCCGAAGCGTTCTGGTCTGTTTCGCTCTACGGCGAGGATCGGTACTTCACCGCAAACGAGATCGGCCGCTACGCAGTGGGCGATCGCACACCGGGATTGCGCCGGGAACCGGACGGCACGCTGGTGATCACCGTCGGCCATGCGCGGCCGAGGGAAGACGCGAACTGGCTTCCCGCGCCGGACGGCAATTTCTATCTGATTCTGCGGCTGTATCACCCGAGCGCGGCTTTCATGGCGGGGCAGTACACGATTCCGGCCGTGCAACGGATCGGCTGAATCGCCTAAGCGCCCACGCGACACTACGACAAGAACGACAGGAGACAACCAAGCATGCAGCAATCCCACGACGATATGCAGCAACTGGCGCGCGACGCCATCATCTACACGCTGCCCCTTTATGAAATGGCCCGCATGCGCGCGGCGACGTGCCCGCGCCGCAATCCCGCTGGCACGTTTGCCGGCGATGGTCCCGCATCGACGCTGCGCTGGGTGAACCAGCTGATCCACACGCGCGAGTTGCTGGGACCGCAGCATCGCCAGGTGGTCACACCGAACAACGATACGCTCTACACCAATGCGTGGATCGATCTGTCGCGCGGGCCGGTGTTGCTCGATGTGCCCGACTTCGCGGGCCGATACTTCGTGCTGGGTCTGCTCGATTTCTATACCAATCCGTTTGGCTACCTCGGCAGCCGTACCACCGGTACGCGCGCGGGAACGTTCCTGCTGCATGGGCCGGATTGGCACGGCAGCGTGCCTGCCGGCGTGCAGGCCGTGGCTTGCCCGACCAGCGCGGTCTGGATGATCGGCCGCCTGCTCGTGAACGGCGCCGATGACCTGCAAGCCGTCCATGCACTGCAGGATGCAATTGCGCTGAAGCAGCTCGATGGCCAGCCAGCCGCGTTCCGTCTCGACGTGGGCATGCAAGCCCAGGAGCATCTTGGCGACGCGCGCCGCTTTGCCGAAGTGGTGAACCGCATGCTCGAACAAAACGCGCCGCCGGCTGCCGAGGCGGACATGGTTGCGCGGTTTGCAGCGGTAGGAATCGGCGCGGGTGTTGACCCATCGCCGACGCAGATCGACCGGCTCGACACGGTGTTGCGTGATGTGCTCGGCGACCTCGCCGAACCCCAGGCGTCGGACATGGGCGGCGGCTGGGCGATGTCGGTGGACGTGCGCGAGTCGTACGGCACGCAATACCTGCAGCGTGCGCTGGTGGCGCGCAACTACATCGGCGCGCTGGGCGTGCAGGAAGCGATGTACATCATCGCCGATCGCTGTGCGGACGGCGCGCCGCTGGACGGCCGCCTGCAGTACCGGCTCCATTTCCCGGCCGGCAATCTGCCAGAGGTTGACGCGTTCTGGTCGCTGACGATGTACGACAAGAACGATTGCATGCTGGTACCCAACGATATCGCGCGCTATTCGCTCGGAGATCGGTCGCCGTCGCTCGCGTACGATGCCGATGGCGGACTGACGCTGCTGCTGTCCGCGCAGCCGCCCCGCGACCGCGCGCAGCAGGGCAACTGGCTGCCGGCGCCATCGGGGCCGTTCTATGTAGCGTTGCGCCTGTACGTCCCGCGCGCGGCGCATCTGGATCGCACCTACCGTTATCCCGCTATCGAACGCGTGAAGGAGGCGTCATGACGCCATCGCAACTGACGCGCCGCCGCCTGCTTGGGGCAATGGCGCTTGCCGGCGTGGTCCCGCACGCTTGGGGCAACAACTGGCCCGCCAAGCCGGTACGCCTGGTTTCGCCCTATGGGCCTGGTGGATCCAACGACACGTCGGCGCGCGTGTTGGCCGAAGCGCTGAGCCGCAAGTATGGCCAGCAGGTGGTGGTCGAGAACAAGCCGGGCGCCGGCACCCGCGTGGCCAGCGAATCGGTCGCGCATGCTGCACCGGACGGCTATACGTTGCTGTGGGCCGCTGCGCCGTTCGCGATCAACACCGGGGCTGGACTGACGCAGCGTTTCGATATCCACAAGGACTTTGTCGCGGTGGGGCCGCGTGTGCTGGGGCCGCTGTTCCTGATCGTCAACGCGAATTCGCCGGTCAAGACCGCGGCGGACTTCGTGAAACTGGCGCAGCAGAAGAACGAAGGCGCCACGTTTGCGTCGCCCGGCATCGGATCGGGCCCGCATCTGACCGCGGAACTGTTCGCATCGCTATCGAAGTTCAAGGCGCTCAATGTTCACTATCGCGGAGACGCCACGGCCTATACGGAGCTTCTCGCTGGCCGCGTGGATGCGACGCTGACCGCCATCACCACGGCGCTGCCATTCATACAGGCAGGCAAGCTGCGCGTGATTGCGGTGGCGGCCGACGCGCGCACGCCGGTGTATCCCGATGCGCCAACCTTTGCCGAGCAGGGTATGCCAGGCGTGGTCGGTTATGGCTGGTTTGGGGTCGTAGCGCCCGCGGGCACGCCGGCGGCAATCGTGCAGCAGGTCAATCGCGACGCCAGCCACGCGCTGGAGGATGCGCAGATCCGCCAGAAGTTGCTGGCGCTGGGCTTGCAACCGATGCCCGGCACCAGCGCGGAGTTCGCCAGCTTCATCGATAGCGAGGTAAAGAAGTGGGGGGCGCTGGTCAAGTCCCGCGGCATCGTGCTGGAGTAGGGGGCGACACCTTCGCGGCGCGTGCGCGGTCGTAAAACACTGCGCACGGTCCATGAACGGCGCTAAGATTCGCGGATCCCCGTGTCCGGAGCTGCCAGCGTGCCACGTATTTGCCTGAACATGATCGTCAAGGACGAAGCGCCCGTCATCGAGCGCTGCCTGCGGAGCGTCAAGCCCTGGATCGATCATTGGGTCATTGTCGATACCGGATCGTCGGACGGCACGCAGGAGTTGATCCGCAAGTTCATGGCCGATGTGCCGGGCCTGCTGCATGAAAGGCCCTGGCGCGATTTCGCGCATAACCGCAACCAGGCGATGGCGCTGGCGCGCGAGCGGATGCGCAATGCCGATGACTTTCTGCTTTTCATCGATGCGGACGAGACGCTGCGCATGGCGCCGGGATTTGCATGGCCGCAGCTCGATGCCGACGGCTACCAATTCCGCTGCGAACTGGACGGCTGGCAGTACTTGCGCAATGCGCTGGTCTGCGCGCAACAGCCGTGGCGATGGGAAGGCGTGCTGCACGAATACCTGACGCAGGACGCGCCGCATCGATGGGCCGCCTTGCCCGAGGCGACGATCGTGGTGGCGCGCGACGGCGCCCGGGCGCGAGCGGGCGACACCTATCTGCGTGATATCGAGGTGCTCGAACGTGCGGTGCGCGACGAGCCCGCCAATACCCGCTATCGCTTTTATCTGGCACAAAGCTATCGCGATGCTGGCAAGCTGGACGAAAGCATCCGCGTCTATGCGGAGCGCGCCGCGATGGGCGGCTGGGAAGAGGAGGTCTGGTTTTCGCAATTCCAGATAGCGGTGCTGCGCGAGCGGCGCGGCGATGCGCCAAACGCCGTGCGCGAAGCCTACCTGCTTGCCTACCAGGCACGTCCCGCCCGCGCCGAGCCGCTTTGCGAACTGGCGCGGTATCACCGCTTGCGCGGAGAGTTCGCCCTGGCCCACCTGTTTGCACAGCAATCCGCGGCGATGAAGCGTCCCGCCGATGCGCTGTTTGTCGACGAATCGGTTTATGCGTGGAGGGCGCTGGATGAACTGGTGGTCAGCGCGTACTACGTAGGAGCGATCGAACAAGGCGCCCAGGCGCTGCGGCGGTTGATCGAGGAGGCGCGGTTCCCGCAGCACGAGCGACAGCGTATCGAAGGTAATCGGCAATACTTTGGTTTATAGGGCGCGTGCAGACGGCACTTCCCAGAAATGTCATAAAAACGTCACAATAGTGGTTTGGATTTCCCGCCGCGTAGAGCGGGGACGCACCCGGAGAGAGAAGATGACGTTGTTCGATGTTCGCCGCGCATTGGCGGTGCTGGTCGCAATGCCGCTTGCCATGGCCGCAGGCATGTCTCAGGCCGCATGGCCGGACAAGCCGATCCGGATGGTGGTGGGTTTTCCGCCTGGCGGTCCGGTCGATACGCACGCGCGCATCCTGTCGGAAAAGCTTCAGCCGATACTGGGCCAGACCGTGGTGCTCGACTACAAGGCCGGGGCGGCAGGGAATATCGGATCGGACAACGTTGCCAAGGCAGCGCCCGATGGCTATACGCTGCTGATCGCCAACACCGGGCAGATGGCCATCAACAATTCGCTCTATCCCAAGCTGCCGTACGGCATGCCGAAGGACTTCGCGCCCGTGGCCCGTACCGCGTTGATCCCGCTGGTCATGGTCGTCAACAACAATGTACCGGCGAAAAACCTGAAGGAATTCATCGCCTATGCCAAGGCGAATCCAGGCAAACTCAATTTCGCCTCGGGTGGCAATGGTGGCATTTCCCATCTGATGCCCGAAATGTTCAAGCAGGCGTCTGGCACGTTTATCGTCCATATCCCTTACAAGGGCAGTGCTCCGGCGCTGACGGACGTGATGGGCGGTCAGGCGCAGATGATGGCCGATTCGATCCCGCTGTTCACGCAGCACATCAAGACCGGCAAGGTGCGTGCGCTGGCTGTGACGTCCGGCAAGCGGTCGCCGGCGCTGCCGGATGTGCCGACCATGGAGGAATCCGGACTGAAGGGTTTTGAAGTCGTGGGGTTCTACGGCGTGCTGGCGCCCGCGGGTACGCCCAAGGACATCGTCGAAAAGCTGTCCGCGGCGCTGCGCACGGTGCTTGCGGACCCGGATACCAAGGCCAAGCTCGAGGCGCAAGGCGCGGAACCCGCCTGGCAATCGCCGGAAGCGTTTGCGGCCACGATCGTCACCGAGCAGAAGCGCTGGGGGCAAGCGGTGAAAGCCTCGGGCGCAAAGATCGACTGATCGGCCGGCCCACTGACCTGTTGACTTGCTGGTGATTGGACGGCGCGATGGGCCCGGCATGCGAGCCAGCCCGCTCAGCTTGCGGCGGAGACCTTGCGTGCCAGCCCCGCGCATGAACCGATCAGACGCTGCGCGCAGCACGCGTTGCCCGTCCATTCGCCGCGGCTGACATTGCCGTCGGGGCCGGCAATCAGCTTGCGCTGACAATGTGCCACCGTCGCTGGCGGTTCCAGTCCCGCATCGCGCGGACCATAGCCGGGCGGGTGCGCGGTGGGTATCTCGTCGATCCATACATAGGCCGTGCCGCCCGGCACCGTTTGCACTGACTGCGGCGGCCCCCACTGCGCCTTGACCTGTTCCACCGGCGCGCCTTTCCAAGAATCGAAAATACGCTGCATTGCGCTGGACTCGATACTGGCGCAGGCGCTGATCAGCGCGATGGCGCCACTGGCCAGCAGCGCTGCTTGGCGGGTGCGATCGACTGGCGAAACAGGCATGACGGCTCCATTGCGAGGTAGCAGACCCTCCAGTCGGAGGGTAACGGAGTTCTGTTTCAAACGGCGCGGCCCTATGCGCGCTGGCGCACCAAGCTGCAATGCCCGACCGTGTTGGGATGGCTATCCGAACAGTCTTAGCGCCTGTTGATCGACGACCTGTCTGGCTGCGCGCCTGCCGGGCCGCTGGATCGCGTTGCGCGGCCTGACGTAGCGATCGGGCAGTATCGCGATGGGCTCCGGCGACGTCAGCGTGAACACATGCATCGAGGGCAGTGGCACCGCGCGGGCCTTCAGGTCCGGCAGACGGGGCGCGAGAATCTTGTAGGTGTCGAGGTCGAAGCGCGGCGCGACGGCTGGCAAGCGCTCTGCGTCTGCCAGCGTAGCGGCAGCGCCCACATAACACCAGTCCTCAACGACAAGCCACGGTTTTCCCGCGTCGTCGCTTTCGCGCCAGGCCACTGCGCCCGAAAACGGCCACGGCTGCAGCGCCAGCGATTCCAGCGCGGCCAGCGTGCGGCTGCGATGCGCGTCGCGCGACTCCTCGCCGGTGCAAGCGCCGGCGCAGCGATGCAACTGGCGCGCGAAACACGGATTGCCGCGACGTGCCGACGGTTCGAGCATCAGCGTCGCCTGGCAAAGACCATGTTCTTCGGCGAGGGCACGCAGACGCGCCTGTGCGGCTGCCCGGCTCGGGAACGCGCCATAGAGCGCGGGATGGCGGGAGAAGTCGATATGTCGATTCGAACGCAGAAGGGGGGCAGGCAACCCGTCGACCATTTCCCAGGCAAACAGCTCGTCGCTCTGGCGCAGAAGCTGATTGTGCAGCGGTCGCATTGTCTTGACGAGCTGCGCTTCGAGCAGCAGCGCGCCCACTTCGCCGCCCGTTTCCCGCCAGTCCACGCGGCGTACCGCGCGCGCTAGGCGCATTTCGGACGCGTTGGTGTGATCGCCGGAGAAATGCGCACGGATGCGCTGCCGAAGGTGGACGCTCTTGCCAACGTAGAGCAAGGCGTCATCGTCGCCATAAAACAGATAGATGCCGGGTCCGTGCGGCACGTCGTCCAGCGCGGTTTCCGTCAGGCCGGCGGGCAGACTGGCATGTTTGACGAGCGCCTTCACCGCGGATTCGACCAGATCGACCGTATAGAGGCCGTGAATTTTCTGCCAGAACTGCCACAGCAGGTCCGCATCGGCCAGCGCGCGGTGCCGGCCCTTGGGCGTAAGGTTGAAGCGGGCGATCAGCGCGTCGAGGCCATGGCGCTCCACCGACGGGAATAACGAGCGCGACAGGCGCAGCGTGCACAGCACATCGGCGCGAAACGTGATGTCGGCCCGGCGAAATTCGTTCTTCAGGAAGCTGTAGTCGAAGCGCGCGTTGTGGGCGACGAACAGGCGGCCTTGGAGGCGCTCGGCCAGCAGCTCGGCAATCGAGGCAAAAGTGGGTTGCCCGCGCACCATGGCATCGGTAATGCCTGTCATCCCCTGGATGAAGGGTGGGATGGCTGTTTGCGGATCGATCAGGGTATCCCACTCTTCAATGCCATGCGGGCCGACTTCGACCACGCCGATTTCAGTGATGCGATCGCGATTGGCGTCGGGACCCGTGGTTTCCAGGTCGACGAATACGATCGGCCGGGACAGGGCAGCCGCCAGCGCATGGGCGTCAAGTACGCCAGGATCGCGGCTGGAGAGGCGTTCGGGCCAATAGGTAGGCGGCTCGTGAGTGGTCGTCATCGGGGAATTCTAATGGATCGGAAAATTCTTTTTCGAAACCCCCTTGCGCAGACGGCGGTAGTCCACTAATATTCGCCCCCTCGCAACACGAAGCGCGCTGCCAAGGCAGTGTTGGCAAGGGTTTGCGGGGCGGCAGTGGTTGGTGTCTGGGCAGGAAAGGGCGCTGACG